>ENA-OZKX01000030-OZKX01000030.1-human-gut-metagenome-genome-assembly--contig:-NODE-30-length-65688-cov-19.068853_pt1 | contig 65688 bp, 63 predicted proteins | sample MGYA00244831_ERZ653774 | MGnify/ENA primary metagenome ERZ653774 (study PRJEB26926, sample SAMN06165314) | human gut metagenome | biome: ENVO:00009003; feature: ENVO:2100002; material: ENVO:00002003...
CCTCCAAGGCTTCGGCAAAATCGTTGTAATCCTCCACGGCGGGGCAATCCGTATCGCGGATCAGCTCACCGATGTAAGGCACCTTGAAGCGAATATCACAGAGCATGGCATCCGCGAAAACATCAATATCGAGGTAATCCTTCACCGCGTCGAGGTATTCCTCATCAGCGGGGAGGACGAGGGTGTAGTCCGGCTTTCCATCGACGCGCAGCGTCATGCGGAGCATTTCATCCCTGCTCTCATCCCGCCAAGGCTCTGCCGGCGAAAGATAGCTGCGGTCGATCCCCATATCCGGCGTCAGCAAGCTGCGGGCGTTGGGGACAAAGGCACTGTACCGGGCATAATCCGCTCCCTGCGTATCAACAAGGATGCCATCATTTCGGCCTACTCCCAATACAAGGAAACCATGCCTCATCCCGTCATCATAGTGAAGCGAAGCCCTGGCCTCTCTGATGAACGGATATTTCTCCAGCATCGACCGGCAGAACTGGTCAAACTCTGCGGTGGAAAGTTCGACCACCTTCTCCACCACGCAAGCCTCCACCTCTAGCGCGACCTGCTTGCAGCGAAAATCTGCTTTAAGTATCATTCTTCTGCCTCCTCTCGATTTTCTCCATATCTGTCCGCAGGCAAGTCCCATCCCGATGCCAGCAGATACTTCCGTGGGCGGGATACGGGCATCCGCGGCATCGTTCGTTCTCAGTGCAAAACACCGACTCCGGCGGCGTCGGCACAAATGCCGTGCAGGTGCGTTTGTCTACGCTGCGTCTGATCCCATCGATCATGTCTACCTCCTTATCCATAAAATACAAAAGGACGAAGTCTGACCCTTCAAACTTCGTCCCGTGACATTCTGTATTACACTATTACATTGTCTGTTCCATCGCGTCTTCCTGCTGCCGGATGCGCTCGGCCAAATCCGGCACACAATCCTCGATCTGCTGCTGTACGCTTCGGATCACCTTTTCCTGTTCGGCGGTGAGGTCGAAAAAATCACCGTCTACAGAGTCGGCGCAGCAGCGGTAGATCTCTGTCATCTGCTCTGGGCTGAAAAGCTGCTCCTTGTGGATGAGGCCGCTTCGTATGGCAAAATCTTGCTTGGCTCCGTCATAGTTCTCCATGAAATAGTGTCCGTGGGATAAGCCCGTGCGGTCATAGTCCCAATCCCAAGTGACGAATTGGACGCTGTGTTTGCTATGTGTTCCCGCCAGCACTGTGCCGTTGAAGTCGGCAAGGATTCGATAGTCGCCCTCCAGCCCGCTGGCTTTGAGCTGCGGAGCGGTTTCCATAGCGGTCATATACTCCATCGTTTGGGTGGCGATGTCCTCGACACGGAGGAGGGCATCCTCTGCCAGTGGTGTATTCACATCTTCCCGCCGATAGAACACGCTGCCCTTGCCGGTGATCCGGCAGAGAGGCACGCCATTCCAATAGACAGGTATCTGCGAGTCCTCTAAAGGCTGGGTTTCAAAGCCAGCGCGGTGCAGGCAGGTACAGACTTCCTCAAGGTAGCGGTTCTGCTGTTCCGTATTGCGGTCATTCATGTTGTGATCCTCCCATTTTGTAATGAAAAGAACGCCGGCTCGATGGTTCTACGAAACCAACAAACCGACGCCCTGCCCCCATATTTATGTTGTGCTATGCGATCCTATAGGCAGAATGAATCCACCTCGCTCTTACCATCCGAATCTGTCCGAAGTATGCACAGCGTGAATCCTCCCAAATTGGGTTCAGTTTCTTTGGCGAGGGCAAGTATTTCCTCCGATATCTCTTTGGATGTCAAGCAGAACGATCCGACCGCATTGCAGAGAACAATAAACTTCTTATACTTGCAGAATAACTCTTTGTATTTGTGGTACTTATTCACAATTCTTTCGGAGTATATTTTGTATCTCTCCGAAAGGTCGATGAGGCTCTCTCCAACCGCCACCGCTTCGCCCAAATCGAAGTATGAGTAGTTTTCAGCTTTTCCGCCATGCACTTTTTTCGCATTCGCCCTAATATCCGCCGCAGTGCGCCCTTTCCCAAAGTTTTCTTTTGAGATTCTCCGCATGACAGACTCGCTTTCGGTTGTCAGTCGTGTAACTTCAATGCCAATTTCACCGGAATCCCCAAGCACAAAATCCGGCCGCTCAGTTTTAAGAATTTTCATACTCTTGAGTTCTCTATAGTGTGAGGATAAGTCGAATAGAACCGCATATTCTTCTCGTGCTTTTATATCATCGGGCAATTTGGCTTCTTCAAAAAAATGGCACAAATATTTGCCAAAATTGCGGTAATCTTGTGTGCTCAAATTGTGCGTATACTCGCAGAGAGACAACTTGTCAAACACATACTCAGCCCCGTCTATATTGACCGTTTCCCGTGCTGCGTCAAAAGTGTCGTATTCAAATGATTGGAGTGATGCAACGGCTTTTGCCAGTTGTTTGAGCGTAGCATTTCGATGCATTTGCTTTTCGTTCATAATGTTCTCTCTCTCATAACACGGATGCGAACCGATTGGGGCCAATACTCCCTAAAATCTCCAAAATCCGCCGGAAACGCTCGGTTCGCATCCATATAAATCTCCTCAAAAAGTTGCAAAAAAGCTGTGAAATTTTATATTTCACAGCTTTTCGTGGTGGACCTGAAGGGATTCGAACCCTCGACCTCTCGGATGCGAACCGAACGCTCTCCCAGCTGAGCTACAAGCCCGTATTCACTTGCGTACCCTGTTATTATACACATTTCCCGCGAAAAAGCAAGAGGAATTTCTGCGCCAGCTGCATCATTAGCTAATCAAAATGCAGATATCAATTTTATGTATTTTACTTATGTTTATTTTGTGATATACTATTTTCTGTTGCGCGTTTGCGCTGCCTTTGATGATTTCAACACAACACCTTAATTATATCAGGAGGGCTTCCGCTATGAGCAGAACTTTGGGTACCGTGGTCCGGGGCGTGCGCGCCCCCATCTTCCGCGAGGGCGACAGCGTGGTGGACATCACCGTCAGCACCGTGCTGAATGCGCTGGCTGAAAACAACATCACCGCCCGTGACGGCGACGTGGTGGCCGTGACCGAGTCCGTGGTGGCCCGCTGCCAGGGCAACTACGCTACCTGTGAGCAGATCGCCGAGGACGTGCGCGCCAGGACCGGCGGCAAGACCGTGGGCGTGGCATTCCCCATCCTCAGCCGCAACCGCTTCTCCCTGCTGCTGCGTGGCATCGCCATGGGCGCGGAGAAGGTCGTGCTGCTGCTGAGCTATCCCTCCGACGAGGTGGGCAACCATCTGGTGAGTCTGGACCAGCTGGACGAGGCCGGCATCGACCCGTGGCACGATGTGCTGTCGCTGGCGCAGTTCCGCGCGGCTTTCGGTGAGGTGGTGCATCCCTTCACCGGCGTGGACTATGTGGCCTATTACAAGTCCATCATCGAAGAGGCCGGTGCCCAGGCGGAGATCGTGTTCGCCAACCGCGTCACCGCTATCCTGCCCTACACCGACACGGTGATCACCTGCGACATCCACAGCCGCCAGCGCAGCAAGCGTCTGCTGACCGCCGCCGGTGCCAAGGTGGTGCTGGGTCTGGACGACCTGCTGACCGCGCCCGTGGACGGCAGCGGCTACAACGCCCAGTACGGCCTGCTGGGCAGCAACAAGGCGGACGACGACCGCGTGAAGCTGTTTCCCCGCGACGCCAAGGCGGTGGCGGAGGCCATCGGCAAGGCGATGAGCGACGCCACCGGCAAGCGGGTGGAGGCCATGGTCTACGGCGATGGCGCGTTTAAGGATCCCGCCGGGAAGATCTGGGAGCTGGCTGACCCCGTGGTGGCTCCCGGCTATACCAGCGGTCTGGTTGGTACGCCCAACGAGCTGAAGCTGAAGTATCTGGCGGACAAGGAGTTCGCCGACCTCAGCGGCGAGGAGCTGAAGAACGCCATCTCCGAGAAGATCAAGGCCAAGGACGCCAAGAAGTCTCTGGTGGGCAACATGGTGTCCGAGGGCACCACGCCCCGGAACCTCACCGACCTGATCGGATCCCTGTGCGACCTGACCAGCGGCTCCGGTGACAAGGGCACGCCCATCGTCTACATTCAGGGCTATTTCGACAACTACACCAACGAGTAAACAGCAGCAGTCCCCCGGCCTTGCCGGGGGACTGCTTTCATGTATAGCGTCAGGCCCCCGGCGGAGCCGGGGGCCTGACGCATCTGCTCAGTCGTACAGTATCTCGTCCACGGCTTTGGTGGTGTCCCCGGAGAAGCCGTCCACCTGGAACTCCAGCCCGTCGATGAACTTCTGCATCCGCAGCGCAAAGGCGGGCACGTTCAGCGGCACGGTGGTGGAGGTCTCGCGGTCGATCACCACGCGGAGCTGTATATCCATGTCATAGCCCTTGGCATAGGAATAGAAGTCGTCACTCCGCGGATCCAGCGGCCCGGAGCTGTTGGCTGCGTCAGCCAGGGCCAGGGAGGCCAGGTCCTGCGCCTGCTGCCGGGTCAACTCGGCCACCTCGTCGGTGTCGTACCGGCGGACGTAGCCGCTGATCACGGCATTCACGCCGCCGTACCGCGCCAGCGAGTCGATGCCGATGAGGCTCTCCCGGCTGTCGGTGCGGTTCACCAGCTGGGTCAGCAGCCGGTGGACATCGGAGCCGTTGACGATCGATACCCTCCACTCACGACGCAGACTCGTGCCGTTCCGCAGCTGGTAGTCCACACGCACATAGCGGGTGATCGGGCCGCCCTCCGCGTCCAGATAGGTTTGGTTCTCCAGCCTTTCGCCTGTCTCATCGTACTGCTCCAGAATGGCGCGGTGGAGGGAGATCACGCTCTCCACCGCTGCGGGATCATCGGCGGTGAAATCCGCATAGCTGGCGCTGAAGCGGACGGAGGTCACGTCCTCCGCGTCCGGGACGCGGTGCTGATAGCCGGTAATGTCCAGCTTCACGCACACCGTCACCGCCGCCAGCACCAGCACCATGGCCGCCGTCTCCAGCCACCAGCGCTTGTTGAAGATGCGGAACTTCTTTTGCAGCAGCATCTGGGCGGCGAAGAAGCAGATCACGCCCATGACCAGCTGGCAGATCAGCAGGCAGGCGAAGCCGCCATCGATAAAGGCGGTATAGCGCAGGAACAGACCCAGCCCCAGACCGCCGCACAGTCCGATACTCCACCGGGCGATGGGGCGCAGCCACCGGAAGGACATAGCGTCGCCGGCCGTCTCGCTGGGGCGCTTTTTATACAGCCACCACACCAGCGCCAGCAGTGCGATGCCTACCGCGGCGTAGATGATACAGGTGGAGAAGGCGGAGGCCGGCAGCTGGACGCGTTGATAGCTTTGGGTGCCGATGGGCTCGCGGAACTGCACGTCGACGGGCTGGGCGCCGCCGTTGGCCACGGCATCCCAGATCCGACCCACCGGCGTCAGCCAGGTGATGAACTCCGGAATGTCGCTGTTGCTGTAGCCGAAGTAAAACATCTGCGTCATCGTGCTTATCACCGCGTACAGAAGGAGGGCGATGACGTTCATCGCGCCGTAGAGCACCGGCACCGCCAGCAGCCATCCCGTGACCATGGCGCACAGGGAGCCGAGCGCGAAGAAGAATAGCGCCATCAGCTCCGTCAGCAACAGCCACGTGCCCAGCGCCGCCCAGTCCACGTAGGAGAAGCCGGCGCTGCACAGAGCGGTCAGCAGGAAGATCAGCACGTTCCCCGCCGTCAGCGCTCCCAGCGCAGAGAGGACGTGGGAGAAAAATGCCTGTGTCCGTGTCACCGGCAGGGCGTGCATCAGCCCCACGGTGCGGCCGGACATCAGGTACGACCACACCGCCATGGCTGCAAAGCAGCCGAACAGCAGGGACATGACCACGGAGGCGGGTATGGACTGGATGATGACGTTGTGCTGCCGCAGCTGCAGCACGGTCATGATGCCCTCCGCCACGCCGTCGCACTCCCGGCTCGCCGACAGTATCTGCATGGGAAGGATCACCACCCACACGGCCACATACAGGAACAGCAGCGGCCAGTAGCGCTTTATATCGCTGCGCAGCAGCGCGGCGTTACAGAAGGATGTCTTTCGCGGCATAATCCACACCTCCCAGCTCGTAAATGAATATCTCCTCCAGCGTCAGCGGGATGGATTCCAGCAGCACCGGCTCGGTGATCTGCATCCGGCGCATGATCTCCTGACTGCTGCCCCGGACGATATAGGTGTACACCCGTCCCACGTGGCTGCGGTGCAGGATGTTCAGCTCCGCCGGCAGCGGCGGCTCGGTAACGCCCTGATAGGCCACCTGCAGCTTCACCGTGTTGTCCTGCAGATCGCTGAGACTGCGCTCCAGCAGCACCTTGCCATGGTTCAGGATGCCCACATGGTCGCACACGTCCTCCAGCTCCCGCAGGTTGTGGCTGGAGACCAGCACCGTCGTGCCGCGCTCCGCCACGTCGCCCAGAAGCAGCGACCACACCTGCCGCCGCATCACCGGGTCAAGGCCATCCACCGGCTCGTCCAGAATGAGGTACTCCGGCATACAGCACACCATCAGCCAAAAGGCCGCCTGCTTCTGCATACCCTTGCTCATCCGTCGCAGCATCATTTTCTCATCCAGCGGAAAGACCTGCTTCAGCTTCTCATACCGCTCCCAGCTGAAATCGGGGTAGATACCGGCGAGGAATTTCGCCATCTCCCGGATGCCCGACTGCGGGAAGTAGTACCAGTCGTCGCCGATAACGGCCATACGACTCTTCACGGCGGTGTTCTCATATACCGGCTGACCGTCCACCAGCACGTCGCCGCTGTCCTGCCGGTAGATGCCCGCCAAATGGCGGATGATGGTGGATTTCCCCGCGCCGTTGGGCCCTACCAGACCGTACACCGCGCCGTGGGGCACCGTCATGGTCAGGTCGTCCAGCGCCCGGAAGCCGTCAAAGCTCTTGACGACGTTTTTTACCTCGATCATACCTCATCTCCTCCTTCCCAAAGTACCAGCAGCTGTTCCCGGGTATAGCCCAGGCTCTTCAGCTCCTCCAGTAGCGGGACCAGCCGCCCCGTCAGCTCAGCGATGCGCCGCAGATGCTCGCCGTCCCCGGCGGAGACAAAGCTCCCTCTGCCCGCCACAGAGTAGATGTACCCCTCCGCCTCCAGCTCCGCGTAAGCCCGCTGGATGGTGTTGGGGTTGATGGCCAGCTGCGTAGCCAGAGAGCGCACGGAGGGCAGCTTTTCGTCCGGCTCCAGCAGCCCTGTCAGCATCATGCGCCGCAGGCTGTCCTTCACCTGCTGGTACAGGGGACGGCTGTCCCGGTAATCCAGCACGATCATATCGCACACGCTCCTTTCTGTGTCAAGTGTATTATGCGTGTTAGTACAGTTAGCATATCACGATGTTCTCCCTCCTGTCAAGGGAAAATTTTTCTTTTCATCCCCGGGGTTTCGTAGTATAATGGCTCCAAATTCTTTTCCCGAAAGGGGGCATTTCTATGCGTATCACGGTAAAAGTCGGCACCTCTACTCTGGCCCACGCCACCGGACGGCTGAATATCCAGCGGATGGAGGGCCTGTGCAAGGTCCTGAGCGACCTGAAAAACGCCGGGCACGAGATCATTCTCGTCTCCTCCGGCGCCATCGGCATGGGCGTGGGCAAGCTGAACCTGCCGGGACGACCTAAGGATATGCCCACGAAGCAGGCGGCCGCCGCCGTGGGCCAGTGCGAGCTGATGTACACCTATGACAAGCTGTTCAACGAGTACAACCACACAGTGGCACAGGTGCTGCTCACCGGCGAGGATGTAAAGAACGAGCAGCGCAGCCGTAATATGCGGAACACCATTTTTCGCCTGTTGGAGCTGGGCGCGCTGCCTGTCATCAACGAAAATGACACCGTGGCCACCGACGAGGTGGGCGTGGAGAACACCATCGGCGAGAACGACACGCTTTCCGCCATCGTGGCGGCGGCGGTACACGCCGACCTGCTGATATTGCTCAGTGATATCGACGGCCTGTATGACGGCGATCCCCACAGGGATCCCGCCGCGAAGCTTATCCCCGTGGTGCCGTCCATCGACGCGCACATTCTCGCTCTGGGCGGCGGCAGCGGCAGCAGTCTGGGCACCGGCGGCATGGCCACCAAGCTGAAGGCGGCGCAAATCGTCACCGAGGTCGGCTGCCAGATGGTCATCGCCAATGGCAGCAAGCCCGCCCTGCTGTACGACATCGTGGGCGGAAAGCCTGTGGGCACCCGATTTCTGGCAAAGGAGAAGTAAGCCATGACCACTATCGATATTCTGAAAAAGACCCGCGCCGCCCGGGGCGGACTGGCCGTCCTGGACGAGGCAGGCAAAAACGCCCTGCTGCTGTCCATGGCCGACAGTCTTCTGTCCCATGAGGGCGCTATTCTGGCGGAAAATGAAGCCGACATGAGCGATGCCCGGGGGCATATCTCCGATGTGATGCTGGACCGGCTGCGGCTGGACCATGACCGACTGGCGGGCATGGCCGACGGCGTGCGGGCCATTGCCGCCCTGCCGGACCACACCGGCCGTGTGCTGTCCGAGGTACGCCGCCCCAACGGTCTGGTCATCCAGAAGATACAGGTCCCTCTGGGACTGGTGTCCATTATCTATGAAAGCCGCCCCAACGTTACCTCAGACGCGGCGGCCCTGGCGCTGAAATCCGGCAATGTCTGCGTGCTCCGCAGCGGCAGGGAGGCCTACCGTACCGCCCGCGCCATCGTGCAGGCGCTGAAGGCCGGCATCGCCGCCGAGGGCGGCGACCCGGACATTCTGAACATCGTGGACGACACCACCCACCAGTCTGCCGCGGACATCATGACCGCCAAGGGTCTGGTGGACCTGCTGATCCCCCGGGGCGGCGCGGGACTGATCCGGGCCTGCGTAGCCGGCGCCACCGTGCCCTGCATCGAGACGGGTACCGGTATCTGCCATGTGTATGTAGACGAGAGCGCCGATCTGAGCAAGGCGCTGAACATTGTGGAAAACGCCAAGGCCAGCCGCCCCTCCGTGTGCAACGCCGAAGAGGTGCTGCTGGTACACAGCGCGGTGGCGGCGGAATTCCTGCCCCGGCTGAAAAAGCGCTTGGTGGATGACCGAGCCGCCGCAGGCAAGGCCCCCGTGGAGCTGCGGCTGGACGAGCGCGCCGCGGCGGTCATTCCCGGTACCCCCGCCGGCGAACGGGACTTCGACACCGAGTTTTTGAACTATATCCTGGCCGTAAAGATCGTGGACAGCGTGGACGAGGCCATCGCTCACATCGCCGCCCACTCCACCGGCCACAGCGAGGCCATCGTCACCGAAGACCCCACCCACGCCGAGGCCTTTGTTAACAGCGTGGACAGCGCCGCCGTGTATGTCAATGCCTCCACCCGCTTTACCGACGGCGGCGAGTTCGGTCTGGGCTGCGAGATGGGCATCTCCACCCAGAAGCTCCACGCCCGGGGCCCCATGGGGCTGGACGAGCTGACCACGTATAAATACGTCATCCGCGGCAACGGACAGATCAGATAAAGCAAAAAGAGACGGCATCCGCCGTCTCTTTTCATATTTCCACGATCTCTGCGCCCAGGGCCGCGGCGTCCGCCCGGTCGTGGGTGACGCACAGCACCGCCGCACCGTTCCGGTGCCGCAGAAGATACTGCGCCGTCCGGTCCCGGGCCGCGCCGTCCAAACCCTTGAAGGGCTCATCCAGCAGCAGCAGCTCCGGCCCATAACACACCGCCCGGGCAATGGACACCCGCCGCCGCTGTCCGCCGGACAGTTCCGCCGCCCGCTGGTCCAGGCAGTCCGCTAATCCCAGCTCCCGCAGGTGCGCCTCGATATCCGGCCGGGACATGGCCCGGCCCGTGACCAGACGCACGTTCTCCGCGGCGTCCAGCTGCGGGCACAGACGGTCCTCCTGGAACACGAAACCCAATCGCTCCGGCACGCCGGTGACGGTGCCGCTGTCCGGCATCTCCAACCCGGCGATACAGCGCAGGAGTGTGGTCTTGCCGCGGCCGGAGGGGGCCATCAGACACACCACCGCCCCGTCCGGGACGGTCAGGCTCACGTCCTCCAGCACGGCCTTGTCGCCGAAGCGCTTGTACAGATGTGCCGCGTTCATGCGCCGCACCCCCTTTCCAGCCGACGGAAGCCCCGCCGCAGCAGGGCCAGCACCAGTCTCTCAAACAGGGCGCTCATCGCCACGATCACCACGGTCCAGGCCAGTAGGTCGGCGGTCTGGAGGTAGATCTTCGCGTCGTACAGTCTCTCGCCCAGGGAGCCGGCCACCACACCGATGACCTCGGCCGCTACACCGGCCTTCCAGCTCATGCCCAGGGCCGCGGCGCAGCCCGCCAGCAGGAACGGCTCCACCGCCGGCAGCAGGATGCTGTGCAGCTGCCGCCGCCAGGGCACCCGGAAGGCCCGGGCCATTTCCAGAAGCTGGCCATCCGCACTGCGGAGGCCCGCCAGCACGTTGGTGTACAGAATGGGGAAGACCATCAGGAATGAGATGAACAGCGGCAGCGCCGATGTCCGCATCCAGATCAGTGCCAGGATGATGAACGACGCCACCGGCACCGCCTTGATGGCCAGCACATAGGGCCGCAGCAGCATCTCCACCACCGGCCAGCGTCCCGCCGCCAGCGCCAGCACAAAGGCCAGCACCAGTGCCAGGGCAAAGCCGCCGGCGATACGGCAAAAGCTGAACGCCACCGCCCGCCGGAAGACCGCTGTCACCGCCAGGGCGCAAAGCCGCCCCAGCACCGTTACCGGTCCCGGCAGCAGCAGTGCCGAGCCCACGGCCCAGGAGGCCGCCTGCCAGACCGACAGGGCCAGCACCACCGCGCCGGCACGCTGCCAGGTCTTTATTTTTTTGTCCGCGGGTGCGCTCATGCGCCCATCCAGTAGAAGCCGTCGCCGGGCATGGCGCCGCCCACGGCCTCCGTCTTCAGGTCATACAGTGTTTGCAGATAGCCGCCCACGGCGACCTTCATATCCACGCCGGTAATACATACCAAGTTACACTGGGGCAACGCCTTCTCCGCCACGGCAGCCTTGACGATGCCATATTTCTCCACCAGCACAGCGGCCTCGGCCGGGTGCTCATTGGCGTAGTCCGTGCTGGCGGCGTAATCCTCCAAAAAGGCCGCCAGTGCCGCCGGGTGTTCATCGGCAAATGCCTTGCGGGCCACCAGTACCGAAGTGATCAGGCGGCTGCCGTTGTCCAGCGCATCCCATTCGGCGCTCATATCCAGCGCCACGCGCAGGCCCTCCACCTGGCTCTGCGCCACGGTGACAAAGGGCTGGGGCAGCATGGCTACGGCGTTGTCCTGCTCCGCCATCAGCGCCACGATCTCCGTGGGCTCGCTCTTCCACTCCACCTGTACGTCCTCACCCAGAGTCAGCCCGTGCTGCGAGAGCAGATAGGTCAAGGCGTACTCCGGGGTAGCGCCCTTGCCGGTGGCGTAGATGGTCTTGCCGTTCAGCGAGGCAATGTCCGTTACCGTCTCGCCGCCCTTTTCCACGATATACAGCACACCCAGTGTGCCGGCGGCCAGCAGCACCACGCCGCCCTCCGTCTGGTTGTACAGGATGGCCGCCACGTTGGCCGGCACCGCCAGCACATCCAGCTCGCCCTGCACCAGCTGGGGCGTCAGCTCATTGGCGCTGGCCGCGATGGTGTACGTATACGTGTTCTGGCCCAGGCCGTTGTCCGCATCGTCAAACAGCTTTACCATGCCCATGGAGGTAGGGCCCTTCAGCCCGCCCAACCGCACAGTGACCGGCTGGGCGGCGGATTTGTCGCCATCCTCAATGGGCATAGGCGTTTTCGGCGTTACGCAGGCGCACAGCGTCAATGCCAGTATTAAGGCCAGCACAAGGGTAATGATCCTTTTCATATGGGTTCTCCTTCCTGTACGATCATGATCTTTTATTGATACCTTGGTGTTTATATAGGGGCAACAACATTGGAGTACAGCGTCTTGGCGCTGACGCCCTCCAGCCGCCCGATCTTCCCGCTGAGGGCGGAGATCGCGTCCTGCGGCGCATCCAGCACCACGGAGATGATGTTCACGCCCCGGGCGCGGTAGGGCACGCCCATCCGCCCGATGATATATGCGCCGTACTGATGCAGCAGCGCGTTCAGCTCCGTCACCGCGTCCTCATTTTCCACAATGACCGCAATGACCGCCACGCGTGTTTCCATAGCAAAACCTCCCGTCGTAAGATCCGCGGCCAAATAAAAAAGCCGCGCCGCCACCGCGACACGACCACAGCGCCCGCTTCGCGGGCGCAGAACCTATGGCGCATCTTCCGTCTCAAGCGTACTTTCGACGTCAGCAGCGTGTTTATTGTACGGCAAACGCCTGCTCTTGTCAAGCCGATCCCGCCGGCGGACTGTTTCAGACAGCCGCCGGTATATAATAAATATAGGAGAGAAGGGCGGGACCGTGGGGTAAGAACGGCCCCGCCCGGTGGAAGCGGTTTAATGCTTTTCGCTGGCGCGGCGGGCGGGCTTCTCCGCACAGCGGACGCCGGGCAGCAGCGTCAGCAGCTGGGCGGCAAGGCCAAATACGGCGGCGGGCAGCAGCCAGCTCAGGCCCAGATCATACAGCGGCAGGGCCTCCACCAGCGGCAGCTTCACACCGCAGGTGTGCAGGGTGCACAGCACGCTGGTCAGCAGTGCGCCCAACGCGGCGCCCCGGCTGACAAAGTCGTGGACCTTGGGTATGATGAGGGAGACGCAAATAAGCACCAGCGTGGGGGGATATACTATATCCAGCACCGGCGCGGCCACGGCCACGATACGGTCCAGGCCCAGGTTGGACACCACGGCGCTGAACACGCAGATGACCGTCACGAACACCTTGTAGCTGATCTTCCCGCGACACAGCTCCGTGAAATACGCCGCGGCGGAGCTGGTCAGGGCGATGGCCGTGGTGACACAGGCCAGGCCCACCACCACGCCGAAGATCACCATGCCGGTCTTGCCCATCAACGCCTCTACGATGGCCATGATGAGGGCCGCGCGGCCGATGGAGGACGTGTACTGTGCGGACACGGTGGCGCCCAGATAGGCCAGACCCATATACACCGCCAGCAGCAGCACGCCCGCCAGCAGCGCGGCGCCGCCCACCACGCGAAGCTGGCTCTGGCCCCGCTGATAGCCCTTGGCGGTGACGCTTTGCAGCACGATGATGCCGAAGGGCAGGGCCGCCAGCGCGTCCATGGTCTGGTAGCCGGCCTTGATGCCGGTGACGGCCACGTTGTCGATCCGCGCCAGGGGCGCGATGTCGCCCAGCGGCGTGATCACACCCTTGATAATAATGGCGAACAGGCCCACCAGCAGCAGCGGCGTGAGCACCTTGCCTACAATGTCCACCACGGCGGACTCCTTGATGCACAGAGCCAGGATCACCGTGAAGAACACCACGGAGAACACCACCGGCGATACGCCGGACAGGTTGGGCGCGATGGCCATCTCATAGGTGCTGGCGCTGGTGCGGGGGATGGCCACCATGGGGCCGATACACAGAATGATGGCGCACATGAGGATCTCGGCGGGGACTTTGCCCGCCCGTTCCAGTACCTTCTCGCTGCTGCCCACGCGGAGCAGGGCGAACATACCCATCATCGCCAGACCGATATCCGCGATGAAATAGGCGGAAAAGCCCGTCAGCCACTGGCTGCCGGCCTCCATGCCCAAAAAGGGCGGGAAGATCACGTTGCCCGCGCCGAAAAACATGGAAAACAGCGCAAAGCCCACGACAACGATATCTGCCGCGGTGTTTTTCCTCTGTCCGATCATTCTGATTTCTCCATTTCTCTTCTCTTGTTCCCACGCCGCCGACTGCGGCGCGCCGGTGCAAATTCACGTTTTAAAGCGCGTTGCATCCTGTGCATATAGCGTATCATGCTTTTCATCATTACGGAAATGACGCTTATCGAACGGCACATGAAAAATTTTGATGGCGTATAAAAACGTTTACCGCATTTTCCAAATCGTTGGTGGAAAGTTTACGTTTATGGCATTGAACGGCGACAGCTCTTGTGATATAGTTAAAAATAATCGTTGCAATTTTGTCCAATTTGTACAGAAAGCGAGGCCCCTATGGATGACAAACGGCTGCGGGCGCTGCTGACGGCAGTGCAGTGCGGCAGCTTTGGAAAGGCGACGGCGCAGCTGGGCTATACCCAGTCCGCCATGACGCACATGGTGAACAAACTGGAGGCCGAGCTGGGCTGTACCCTGCTCACCCGCAGCAGCCACGGCGTCCGGCTCTCGGAGGAGGGTGAGCACCTGCTGCCCTATATACAGGACTATCTGCGCGCAAGTGAGACCCTGCGGCGGGAGGCGGCGGCCCAGGGCGAGGCCCACAACCACGTGCTGCGGATCGGCTGCTTTGCCAGCATTGCCCGGGCACGGCTGCCGGCGCTGCTGCAGAAGTTCCGCAAACTGCACCCGGAGATCAAGATCGACGTGCTGGTGGGCGGCTACGAGCTGGCCGCGGCGCTGGAGGAGGAACGGGTGCAGCTGGCCCTGGTGGAGGAGACCTACGGCAAGGGCTTCTATTGGACGCCGCTGACGGACGCGCCGCTGGTGGCGGTGGTGCCGCCGGACTTCCCCTGGACGGAGGACGTCATTCCCCTGGAGCGCCTGCTGCAGGAGACGTTTCTCTCCTGCCCGGAGCAGTATGTGGCGCGCCTGCTGCCGCCGGAGGCACCACGGCTGGAGGTCACGGCGTCGGACGACGCGGCCATACTGTCTATGGTGGCGGCGGGACTGGGCGTGTCGGTGCTGTCCGCCTTCTCTCTGGCGGGCTATGAGGGCCAGGTGCGGGTGCTCCCGCTGGCGGAGCCGCTGTCACGCCGGCTGGGCGCGGCGGTGAAAACACCGCCGCCGGCCAACAGCGCCGTCCGGTATTTTCTCTCCTTCCTGAAGCGGCAGTACCCCGCCGAGCCGGCGGATAACGAATAAAAGGAGGTCCCGGCCCATGTGCACTGCGGCCACATACAAGACAAAATGCTTCTATTTCGGGCGCAATCTGGACTATGAGCGCGGCTTCGGCGAGCAGGTGGTCATCACACCCCGGCTCTTTCCCCTGCCCATGCGGCACCTGCCGGACCTGACGCGGCACTACGCCATGATCGGCATGGCCTCCGTACAGGACGGCTACCCCCTGTACTACGACGCGGTGAACGAGAAGGGCCTGTGCATGGCGGGGCTGAACTTCGTCCACAGCGCCGTATACGGCCCCTGCGCGCCGGGGAAGGCCAACGTGGCACAGTTCGAGCTGATCCCCTGGCTGCTGGGCCGCTGCGCCACGGCGGCGGAGGCCCGGGACCTGCTGGCGGAGAGCCGCATCACCGACGACGCCTTTCTGCCGGGGCTGCCCCCGGCCCGGCTGCACTGGCTGCTGGCGGACCGGGAGCAGTGCTTCGCGGTGGAGCAGACGGCGGAGGGCCTGCGGGTCTATGAGGACCCGGCGGGCGTGCTGACCAACGAGCCGCCCTTCCCCATGCAGCTGTTCCGGCTGAACGACTACGCCCAGCTGTCCCCCCAGCCGCCGGAAAACCACTTCTCCCCCGCCCTGCCGCTGGAGACATACAGTCGGGGCATGGGCGCCATAGGTCTGCCCGGCGACCTGTCCTCCCCCTCCCGCTTTGTACGGACGGCCTTTACCCGGCTGAACAGCCGTTCCGGCGACGGCGAGGCCGAGAGCGTCAGCCAGCTCCTGCACATTCTGGGCGCGGCGGCACAGCAGCGGGGCTGCTGCGTGCTGGAGGACGGCGCGTGCGAGCTGACGCTGTATACCAGCTGCTGCAACGCCGACACCGGGGTGTATTACTACACCGCCTACGACGCCGCCCAGCTGTGCGCCGTGGATATGCACCGCGCCGACCTGGACGGCACGGCGCTCGCCTGCCAGCCGCTGGACACGGTGTGGCGGGTACACTATCAGAATTAACGCAGAAAAGTACGGGACGGGGCCTGACGGCCCCGTCCCGTTTATTTCAGCAGGGCGGTAAAGGTGATGGTATCGCCCTCCGTGCGGGCGGAGATGGCACCGCGATGGCCCTCGGCAATGCTCCGGGCGATGGAGAGCCCGATGCCGAAGCCGCCGGCGGTGCGGGCCGGGTCCGCCCGGTAAAACCGGTCAAAGAGCTTGCCGATGTCGACGCTCCCGGCATTTTCACAGCGGTTGGACACCCGCAGCGCCACCAACCCAAGCACCAGCAGCGTGCAGATCGCGTCCGCCGCCAGGGACCACACCAGCACCGTCCGCACGGCGCGGCGGGACTGGCTGCACTCCAGGAAGATAGCCATGCTGCGCCCGTCCTCCATCCGGTTCACCAGAAAGCGGTAGCCGCCGCAGCCCAGACCGACAGCGTACAGGCCGGCATGGGCGGTCAGTCCGGTCAGCCCGGTCAGATGCCCGGCGGCAGCTTTGACCCCGGCAGCGCACCCACCCCGCCCAGCGGCGACTTCCGGCCGGGAAACAGGCAGTAAAGACCGGCGCTGGACACAAAACACCACACCCCACGGCGCTTGCGCCGTGGGGTGTGGTGTTTTGTGGGGAGAGGAAGACAGGAAGAAAGCTCCGTCGGTTATCGTTGTTGATATGCCCGCATGGCCGCCTCGATCCGGTCGGCCGCGACTGACAGCGCCGCGTCGTCACTGGCAAAGGAGAAGCGCAGGAAGCAACCCCCGGTCATGCCGTAGGCCGCGCCGGAGACGCCCACCACCTTGGCATGGTCCAGAATGTAGTCGCACATCTCGTCGGAGGTCATGTCCACATCGAAGGACACCCAGGCGTAGAAGGCGCCCTCGGGCATCTGACAGTGCACGCCCGGGATGGCGTTGAGCCGGCCCACAAAGGCGTCGCGCCGGCGCTGGTAGCTCTGGCGCATGGCCTCTACCTCATCAGGGATGCGGAAGGCCTGCACCGCGCCCTCCTGCAGAAAGCCGCTCATGCAGGAGACGCTCTGCTGGTACAGCTTGTAGATCGCGGCGTAAATGTCCCTGCGGGCGGTGAGATAGCCCATGCGCCAGCCGGTCATGGCCGCGAACTTGGAAAAGCCGTTGATGGTGATGACCCGGTCCGCCACCTCGGGGCGGGAGGCCATGCTGATGGGCCGCACACCGTCATAGACAATGGCGTCGTACACCTCATCGGACAGCAGCAGCACGTCCGGGTGGCGCTGCATGAACGCGGACAGCGCCTCTACCTCGTCCTGATGCAGGATGCGGCCGGTGGGGTTATTGGGGTAGTTGATGATGATGAGCCGCACCTCCGGCGTGTAGTGCTGCTCCAGCAGCGCCTCCGTCAGCCGGTAGTGGTCCGCCGGGGACAGCGGGACCTTTACGGCTTCGGCACCGGCGGAGATGACGATGGACTCATAGGATACCCATGCCGGCTCCGGCAGCAGGACCTTGTCGCCATGGTTCAGCACCGCCTGGACCGCCAGATAAATGGCCATCTTGCCGCCCGGCGTTACCAAAATACGGTCAGCCTCTGTCTGGATGCCGTTCTCCCGCAGCAGCTTCTGCTGTATCTCCTGCCGCAGCTCCGGGATGCCCGGGCCCACCACGTAATGGGTGTTGCCCCGGCGCAGACTGGCGATGGCCGCCTCGGTCACCGCCGCAGGCGTATCAAAGTCCGGTTCGCCGCCGGCCAGGGAGATATAGGAGCTGTCGCTCTTCTGCAGCTCCTTCGCCCGCTGGATCATCAGCAGGGAACGGGGCGACGTCATTTTGTCGATCACGCAATTCATACGCACTTACCTCCGCGATGCCCGGACCTCTCCCTCGCAGGAGAGGCCCGGTACGTCGTATTCATTCCGCCGTATACTGCCTGAAGGACACGTCGGCCACATATTGGGCCTTGACCTTCTGCAGCTCGGCGCACTGGGCCGTGCCCTTGTGGGCCTGCTGCGCGATCTCATCCGCCCAGGCCTCCAACAGCAGGACCTCGTTCGGCGACGACGCGGAATAGAAGAACTCATACTGGCAGCAGCCAGTCTCGGCGCGGGTACGGGCCGGGATATCCGCCTGCTCCAATGCGTGGACGAAGGCGGCGGGGTCCTTGCCCTCCTGGAGGGTATAGCGTACTTGCAGCATCAGCATCGTCGTTTCCTCCGCTTATTTCTTCAGAATGTCAAAGGGGATATGCAGCTTCTCGCACAGGCCCTCCAGCTCGCGGTACACCGCCAGGGACAGCTGAGGACCGGCCTCCAGGTTCTTGCGGTAGTTGTTGCACTCGATCTCACCGGGCATGAAGATCTCCTCCACGCCGGCCGCCGGCTTCAGGCCCTTCACCTCGCTGCGGTAGGTGTCCATGGTGGTCTTGAATTCCTCGGGGTCCTGGAAGCGGGAGATGTCGATGGCGATCATGCAGTGGCCCGTATCCATGGGCACCTCGGGGTGGGCAAAGGGGTTGTGGATGTGGCTGCCATAGGCCGCGCCGGACAGCACGCCGGAGAATACGTCGATCATCATGGCGATGCCGGAGCCCTTTGCGCCGCCGAAGGGCAGCACACAGCCCTCCAGGGCCTTGGCCGCGTCCGTGGTGGGATGGCCGTCCACATCGATGGCCCACCCCTCCGGGATGGAGTCGCCCTTCTTGTCGGCCAGGATGATCTTGCCGCGGGCCACCACGCTGGTGGCCATGTCGATCATCACCGGGTCGCCGTGGGTGGGTGCGCCCACCGCCAGGGGGTTCGTGCCCAGATACTTCTCGCGGCTGCCCCAGGGCGCCATAGACTTGGGCGCGTTGGAGCTGACGATGGCCAGCATATTCTCTTTGGCCGCCATACGGATATAGTAGGCCGTGCAGCTGCAGTGGTTGGAATTGCGGACATTCACGATGCCGATGCCCACGTCCTTCGCCTTTTGGATCGCCAGTTCCATAGCGCGGTAGGCCGCCACGATGCCGAGGGCGCCCTGGGCGTCCAGCAATGCGCCGCCGGGGAAATCCCGGATCGTCTTTATCCGGCACTTGGGGTCCGTGCCGCCGGCCTCCATGCTGTCGGTATAGAATTTCACGCGCTGCACGCCGTGGGACTGCAGGCCGGTCAGCTCGGCCGACACCAGGCTGTCCGCCACGATGGCGGCATCCTGCGGCGCGACGCCCTCCTTCTCCATGATCGCCGCTACGGCGGCCTGGAGCTTTTCCGCATCTACGCGGAGCACTTCACTCATGGCCGGCACCTCACTTCCACTGGCCTTCGATGACCTGGCAGCCCAGCGCCGCCAGAGTGGCCTCGCGGGTCTCCTCATTGTAGGAGGCCACGGTGGCGCCCTCATCGTACTTGGCGTGGAGCATATCCTCCTTGGCGTGCTGCTTCCAGCTCTTCTCCAGGATCTCCTCCGCTTCGCTGGGGCGCACGAAGATCATGCCGTCGGTGTCGCCGATAACGATATCGCCGGGGAAAACCACCTGACCGCCGAAGGCGATGGGCACGTTGATCTCGCCGGGGCCGAACTTGTAGGGGCCCTGGGGTGTGATGCCGCGGGCGAACACGGGGAAGTCCATGTGGGAGATCTCATCGATATCCCGCAGGTAGCCGTCAATGGCGCAGCCGGCAAAGCCGTGGTTGCGGCAGTCCATCATCATCAGCTCGCCGCAGTAGGCGCGCTCAGGACCGCCGGCGGAGATCAGCAGTACATCGCCGGGCTGGGCCATCTCGATGGCCTTGTGCAGCAGCAGGTTATCGCCGGAGGGCAGGTGCAGCGTGTACGCCACGCCCAGCATGGGCTTGCCGTTCATGGAACGGATGGCGGAGTCCACGCAGTAAATACGGTTCATATTGTCGCCGATGTTGGCCACCGGCAGGCCGCGGAAGCGCTCCACCAGCTCCTTGGGCGGCCGGGGCACCTCCGTAAAAATTCTGCATCCAACATTAGACATTTGCTTTTTCTCCTTTTTTCTCATCCAGCATTTTCTTCACCGCCAGCACCTCATCGTAGGTCTTGGCGCGCTCCGGGAAGTAGGCGGCATAGCCCTCCTGCTGGAGCCACTCAAACTTTTTCAGCGTAGCCTGGGTCATGATGCTGTTCTCGCCCAGGTCGTCCAGGGTCTTGAGGACCTCCTCCATCTCGTGGCAGAAGCGCCCGTTGTGGATGGCGGCGGAGGCCACGCAGTAGTGGCAGAACCCCATGAAGCCACGCTCGTCGAACATGGTGACCTTCATCTTGTCCAGCACTTCCTCGGTGATGTGGTAGTGGTCCGTGGCGAACACCGTCTCCGTGACCAGGGCGATAATGCCCTTGGCCAGCACGCTGCGAAGCGCCTTGGTGGCGGAGGCCAGACCGATATCGTCGCTGAGGTATGTAAATTTCATGCCGTGACTGTTCAGCAGCTCCGCCGCCTCTTTGGCCTTTGCGCCGCAGACGCTGACCGGCACACGGCTCCCGTTCACCGGAACGGAGGCCATGACCGCGCCCTCCACGAAGTCGCCCTGGCTGTCCGCAAACACCGCAGCGATCTCCCGCTTCGTCTGGGGAGAGGTGGTGTTCATGTCCAGATAGAACTGACCCGGACGCAGCAGCGGCGCGGCCTGACGGGCGATAGGCAGCGCCACGTCCGCACTGGTGAAGCAGAAGAACACGTCGCCCCAGGCGATCAGCTCCGCCATGTCGGTCACCAGCGTCACCTGGTCCATGGCCGCGTGCTCGCGCATTTTCTGCGCGCGGGGCGAGTCATCCTTTGCCGAGACGTCGAAGGCGCGGACCTCCACATCACTGTTCACAAAGTCACGCGAGATGTGGTGCGGCGCTTCGCCGAACCCGATAAATCCTAATTTCATTTGTATACATCTCCTTTGGATCGCGAATATGGGCGTTTATGTGCCCATCATAAAGCCGGGCAGGAAGGTGATGATCGGCGCGACGAAAGCACAGATCAGCACGCAGATGATCATCACGATCATGAACGGGATAACGCCCTTGACCACCGACGTGTAGGATTCGCCCGTGGTGGACACCGCGGTAAACAGGTTGATGCCGAAGGGCGGAGTGATGAAGCCCACCGTCAGGGTGATGCAGAACAGTACGCCCAGGTGCAGCTCGTCCAGGCCGAACTGTACGCCCACAGGCACCAGGATGGGGGCCAGGATCAGGATGCTGGGGATCGTATCCATCAGGCAGCCCACCAGGAACAGCAGCGCCATCAGGACCGCCAGATACACCCACTTGTTGGGGATGACCTCCATGATGGCCTCGCCGATGATGGCGGGCAGGCGGGTCTTGGAGAGGATCCAGCCGAAGGTCTTGGCCACAGAGATGATGAACGTCACCACCGCGGAGGTCAGCACCGTCTTGCTCAGCACCGTCCACAGGACCTTGACCTTGATCTCCTTGGTCGCAAAGCCGTAAATCAGGGCGTACAGCACGCTGAGGACCGCCGCCTCGGTGGGCGTGACGAGACCGCCGTAGATGCCGCCCAGAATGATGACCGGCAGAACCAGCGTGGGAATGGCGCGGGCCGTGCGGCGCAGCACCTCTTTCTTGGGATAGCGCACATCGCTCTTGGCAAACTTATACTTGGCCGCCAGATAGACGTTCACCAGGCACAGGGCGATCGCCATCATAATGCCGGGCAGCACGCCGCCGATGAACATCTTGGACACGGACAGGCCCATGGCCGCGCCATAGACCACCATGTCGGCGCTGGGCGGGATGATGGGACCCAGGGCGCCGCCCGCGGCGATCATGCCGGCGGAGGTGGATTTGGGATAGTTGGCACGGGTCAGCGCCGGCATCATAATGGCGCCGATGGCCGCCACGGTGGCGGGGCCGGAACCGGTCAGGGCGGCGAAGATGGCGCAGGTGACGATGGTCACAACGCCCATGGAGCCGCGGGACCGGCAGAACAGCGCCTCCACAAAGTCCACCAGACGGCGGGACAGACTGGTCTGCTCCATCAGATAGCCGGTCATGGTGAACAGGGGGATCGCCAGCAGCACGAAGGAGTTCATGCCGGCGATCATGGTCTGGGGCACGATGGTCAGAGGGATACCGGAGGGGATCAGGTAGATAAGGCACGCGGCCAGCAGGGCAAAGCACACGGGCAGGCCCATGAACATACCGATCAGCAGACTTCCGAAAATAATAAGACCTGTCATTCCGCGGTACCTCCTTCCTCGATGATCTCTTCCATGGTTTCTACCTTGGCGGCGTCCTTACCGCCGGTCAGCAGCTCCAGCAGCTGCACCAGGCCCACCAGCGCCATACCGAAGCCGCACAGGCAGATGGACACGTTGATGACGGCCATGGACAGGTGCAGGGACGGGCTGAGCACCGTAACGGTGACGCTCACCAGGGACACGCCCTTGACGCCCACCAGCGCCGCCATCGCGATCACCAGAATGGTGCAGATGATCTTCAGCACACGGCGGCCGGCTTCCGGCAGCTTTTCTTCCAGCAGTGTGATGCCGGCGTGCATACCCTTATCCAGGGCAACCACGGCGCCCAGGGCGCTGCACCACACGAAGGCAAAACGGGCCAATTCGTCCGTCCATCCGGGCGGCTGTGCTATAACATAGCGCGTGACCACCTGGATCGCGGCGGCCGCGATAAGGACCACGAGCGTGATCGCCGCTACCAGTTGGTAGGCGAACAGGATCTTGTCCTTGATGGTTTTGATGACTTTCATAGCTTTCTCCTGTTATATGCGTCAGGGGGCGGGCAGTGAGCTGTCTGCTCTCTGCATCGCCCCCTGCGTCAGTTGATACGATTCAGATATGCGCCGCAGCTTTACTGCACAGCGGCAACCGCGCGATCCAGCAGATCGCTGCCGATCTTGTCACGATAGGCCTCGTACACGGGCGCGCAGGCCTCCTGGAATGCAGCCACGTCCACATCGTCGATGATGGTGCAGCCGCCATCTTCCATCTTGGAGAGCATATCGGCCGCGGCCGTCTGCAGCCAGGTGCGCTGCTCAGCGCCGGCCTCCTTGGCAGCCGTCAGGAAGATCTCCTGCAGCTCGGGGGACAGGCTCTCCCAGAAGGACTTGGAGCAGGACAGGGAGATGGCGTTATAGAAGTGGCCGGTCATGTCGTAGTAGTCGCAGATCTCATAGTAGGAGCCGGTATAGGCGCTGGCGATGGGCAGCTCCAGGCCGTCCATCAGGTGCTGCTGCACGGCGGTGAAGGTCTCATTGAAGTCCAGAGCGGAGGGGGCAGCACCGATGGTCTGGAAGGTGGCCATGAACATCTCCATGCCGGGAACGCGGATCTTCATACCCTTCAGGTCTGCGGGGGTGCGGATAGGCTTCTGGGACAGGATGTTGCGGAAGCCACCCTCGCCCCAGGCCAGGACCTTGTAGCCCAGCGTGTCATACAGGCCGTCGGTGACTTCCTTCATGATGTCGCCATCCAGGAAGTTCCAGGCAGTCTCGTTGTCCTTGAAGATGAAGGGCAGCTCCACCACCAGAGAGGGCCCGTACAGGTTGCCGTAGGAGCCGTTGGTGATGATGCCCATCTGATGGGTGCCCAGGTCGAAGCCGGTCAGCACGTCGGCCTCGCCGCCCAGCTCGGAGTTGCCGCAGATCTCAAAGGTCACGGCACCGTCGGTGGCCGCGGTCACCTTCTCGGCGAACAGGGTGGCCAGCTTGTTGTACTGGTCGTCATCGGTGGTGGGGTTCACGTGGGCGATCTGGATCGTCATAGTGGGGAAGCCCTCGCCGTCGCCGCTGCCATTGTTGGTGTCGGCCTTGTCGCCGCAGGCGGTCAGCACACCCAGCAGCATGACCAACGTCATCGCCAGGGCCGCCAGACGCTTCGCGTTCAGTTTTTTCATGGTTTTTTCCTCCTGATCTTATGTTTTGTTATTCTCTCCCGCTTTACTTGCAGGGATACGCCATCCACGCGATGGAGAAGCACATATGGTCCAGCTTCTTCATCATCATCAATTCGGGGTAGTCATAGGTGTTCGCCGGCGACTGCATGTCGCTGTGCTCCAGGATCATGTGCACGATCTTGTCGGGCAGGCCGTTGCTCTTGGCGATATACGCACCGCTGACCACGTGGTTGTAATACTTGCCCATCTCGCTGTGGCAGGCCTTGCCGTCCTTGATGTCATACTCCAGGAACTTGCCGATGTCGTGCAGCACCGCGCCGCAGATCAGCGTGTCATGGTCCAGCTTGCTGATCTCGTTGGCCCAGCCGCCCAGCTCGTCATAGGCCAGCTGGCACATCCGCACCACCCGGCGGCAGTGATCGATACCCGTCTCGGGACAGTTGTCGGCCACAATGCCCGCTGCCAGGGGCGCCTTGTCCACGCCTTTCTTGTCCCAGCCGCCCAGCTCCAGCACCTGCTGCCAGCAGATAATGCTCTTTTCCTGCAGATCGGTGCTGTGTATCAGCTTGATCTCCGGAAGCAGCGTCAGGACCTCTTCTCTGGTCATGTGTCTTTCCCTCGCTTTCTTCATGTTGTTATTAGGAAATGGAATACTACTTTACAGACGTCCGTCAATGATCGCCCAACTTTTGTCAATCAAATTTCTTCACAATGTGAAAATTTTGTCACGCAAGTACTTTTGTTTTGCTGATTTCCTTTACCTTTCCTTTATTTGCCTTACATTATAGTTTGCCTATTGCTTTTTGTCCAATATCGGTATAATATAACTAATATTCCAAAACAGGAATACTAACGGAGGTTTTTGTGTATGTTGTCCAAAAACGACGAGCTGTTTTTGACCGTGGCGAAATCCGAGAGCATCAGTAAGGCCGCCGAGCAGCTATACATCTCACAGCCCAGCCTGACAAAACGAATGCAGCAGCTGGAGGCACAGCTGGGCGTGGCCCTCTTCGACCACAAGAGCCGTCCGCTGAAGCTCAGCCCCGCCGGTGAGCTGTACTACGAGTACCTGACCCGTTCCGCGGTGCAGGAACACGCGCTGCTGCTGGACCTGCGGGAGGCGGCGGAGGGCCGCCGGGGCAAGCTGTCTGTGGGCGCGCCGGCCAATCTGGCCCAGAGCCTGTTCCCCGCGATACTGCCCTCCTTCTGCCGCACATTTCCCAATGTGTCCCTGAGCGTCGTCGAGGCCACGGGCGCGGAGATACAGACCCTGATCGCCGGCCGTCAGCTGGACATGGCCTTTGCCCATATCCACATCGCCGACACCAACGTCAGCTATATCCCCCTGTCCACGGAAAAGATCTATCTGGCCGCCCGGCGTCCCGCCAATCTTATGGATACGGACCCGCCCCTGCTGGTACAGCCGCTGGCGGTGGAGGACCTGCCGCCGTTTCAGTACTGTATGTACAACAAAAATCAGATGATCTACGCCTCCTCCCACCGGTTTTTCCAGCATTACAGCATTATTCCCGACACGCTGATCCACTGCGGCGATCCGGTCATCAACCACACGCTGGTGTCCTCTCTGGAAAACTGCGCCTCTTTCGTCCCCAGCTACTTCATTGGCCGGATACCGTCGGATACTCTGCGAAAGCTTATTTTCTACGCCATAGACGTCCCCGAGCTCAGCTGGGAGCTTCGGGTGCTGTACCGTCGGGACAGCGCTCTGGGCATCTTCGCCCGGGAGATGATACGACTGGTCAGAGAGACGCCCTGGCGTCCCTTGCTGTAAACCGACCACGTCAACAAAAGATACCCGGCACGCCGAAGGCGTGCCGGGTATCTGCGTCTCATTGCATTTGCAGCCAGCCGATCAAGGCCAGGTGCGCCGGGTAGTATAGGTAGAACAGCCACTTCATCACCGTGTTCACCCGCGGCGACGGCCCACGCTGCCCGTTATACAGCGCCAGCACGGGAACGGCCAGCACCACCGCCAGCTGCACCAGGCCGTAGACCCAGTCCAGCGCCAGGGCGTACACCACCGCGTAAAGCGCCACATAGAACATCATCCACAGCGCCTGCGTCTTCAGCTTTCCCCGATTGGTACCGAAGGCCACGATGCACAGGGCGGCGATACAGCTCCAGTCCGCCGGGAAGCTGACCAGACAGATCAGCAGGATCAGCGCCACCTGCACCGCCGGGCGGAGCCGCCGGTCATGGACCACCCGCAGCATCACCAGCCCCCATGCCAGCGACCACATGACGCTGGTCTGGTTCAGCACTCTGCCGGAGGAAAACGGGATAAACGACCGCCAGCCGGCAAAATCCGCCGACGCGAACACATAGGCGAAGTGGGATATGACCGCGAACAGGAACATCCGCGCCGTGTATTTCCGGATATCCCGGGTGTGGTGATAGCCCTCCGCCACAAAGTAGCACATGATGGGACAGGTCAGCCGACCGATGATATGCATCGCCAGTGGCAGCACCGCCCGGGGATAGCCGGGAAACAGCCACCAGGCCACATGGTCGACGGTCATGGCCGCGATGGCGACGAGCTTGATCGCGTTGGAATCCAGCGTTTTTTTCATAGGCGTTTTCCCTCCCGCACAGCACACTGCCGCCATTGTAGCAGATAGGCAGGAGATGTGCAACGCCTATTCGTGCGGTCGCGGCGTTATGCGCCGGCCTTCTCCTTGCGGATGGCCTCGGCGATACGCTCCAGACCGATCTGCACTGTGGCACGGGGCATGGCCAAATTCAGGCGGATATGCCCCCTGGCGTTGCCCACGAACAGGCCGTCGCCGCCCTCCAGCAGCACACCGGCCTTGTTGGCAAAGAAGTCCGGCAGGTCCTCTACCTCCGGCAGCACCTCCCGCAGGTCCACCCAGGCAAAGTAGGTGGACTCAGGAATGGTGAACTTCGCGCCGGGAATATTCTCCTTCAGGAACTGATCCACCAGGGCCAGGTTGCCGTCCACATAGGCCTTCAGCTGCTCCAGCCAGGGGCCGCCGTGCTCATAGGCCGCCTTGTGGGCCGCGATGGACAGCGGGTTCACCGCGCCGATGTTCTTGTCCCGGTCCTGGAAGCGGGCACGCTCCTCCGCGTCGCGGATGATAATATTGGAGTGCATCAGGCCCGCCAGATTAAAGGTCTTGCTGGCAGACATACAGGTGATGAGCCGGTCATAGTCCGGCATGACCTTGCCCATAGGGGTATGGTGCAAGCCGGCGCGGATCAGGTCGCAGTGGATCTCGTCGGACACCACCCAGAGCCGGTGCTTTTCGATGATGGCCGCCATGTGGCGCAGCTCATCCTCGGTCCAGATGCGGCCGGTGGGGTTGTGGGGATTGCAGAGCATCAGCAGCTTCACGTCCGGGTCGGCGGCCTTCGCCTCAAGGTCCTCCCAGTCCACGGAGAAGCGGCCGTTTTCCTCCCGCAGGGGCGAGGTCACCAGCTCAACGCCGTTGTATTCACAGGCGTGGAGGAAGAATCCGTAGGCAGGCGTCATGGTCAGGACCTTGCCGTTCAGCGGCTTGACCAGGTCCTCCGTCAGCTGGTACAGCGCCGGGATGACGCCGGGAGAGAATGTCAGCTGCTCCTTGGGGAAGGACCAGCCGTAGCGGCTCTCGCACCAGGCGCGCAGCGCCTCATAGTACCCCTTGTCGTACACCAGGGTATAGCCCAAAATGCGCCGATCTACCCGGTCGGTGATGGCCTGCAGGATCTCCGGCGCCACAGCGAACTCCATGTCCGCCACCCACATCCGGATGAATTCCTCGTCCTTGTAGGGGAACACCCTCTCCGGCCCGCAGTGGAAAATGTAGGGCCGCCAGCCCTCTACATTCTCGGAATTGGTGTTGCGCCGATCAATGATCTCGTCGAAGTTGTAGGTCATGGTGTATCGCTCCTTTCCTGTTATATTTTTATGATACCAGCCGCCGCGCGCCCCGTCAAAGCCCGCCGTTTACTTTTCAGGAATGAATTTTTTGAAAAACCTTCCTCACAATTATATTTTCCCTTGCGTGGACCGGGAAAAGCGTCTATACTGAAAAGCAGAGGGTCAAATCACTAAAACTTGATTTTGAGGAAAGTGCCATGACATTGACAGAGGAGATCGGCGCGAAGATCAAATACTACCGCAAAAAGCGCGGAATGAAGATCGTGGAGCTGGCGGCGCTGCTCCACAAAACCGGGGCCACCGTATCCAAATATGAAAGCGGACAGATTGCCATGGACGTGGTGACGCTGTACGAGGTGGCGGCCGCCCTGGGTGTGCCGCCGGAAAAGCTGCTGTACTGTGCCCCGCTGCCCGTGGAAGATCTGATGGCCGACAGCGTGCCCGCCTTCTTCCGCGGCGTTGACCGGCTGTATATGTACTATTTCGACGGCCGGAACAACAGTCTGGTCCGCAGCGTCATCGATATCCGGGCCAAGACCGGCGCCAACGCCTATGACATAGCGCTGTACATGAACTTTCAGGACTATCAGCAGTACCGGAACTGCGAGAACACCTATTTGGGTACGCTGAGCCACTACGATGCCCTCAGCAACATCGTTACCCACAACCAGGACACGGAGATGGACGTCTATCTCCTCTGCCTGCCCGCCTCCTATCTGAACGCCGGAACAAAGTGGGGGCTGGGCTTCGGCATCTCCTGCCGACCCATTATGCCTACCTCCACCAAGGTATTTCTGTCCAAGAGCATCCAGCCGGAGACACCGGAGTTTCTGCAGGACCTGCGCATCTCCCGGGAGGATATTCAGCTGCTGAAGCGCTACAATATGCTGTCCGTGATGTAATCGGCCCCAAACGGATATCCTGAAAGTAGACTTGCTGGCTTATGCGGTGTTCCGCCTTACGATTGAATTCTTTAGATGCAGTGCCTACGACATAGGATGAATAAAATCCGATTTTTCATCCTCCAAATATATACGATAACCGTGAAGGCCCCCGGGTAATTCCCGGGGGCCTTACTTCGCATTTTGGTGGGATTTCGCCATGACAACGCCTATTCGCATCTGCTCGTGCTGCAAAGGCCAATCACAGGCCGATCAATGGTGCTGACGATGGCGCCGACAGTAGCATTTGCGGCGGATACCACAAGCGATCCAGCAGCACAAAGCAGTCCGGTAGCACAGATTAAAGGCGCACAGAAGAGCAGCGTCTATTTCGGCAATTACAAGCAGAGCAGTGACGGAAACGGCGACTACCTGACCGAGCCGATCAAGTGGCGTGTGCTGCAAAACGCAGATGGCAAGCTGTTCTTGTTGGCGGATAAGATTCTGGATGTTTATTATTATCACCACAATGGCAGCACCAGTGGAGGAACACGGCAAGCATCCCCACAGTCCGTACCTATTCGTGTCGCCCAAGACCGGCACCATGTTCGATCCGGACTCCTTCCGGCACACCCATGAGAAGATCCTGAAGGCCATCGGCGCGGAGCACATCAGGTTTCACGACCTCAGACACACCTTCGCCACGCTGTCCCTCAAGTACGGTGTGGACGTCAAAACGCTGTCCGGCGCACTGGGACACTATGACGCGGGCTTCACTCTCAGCACCTACACCCACGCCACAGAGGGGATGAAGCGTGACGCCGCCGACACCATCGGCAGCGTCATCAGCCAGACCATGTAGCCCACAAAAACAGCCGGAGAGGGACGGATGATGCCATCCGCCCCTCTCCGGTGCTTTCCTGACCGCTCGGCTTTTGGGTCACGGTTTGGGTCAGCCCTGCGACGGCGCAGAAATGACCACGCTGTAATCAAAGAGCTGCCGCAATATTTTTCCTATACTCTTTAGCCTTTTTTAGTGGTTTCCTCTCGATTCTAATTACTTTCCTGACACCTTGTGACTCGCCCCCCCATGTGTCCCAAATCTGTCTGTGGCATTTTATGTGGTCAAAAGCAAAGTCTTGCCGGATTGATCCGGCGAGGCTTTGCGGTATTCTCGCATCTCGCTTTTCTGCTCGATGAACAACACGAAAACCGCGCCGAGCCCCCCGCGCCGTGGGATGCAATCAAAGAGTATGGGCTGTGCGGAACTCTTCTGTTGACATTTCAACAACCGTGTGGTATAGTCTGACCGTTGAGATTTCAACAAAAGTATTCGTGAGAGAGGAGCGCAGCCATGCAGGAGCGATTTGAGACGTTTACGGTTTTGATCAACCGGATCAGCCGCGACATACGGAGGATAAAAAATCAGGAGATGGCCGTCTATCATCTGCGAAGCGCCCATGTGTCCTGTCTGTACTACATATATTCTCTAGATGGCGTGACCTCGGCGGAGCTGTGCGAGCACTGCGAGGAGGACAAGGCGACCATTTCCCGTGCGGTGGACTATCTGGAGACCAACGGCTTTCTCCTGCGCGGCACCAGCGCCAAGCGGTACAAAAGCCCCTTGCTCCTGACGGAGAAGGGGCGGGACGCCGGTAAAAGAATTGCAGAGAAGATCGGCAGTATTCTTGAAACGGTCAGCCGTACCCTCACGGATGAGGAACGGGCGGCATTTTACCGCAGCCTTTCCGCCATCAGCAGAAGCTTGGACGCAATCGCCCAAAGCAGCGGGAAACAGGAGGCTTGAAGAAATTGAAAACACGGATCATTGTTGATTCCACCGCGGATCTGGTCCCCGAGATCAAAGAGCGGGTCTATACGGTGCCTCTCACCGTTCATTTCGGTCAGGAGGAATACATCGACGGCGTGACCATCGACCACAGAACATTCTATGAGAAGCTGGTCGAGAGTGATGTGCTGCCCACCACCAGTCAGGCGACCCCGAACGACTTTATCGAAGAGTTTGAAAAGGCAAAGCAGGCGGGAGAAGCCGCCGTTGTCATCGCCCTCGCGTCCAAGTTTTCCGGCACGTATCAAAGCGCCGTGATCGCGGCATCGGAGCATGAAAACATCTATGTTGTGGACGGCACAAGCGCAGCGATGGGAACGGGAATTCTGGCGGAGCTTGCGTTCCGGCTTTTGGATGCAGGGATGTCCGCGAAGGAAATTGCGGATGCGCTGGAGGAAAAGAAGAAAAAGATCGTTGTGGTGGCGCTGGTGGATACCCTCGAATACCTCAAGCGGGGTGGACGCATCTCCAAGACAGCCGCATTCGCCGGCGGAGTGCTGAACATCAAGCCTGTGATCTCCGTCACTGACGGCGAGATCCACCTGCTGGGGAAAGCACGCGGCTCTAAGATGGGAAACAATCTGCTCGTTCAGGAGATCGACAAGGCCGGCGGCATTGATTTCAGCAAGCCGGTGCTGCTTGGCTACAGCGGACTTTCCGATGCGCTTTTATTGAAGTACATCGAGGACAGCCGCCCCATTTGGGAGGGGCATTTGCGGGAGGTTCGCTACACAACGGTGGGCAGCGTGATCGGAACACACCTCGGGCCTGGCGCTGTTGTGGTAGCGTTTTTCAAGAATCAATAGAAAGCAGAACGGAACTGAAACGATTGAAAAAGCTGTAATAAAGACAGAACCGCGCCGCGCCACCGTTTCATTTGGCGGTGGCGCGGCGCAGCTTGGGTCATGAGGGAGGCAGATCGGCACAGCTTTGCGCTCTGCGGAGAGGAACGACAGGCACAGAGAAAATTGTCCCCTGTGTAAAAGACATCGGGAAAGTTAGCGAGAGAGAATGATTTTCCTATATGTGCAAATATTTTTCTATGTTCTTTTGAAAGAAGAGTTCCTACAATGAAGATACGCTGGCGGGACGGCGTGTGCCGCCCTGCCGCGCAGACACAATTCATTTATCATTTATGAGGAGGAACTGAGATGAAAAAGATGCTTGCCATTCTCCTGTCCGCCGTGATGGTGCTGGCCCTGCTGGCCGGCTGCGGCAGTAAGGACAACGACAAGAACAAGGACTCCGATACGCAGGGCGGCGACGCCTCTGCGCTGAATGTGGCCGTGTTCTACTATGACTTTTCCGATGTGTATATCTCCAGCGTCCGCAACTCTATGGAGGAACAGTTTAACGCCATGGGCATCAAGCCCAGCAATTATGACGGTGCGGGCAACCAGGCACAGCAGACTGATCAGATCAACACCGCCATCTCCAACGGCGCTAATCTGCTGATCGTCAACATCGTGGAGACATCCTCTCCCGACGCCGCCCAGAACGCCGTAGAGGCCGCCAAGACCGCCGGTATCCCCATCATCTTCTTCAATCGCGAGGTCTCTGATGACGTGGTAAAGAGCTACGACAAGTGTGCCTTCGTCGGCACGGACGCGCCTGAGGCCGGTCACATGCAGGGCAAGCTGGTAGGCGAGTACCTGTTGGCCAACTATGACGCCGTGGATCTGAACGGCGACGGCTCCATCTCCTATGTGATGTTCAAGGGACAGGAGGGCAACGCCGAGGCCGAGGCCCGCACCCAGTATGGCGTGGAGGATGCCAACGAGCTGCTGACCGCCGCCGGTAAGCCGGAGCTGGTCTACTACAACGCCTCCGCCACCGACAAGTATTTGGTGGACCAGGGCGGCAAGTGGTCCGCGCAGGCGGCCAATGACTATATGGCCACCATCCTTCCCGAGTATTCCGAAGCCAACGGCAACATGGTCGAGTTGATCATCTGCAACAACGACGGTATGGCGGAGGGTGCCATCTCTGCCCTGCAGGGTGCTGGCTATAATATGGGCGACGGCGGCAAGACCATCCCTGTGTTCGGCGTGGACGCCACCGAATCTGCCAAGCAGCTTATCAACGAGGGCAAGATGACCGGTACCATCAAGCAGGATGCCGAGGGCATGGCCTCCACCATCCTGAACCTGGTCAGCAGCGTCAAGGGCGGAGGCAATCTGATGGACAACACCTCCTCGTTCAATGTGGATGCCGGTGTTGCCAAGATCCGTGTGCCTTACGCCACCTATACCGGCGAATAAGCCATAGCTAACGGCTCTCGCCCCAGTAAAGCGCCAAGGAAGAGCGGGGCTGTCAGTCAGACAGCCCCGCTCTTTCGCGAAAGCGGTTCGTATTGCGAGCCGCTTTTGAACCCGCAGATAAGGAGGTAACCGCATATGGAGCAGCCGGCATTGCTGGAAATGCGAAATATTACGAAAGAGTTCCCCGGTGTCAAGGCGTTGGACGGCGTTTCCCTTACCGTCCGACCCGGCACCGTCCACGCGCTGATGGGTGAAAACGGCGCGGGCAAATCCACGCTGATGAAGTGCCTTTTCGGCATCTACGCCAAGGACGAGGGCACGATCGTGCTGGACGGCAAAGAGGTGGATTTCAAGAATTCAAAGGAAGCGCTGGAAAGCGGCGTGGCAATGGTGCATCAGGAGCTGAACCAGGCTCTCACCCGCAGCGTGATGGACAACCTGTGGCTGGGCCGCTACCCGAAGGTGGCGGGCATCATGGTCAGCGAGGGCATCATGCGAAGACGTACAGGGGAGATCTTCGACGAGCTGGACGTCCGCGTCGATCCCAAAGCCATCATGTCCACGCTGCCTGTCTCCCAGCGGCAGATGGTGGAGATCGCCAAGGCGGTCAGCTACAACGCCAAGGTCATCGTGTTCGACGAACCCACCTCCTCTCTGACGGAGGCGGAGGTGGAGCATCTGTTCCGTATCATCAACATGCTCCGGGAGCAGGGCTGCGGCATCATCTATATCAGCCACAAAATGGATGAGATACTCCGCATCAGCGATGAAGTGACCATCATGCGGGACGGTAAATGGGTGGCCACGCGCCGCGCCGCCGACCTGACCATAGAGGAAATCATCAGGCTGATGGTGGGTCGCGAGCTGACCAACCGATTCCCGCCTAAGGACAATGTTCCCGGCGAGGTGATTTTGGAGGTAGAGCATCTCGCTGGCCGGTATACCCGCCTGAAGGACGCCAGCTTCCAGCTTCGCAGGGGCGAGGTGCTGGGCATCGCCGGACTGGATGGCTCCGGGCGCACGGAGGTGCTGGAGAACCTCTTCGGCGCAATGACGAAGGCCAGCGGGAGCATCCGCCTGCATGGAAAGGCTATCCGAAACAGGACACCCCAGGAGTCCATCAAAAACGGCTTTGCCCTGCTGACGGAGGAGCGCCGCGCCACAGGCATCTTCGGCATCCGCGACATCCGGGAAAACACCGTCATCTCCAACCTGAGAAGCTATCTGATGGGCGGCATCTGCCTCAGTGAAAGGAAGATGCGGCAAGATACCGACTGGGCCATACAGGCTATGCACATCAAAACGCCAGGACAGTCCACGCAAATACGATCACTCTCCGGCGGCAACCAGCAGAAGGTCATCATCGGGCGCTGGCTTCTGACCAAGCCGGAGGTGCTGCTGCTGGACGAGCCCACCCGGGGCATCGACGTGGGCGCGAAGTACGAGATATACCAGATGATCCTCGAACTTGCCAGGGAGGGGAAGGGCGTGATCATGGTGTCCTCCGAGATGCCGGAGCTGCTGGGGATCTGCGACCACATTCTGGTCATGTCCGGCGGACTGCTGGCCGGTGAGGTGGATGCCCGAACCACCAGTCAGGAGGAGATCCTGACGCTGGCGGCCAAATATGTGTAAGGAGGAGCGACGATCGTGAACAAGGAAAGAAGAGCACAGGAAAAGGAAATGCGCGTCCGCCAGCCGCTGACGGCCAGACGGGTGGGCGATCTCCTTTTGAATAACGCATTGATCATCATCATGATCATCGCGGTCATCTATATCGCCATCAGAAACCCCAATTTTATCAAGCCCGCGTCCCTCATCAACATCTTCTCCCAAACGGCGGCCTATCTCCCCGCTGCGCTGGGTATCGGCGGGTGCATCGTGCTTACCGGTACAGACCTGTCCGCAGGCCGAGCCGTGGGACTGACCGCCTGCATCTCCGCGTCGCTGCTTCAGAACGCCGCCAACACCGCAAACAAGATGTGGCCGGAGATCGGCACACTGCCCATCCCGGTGGTCATCCTGCTTGCCATGCTCATCGGCGCGGCGATCGGCTGCTTCAACGGCCTGTTCGTGGCGAAATTCAAGCTGCACCCCTTCATCGTGACGCTGGGCACGCAGCTGATCCTGTATACCTGCCTGCTGTTGTATGTGCAGCAGGGCAACAACAATGGCATGGCCATCTCCAACCTCGATCCGTCCTACACCAGCTTCGTCAAGGGAGAGCTGTTCCGCATCGGCAGTACGCCCGTCCCCATGTATGTTCTGTTTGCAGTTGTGCTGACGGCCGTCATGTGGTTTATTTGGAACAAGACCACCTTTGGTAAGAATATGTTTGCCCTCGGCTCCAACGAGGAAGCGGCCCGGGTGTCCGGCGTCAACGTGTTCGCCATCACAGTGGGGGTCTTTGCGCTGGCCGGCGCCATGTACGGCTTTACCGGCTTCATTGAGGGCGCACGCATCGGCTCCAACACGGCCAATACCGGGTTGAACTACGAGCTGGATGCCATCGCCGCCTGCGTCATCGGCGGTGTGTCCTTCGTAGGCGGCATCGGCAAGATCAGCGGCATCGTTATCGGCGTGCTGATGCTGCGGCTGATCTTCATCGGGCTGACCATGGTGGGCGTGCCGCAGGATCTGCAATATCTCATCAAGGGCGCGATCATCCTGTTTGCCTGTGCCCTTGATATGCGGAAGTACCTTGTGAAAAAGTGATCTCACGCAAAGATGGCACGCCTTCGCGAGCCATCTTTGCTTTATCGGAAGGATGTGGTATACTCTGTGTAAAAGGGAGAGGGGGCGGAGCTGTGGAGCTGTACCGTGTGCTGCTGGTGGACGATGAGGAAAATATCCGCGAGGGTATCAGCCGGAAGATGGACTGGCAGGGCCTTGGCTTTTCTCTGGCGGGAGAAGCCTCCAACGGGCGGGATGCGCTGGAACTGGCGGAGGAGATCCTTCCCGATGTGGTCCTTACCGACATCAAAATGCCGTTTATGGATGGACTGGAGCTCTGCGGCAGCCTGACAGAGCTTCTGCCGGTCTCTAAATTTGTGATTTTTTCCGGCTTTGACGATTTTGAGTATGCCAAGCAGGCCATTCGGAGGAATGTATCGGAGTACATTCTCAAGCCCATCAATGCCGATGAGCTGTCCGCCGTACTGCGGCGGCTGAAGGCAGAGCTGGACCGGGAGCGTGAGGAAAGACGGGATACGGAGCGACTCCGCATCCGCTATACGGAGAATCTGCCGGTTCTGCAGGAGCTGTTCTATGCCAATTTGCTGAGCGGGCGCATAGAGCTGGGAAAGGAACAGGAGCGGGCGGCGCAGCTGGATATCGATCTTTCCGGGGGAAAATGGGCGGCGGCTCTTGCTTACATCGGAGGCAGCCGCGATGCGCCGCTGTCCACGCTGTCCGTCCAAAAGCTGCTGGAGGAGGCCCTGACGGAAGACAGGTGCAAGCTCTTTTTGTACAACGATTGGATTGCTTCCATCGTCAGCCTGACGGAGACCTTTTCCGTCTATGACCTGATCCGCGCTCTGGACCGCGCCTGCGCGCTGGCCTCGGCCTATTTAGGACTGACTCTGACAGTGGGCGTAGGCACACCGTGCCGGGAGCTTTCCGGCCTCCCGCATTCCGCCGCCGAGGCGCGGACGGCGCTGGAATACCGCTCCATGGTAGGGCGGGGACAGGTCATCTACATCGGTGATCTGGAGCCGGACAGAAGCCTACTGCTCTCCTTTGACGAGGCGGACGAGCGGGCGCTGACCGCCGCCATAAAGCTGGGGAATGACAGAGAGGTCCGAAGCGCGGCGGCAACACTGGCAGGAAAGCTCCGGGAGGCGAAGCCCTCCGCCGGACAGTACAATCTGTTTCTTATGGAGCTGGTGACGCATCTGTTGAAGCTGACGCGGCGCTCCGGCATAGGCGCGGAGGAGGTTTTCGGCGCAGATTTTTCCCTGCCCCCGCAGATGTCCGAGCTTCCCAGCTTAACAGAGCTGGAGGACTGGTGCGCGGAGCGCTGTCTGCGCCTCCACACGCTGATCCGCCGCCGACAGACGGCATCGGCGGGACGGACGGTGGAGACAGCCAAGGAGTACATTCGCCAGCATTACGGGGAGAGCGACCTGTCGGTGGAAAAGCTGTGCGCCTATCTGCATCTGAGCTCGACCTACTTCTCCACGCTGTTCAAGCGGGAGACGGGCACGACCTTTACCGCCTATGTCACGATGGTGCGGATGGAGGCAGCTGCCGAGGCCATCCGCACCACAGAGGAAAAGACGTACCTGATCGCACGGCAGTGCGGCTATGAGGACCCCAACTACTTCAGCTATGTGTTCAAGCGTCACTTCGGCACGACGCCGACGAAATACCGCGGTGCGGGCAGGTGACGGGCGGAGAGAGGAGCCCCCAGTGGATAAGAGAGCTTCCTGCTTCAGAGGAAAATGGAAACAACTGTATCACAGCGCCAGTATTCAGCTGATCCTGTCAGTCGCCTTTACCACCGTGGCAGTGACGGGCATGCTGTTTCTGGGGGTCGCTCTGATGCTGCGCTTTTCCTCCTCCTCCAACGCGATGGCAGCGGAGAGCAGTCAGCGTGTGCTGGCGCAGGTGAACCTGAACCTGGACAGCTATCTGCGCAACATGATGCGAGTATCGGATACGGTGTACTACCGCGTTATAAAAAACACGGATCTGCAGCGGGAGGACATGGCGCGGGAGCTGCGGGACGCCCTGGATCTGCTCTATGCAAAGGACCGGGAGGTGCTGGTGTCGCTGGCTGTGTTTGACGGAAGCGGCAGCCTGGTCTCCGCCACCCCTCTGAGCGAACTGAAAAACAGTGTGACTCCCAGCCGTGAGAGCTGGTTCACCACCGCCATGGAGCGTATTGAAAACCTGCACTTCTCTACACCCCACGTGCAAAATCTGTTTGATGACCCTGATTCGCGGTATCACTGGGTGGTCTCTCTCAGCCGTCACGTGGAGCTGTCACGCGGCGGCGTCATGCAAAGCGGCGTGCTGCTGGTGGACATGAGCTTCGGCGGCATCGAGCGGATCTGCAAGGAGGTGTCCCTCTCCAACGGGCAAGGATACCTTTACCTGATCGACGGGAGCGGCGAAATCATTTACCATCCCCGTCAGCAGCTGATCTACGCAGGCTTGCAGGAGGAGAACAATCTGACCGCCGCGGCCTATTCCGACGGGACACACAGGGAGAGGTTCCAGTCCCAGCGGCGGCAGGTGACGGTCAAGACCGTGGGCTACACCGGCTGGAAGCTGGTGGGAGTGGTGCCGGTGGAGACACTGCGGGACAACTACAGCCAGCTTCTGCTGTTCGCCATGTTCGTGGTGATCTTCTCCATTTTTCTGCTGGTATTTGTGAACCTCCGGCTTTCAGAGTGGATCACTGCGCCCATGAAGAAGTTGGAGCTTGCGGTACGTGAGCTGGAAAAGGGCGCGGAGTCCGTGGATTTCGATGTGGACGGCCCCTATGAGGTGGAGCATCTCAGCCGCTCCGTGCAGTCCATGGTGTCCACCATGCGTCATCTGATGGAGGACATTCTCCGGCAGGAGGAGGAAAAGCGGCGCAGCGAGCTGGACGTGCTGCAATCTCAGATCAATCCCCATTTCCTCTACAATACGCTGGACAGCGTGGTATGGATGACGGAAAACGGGCGAACGCAGGAGGCGGTGGCCATGCTGACGGCGCTGGCACGATTTTTCCGCATATCCCTCAGCAAGGGCAGCAGCATCATCCCCATCGGGGACGAGCTGGAGCACGCCAGGAACTATTTGGCCATTCAGAAAATGAGGTATAAAAACAAATTCTTCGCAGACATCTCCGTGGAGCAGGGTGTGGAGAGACTGTATACCGTCAAGCTGATCATCCAGCCGATCCTGGAAAACGCCATCTATCACGGCATGGAATACGCGGACGGCGACGGCGAGATCCACATCCGCGCCTTCCGCGAGGGCGAGAACATGGTCATTGAAGTAGAGGACAACGGGCCCGGAATGCCGGAGCAGGTGGTGGAGCAGCTTTTGAATCCCGGCATCTCCATGTCTGCCGCAAGGCCGGGGGGCTCGGGCATCGGTCTGCGTAATGTCCACCAGCGGATACAGCTGACCTTCGGCGCAGCCTACGGTCTGACCATCCGCAGCGAGCCGGACAGAGGGACGGTGGTGCGTATCTGCCTGCCTGCACTGGGAGAAAATGAGGTGCGGAAATATCGGAGGGAGGGAGAGGCGTGAGCCGAAAGGTGTTATTCCAGCTGGTGTTTCCCCTGATCGGATCGAGCATACTCTTTTGGCTGCTGGCCTTTGCTCCCGGCGAACGGAAGAATCAGCCCGCTCTGCTGGAGATGTCTGTCATCCTTCGCGACGGAGACGGCGCAGTTTCCACCATGCGAAGGGGCATGGAGCAGGCGGCGGTGGATCTGAATGTGGAGCTGCGCTTCCTGACACCCACCGCGGACAACAGCGCCGCCGAGCAGGCGCATCTGCTGGAGAGGGAGACGGCGGGAGGCACACAGGCTATCCTGCTGCTTCCGGCGGATCGGGGCGTGCTGGGTGAGGCTGTATCCGCGGCGGCGGGCAGGACGGCACTGGTGACGGTGGAAACGGATATGACCGAATGGGGCGCCGGAGCCGCTGTGACCATGGATCATCAGGCGCTGGGCGAGGCACTGGGCGAGGCGGCGTGCAACGGCGTACCGACCGGCGGCACGGTGCTGCTGCTGGACAGCCTGCCCGGAGACAATGGGATACGGGAGCGGATGCTGGCGGCAAGGGAGACCCTGGAGCGAGCGGGGCGGCAGGTACGGATATATCAGTGGAGCGCTGACACCGCCTCCTTCACGGACATTCTGCGGATCGAAAGACCGGGCGCGGTGGTCGCCTTCGAGGCGGCGGTGCTGGCGGAGGCAGCGGAGATGGCGCGGAGCAACGAGAGCTTTCCCCTGCTATATGGCTGCGGCTCTACACCCGCCATCGCTGCCGCGCTGGAGGAGGGCCGCGTGACGGCCATCGCCGCGCTGAATGTGTTCTCCGCAGGGTATCTGGCGGTGGATGCTGCGGCGGCGCTGGCGCGGCATGAAGACTGGACGGGCGTACCCACCGTGGCTTTTTCCATCGTCCGGCAGGAGAACATGTACGACAACGACAACCAGAAGCTGCTGTTCCCCGTGACATGAGCTTGTAAGGGAGAGGAGACGGTATGAAGAGGATCGTTTGCCTGATCGCCGCGCTGACCCTGCTGCTGGCGCTGCCTGCCTGCCGCGCGGATACAGGCGTGGGCAGAACGCTTCGGGTCGGAGTGGCGCTGTACCAACAGGAGGATACCTTTATTGAAACCGTGACCCGAGAATTGCAGCGGGCTGCGCTGGAAACGGGAGATGGTCAGGGCATAAAGATCAATTTATATATTGCCGACGGCAAAGAAAGTCAGGCCACACAGAACGAGCAGGTAGATCGCTTTCTGGAGCGGGGCTACGATGTGATCTGCGTCAATGTCGTGGATCGCACGGCGGCGGCCGTTATCATCGACAAGGCACAGACAGCGGATGTGCCGGTGATCTTCTTTAACCGCGAGCCGGTGGAAGAGGATCTGCGCCGCTGGCAGCATGCCTACTATGTGGGGCTTCCGGCGGGGGACGCCGGGGTATTGCAGGGCGAGCTGGTGCTGGACGCATGGCAGAGCCGTCGGAACGAGCTGGACCGGAACGGCGACGGCGTGCTGCAATATGTGATGCTGGAGGGAGAACCGGGACACCAGGATGCCCTGCTCCGGACGGAGTACAGCATCTCTACCCTGATAAAGGCCGGCGTCTCCACGGAGAAGCTGGCCAGCGCCGCCGCCAACTGGCAGCGCGGGCAGGCCGGCATCCGGATGCGTCAATGGCTTCGGGAATTCGGGGATGCGATAGAGGTGGTCTTTGCCAACAACGACGACATGGCGCTGGGCGCTATCGACGCCTGCACCGAGGCCGGGCTGGGTAAAAGCAGTTTGCCGTTCATCGTGGGTGTGGATGCCACACCGCCGGCAATGGAGGCGCTGCGGGAGGGAACGCTGGAGGGCACCGTTCGCAACGATGCCGTCGGCCTGGCGGAGAGCCTGATAAGCATGGCCGTCTCCCTCTCGTCAGAGGGAACACCCCCGCAGGGGATGGAGGTAACGGACGGCAGCTACGTATGGCTGCGGTACGAGGCGGTCACGGCGGAGCAGCCGGAGGGCTGACGCCCCCAAAGGGGATAAGCCCCTTCACGAAGAGAACAAGGAGGAGCAGATGACGATACATACAAGGCTGGAGGTATGTCTGGAGCAGCTCTCATTTGAAGAAACCCTCATCCGCCTTTACGGCAGGGAGGACAAGGATCGGGCGCACACCCGCTGTCTGGAGGCCGCGGCCGGCTTCCGTCAGACCTTTGGCTATCCGGCGCAGGCGCTGCTGAGCGCGCCGGGCCGCACGGAGCTGGGCGGCAACCACACCGATCATCAGCGGGGCTGCGTTTTGGCCGCCGCCGTGGATCTGGACATTCTGGCGGCGGCAGCCGTCACCGGCAGCGGTGCTATCCGCGTGCTGTCTCAGGGCTATCCCATGACGGAGGTATCCCTCCGGGAGCTGACTCCGCAGGAGGGGGAGAAAAACACCTCGGCGGCGCTGATCCGGGGCGTGGCGTCCCGGATGCAGGAGCTGGGCTGTGCCCTGCGGGGCAGGGGTCTGGACGTGTATATGACCTCCACCGTCCCCAAGGGCAGCGGCCTCAGCTCCTCCGCCGCCTTCGAGGTACTGCTGGGGACGATGCTCAATGAGCTGCTCTGGGAGCGGCATTGTACGCCGGTGGAGCTGGCGCAGATCGGCCAGTACGCCGAGAATGTGTTCTTCGGAAAGCCCTGTGGTCTGATGGATCAGACCGCCTCCTCCGTGGGCGGCGTGGTGGCCATCGACTTCGCGGATACAGCCCACCCGGTGGTGGAGCGGCTGGACGTGGATCTCCACGCCTGCGGCTATGCCCTGTGTATTCTGGACTCCGGCGCGGGACACGAGGATCTGACCGGGGAGTACAGCGCCATCACCGAGGAGCTGCGGGCGGTCTGCCGCGTGTTCGGCAAAGAGGTGCTGCGGGAGGTGCCGGAGGCAGACTTCCTTGCGGAGCTGCCCCACGTCAGAAAGGCGGCGGGGGATCGGGCGGTAAACCGCGCCTTCCACGTCTACGGCGAGGATCGCCGCGTGCGGGAGGAGGTACAGGCGCTCCGCAGCGGCGATTTCCAGCGGTTTCTTACGCTGGTGCGGGAATCCGGGCGCTCCTCCGCCATGTATCTGCAAAACATCATCCCCACCGGCAGCACGGCGGCGCAGGAGCTGATGGTGACCATCGCCCTGTGCGAGCGCATGCTGGAGGGGCGGGGCGCCGTCCGTGTCCACGGCGGCGGCTTTGGCGGCACAGCGCAGGCATTCGTGCCGCTGGATATGCTGGACGGCTTCCGCGACAGGGTGGAAGCCTCGCTGGGACGGGGCTGCTGCCACGTGGTGCGCATCCGGCCGGCCGGCGGCATCCGGCTGGGATAGGAGGTGCGGCATGTGCTATCAGGCCATTGAAGATCTGCTGGGCTACGCCCTGCGCACAGGGCTTATAGAGGAATGTGACCGCACATGGGCGGCAAATCGTTTGCTTCATACCTTGGGGCTGGAATCGTGGGAGCCGCCGCAGACAGTCCGGGAGCGGCCCTTGGAGGATATCCTGAAGGAACTGCTGGACGACGCGGCGGCGCGGGGCGTCATACAGAACGACATCACCAGCCGCGACCTGTTCGATACCGAGCTGATGGGCATACTGACGCTCCGCCCCGCTCAGGTCATCAGTGAATTCCGGCGACGGTATCAGGCCGACCCGAAGGCGGCCACAGACTGGTTTTACCGCTTCAGTCAGGACACGGACTACATCCGGCGCTACCGCATCGCCCGGGATGTAAAGTGGAAGGTCGCCACCCCCTACGGGGAGCTGGATATCACCATCAATCTCTCCAAGCCGGAGAAGGACCCTAAGGCCATCGCCGCGGCGAAAGCAGCGCCCCAGCGGGGCTATCCGAAGTGCCAGCTCTGCCGGGAGAACGAGGGCTACGCGGGACGGCTCAACCACCCCGCCCGGCAGAACCACCGGATCGTCCCCATCACCATCAATCAGGAGGACTGGTTCCTCCAGTACAGCCCCTATGTCTACTACAACGAGCACTGCATCGTTCTGAATGGGCATCACACCCCCATGAAGATCGATGGGGCGACCTTCCGCCGGCTGTTGGACTTCATCAGGCAATTCCCCCACTACTTTGTGGGCAGCAACGCCGATCTTCCCATCGTGGGCGGCTCTATTCTCAGCCACGACCATTTCCAGGGTGGCCGCTATGCTTTTGCCATGGAAAAAGCCCCTGTGGAGCAGCATGTCACCTTCCGGGGCTTTGCAGATGTGGAGGCCAGCATTGTCAAGTGGCCCATGTCTGTGATCCGTCTCCGCTGCAAAGACGACCAGCGTCTGGCGGAGCTGGCGGAGCGCATCCTGACCGCGTGGCGGGGTTACACGGACGAGGCGGCCTTTGTGTTCGCGGAGACCGACGGCGAGCCCCACAACACCATCACGCCCATCGCCCGGATGCGGGAGGGGCGGTTCGAGCTGGATCTGGTGCTGCGTAACAACATCACCACCGAAGAATATCCCTTGGGGGTGTACCACCCCCATCAGGAGCTGCACCACATCAAGAAGGAGAACATCGGCCTCATCGAGGTCATGGGTCTGGCGGTGCTTCCGGCGCGGCTGAAGGACGAGCTGGACGGCGTGGCGCTGGCGCTGGTGCGGGGCGACGATCTGCGCCGGGACGAGGCGCTGGCCAAGCACGCGGACTGGGCGGAGGAGCTGAAAAGCCGCCATGTGTTCACGGCGGAAAACGCAGAGGAAATCCTGCGGCGGGAGGTCGGCACGGTATTCGCGCAGGTGCTGGAGCACGCCGGCGTCTTTAAGCGCACCCCGGAGGGGCAGGAAGCCTTTCTGCGGTTTATTCGAAGTGTATGAAAGAAGGAGGACGCGAGTATGAAAACCATTTTGGTGGCTGGCGGTGCCGGATATATCGGCAGCCACATGACGGTACTGCTGGTCAAACAGGGCTATGAGGTGGTCGTGGTGGACAATTTGCGTACCGGGCACTGGCAGTCTGTCAAGGGAGCGCAGAAGTTCTGCGTGGGAGATCTGCGGGACACCGCCTTCCTGCATCGGGTATTCTCGGAGAACAGGATCGACGGCGTGATCAATTTCGCGGCCTGCTCCTTGGTGGGCGAGAGCGTTGTTGATCCGCTGAAATACTACGGAAATAATGTGGAGGGCGCGGTGTCGCTGCTCTCAGCGATGAAGGCGCATGGCGTGGATAAGATCGTGTTCTCCTCCACGGCGGCCACCTACGGCGAGCCGGAGAAGCAGCCCATCGAGGAGTGCGACCGCACCGAGCCCACCAACCCCTACGGCGCCACCAAACTGGCCATCGAGAATATGCTGAAATGGTGTGACAGAGCCTATGGCATCCGCTATGCGGCGCTGCGCTACTTCAATGCCGCCGGTTCCGACACGGAGGCAGGCATCGGCGAGGATCACGAGCCGGAATCCCACCTGCTCCCGCTGGTGATGAAAACGGCGCTGGGACGGCAGGAGCATATCGGCATCTTCGGCGAGGACTATCCCACGCCAGACGGCACCTGCGTGCGGGACTACATCCATGTGAAGGATCTGGCGGAGGCGCACCTGCTGGCGCTGGAGTATCTGGATCGGGGCGGTAAGAGCGATGTGTTCAATCTGGGCAGCGGAACGGGCTATTCCGTGCGGGAGATCATAGACACGGCGCGCCGCATTACAGGCAGGCCGATACCGGTGAGGGCGGAGCCGCGCCGTAGCGGTGATCCCTCCGTCCTGATCGCCTCCAACAAAAAGGCTGCTGAGGTGCTGGGCTGGAAGCCCAGCCGCAGTCTGGAGCAGATCGTTGCTGACGCGTGGGCGTGGCACAGCGGCCATCCCAACGGCTATGAGGGATAAACCTTGTATCGACTGAGACCCTTTGGGACACTGGGTGGAAAAGAGGTCCCTGTCATAGAGCTTTCCACCAGCCGTTGTGCCGTGGGGCTGCTGCCCTACGGCGCAGCCGTCCGTAGCATCTATGTGCCGGACAGAAACGGCAAGATGACGGACATCTGCCTGGGCTACGACGAGTTGGAAAGCTATCGGCACATGGATGCCTGCTTCGGCGGAACCATCGGGCGCTGTGCCAACCGCATCGGCGGGGCGGCCTTCAGCATCGACGGCACGGCGTACCGTGTTACGGCAAACGAGGGAAGGAACTGCCTCCACGGCGGGAACGAGGGCTTCCACAAGAAACTGTGGGACTTCACCTGCGCCGAGAATGCGGTCACGTTCACCTACACCTCCCCCGACGGGGAGGAGGGCTTCCCCGGCGCTGTCCGTGTGGAGGTCACCTACCGCTTGGCAGACAGTACGCTCACCATAGAGTACCGTGCAGCGGCGGAGAAGGACACCGTGGTTAACCTGACGAACCACGTCTATTTCAATCTGGGCGGCCACGACAGCGGCGAAGTGGATGACCATGTGCTGACGGTACGGGCCGATCACTATACGCCGACAGATGGAGAGAACATCCCAACGGGACAGATGGCGGAGGTGGAGGGGACACTGCTGGACCTCCGTGCTCCCACGGAGATGAAGAGCCATCTCCGCAATGTATCTCTGAACGGCGGGCATGGATATGATCACAACTATGTTCTCAATGCGGGGCAAGCACCGGCGGCGGAACTGTGGTGTCCTGCCACTGGCATCGGAATGGAAATGACCACCTCAATGGAGGGAATGCAGCTATATACGGCGGGATGGCTGACGGAATGCACCGGAAAGCAAGGGGCACTCTATGGGCCTTTCCACGGGATCTGCCTGGAAACACAGCGGTTTCCGGACGCTGTGAATCATGCGGCATTTCCTTCTCCCATCCTGCGGGCCGGTGCGGAATACTGTGAGCAGACCGCATATCGGTTTTTTGCCCGATAAGACGCGGCGAAAAGCAGAGCCGGGGATACCTCCACGGCGTGGGATGTCATAATCAAAGATTACCAACAGCCGTAGGCCATCTCATCGAATGGCCTGCGGCTGTTCTCGCGCTGACAAAAGAATTTTCGTAAAGTCTCAAAACCGGGTTGTAAAACTGTCCGGAAAAAGGTGATAGGTGAAGGATGTACTGTGAAAAAGATCATCCGGGCTCCGCTTTGCATATTGGTCGCCATTAAGATGTTGATCTAAGAAGCCGCGCTTACAGGTATTTCTCCCTCAGGTAGTCCGCTTCCTGCTCGGTGATCGACCGGTTCCATTGGCAGGCGTTGATGCTGCCGTAGAGCTCTCCTCGCAGGCAATCGAGGCAGGACACATTTTCCCGCAGCCCGCGCTTATATTCCTCCCGTGCGTGCAGCAGTGACGCCGGCAGGTCCCGCTCATAGCACGGGAGGATCTCCGGCGATCCGGCAGTCGTTTACTCGGCGGAATTTCCCACATAGAACTCCGCCATGTCATCCAGTCTCAGACAGGCCAGCCGGCGGTGCTCCGAGCGCAGATTCCCGCAGCCGCAATCGATGTCGATGATGTTATTCCCATGCCAAATGCGGTGCTCTTCATCCGTTTTTTCCGTTAGAAAGTATGTCGGTGTGTGCCCCACAATGCAGATGGTATCGGGATAAGGACTCCTGCTGTCGGGAGTCACGCGACCCCAAATGCGGGCGTTCCGATCCTCCGACGGGCAGCCGTGAACAAGATGAAACTTCCGTCGGCCGACCTCGAGCTCCAGATGATCCGGCAGCCCGGCCAAAAAGCGCAGGATCGAGCTTCGCTCCGTTGGTGCCCTATGATAGAGCAGCTCCCGATAGGTGGGCATTCCCCCGTTCTGCCGCCAGAGATCCCGTGCCCCGAATTCATTTTTAGGGCCGAGCGTGTCAAGACACATCTGCTCATGATTGCCAAGGAGCATGGTCATATTGGGCGCAGCCATGATCCAGCGCAGGATATCCACGCCCATCGCCCCGCGGTCAATCACATCTCCGATGATGTATAAATGGTCGGCATCAGAGAAGCGGATCAGCTCCATCATCCGCTCAAGCTTGTCCAGATCTCCGTGAATATCCGAAACGCAGTAGATCATAGCAGCACCTCTTTCTCACGACTCCTTCAGCCAGCGGGAGAACTCCTCCGGCGAGATCGCGCCGCTGTCGCAGTCCTCTTTTTTCTTTCTGGCTTCCTCACTCCAGGCGTAGAACGCGCTTTTGGTCAGCCTGCCGGCATTGATACGGGCGAAACGCTTTTTGTACTCTCTGCGATATTCCTTGAACACCTCATCGCCCTGCTTGCGCTGCGTCCATGTGTTGATAGCCCCCATCTCCCGGCAGGTGCGGCCCTTGCTGTCGCAGATTCGGCCGCAGTACTCCGTGCTGGCCTTGCCCGTCACGGCGAAGTAGCGCAGGCAGTTCTTGCACACACGCATTTTCACCTCACGCTTCACGCACTCCCGCACATGGAAATCAATGAGGTCGTAGATGTCCCTGGGATAGAGCACCTCGACAAAAACCTTGTGGTCGATGACCTCAAAGCTCATGGTCTGGGGTTGGAACCGAAAGGTATTCAGCGTGTCGCCGCCCTCGGTGTTGTAGTAGTCCACCATCTTCTCGGATACGGGTTTCTTTTCCCCGTCCATGTCCAGCACCTGCGCGATCAGCCCCTTGATCTGCTTCTGCATAGTGTCGATGCTGCTGCAGAGATGGGATAGTTTCTTGTGGGGCAGTAAGTCCTGAAAATCTCCGGGTGCGGTGCTGTCCACCATTTTCAGACGCTCCAGCCAGTCCAGCCGCAGCAGCTCAAAGCAGATATGCCGGGGCGCCAGTTCATTCAAGCCGGCCGCTACGGTTTGCAGTTCGTTGTAGTCCCTGGACTGATAGAAAGACATCAACGCCCTGTCCATCTTCCTGGTGATGGGCTCCAGCTCCCAGATATCCATATACAGCAGACTCATCAGGCTTTCCGGAAACGGAAAGTCTTTTTTTATGGTCTGCTCTCTGTCCGCTGTGTCGGTGTGCTCGTAGTACTCCCTGCCTCCGTCGATGTAGGTTTTGAAAATATAGTTCTGCATAATGGACGCTCCTTAAAACGGGATTAGACTTATGAAATATATAATGTTCGATAAGACTTGACAATAATGTGTTGACATGTTATAGTATGCCCAGAAGTAGACGCAGGAAACAGATTATATGAGATAAGTCTAATCCATTGGGACAGATATGTCAACCGTTATTTTCGGAACCTTGAAAAGTGAATACCTGCCGCCGCAGCCAGAATGCTTCGGGCGAAGTGACGCCACGATCCCGCGAAGGGGGAGCGCATCAACGGAGCGAGGGCGCGGCGCACAGCAGAGAAAAAACATAGGGGGGGGTGAGATCGAAAAGGTCTGCATTACCGTCAAAAACTGAATACGCTCTACCGACAAAGCTGTAAGGAGGACACGATTTGAAGAAAAGCATTTATACCAGCTATGACGAACTGCCCCTGCTGCTGAATGTGAAGCAGCTGGTGGATCTCATGGGAGTCTCGGACTCCAGTATCTATGAACTCATTCAGGAGGCAGACTTTCCCTCTCTGCGGATCGGCAAGCGCATCGTCGTTCCGAAGGAGGAACTGCGGAAATGGATCACCGTGCACACGAAGGGAGCGTCGGGATGCTGAATACGCCCTATGTGAAGAAGGACACGATCAAAAATTATTTTCCCCTCCCCAATGCCATTTTTGATTTGGGACTGCACCACATGGAGATCAACATCTATGCCTATCTGCTCCGCATCGAAGACCGCCGCACCTACCAGTGCATCGTCAGCTACCCCACCATCGCAAGGAAGCTGGGCATCTCGGTCAATACCGTGGCAAAATATGTTGCCGCGCTGGAGGAGCACGGTCTCATCCGAACAGAGCGGACGGAGATCATCACCAAGGGCGGTCTCAAGCGCAACGGCTGTCTCAGGTACACCATCCTGCCGATCAAGAATGCCCTCACCCTCTGTTACGAGCGCCAGATGGAGAAGGCGGGGCAAGCCGTGGAACGGCAGCGGGCACAGGCAAGAGCCGAAAAGCTGGGCGCTACATTCATTCCGGCAGCGGGAGAGCAGAGCGCGTAAAACGGCAAAGTATGCCCTCCTGACCCGCGGCCGCGCAGGGGTTCGGGAGCACGCGGCCCACGCCGAGGGTAGTGATACCACCCCGTCTCGCTGACGCGGAATTTGCTGCTTTTTTGGCACAAAAGCAAAGGGAGAACAGAGCGCATGGGTTCACCGCTTTCCCCCCTGCTATGGCGAGTTTCGCTGAAACCCACCTGTTCGATAAAAGCACAAGATAAAGAGAGGTGGTCGCAAAGCGACCCCTCTCGCCCACAAAGCCCCGCAGTGCGGGGCTTTCCGAGGATGCCGCTCCGAGGTCGGTTTAGACCTTCTTGCGGGTCTTAGGTGGTCGAAAAGGCAAAAAATCCAGACGCTGTGCGGGTTTGCGCGGTGTCACACCAGAAAAAAGGAGAAAACAATATGGAACACGAAAATAAGACGCGGATCCCCGCTTGGATCAGACCCTCGACGATCCGCCGCATGGACGGCTGGCTGGAAACTGCCAACTGCAAAAGCCGCAGCGAGTTCATTGAGAAGTCGCTGCACTTCTACATGGGCTATCTGGGCGCGGAGGATGCAAGCGAGTACCTCCCCAACGCGCTGACAGCGACGCTGCGCGGGATCGTGGCGGACAGCACCAACCGCACCAACAGCATCCTGTTCAAGTGCGCGGTGGAGCAGGGTATCATGGCACACACCATCGCCGCGCACTTCGGCGACGCTATGGAGGACCGCCGCGCCCTGCGCGGCTATGTGACGGATGAGGTCAAGCGCACCAATGGGCAGATCAGGTTTGAGGATGCCCAAGACATTCAGCGGATGCTGCCGGATTTTGATTAGGCCCGGAGTAAAGCCGGACCGCGAGAGAGGATGGCGTGGCTGGATTGTTGCTTTCGTAGAACTTGCGCCGGTGCCGGGGATTCCACTCGCTTTCTCTCCGCGTCTTCGGTATTGTGTGTTTACAGAATAACCCTCAGGCCACGCAGGAGCTGCTGCGCCTAATCAAAGAAAAAACCTCGGAGGTGAAACCACATGGCAAAACGAAGACCATCCGGAGACGGCATGGTACGCAAGCGGGAGGATGGCCGATGGGAGGGCCGCATCGTAGTGGGGCACAAGGACAACGGCGACTCCATCTTCCACTATGTCTACGCCGACACCCAAAAGGAGCTGACCGCAAGGCTGCGGAAGTGCATCACCGCCTATCAGGGCGTCGACCTGACGGAGCAGAGCAGGCTCACCCTGTCCGAGTGGCTGGACCAATGGCTGGTGAGCAAGGAGGGGATGGTGCGGCCCGGCACCCTGAACGGTTACCGCGGCTACATCGAGAACCATATCCGTCCCTGCCTTAGAGAGAAACGGATCGGGCAGCTCAAGGCGGCGGACATCCAGCGGTTTTATGATATGCTGTCCCGGAAGCTGGCCAGCGGCACGGTCCGCCGCATCCATACCACACTCCATGGGATCCTGAAAGCTGCGGCACAGGCGCGGCTCATCCCGAGGAATCCTGTGGAGGAGGTGACGCCGCCAAAGTTCAGCTATCAGGAAAAGAAGGTGCTGACGGCGGAGCAGGTCGACCGCCTTCTGGAGGTCATTCAGAAGGACACCCTATGGCATGACCTCTTCTACACAGAGCTCACCACCGGCCTGCGGAGGGGCGAGCTGTGCGGTCTGCGGTGGGAGGACTTCGACGCAGTGAATGGAACCTTGAAAATCTGCCGCACGGTGCGCCGGGAGAAGGGCAAGGGCCTTACCACAGGCGATACCAAGACCTACGCGGGGACACGGACGATCACCCTGCCGCCCAGCCTTGCGGTGCTGCTGAAGGAGAGAAAGCGGGCGGCGAAGACAGCTTGGATATTCCCGGACCTGCTCCGCCCGGAGCGGCCGACCGCACCGGATGCCGCCTACCGGCGCATGAAGCTGCTGCTGGAGCAGGCGGGACTGCCTGACATCCGCTTTCATGATCTGCGCCACACTTTCGCCACCCATGCGCTGACCTCCGGCGTAGATGTGAAAACGCTCTCTGGGATCCTCGGCCATACAAGAGCGGCATTCACGCTGGATACCTACACCCACACCACCGGCGATATGCAGAGGCGGGCGGCGGAGATCGTGGGGGAATTCCTCACAGACGTTTTCGGAGAGGAGTTGAGATCGTGGGAAGAAAACGGAAAAATGGAGAAGGAACTGTCCGCCTGAGAAAGGACGGCCGATGGGAGGGCCGTGTGGTCATCGGCTACGATGACAAGGGCCTGCCGAAAACGAAAAATGTGCTGGCTAAAACAAAATCTGAGTGTATTGAGAAGCTGAAAACGCTGAAGGACGCCCTCGCGCCGCCTGCGCCGCCGAGGATCAAGGCAGATATGCCCTTCGGGGACTGGATGGAGCACTGGTATGAGACGCACAGCAGACCCGCCGCCCGTCCCGGCACACGGCGAATCTACGAAGGCTATCTCCGGCTGTACATCAGACCGGGACTGGGTCATATCCCGCTGAACAGGCTGACCGCGAAGGATATGCAGCGGTTCTTCGCCTGGCTGAAAACAGAGGGGCGTGCGGACCAATCGGACGGTAAAACGGGGCTGGCGGACTCCCAGCTCCGCAACATCCACAGCCTGTGCCGGCGGGCACTGGAAAAGGCAGTATCGGAAAACCTGATTCCACAGAACCCGGCGTCCGGCTGCAAGCTGCCGCCCGCCCGAAAAGGGGAAATGAATATCCTCTCGCGGGAATCCATGCAAAAGCTGCTGATCCAGGCGAAGGAGGAAAAGTACTACGAGTTGTTCCTGCTGGAATTTGCCACAGGACTGCGGCTGGGCGAGCTGACGGCCCTGCAATGGGAGGACCTGAATTTGACCACGGGCGAACTGCGAATCAGCAAGCAGGCGGTGGTCATAGGCTCGGAATTGGTCATCACTGAGCCGAAAACAAAGGCGGCGGTACGCACTCTGCTCCTACCGCCCAAAGTGTTGGAGGTGTTCAGAGAGTACCGGAAAAGGAATGTTTCCAGATGGCTGTTTCCGTCCCCCAAGAAGGAGGACTCGCCCCTGCTGCCCTCGGTGGTGCGCCAGCGGCTGCACAGGCTGTTGGACCACGCGGGCTGTGAACGGGTACGCTTCCATGATCTCCGCCACACCTTCGCCACCAATGCCCTCGCCCACGGAATGGACATCAAGACGCTGTCCACCATCCTGGGGCATGTCTCCGCAGCCACCACGCTGAACACCTACTCCCACATCACGGAGGAGATGCGGCGGCAGGCAGCGGTGAAAATCGACGCAGGCATTGCCAAAGCACAGCCGCTGCCGGCAGAAGAAAACACACTACAAGAGCGCACGATGACCGACTTCCATGCAAGAAAGCGATGGAGCAGACGGACGGCATAACAGGAAACAGGCCACCCCGCCTGAGGGAAATCCCCGGCGGGGCGGCTTTTCGCTGTCTGTGGGCAAATATGTGGTCAAAGGAGTGCGGCGCAGAACGGAATGCTTAGATTTGTGCTGTAAATACACCTGTTTACGGCATATTTGGCAATATGCCGAGGGAATAATCCACAGAAATCTCGGGTGCGCTCAGTTGCGCTGGCAGAACCAAAGAACAGGCGCGGCAGCCTGTCGACTTTCTTCAAAACCGTCAGCTCCTGTGGCCGCGCACCCATTGAAGAAGCGAGTCGTAGTCCATTGTGCCGGAGGCAACGGATAATCCGGCCTCCACAACTTCCTCATTGGTACACTCCATGTGTATCCCGTTCACTTCCAGAAACGTCAGCATAACGTACATACCGATGCGCTTGTTGCCGTCCACAAAAGCGTGGTTGGAGATGAGCGTATAGCCGAGCCGTGCGCCCTTTTCCTCCTTGGTAGGATAGAAATCCTGCCCGTCAAAGCCGGCAAAGGCATTCTCCAATGCGGAATCCAGCAGGGCTTCATCCCGGATACCGATACTGCCGCCTGTTTCCTGGGCGATGAGCTTGTGGAGCAGCAGCACCTTATCTTTCGAAAACTTGATCATTTCGCAAGCTCCATAAATGCGGGCTTATACTTTTTCAGGATGCGCGCCGCCACAACGTCGATCTTCTCATCATCGGTCATATCGATCATGGGGGACACATCCAGATCCACCAGCATATATTTGGGTTTGTTGTTTTTGAAAATCACCGCCTGCCCGTTTTTCTCGGCAATGCGCGTTACCCGCGAGAAGTTCTGATTCGCTTCGGTGACCGAAACGATCGTCTTTGTATCAATGGTCATGGTGAACACCTCCTATGCTTATTATACCCGTATATAGGTAAAAATCAACCTATAATTTACGCATCATTTGGCGCTCGTAACCACCGCAGAATGCAGGCTATTCCTTTGCCGTGCCTTGTTTTTCCAGTGCGTCCATGATCTTGTGATACACCACTTGGTTGGGGTAATAGCGGTAGTCGGCAAAGACGGAGATGCCGCCGTGCGGGAGAGCGTGACGCTGACGCGGGACGGTGTGATGGACGAGCTTGCGGCGGACTTCGCCGGTGATATGTTGGACGATGCCGCCCTATTTGCCAAGTTCTCCAAGGAAAACCGAACGGCGGCGCAGAAACTACTGGACAGCCTGAAGGAGTTTCTCAACAAGGTCAGGGGTCTGTTTACTGGCAAATACCGCGACATGGCGGCGCAGGAGGCATACGGCAAGGACTTTGCCGAGCTGGAGGACATTTCCAAGCAGTGGCAGGCGGCTTTTGACGCGGCGGAGCGGCAGGCGGAGAAAGCAAAAACCGCCGCCGGCGAGGGCGACGGTGCGCGGTATAGCCTGAAAAAGAGCGGTATAGACAAGTATTACGCGCGCCAAATCGACCAGTGGGACGGGAAAGACCACGGTGGAGCATTCCGTGTAGGCGCGGTGTCTGATGCGCTCTTAAAAGTTGGAGTACCGGATGTGGATATTTGGTTTGACCAAAGTAAAGCGGCAAAACAGCTTGAGGGGAAAAGCAAAATTACAAAAGACGTACTGAAGCAAATTCCCGAAGTGCTGGAAAGCCCCGTCGCCATTTCTGAATCGTATGACAACACGGTTATGGTGTTTGGTCAACTGTTTGATGGCGGCGGAAACCCTATTGTCGTCGCGATTCGTATTTCCTCTACAAACCGACGCAATCACATTTCGATCGTGAACAAAAGTCGAAGTGTAGGGACAAGAAGCCACAATTTAGATGCGCTTCTGGCTGACGACAAACTGCTATATTTGGGAGAAAACAAAAAAGAGACCAAAAAATGGTTCAATGCCTTAGGGCGTTCTACGCCGTTCGGGGGAACCAAGTTTGGTCTTATCCGTAGTATATCCAATCCCGTCGAAAATGTCAAGCCGAAGTTCTCGCTGAAAGCTTATTCGGAGGCGGAGAAAAAAGGCCATGTAAAATCTGCAAAGGAGTTTTTCGGAGAGACGAACAACTGGAACGAAACCGGATACATTACCACGGACGGCACGAAGCTGGACTTCTCCGGCCGACATGAGGGCGCACCCGGCGGGCAAACTGGGCGAAGGGGCGACGGCCGTGTCCGGCGCGGAGCTGTGTGAGCGGCAATTTCAATCCACGCCCCCCGCGAGGGGGCGACTGGAGAAGATCCTCCTGCGGCTGAAGAAGACGGCGATTTCAATCCACGCCCCCCGCGAGGGGGGGCGACCGGCGAGGTCGAGCTGGTGGCAGGCGTGGTGCTGAAATTTCAATCCACGCCCCCGCGAAGGGGGGCGACGCGATGTAGTTCAGATCTGCGATGGGTGCCTCAAAATTTCAATCCACGCCCCCGCGAGGGGGGGGCGACGACAAGCTGACAGGAGGGCTCTATCATGGCTAAGATTTCAATCCACGCCCCCGCGAGGGGGGGCGACCGCAAATATTTTCACTCGTTATTCACCTGCTTTTATTTCAATCCACGCCCCCGCGAGGGGGGGCGACGATGTGGAATCGCTGGCGCAGTACAAGGCATCGCTATTTCAATCCACGCCCCCGCGAGGGGGGGCGACGGCCGTTGGTGCTGCGGGAGATAAGCATTGACGAATTTCAATCCACGCCCCCGCGAGGGGGGGCGACAGCGATGGAGGACAACAAACCGGCGGACACCTGGATTTCAATCCACGCCCCCGCGAGGGGGGGCGACGCGGCGTACCAGCTGAAAATTGACGCGCTGGAGATTTCAATCCACGCCCCCGCGAGGGGGGGCGACACATCAGCTGCGGACAGATCTTTCACATCAAGGAATTTCAATCCACGCCCCCGCGAGGGGGGGCGACCACCATGGCGTTCATCTGGTCCATCGCGGGCGCATAATTTCAATCCACGCCCCCGCGAGGGGGGCGACATCGATAAACCTCCTTGTTATGTATGGGTCAGGATTTCAATCCACGCCCCCGCGAGGGGGGCGACGAGCGTTCCCAGATGTTCCAGACCGTTATTAACGCATTTCAATCCACGCCCCCGCGAGGGGGGCGACCAGTACCGCTTGGGCCTGTAATCGCCATCACAGACATTTCAATCCACGCCCCCGCGAGGGGGGCGACCTATGCTGGTGGTGCTGGTTCACAATCTGTCATACATTTCAATCCACGCCCCCGCGAGGGGGGCGACTATCATGCCTACTACTACCACACATTTCAATCTCAAATTTCAATCCACGCCCCCGCGAGGGGGGCGACCCGCCTTGTTCCCGATCTTGGCCAGGTCGCTGTTATTTCAATCCACGCCCCCGCGAGGGGGGCGACGGTGGAAAGGCTGCGGGAGCTGCCGCGAGACACGCATTTCAATCCACGCCCCCGCGAGGGGGGCGACGCCGGTATTCCTCCACGGTATCGACGCCGGCGAGATTTCAATCCACGCCCCCGCGAGGGGGGCGACAGCAAAGATGCACAGTTTTACCTGCGGATCTTTGACAAACAAGTAGAACTTTTGCGTTTTTGGGGAAAAATGCGGGGTGGTTGCCTGAGAAACCCGGAGAAAGACCGGCGTTTTCTCGGGAAAAGCCTTGCGAACCTCCCGGAAATCTCTGGTCACTTGGACTTCGCGGGGGCGTGAAGGCGCGTCCCGGATACCCGTGCGCCGTACCACTGCCGCGCCGGGCGGCGTGTGTCAGAGGATCAGGGGATCCTCCGGCAGATAGGTGCTCTTCGTACCGAAATGCTCCACTTTTTTCTCATATTGCTTCCCCAGATAGTAAAAGCGCAGACTGTCTTTCTCAGAATCCATGATGGAGAGGAGCTGCGCCTGCAGGCGGCGGCACTGCCCTGCGTCCAGCAGGCACTCAAACACGGAATTTTGCACCCGCTGTCCGTAGTCCACGCACTTTTTAGCGATCTGCCGCAGGCGCTTGCGCCCGGCGGCGTCCTCGGTGTTTACATCGTATGTGATCAGCACCAGCATAGCATCACTTCCATAAAAACGGCGGATAGCCGTCCAAGTCGGCGCGGAGGCAGCGAGCCAGCAGTAGCGCCTGCGCATAGGGGATCATACCCCAACTCAGCTTTTCCCCCAGATAGGGGTGGGTCAGCGTGTCCTGCTTCCGCTCCTGCCAGGTCTTCAGGAATTTCCGGCGGCCGTCATCGGACAGCAGCACCGCGCCACTGTCCTGCATCTGAAAGTCCTCCGGGCGCAGCATTCGATTGTTCACGAGGGTCAGCACGAAGCGGTCTGCCATGCAGGGTCGCAGCTCCTCCATCAGATCCAGCGCCAACGACTGCCGTCCTGGCCGGTCGCGGTGGAGGAAGCCTACATAGCTGTCCAATCCGACGCTTTCCAAGGCGCTGGCACAGTCGTGTGCCAGCAGACTGTAGGCGAAGGACAGCATGGCGTTTACCCGATCCAGCGGCGGCCGACGGCTTCGTCCGTGGAAGAAGAATGCCTCCTTCCGGCTCAGGAGCATATGATCGAGGACGTCGAAATACGCGGTGGCAGCAGCGCCCTCTATTCCCCGCAGGGAGTCCAAGTCAGCGGCAGCCAGCACCTGTGGTAGCATGGCCCGGAGGTTGGCAGCGGCTTTTTCCAATCCGCAGTCCGCCACGCGGGGCGCGTGATCCCGCAGGGTACGCTGGATGCTGGCGGCACCGTTGCTCAGCTTGCCGAAGATCATGGTGCGGGCTATCTCACAGCTGCGAGCGGGGTCGTCAGCGATACGGTACTGCTCACGACGGAGCAGTACGTTGCCGCTGCTCTCGCCGCAGGTGCGGGCAAGGAAACGTCCGTGCGGGGAGCAGAAGGCCAGACCGATCCCGGCCTCCGCACATTTGCCCATCAGCGCAGGGGAGGCACCGGCGTAGGAGAAGCTGACGATGGCTTGCAGCGTGTGCAGCGGGTAGCGGGCGACGACGGTCTTGTCTCGGTTTGCCAGCACATTTTCCCCCTCCAGCGAGAGGTAAATGTCCTCGGAGGTGACAAATAGCGTGTTGAGAAGCTGCTTCATGGTGATTCCTCCATGGCCGCCCGGAGATACGCGGAGACGGCTCTGCTTTTCATCAGCTTGGGCAGGCACAGCTCTTTCAAGGAGCAGGCATTGCAGGATTTGGTGGGCTTGACCTTGGGGGTATAGCCCCGACGGTACAGCTCGTGCATTTCCGCCAGCAGCTCCCGCACCCCTGCGCGCAGCTCCGGGGTGAAGGAAACCCTCTCTCGCCGGCGGATCTCCCCGTAATAGAGTGCGCCCTCAGGGATGTCGCAGCAGAGCATGGACTCCAGGCACATGGCCTGCGCGCATAGCTGCAGGGTGTCGCCAGTGTCCTCGCGGGGGCGGCCCCGCTTGTACTCCACCGGGTACGGCTGCCACAGTGCCTCTTTCCCGGAGAGGGGGATCCCGACGGAGCCCCGGTGGTATTCCAGTACGTCGCACTGTCCGGATACACCCAGCTCCGCGGAATAGACGCTGACGCCACGCGTAATAAAGCGGTCGCCCCGCCGCTCCTGAAGGTCCGTGTCGTGGGCGTTTTCGTGGAGGATCGCGCCGTCAATGGTGCGGTAGTTTTCCGCCCACTGGTGCTCGATGTGGATCAGCGCCCACTGCCGCCTGCAAAACCGAAAATGCTGTAAGCCGGAGAGCTGTAGGAAGTCCTCCTCATTATATGCCATCGATCACCTCCGGCTCCAGACCCGGCAGCGTCTCCAGCGAAATCACATAGTCGTCTGCGGAGGTGGGGATGGTACCCGCGTCCCGCAGCGCGACCTTGACGGAACGGTGGACCCTTGCGGAGGAGTACTGCCCATCCTTGCAGCTGTGCCGCCACCAGAACAGCTTCACCACCTCCATGGAGCCGTCGGGCCGTGCGGAGGAGGCATCGTTCACAAAGAGGGTGCGCAGACATTCCTTGACCGTGTCGGCGTCATCCTCGGAGAAGCCAGTCTTTTCCGCCAGTTGGACATTGATGGAGCCCTTGATCTCGTACAGGCCGAAGCGGACAAAGTGCTTCATGCCCATGGTGTCGGAGGCGCGGTTCTCACCCTTTTCCTTCTTCTCACCATTCACGCTCTTGGTGATCTGGAGGGACTCGATCTCCACGGGGGACAGGCTGGACGCCTGATGGATAGAGACGGGGCCGCGCACACCGCAGGAGAAGCCCTTGGCATCCTTGAAGGCAAAGACTTGCCCGAAGGTACGCACGTCCAGCCACGTTTCGCAGGCGTGCCGGGCATATTCCTCCCGATCCTTGATGCCCTTCATAGCGGCGGAGGCCCGCTCGCTGAGGCTGCCGCAGCCGTCGCTGCACCGATCCTCCGACTGAACGAAGATGGGCTTGCCCAGATCCTGCATCCGGTTGCGGATCTTGCGCTTGATGCACACGTCGGAGATTTCACCAAAGCCGTTCAGGTCGGTGCGGGGGCGATTGCCGTTCAGAGGGTCGCCGTTGCTGTTGGCGCGGGTCACGGAGACCAGTGCCACAAAATCGATCTTGTTTTGCAAGCTGCTCATTTATTCTTCCTCCTGACTGTTTTCGGTCTTGCCGGATGTGTACAGCGCACTGCGCTGCAGATAGTACCCAAAGAGATAGGTGTCCTTCAGGGCCTCCTCCTGTTCCGCCTGCGGGAAGGAGGAAATTTCTTGGATGATCTGCTCGATCGTGCGCTCAAAGGTCACTCTGGTGCCGGGCTTGAGTTTGGGGTAGTACGCCTTTTTCAACTGCTCCCAGATGATCCGGCTGGCGTAGAGCGGACGCTTTGCGAACACGGACTGCATCCGGATCGCGTTGGGCTCTCGCTGCTCATTGGGCTCATAGGTGTCTCGCTCGATTTTTTCAAACACGGCCAGAAGCCGTCCATACTGATAGCTGACATCCTTCTTCTGCGGTTCCAGTGCCATACCCCATTCCTCCTTGTACCAATCATATTTGTATTTCCGAAGCACCGCGCAGGCGGTGAACAATACCGTTTCCCGCAGGGCGGCGTCCATGATCTGCAGGTTGGACGCCTTGGCCGCCGCAGCGCGGGCGATATCCGCTGGCATTTTGCCCCGGTCCACCCGGCAGGAGAGCAGCCGCTGTACCTGCTGGCGCATGACGCGCTCGTCCGTTTCCAGCTTTGTCTGCTTGTCGGAGACGCGCACCGTGCCGAAGGCGCAGTCCGCGATCTGCGAAAGCGAGGGCGACTGTATGCCGAAGGAGGAATGCTCCCAGCAGCAAAGCGCATCCCAGTTGTGCAGGCGCTCCAGAAAATCAGAGACCGGAAGCTCGCTGTAATAGGTGAGGGAAAGACGTCCGGATGTGGCGGCGGCAAAGGCGGCCACTACGGCGCCGGCGTCCCGCGGGATCGTCTCCTGCCAGCCCCGGAGAGTTTCTGACAACGCCTTTCGATAGTCGGAGTATTTTATCTGCTTGGCGGCACCCCGCCGCAGGAAGGCGGCCTGCGGTTTGGGGATCTCAATGCCCTGCGGATTCCAGCACAGGAAGGTGCGCCCGCCGATGAAGACGCCTTGGGTCGCCGCCAACCAGTGCAGCGCACTGTGAATCTTCTGCGACGCCTCGTAGCTCATGGTCGCGGCCTGTGAATCGTCTGTGAAGCGGCCTCGATAGGTGAAGCCGCTGGTGTCGTTGGCGGAGATCAGCTTGGCATTGGCATACAGGTTGATGATTTTTTTTGGATGCTGGCGGGTCGGTGGGGCAAGCACTCCGGAGACCATGCAAAACGCGGGCTTCTCAGATCTTGTGGATGCATAGTAGTCTATGAAGGCTTGGAAGAGGCTCTGATCCTGCCAGCAGGCAGGCGTTTCATTTTCCACACCTGTCTCTACGCGCCAGCGGACCACCTGTTTTTCCTTGGTGGGTAGCCCCTTTTCATTCAGGGAGATCACACCCCGCTGCGCCAGGTCTTCAACGATTGTCCCCCTCTCCACATAGTGGGCGATGGCGGAGAGCTTGGGGTGGCCATAGGGGGAATCCTTCCAGCGGTGCAGTTGTGTCAGGTAGCTTTCGTATTTTGCGGGATACAGCGCAGAGAGAAATCGTATCTGATCGCACAGGGGGTGCGCGCAGGTGGTGTCGCCCGTTCTTCCCGAGGAGCTCTCCGTCACAGGGATGATCGTGGCGGCCTGCTCCGTCTCGACGGAGCGGGCGTCCAGCAGATGACCGTCCGCGTCCAGAGTGAGCTCCAGCTCTGCGTTTACGATTTGGTGCGAAACAGGAACCAGTGGCTCCTTCGCCTTGCCGTAGATACCGGCGTATTGCGACTCCATGGCACAGTAGGTGTCATAGACTTGCTGCATCAGTCCCATTTACTCCACCTCCCCAAATTCCCGCAGACCGATAAAATTGCCCTCGTCGGCGGAAAAGATCTTCATAGGCATCTCCCGCAGAGGCTTCTGCCCCGGACAATCCTCCGGCGGGAGAAAGTGAATGACACCGTTTTTCATGACCGGGTACCAAAACCGGGCAGTCATCCGTCCGCGGGTCTCCTCCGAGTAGGCCTCGTCCGGGTAGGTGATGCCGTAGTACATCAGCCCGAAGCCCAGCTCCGGCAGATCGTCGTAGGCGCCTGCGCCGTTTCCGAATACGCAGGGCTCTACATAGCCCTGACATTCCCGGGTACCCAGAAAAATATCACGCCGCCCGCCCTTTTCGATCATTCGGCGGGCAATGCAGTGATGTTTGTTCTCATTTCGGTCGCCGCACAGCTCTGGGCGGTTGTCGTTCCAGTCGAAGCAGGCCCGTACCTGATACCGGCAGCTTTTCAGATAGGTGTAATACGCCAGATCGTTGCCGCCGCTGTATTTGATGGGGCGGATGCCTTTCACCTCGGTCTGGATCGGGTTCATGACCCGCACGTCCAGGATTCGCCAGATGAAGGTGGGCTTCCAGTATACAGAGGATAAAATGCCCTTCAGTGCTTCATAGGTGGGTACCTGATAGCTGCACTTTTCACCGCCCAGACGCATGAGAGGGTCGGAGAAGAGGGCGTAATCACCGTATACCTCAAATTCTACGATGTTGGGATGTTCTGTTTTCAATCGCTACACCTCCTGAAAATCACGGGTACCGGCCTCCAGGGAAAAACCGGTATGTTCGTTATAAAAGCCATCGGACAACAGCAGTATGCCGCCGTCGAACAGTGAGGTCACGGCGCCGAGGCTCTCAAGCCGCTCCAGCTGATAGCGGTAGACGCTGACGCAGTAGCCCTTTGCCTCGTCAATGCAGCCGCGAATGACCGCCCAATCCTTCTGCCCGCAGACCTGAGCGGCGTTTCGCAGCGTGTTTTGCAGCTCGCGCCCTCTTCCGTAGGGTACGAGCAGGGTGCTCGTGTCCTCGTCGAATACCTGAAAAAGGGTGCCTGCCAGACGGAACGCCTGCCGCAGAAGGTAGCGCTCCGCCTGCGCGCAGTTGGCGTCTGCATACCGGGGGTTGTCCGCCAGCAGATGATAGAGGGAGCCGTGCGCCTGGGTTTGGTCGTCCTGGAAGCCGGGCTCCATCTCTGCGTATAGCCGGCGATAGTAGAACCGGATGGCCTCCTCGGAGGACAGATTGTGCCGGAAAGCCTCCGGCGTTTTGGAAAAGGCGGTCAGCAGCGCGGTGGTGGCGTTCTGTCCGCGCACGATGTCGTCCAGACCACGCAGCCGCTCGTCGGTACACCGGATGAGGCGGACGGGGGCGGGTTCCTTTTGCTCGGCGTGCCGGTTGCACCGCCCTGCCGTCTGCACGACACTGTCCATTCCGGCGGAGAAGCGGATCACCCGCTGGAAGGAGATGTCCACACCGGCCTCGATCACCTGCGTGGAGACGCAGACGACCCTTTGCCTGTCGGCGGAGGGCTTGTCCAGCGCGGACTGCAAGGCTTGCAGAGTCTCCCTGCGGTGCTGCACGCACATGGCGGCGGACAGATGGAAGCACCGGCAATTCTCGGCTTGCAGCGACTCGAACAGGAACGCCGCCTCCTTTTTTGTGTTGCACACCACCAGCAGACTGTCGCACGACGACAGTGCCTCCGCAACGATCTGCGGGAACTCCTCCAGCTTGGCACATCCGGCGTTTTGGATGTCGGTGCGCTTAAAGACGTCCCACAGTGCCTTTTGCTGCGGAACCAGATCGACGGGCTGGCGGTGCAGGGGATGGTCGGCTGCCTCCAGACAGGGCTGGGTGGCGGAGCACAGAACAATGGTGGCGCCGCAGACCTCGGACAGGAAGTTGACCGCCAAATTGAACAGCGTCAGCATTTTGCCGGGAACGGTCTGCACCTCGTCGATCACAATGACGCTGCCGCACAGCGCGTGAAATCTGCGGATGGCGCTGGTTCTCCCACTGAAGCAGGTATTCAGCAGCTGCACCAGCGTGGTGATAATGATCGGCGCCGACCAGGAGGCGGTGAGCATCTCCAGCTCCTGCAAGCGCTCCGGCGTCTCCTTCGGCTCGGCAAGGTTGGAGTGATGCTCCAGTATCAAAGCGTCGTCCTCTATGTAATCGCGGATGACCTGGGCATTTTGATCCAGAATCGACAGCAGCGGTGCGGTGAAGATAATTCGAGAGCAGTTCCACTTTGCCGCGTGGGTCAATGCGAAGCGGAGACTGGCCAGCGTTTTTCCGCCGCCGGTGGGAACATTCAGGCGGTAGACACCTCCGGGCCGGGCGGCACCGGCGGCACAGGTGTCGGAGATGGTGTGGCGCGCCAGATCAATGGGCGTTTTTCGCGGGAATGCCGCCAGCTTCTTCTCCATAAACGCCAGCCGTTCTGCCCAGATTGGCCGCATATCCTCTGGGAACACGGGCAGTTCTATCCCATCCATAAAAGCGGCGGTGTCCGTGCGATCCCCCTCGATCACGGCGGACAGGAGCATCCGAGCCAGAAGACCGATATAAAATGCGGTCTCCCGATCCGCCTCATTGTCATCCGCTTGGGTGGACAGAGCCGCCAGCCGATCCAGCATGGGGGCCATCTCCCGGACGGCGTCGCGGAACAGATGCTCCAGCTCCTCCTCGTCAGCAACCTCCGCCAAAAAGCCCTGTCGGGATTCATCGTAAAAGATCCCCTCCTTGGTCTGGCGATGAAAAAAGCCACTATGCTGCTGGGGGTCGATACAGTCAAACAGGCCGTGATGTGAGCCAACGGCAAAGGCCAGCAGCTCTGCGGTCACGTCGAAATAGGAGAACGTACCGCAGCCGCCGTGCCAACGATCCAGCAGAAGGCGCACGCCGGCGAAGGTATGGTTGACACTGCCACGGACGGCGTTCCCGCCGCTGACAGCCTCCGAAAGGTATTGCGCATACTCCTGTTTGTTTTTTCCGGCGTCGTGGAGCAGACCGACCAGATAGGCGCTTTTTTCCAGACCCAGTGGCCGCAGTGCGGTTGCGGCCAGCGCCGCCGTGTTCCGGCAATGCTCCTGGACGGTTTGCCGCTCTCCGGTTTCGCGGATATGGGCAGGATACATGGCGATCACATCCTGTCATATTTTTTTAACGCGCATATGTTGATGCTTTAACCATACCACACTCGCTGAGGCTTGTAAAGACTTCAGTAATAAGGATAAATAACAAAAAACATTGACTTTTTTTGTATGCTATGCCATACTGTGCGGGTCGGGTATTCCCGTGGATTGAAAGAGTAAAAAGGAGAAGCTGCGCAAGGCCTGGCAGGGGAACATCCCCTGCCGCGCCCTGCGCAGCTTTTCGCCCAACGCGGCTATGTAGCTGCTATACACCAGATACGCCGCCTCCATGGTGTATCGTCTTTGCTTGTGGGCTCTTAGACTTTTATTATGACTCGCCATATTAAGAAAACGAGTTTTGCCATTTCCTAAATGTGCGCTCATTGCTTACTTTTTGCAACACAAGAAGAGGTGTGACTATCGGTCACACCTCTTCTTCCTTTAACCACTCGATAAACTCGACTCGCGGCAGTTTTCCGGTTTCGCTGGCCTCTTTCTTCGGTCTGCCCTCTACTTGTCTACGACTCCTTCAACCACTGCTGGAACTGTTCCGCAGTGATAATTCCCTCGTCGCATTTCTTTTTCTGCTCTCTGGCCTGCTCGCTCCATGCATAAAACTCACTGTCGCTGATGCGCCCTGCCTTGATCCACGCAAAGCGCCGTTTATACTCCCGACGGTAGATCTTGAACACCGGGTCGTCCGCCTGCTTCAGCGTCCACTGCTGGAATGCGCCCATCGCACGGCAACTGGACTGACCGTCGAGTGGTGTGCGGTCGCAGTACTCCGCGCTGACGCGGCCTGTCTGGGCGAAGTACCGTCCGCAGTTTTTGCAGCGACGCACGGTGATGCTGCGCTCCACGCAGGTCTGCAAAGAAAAACTGATCATATCCGCCACGGTGTTCGCGTACAGCACCGGCGCACAAGTGTCGCCATCCACAGGCTCAAGGCGCGTGGTCAGCAGGCGGAACGGAAACAGCTCCGGGTCACTGGGCTGGTTGGGCTGGTCGAAATGATAGTACCGCAAGACTTGCCGGCTGGGCTCGCGCCCGGCCTTGTCTATATCCAGTACCAACTCAAAGAACCGCTGGATTTGCTTTTGGTACAGCGGCAGCTCCTCCGGCAGTGACCGCAGCTCATCCAATGCGCCCGATACCGCAGCCTCAGTGTTCCCGAAGCCTACGGAACGGAAGTAAAACCACTTGGCATACAGCACGCGAAAGAAACTGTGCATCTCTGCCAGCGCTCCCAGCCTGACCATGGCGTTGGTCACGCGCTCACGGTCGAGGCTCTCCAAGTCATCGGAGATGCACCGCAGCGCGACGGCAACCTTCCCGATGTCCAGTTCGGTGAAGGACAGCAGCGACTCCAAAAAGGGAAAGACCTTTCGCTGTGACGGCGCACCCTGCGTGCCGAAAGCATCGCTCTCGATGACCTCATGCCTTCCAGGGAAATACATTTTACAGTACCACATAACACCCTCCAATTATGGACTAATTGTAAATAATAATCGACAGCGTTGACAGATCATGCCGCCTCTGTTATGATAGACTCAAGCTAAATGTCTAACCGATATTGCAATTAGTCTACACCACTCGCGCAGCCATGTCAACAGGAATCGGAGGTATGTATTGAACTTTCAAAACAACAAACTGAAAAACTTCACACCGCTGCCCAATGAGATCTTCTCTCTGCACTTAAGCACCGGCGAGCTGGCCACCTATATAGCTTCGTCATGCTGAGCTCGGGCGGTAAAACGGTAAAGCTATCCACGCCGGGGATGAGCGCCAGCACCCGCCCGTTGTCCCATTTTATATGGAACTGCTCGGCGTCGTCGATATAGTCCAGTTTCCCCGTCGTTCCAGCTTCCACCGGTGCATACGGATCCTGCATGGAGTCCAGCCGGATGCGTGTACCCACAGGGTACTGCTTCC
>ENA-OZKX01000058-OZKX01000058.1-human-gut-metagenome-genome-assembly--contig:-NODE-58-length-50679-cov-8.498815_pt1 | contig 50679 bp, 59 predicted proteins | sample MGYA00244831_ERZ653774 | MGnify/ENA primary metagenome ERZ653774 (study PRJEB26926, sample SAMN06165314) | human gut metagenome | biome: ENVO:00009003; feature: ENVO:2100002; material: ENVO:00002003...
ACACTCGACTAGTCGTCGGCAGCGTCAGATGTGTATAAGAGACAGAATATATAGTGTGGAAACCGTCATAAAATGGAAAAAGGCGGCTTCTCTTCGAAGCCGCCTTTCCTGTTTGTTTTTTATTCGCCGAAATTGCTGGAAACCAGCTCGCACAGAGCGTTCACGGCTTCCTTCTCGTCCGCGCCGTCGGCCAGCAGCGTGATGGTCGTGCCCTTCACGATCCCGAGGGACAGCACGCCCAGCAAGCTCTTGGCGTTCACGCGGCGCTCATCCTTCTCCAGCCAGATACCGCTCTTGAATTCGTTGGCCTTCTGAATGAAGAACGTGGCAGGACGCGCGTGCAGGCCTACTTCATTGTTGATCGTAACATTCTGAGTATACATCGTTACTTTCTCCCTCTCCAAAAAAATCTTTCGGACTATACCGTATCATATACCATTGCCCCGCCATTCGTCAATGTCATTTTTCGCGAATTTCAGCGGATTTGGCAATAAACACAGACAAAACGCCTTCCCGCGCCGTCATTTATTTCAACTCGACCACAGTAACGCCCGACTCGCCCTCGCCATAGTTGCCCAGGCGGAAGCTCTTGACCGCTTTGTTGCGCCGGAGGTTTGCGTGGACAGCCTTGCGCAGCGCGCCCGTGCCCTTGCCGTGGATGATGGTCACGGTCTCCAGATGCGCCATCACAGCGGCGTCAATGTAGTTGTCGAGCACACTTTCGGCCTCGAGCGTTTCCATGCCGCGGATATCAAGCTCGCGCGCCGCGCTCGCTGTGCGCAGGATGCGCTGCGAGGGGGCAAACTGCGGCTGCTTTTTCGCCGTTGCCGCACGCTCCGCCTCTTCGATGAGGCGGACCTCATCGGCCTTGACCTTCATTTGCAGCACACCCGCCTTGAGCGTCAGCGCATCGCCCTTAACGGCCACGACCTCGGCCTGACGCTTCGTACCGGGGATCTCGACAAGGTCTCCGACCTGAATGGGGCGCGAGGGCTTGGGGATGGGCTCCGCGCTCTCGTCGCGCACACCGACCGCATCGCGCGCCTCCTTGATGTTGTGCATGATCTCGGCGCGCTGGGCGTTCATCTGCTGGGCGTCGAGCTTTTTCTGCTGCTTGCGCAGCGCGTCCAGCTCGCGGAAGGTCTCGTCCGCGGCGGATTTTGCCTCGGCAAGCAGGCGCTTGGCCTCGGCTTCGCCGCGGCTGCGCGCGTTCTCCTTCGCGCGCTCCATCTGCGTGCGGAATTCGCGCGCCTTGCGCGCGTCCTCTTCGCGCTGGGCATAGAGCCGGTCGACCTCCGCCTTTTCCTTTTCGAGCTGCTGGCGCTTCTGCTCCAGCTGCGTCAGCACGTCCTCAAAGCGGATGCTCTCGCTGTCCATCTGCGCCTTAGCCTTTTCGATTACGCTCTCGGCAAGCCCCAGCCGCTTCGAGATGGCAAAGGCATTCGACTTGCCGGGGATACCGATGAGCAGCTTATAGGTCGGGCACAGCGTTTCCACGTCGAACTCACAGCTCGCGTTCTCCACGCCCGCGCTCGTCATGGCATAGGTCTTGAGCTCGGCGTAGTGCGTCGTCGCGGCGATCCGTGCGCCCTGCGACCGCGCCTGCTCGATAACGGCGATGGCCAGCGCCGCACCCTCGACAGGGTCGGTGCCCGCGCCCAGCTCATCGAAGAGGATGAGACTGCTCCTGTCCGCCTCATCGAGTATCTGCACGATATTCTTCATGTGCGCCGAGAAGGTCGACAGGCTCTGCTCAATGCTCTGCTCGTCGCCGATATCGGCCAGGACCGAGGTGAAGACGCTCACCTCGCTGCGGTCGTCGCAGGGAATGTGCAGCCCGCACTGCGCCATCAGGCACAGAAGACCGAGCGTCTTTAAGCTCACTGTCTTGCCGCCGGTGTTGGGTCCCGTGATGACAAGAGTATCGAAGCTGCGGCCCAGCTCAATGTCGATGGGCACCGCCTTCGCGGGATCGAGCAGCGGATGGCGCGCATGGCGCAGATAAATGCTGCCGTCCTTTTTGATCTCCGGGCGCATGGCGTTCATCTCGTAGCTCAGCTCGCCGCGCGCGAAGATGAGGTCAAGGTGCACAAGGATGTCGTAGTCCCACAGGATATCGCGGCTGAAGCTCGCCGCCTCGCCGGAGAGGGCGTAGAGGATGCGGTCGATCTCCTTTTCTTCCTTCGCTTCCAGCTCCTTGAGCTCGTTGTTGGCCTGCACCACGCCCATCGGCTCGACGAAGATCGTCGCGCCGCTCGAGGACGTGTCGTGCACGAGTCCCGGCAGCTCGCCGCGGCACTCGGCCTTCACCGGCACGACAAAGCGCCCGCCGCGCTGCGTGATGAGCGCGTCCTGCAAAACGTTGCGATAGCTCGGCGAGGAAATGATGCGCTGCAAGATCTGCCGGCCCTTGGCCGCCGCCGCACGCTTGTGGCGGCGGATCTCCGCAAGCTCGGGCGAAGCGTTGTCCGAGATCTCGTTCTCATCAAGGATCGCGGTCGTGATCTTCTCCTCCAAAAAGCGATTTGCGTGCAGCGAGAGGAACATCCGGTCGATGACCGTGCCCTCCTCGTCCTCCTTATAATAGTCCTGCACGCGGCGCACGTTGGTGAGAAGCCCCGCAATGTCGAGCAGCTCGCGCGTATTGAGCATACCGCCGCGCTCGGCGCGCGAGAGCGCCTCCGACACGTTCTTCACGCCCGAAAACGTCGGACTGCCGCGCAGCGCGATCATTTTGCGCGCCGCGTCGGTCTCATCGAGCAGGCGGCTCACCTCGCCAAAGTCGTCCGACGGTGTCAGCCTCCGTGCGCGGTCCTTGGCGTCGGCGCTGACGGCGTGGCGCTCCAGCCGCTCCAAAAGGCGCGGCAGCTCCAGCACGCGGATGGATTTTTCAAACAGTTCACTCATAGTTTTCTCCGAAAATTCGATTCCGATTCGTAATGTTTTCGACAGATTATACGTTTAGTTGACATTTTTGATGCTTTTATAGAAGTCCAGCGTCTTGAATCGGCGGTCGAGCTGCACCCGCGCAAAGACCTCGCACGCCTCGCCAAACCGCTTTTCCGTCTCGCCCGAGAGGGAAAATGCCAGCATCCGCTTCGGCTCGGAAAACAGCACATGGCGCATCGCCGCGAACGAGCCCGCGTCCAGCGGCAGAAGGCCGCTCCCGCCGTGCAGCGCGCATTCCCTGCACAGCAGCACCCCCTGCTGCGCGTCGAACACCGGCTCTTTCGGGTTGTGCGTACCGCACACGGCGCAGCCGTCGAGCAGCGGCTCATAGCCCGAAAGGGCGAGCAGCTTGAGCTCAAACGCCGCCTTGACAAGGCTTTGCGGCTTTTTGAGCTCGCTGAGCGCGTAGAGCGCGTTGAGCAGCAGCGACAGGATCTCCGGCACAGGCTCGTCCTCCGCCGTGACGCACTCGGTCATTTCGGCAAAGTACGACGCAAGCGAGAGAAGCTCGATGTCCTGCCGCACGCCGTCAAAGAGTGCGATCGTCGAAGCCTCGTCGAGGTAGTACCAGCTGCCGCGCTGATAGAGCGTCAGCTCAGAGAAGGCCAAAAGCTCGCAGCCTGCGGCGATGCGGCTCGACTTGCGCCGTGCACCGCGCGCCACGACCGCGACCTTGCCGAGCGCATCGGTCAAAAGGGTCAATATGTAATCGGCCTCCTTCGTCGGTGTGACGCGGAGGACGATGCCTTTTACGACGAGTTTTTCTGACATAAAAATTCTCTAAAGTATTTTTACACCAATGGGTGTAAAGGGTGTTTGCCTTGCAGCAAAATGTATCTCCGCGCGCTGCGCGGGAGGGGAATGCAGCGCTTGGTGCTGCTGTCGGTCAAAGGGGGTATTCTCTTCTCGAAGAGAATACCCCCTTTGTATCCCCCAGAGAAGGACGAGGAGCGGACCCCTCGACCCCCGACATTGCAGGCTTGCAGCTTGAAGAGCTGCGCAGCCTGCGGAGTCGGGTGCGGTGTACATGGCTTCGCCATGGATCTTCTGCGAATCGTTACCGATATCAACCGCGCCTTACTCCGTGGGACGCGAGTGACGGTAGTCTGGCGGCAGACTGCCTGCGGGATGCGGCATCGCTGCGCTCGCCGCTTATTTTGCGGCGCTATGCGCGGGACGTTCCATTCACCGCCAGCAAATAGAAGATCGGCTCGCCGGTTTTCATAAACAGCGCGAAATATCCGTTCTGCAAGCTTTTCACCTCATGCTTAGCATGGGGAAAAGCATAAGAAATATGGCTGGGAAAATTTATTTACTGCTCGTCGTAGCCGAAAGAACGAATATAATTCATATTATCGCGCCAGTTTTCCTTGACCTTGACCCAGGTTTCGAGGTAGACTTTCGTGCCCATGAAGCGCTCGATATCCTGCCGCGCCTCGATCGAGATCTTTTTGAGCATCGCGCCGTTTTTGCCGATGATGATCCCCTTGTGGCTGGCCTTTTCGCAATAGATGGTCGCGTCGACCTCGATGACCTCGTCGTCGCGCTCGATAAAGCGCGTGATCTCGACCGCCGTGCCGTGCGGGATCTCCTTATCCAGATTGCGCAGCAGCTTTTCGCGCACGATCTCGGCCACGACCTGGCGGTCGGGCTGGTCGGTCGTCATGCCGTCAGGGAAGAGCTGGGGACCCTCGGAAGCATACTTGGAGAGCTCGCTCATCAGCTCGTCCAGTCCCTCGCGCGTGCGCGCGGAGATGGGGATGATGGCATCAAACGGATACGCCTCGCTGTAGGCCGCGATGACGGCGAGCAGGTCGTCCTTTTTCTCGACAGTGTCGATCTTGTTGATGCACAAAATCGCCGGCAGGTGAGAAGCCTTGATCTTTTCGATGAGCTCGGCCTCAGGGATGCCGACGTGCGCCACTGGCTCAACGAGCAGCAGCACCGCGTCCACGTCCGCGATGGATTCGCGCGTGACCTTGACCATGTAGTCGCCCAGGCGGTTGCGCGCCTTGTGGAAGCCAGGCGTGTCGAGCAGGACATACTGCGTGTCGCCGCGGTTCACCACGCCGTAAATACGGTTGCGCGTGGTCTGGGGCTTGTTCGACACGATGGCGATCTTTTCGCCCACAAGGGCGTTCGTCAGGCTGGATTTGCCGACGTTCGGCCGTCCGCAGACGGTGATCATAGCGGTTTTCGTTTTGTTCATAGCAGGTGATCCTCAACTTTCTTTTGTTCGTTGAACATTTTATTATTTTCTGCCGAAGCAGGTCACTTTTCTCTCCCGATCCAGGCGGCGGAGGCGGCGACAACGGCGGCAAGGAAGAGCACCGCCGATTCCACATAGCCGAACGGAAGCATATTGAGCAGTATCCAGCCGAGCACAAGCGTCCCGACAAACACGCCCAGCACCTTCATCAGCATAGCGTCGTCTTTCGTTCCGTCCTTCAGTTCGCCTCTCGTTTCGTCTTTTATCTCATCTTTCATCTTTTCTCTCCTTCTCTGTCTGTCATATGGGAAAAAGCTCACCGCGTAAGGTCGAGCCGCTCCATGATGGCTTCCTCGTGCGCGCGCATCTGCGCCTTCATCGGCCCCTCGTCCAGATGGTCGTAGCCCAGCAGGTGCAGCACCGAGTGCGTCACAAGGTAGGCGAGCTCGCGGCGGTTTGAATGGCCGTATTCCTTCGCCTGCGCAGCGACGTGCTCGAGCGAGATGACCATATCGCCGAGCGGGACCAATCCCGTGCCGGGATCGGCGTCCTCCTCCCCCGGCAGCTCGCCGGGCGAAAGCTCGAACATCGGAAAGCTCAGCACATCCGTCGCGCGGTCGACCTGCCGCATCTCGCGGTTGATCTCATGGATGGTATTGTCATTCGTCAGCCGCACGTCGATCTCGCAGGGGAAGTCCACGCCCTCAGCGGTAAGCGCCGTGCGGATGACCTTGCGGATGAAGGCACATTTGCTGTCGTTCACGCCGGGCACGTCCGCCGTGATGGGGAGATAATGTCTCTTTGCCATTACTTTTTCCTCTTTTCGTTCCGCGCGGCCTCATAGTCCGCGTAGGCCTTGATGATGCGCTGGACCATCACGTGGCGCACCACGTCCTGATCGGTCAGCTCGCAGATGCCGATGCCCTCAACATCCCTGAGCACACGCACCGCCTGCTTCAGGCCGCTCGGCTTGTCCGCCGGCAGGTCGATCTGCGTCACGTCGCCGGTGATGACCATTTTGGAATTAAAGCCCATGCGCGTCAAAAACATCTTCATCTGCTCGCAGGAGGTGTTCTGCGCCTCGTCGAGGATGATGAAGCTGTCATCCAGCGTGCGGCCGCGCATATAGGCAAGCGGCGCGACCTCGATATTGCCGCGCTCCAGATACTTCTGATACGTCTCCGCGCCGAGCATATCGAAAAGCGCGTCGTACAGCGGGCGCAGATACGGGTCGACCTTGCTCTGCAAGTCGCCCGGCAGGAAGCCGAGGCGCTCGCCCGCTTCGACCGCGGGGCGCGTCAAAATGATGCGGTTCACCTTGCGCTCGCGGAACGCCGCGACCGCCGCGGCGACGGCGAGGTAGGTCTTGCCCGTACCCGCGGGTCCGACGCCGATGGTGATGGTGTTCTTCAAAACGGACTCGATGTATTTTTTCTGTCCGATGGTCTTGGGCTTGATGGGGCGGCCCTTGGAGCTGATGCAGATAACGTCCTGCGTCAGCTCGCTGATGCGCTCCTCCTGCCCCGCGCGCACGAGCGAGATCACGTAGCGCACGTTCTGCTCGGTGATGGGCTCGCCGCGGTTGGAGAGCGTCAAAAGCGCGTTCAGCGCCTTGGCCGCGAGCATCGTATCCTCGACCTCGCCGTTCACGCGCAGCTCGCCCTCGCGATTGGACACCGTGACCTTGAATTCCGATTCGATCAGCCGCACGTTCTCATCGAATGAGCCGAACAAATTGACCGCCTGCTCCATGCGTTCGATGCTGATGCGCTGTTCCATGCTGTAGTTCCTCCTGAAAAAATGCTATCCTTCGTCGATCGCGATCGGCACCTCCCGCCCGATCTGCTCCTCGCATTCCGCGCTGAGCGTCACAAGCAGGGTATCGCCCTGCACCGCGGAGGCGACGCGCTCACTCGTCACACTGCCGTCCTTGCCGAGAAGGGCGGCGAGCTGTGCCTTGAGCACCTCCTCCCCGATCGTCTCCGCCGCCGCGCGCGAGCGCGTGACGGTGACCGTCTCATAGGGCAGATACGTCTCCGTCTCCCACGTGATCGGGAGCGAGACAAGGCCAAACAGCGACCATGGTGTTTGATTCTTTATTTTATCACAATCGCCATGGCAAATGCTACTCCCTTTTGCGCCAATTTTCAGCCGGTTTTCGCCCCAGAGCAGCGAAAAGCGCCGCTTTTCGCCGCCGGTATAGGTCTTTTGCTCATAGCTGAGCGGAATGCGCACGCTCAGCTCATACCATGTGCGCGCCCAGACCTCGCCCTTCCCCGCAAGGAAGCGCGTTGTCACGCTCGGCTTTTCCGTCCCGCCGGTCTCCACCACGCCCGCGATCAAAAGCTGCCCCTCCTGCACGCTCGTGCCGGGCAGGACCTTCTTCTCCCCGTCCAGCGCGCGGACCCTGGTCACAAGTCCTGCGCGCTTTGCAACAACATTGGTCGGCACGCTCTCATTTGCCCGCTCGGGCGCGCGCACGCGCTCGCGCACCTGCACATAGGCCCTGCAGCCGCGCACGTTCACCGCAAGCCAGCAGAGGTCCTTGACCTCCGGCAGCACGCGGTTGCAGATATCCTGCGACTTGAAGGAGTAAACGAACGTCCCGCGGTGCACGCCCTGATTGGAAAGCGCGTGCAGGATGGTCTCCGTCGGCACAGTCTCGTTGCCCGTCACCTCAAAGTCCCAGATGAAAAGCGAGTTCACAAGCAGCAGCGCGCAGCATAGCGCCCCGCCCGCAAGCAGCGCGTAGCGCCGGCGAAAGCGCGCGAGGAAAAAGGGCGCGCCCGCCGTGCTCTCGACCGATATCTCCGCGCCGATGCCCTCAGCCGCGCGCCGCAGCGCGCGCAGGTCCCCTCGTCCCAGGCAGAACGACAGCTCCGACGCGCTCAGCCATTTGAGGTCCCAGAATTCGATGCCCCGTGCCGAGCACAGATTCAGCACCCGCTCGGGGTACACGCTCTGCGCGCGCACACGCACGCTGCCGCGCAGCAGCTTGACGGTTTTTTTCAGCATTTCGTCCTCATCTCACATATTCCACCGCATCGATCCTGCCGGCGATGCGCAGCTCCGCGTCCGTCATACTGCAAAGCGTCAGCTCTTCTCCGCGCACGCGCAGCAGGAGCGGCCCCGCGTTGATGTCGATCTGCTCCGTTCCATAGGACAGTATCCCGCCGTGCCCCTCCAAAAAAAGCTGGCGGTCGCCGATCATCTCCAGGTGACACAGGCCCGCCACGATGTCCGCCGGCAGGTCAAAGAGCTCGGCCGCGCGGGTCATCACGCGGCGCGGCCGCTCATTTCGTTCCATCGTCATCTCCCCTTCGGCAAAACTCTATGCGGACCGGCACGCGGATTTGCCTGTCCGCGCACCGGCAAGTTTGCCCGGTTTCCCGCATAGACTAGCCGCGGAGGTGATGGGACATGAAGCTGCGCAAGCTCGCGCCGCCGGGCGCGCTGCTGCTCTGCCTGCTCGCGCTGCTGCTCTTCCCCCAGGACGCCGCACAGTCCGCGCGCGACGCGCTCGCGCTGTGTGCGCAGACGGTCATCCCGTCGCTGTTCCCGTTTTTCGTGCTTTCGTCGCTGCTCATCGCCTGCGGCGCGTCGGCGCTGCTCTCTGCGCTGCTTGCGCCGCTGATGCGGCCGCTGTTCGGTCTCTCCGGCGCAGGGGCGGCTGCGCTGGCGCTGGGGCTTTGCGGCGGCTACCCCGTCGGCGCGCGGACCGCCGCCGAGCTTGTCGAAAGCGGCGCGCTTTCGCGCGAGGAGGGGGAGCGCCTGCTCATCTTCTGCAACAACGCGGGGCCGGGCTTTCTGCTGGGCATATGCGGCGGGGCAGTATTTGCCTCGCCGCGGGCAGGCGCGGCGCTCTATCTCATCCACGTCGCCTCAGCGCTCTTCACGGGGATACTGCTCACACGCCGCCTGCCGCCGCTTTCCGCTCCTTTTTCCGCAGGGGCGGCGCCGCGCAGGAGTGCTTCCCTCTCCGCAGCCCTTCCCGCCGCAGTACAGGGCGCGCTCGCGGGCATTTTGAATGTCTGCGCCTTTGTCGTGTTTTTCACGGTCTGCACGCGCCTTTTGCTGCGTGCGCTGCCAGAGTCGTTCGCTTTTTCGCTGCCCTGCGCGCTGCTCATCGGTTTTTTTGAGCTGACGAGCGGCGTGACGGCGCTGCCTCCCACCCGCGCAGGCTTTCTCGCTTGCGCGGCGCTGCTGGCCTGGGGCGGCCTGAGCGTCCACTGCCAGACGCTCAGCGCGCTGAGCGCTTCCGCCCTCTCCGCCCGGTACTATCTGCGTGCCAAGGCAGCACAGGCGCTCCTCTCCGTCATTTTGTCGCTGCCTGCGCTGCCGTTTCTGTTCCCGTGAGGGCCGCCTCCTCGCCGGTGATGGCATCCGCCACGAGCGAGACGACATCGGCCACCGCGTCGTCAAAAAGGTGCATATACACCGCGCTCGTCACGGCGGTGGAGCTGTGGCCCAGGGCCTTCGAGATATTGAACATCGGCACATTCTGGCTGTTGGCAAGGCTTGCAAAGCTGTGGCGCAGCCCGTGCAGCGAAATGGGCGGCAGGCCCTGAGCGGCAATGAACTGCGCGATGCTGCGGCAGAGGACGTCGGGCTGATAGGGCTTGCCCGCCTCGGTCACGGCGACATAGCCCTCGGGGTTATACTTCGGGTTACGCTTTCGCTTCTTCTGCCACTCGCCGTGCAGCCGGCACAGCAGCGCGCAGAGCTCCTCGTTGCCGCGGAACGCGAGCCGCCGCTCGGAGGCATAGGACTTCGGTGCCTTTTCCAGCGCCCGTCCGCTCACGGCGGTGCGCACCTCGCAGACCGTCAGCACGCCGCGCGCAAGGTCCACGTACCGCCATTTCAGGCCGCAGATTTCGCTTCTTCGCAGCCCCAGGCATCCCGCGAGCTTCACGGCGATCTCGAGCTCCGTGCCCTCGCTCGCGCGGAAGAGCGTGCGCAGCTGCTGGGAGTTATAAAAGCGGTGCTTGGGCGCCTCATGCGCGGGCGGCGTGACGAGCTCCGTCACGTTTCCCTTCACCACGCCCTGCCGCATCGCCGCGCCGAGCGCCGCGTGCAGCAGAACATGATGCTTGCGGATGGTGTTGTTGGCAAGGCCCTTGCGCCGCAGCTCGCCGTAATACTGCTGCACGCGCATGGCGGTGAGCTCCTGCAGCCCCACCTTGCCGAGCGAGGGAATGAGATGCGTCAGCAGGATATTCTCATAGCCGTGGCGGGTCGTCTCCTCGCAGTTCGGCGCCACGATCTCATCCATCCAGTAGCGCAGCCACTCCCCCAGCGTCAGGCACACCGGCGCGTTCGGTCCGCCCGTGAGCTGCGCGCAGCGGTAGTCCGCGATCGCCTGCTCAGCCTGCTCCATGGTGGTATAGGTCCGTGTGCGCCGCACGCGGCGGCCCGTCCCGTCGTCATAGTAGAGCGAGACATAGAACAGGTGGTTGCGGTCATCGTAGGCCAGGTTTCGTTTCAGTGTTTTTCTCATGTGATTTCTCTCTTTCCGTTGTAATGATTTTCCCCCGCGCCTTGCGGGAAAATAAAAAAACACCGCTGCGTGTGCAGCGGTGTTTTTTGATCGGATAAAATTAGGCGTTCTTGGCGACCTCGACGAGCTTGGTGAACGCGACGGGATCGCTGATGGCCATCTCGCTGAGCATCTTGCGGTTGATCTCGATGCCGGCGGTCTTCAGGCCGTGCATGAACGTGGAGTAGTTCATGCCGTTGAGCTTGCAGGCTGCGGAGATACGGGTGATCCACAGGGAGCGGAAATCTCTCTTCTTCAGGCGGCGGCCGACGTAAGCGTAGGTCAGGGACTTCATGACCTGCTCGTTGGCCATCTTGAAGTGGCGGGATTTGTTGCCCCAGTAGCCCTTGGCAAGCTTGAGGGTCTTATTTCTTCTCTTGCGCGTCATCATCGCGCCTTTAACACGTGCCATATTGTAAAGCCTCCTTAAAGCGTATCGTTATCGAATTATTTGTAGGGGATCATCTTGCGGATGGTGCTGGCAGTGGTCTTGTCAGCATAGCCGCCCTGACGCAGACGACGGGTACGCTTGGTGGGCTTCTTGGTCAGGATGTGGCTCTTGAAAGCCTTGGCGACCTTGACCTTACCGGACTTGGTCAGGTTGAATCTCTTTTTGGAACCGCTGTGGGTTTTCAGCTTGGGCATAGTAGTTTCTCCTTTTCGTATTTGTTGTGACGCCTTGGGTTACTTTCCCGCCTTCGGGGAAAGGAAGATCGACATACTGCGGCCTTCCATCTTGGGCTCTTTATCCAGGTTGGCGACCTCGGCAACGGCCTCGGCAAAGCGCACGAGCAGATCGCGGCCGATGTCCGTATGCGCCATCTCGCGGCCGCGGAAGCGGACCGAGACCTTGACACGGTTGCCGTCGGCAATGAATTTCTGGGCGTTTTTCAGCTTGGTATTGAAATCGCCCACGTCGATACCGGGGGACATACGCACTTCCTTGATCTCGACGACGTGCTGGTTCTTTCTGGCTTCCTTCTCGCGCTTGGCCTGCTCAAAGCGGAACTTGCCGTAATCCATGAGCTTGCACACAGGCGGCGTGGCCTGCGGCGAGATCTTGACTAAGTCAAGGCCCTGTTCGTCGGCGATGTGCTGCGCCTGCGCCGCAGACATGATACCAAGCTGCTCGCCGGTCGCGCTGATGAGACGGATCTCACTGTCCCGGATCTCTTCGTTGATCTGATGCACGTTGCTGCTAATACCGAAGCACCTCCGTTTTTCATAAAGATTTCTGGCAAACAAAAAACGAGCACAGAACATTCTGCACCCGTACCATGACACAAAAAAGCCCGAAGGCTTTGTTTTCCATGATTGACCCCTTCGCTTTGCTGGGGGTGAGAACAGATGCACCGCTCTTCTTTGTTTTGCGTAGGTATTATATCCTCTGTTTTCCCCTTTGTCAAGGGATTTTTTCTTCTCTCCTCAGGAATTTTTCGGTATATTTTTGTTTTCCCGTGCCCACACTATGCTCGCAGGCAGTTCAAGCGGAAAGGAGGCGAGCACCGCATGAAAAACCGCAATAACAAGGACCAGAATCAGCAGAACACCGAGCGCAGCAACGAGCAGAATCAGAATCAGGACCGCAACGCGCAGAACAAGAATAACCGCTGAGCGTACTCAAGAACACAGGGCTCCGGAGTTTCCGGAGCCCTGCACCTTTATAGAACCTTAATCTCACCCCCCTTGCGCAAAGAAGCGTTACGTGCTATCATTTTTAATAAAATGAGGTATTATTCCGCTTGCATTTCAGAAAGGCGCACCATGCTCGATTCTCTCTCTTTGTGGCTGCACGAAACACCGCTGGGTGAAACACTGCTCACCATGCTCATCTCGATGCTCCCCGTCGTGGAGCTGCGCGGCGGCCTGCCCGCAGGCGTTGCGATGGGGCTTCCCATCCCCGTCGCCTTCCTCGCCTCGCTCATCGGCAACATGATCCCGGTGCCGTTTATCATCTTGTTCGTCCGTCCGCTGTTCAAGTGGATCCGCGTACATATTCCAAAGCTCGAGGGCTTCATCTCGCGGCTCGAAGCGCGCGCAAGAGCAAAGAGCGCCGACGTTGTCCGCTATCAGACGTGGGGCCTGCTGCTCTTTGTCGCCATCCCGCTGCCGGGCACCGGCGCGTGGACGGGAGCGCTCATCGCCGCCGTGCTCGATATGCGCTTAAAGCGCGCCGTGCCGGTCATCTTTCTCGGCGTTACCATCGCCGGGTGCATCATCACCATGCTGACGCATGGGGTCAGTCTACTTATCTGAATCAGCTACACAAAGGGGGTGTTCTCTTTCCAACGAGGATGCTCCCTTTTTTATCGCCCTTACGAGGGGGCGGGGAGAGGTTGCAGCGCCGATGGCGCTGCACGGGGCAAAGGGGGTATTCTCTTTCCGAAGAGAATACCCCCTTTTGAACCCCCAGAGAAAGGCGAGGGGCGTCCCCCTCGACCCCCGACATTGTGGGTTTTGGGCTTGAAGGACTGCACGCGCTGCGCAGTGTAGGTGCGGTGTACGTGGCTGCGCCACGAGCCTTCTGCGTGTCGGTTCATGCTGCAACCACGCCCTACTCCGTGGGGCGCGAGTGACGGTAGATTGGCGGCGGACTGCCTGCGCATCGGCGGCATTGCTTCGCTCGCCGCCGCTTTTAGGGTTCTGCTGACATATAAATTTCTTCTGTCTTTTGCTGGGCGGTGATGAGGGTTTCTTTGGCAGAGCCGTAGTTTTGCTTTTCCATTTGTTCCAATGCGTCCGTGATGGCGTTGAACAAAAGCAGGTACATCTTCTTATATTCTTCCATGGTCTTCTCCTTTCTTCAAGAAAAATTTATAATTGCACTGATATAGTGCAATTATAATGACCTTTGCGGATAAACTCAATACCGAAATGTGCGAAATCAGCACAGGAGGTGTTGGGCTTGGACTACGAATATTCAAAACGTCTCGGCGCGCATCTCGCGCAGCTTCGGAAGGAAAGCCGCTTGACGCAGGAACAGCTCTCGGCGAAGCTGCAAGTGCTCGGCTGTGATCTGACACGAAGTGCCCTCGCTAAGATCGAGGTCGGCCAGCGCCATATTTATCCGGATGAGATGAAAGCGCTCTGTCAGGCCCTCGGAAAAAGCTACAATGACCTATTTATATAAGAACGACCGCTGAAGCGGTCGTTCTTTCATCATTTGAAGAGCGCGGCGAGCGAAGCAATGCCGCAATTTCCCTCGCAGAGGCTTCCTCGAATCAGCGCCATCTCCCCGATCGGCGGCGAGCGAAGCAATGCCGCCGATGTGCACCGCAGTCCGCCGCCGAGCAAGCGTCACTTGCGCCCCACGGAGTAGGGCGCGGTTGATACCGGTACCGACTCGCAGAAGACTCATGGCGAAGCCATGTACACCGCACCTACACTGCGCAGCGCGTGCAGCCCTTCAAGCCGCAAACTGCCAATGCAAATTTTCTCTGGGTGGGTTTAAGGGAGGGATATCTCTTTTTGAAAAAGAGATATCCCTCCCTTATTTTTCGTCCCCTGCGCGGCGCAGGGAAAAAAGGAGCACCCCTGCGGGTGCTCCCTTGTTATTCCACCGTAACAGATTTCGCCAGATTTCTCGGCTTATCGATATCGCACCCGCGCTGGAGCGCGATATAGTATGCCAATAGCTGCAGCGGCACCACGCCGAGCGACGGCAGCAGCATCTGCGCCGTATCGGGGATGGTGATAACATTTTCGACGGTCTTTGCCATTTCGTCCCGATGGCTCTCGGTCGCGAGCGCAAGGACGTCCGCGCCGCGGGCCTTGACCTCGACCACGTTGCTCATGGCCTTGTCGAAAAGCGGGGCGTAGGTGCCGAGCGCGATAACGAGCGTGCCGTCCTCGATGAGCGAGATCGTGCCGTGCTTGAGCTCGCCGGAGGCGTAGGCCTCGGAGTGGATGTAGCTGATCTCCTTGAGCTTGAGCGAGCCCTCAAGTCCGAGCGCATAGTCGAGGTTGCGGCCGATGAAGAAGACAGAATTGTGGTTGAAATATTGGGAAGCGTACTTGGGGATGGCCTCGCAGCTCTCGCTCGCGAGGAACTGCTCCATCTTCTCCGGCAGCTTCTGAAGCTCTGCGACCGCCTCGTCGTACTCCTCCTTTTTCACCGTGCCGAGCGCCTCGCCAAACGCAAGGCCGATCATGTCGAGCACTGCGAGCTGCGTGGAATAGGCCTTCGTCGTCGCGACGGCGATCTCGGGGCCCGCCCAGGTGTAGAGCACGTCATCCGACTCACGCGCGATGGACGAGCCGACCACGTTGACGATGGAGAGGATATAGCCGCCGCGCTTTTTCGCCTCGCGCAGCGCGGCCATGGTATCGAGCGTTTCGCCCGACTGGGAGATCACGATGACGAGCGACTTATCGTCCACGATGGGGTCGCTGTAGCGGAATTCGGACGCGAGCACGACCTCGACATTGCGGCGCAGCAGATGCTCAAGATTGTACTTGCCGATCATGCCAACATGGTACGAAGAGCCGCAGGCCACAATGAAAATGCGGGTAAATTCGCGCATTTTCTCGACAGGGAGCTTGAGATCGTCGAAGATGACCCTGCCGTCCTTGATGCGCGGGGAGATCGCGCGGCGCAGCGCCTCGGGCTGCTCCATGATCTCCTTGAGCATGAAGTGCTGGTAGCCGCCCTTCTCCGCGGCGGAGACCTCCCAGTCGATGGTAAAGTGCTTCTTTTCGACCTTCTGCTCCAGCGCGTCGTAGACCTCGATGCCCTCGCGCGTCAGCACGGCGACCTCGCCGTCTTCCATGTAGGCGACGTCGCGCGTGTGCTTGATGATGGCCGTCACGTCGGAGGCGAGGAAGTTGCAGCCCTTGCCGTAGCCGAGCAGCAGCGGCGCGTCCTTGCGCGCGGCGATGATGCGGTCCGGGCAGTCGGCGCAGAGCATACCGAGCGCGTAGGCACCCTCGATGCGGCGCAGCACGCGGCCCACAGCCTCCAAAAAGTCGTGGCACTCGTTGTAGTAGAATTCAAGCAGCTGCGCCACGACCTCGGTATCGGTCTCGGACTTGAACCGGATGCCCTGACCGATCAGAAATTCCTTGATCTCGACGTAGTTTTCGATGATGCCGTTGTGGATGACGGCGAACTTGCCGTTTTCGCTCACGTGGGGGTGAGAGTTGATGATGTTCGGCGCGCCGTGCGTCGCCCAGCGGGTGTGACCAAGGCCGATGCAGCCCTCGAGGTCCGCGCCGCCGTGGATCTGTTCGCTGAGGACCTTGAGCCGGCCCACCGCTTTTTCGACCTGCAGCTTTCCCTGCGCCGAGATGACGGCCACGCCCGCGGAGTCATACCCGCGGTATTCCAGATGCGCGAGCCCGTCCAGCAGGATGGGGGCCGCCTGTTCCTGACCAATGAATCCAACGATTCCGCACATATGATAACATTCTCCTTTTGATGATTTTTGAAAAATGGGCAAAATACCCCTTTACGGCGCAAAGCCGCTTCTTCAAAAGGACAAATGCGCAGTCATTTGTCGCTTTTCCCGTGGTCACAGCCCCTTTGTTCTGCGGTCGCCCGCATGTTTGTCGGCTGTGTGCGCGCCCACGGGCACGGGGAAGCATCCGCCGAAATTTCGATCCTCTTCCCTCCTCGTCGTCCCGCCAAAGGCGGGCGCTGGCGCTTATGATGGAGAAACTCCATAGCTCCTTTCACTTCTGCGTTTTTTTAATATATTTCAAACCGGACTTCTCCGGATGAAAGCGGTTATTTCGCCCCTCCGCGGGGCAAACTCCCAAAAAGGGAGGATGACTATGGCTACTGCTTTTATCCGCACGATCGTGCTCTATTTTCTCATCATGGTCGGGCTGCGCCTTCTCGGCAAGCGGCAGATCGGCGAGCTCGAGCCCATCGAGCTCGTGCTCACGCTGCTCATCTCAGACCTTGCGGCCGTGCCGATGCAGGATTTCGGCATCCCGCTTTTAAACGGCGTCATCCCGATCGTGACGCTCTTGTTGCTCTCGATGCTGCTCTCATGGGGGAGCGTGCGCTCCATCCGCCTGCGGCGGCTGATCTGCGGCAGCCCGACGGCGCTCATTTTAGATGGCAAGGTGCAGCAGGACGCAATGCGCCACAACCGCTTCACGCTCGACGAGCTCATCGAGGAACTCCGCTCTCAGGGCGTGACGGACCTCACGACTGTCAAATACGCGGTGCTCGAAACCGACGGGCAGCTCTCTGTCCTCCTCTATCCCGACGAGCAGCCCGCAACGCCTAAACAGCTGGGAAAGCCCGTCAAGGACGACACCTTCCTCCCGCACATCTTCATCAACGACGGGCGGGTGATGGGCGAAAACCTTTCGCTCGCGGGTCTGGATGCCGCGTGGCTCGACAAAACCGTGCACGCGCAGGGCTACCACGCCCCGTCGGAGATTTTTCTGCTCTCGCTCGACGGCGCGGGCAAAATTCTGTGCATCGGAAAGGACAGTGCCAAATGAAGCGATTTTTCTGGATCCCGTTCTGCCTGCTGCTCGCGCTCTTTGGCGCGGCGCTCGCAAATGCCGCCGTCGCCGACGGCTTAGTTACAGACTGGTGCGCAGCGCTCGACAAATTGCAGGACACCGCGCAGGCGGAGAACTGGGACAGCGTGCGCGATGATCTCTCCGCGCTTCACGAAAGCTGGGACGCGCACGCGACGTATTTCCACATCATTTTGCAGCACGACGAGCTCAACGAGGTCGAATCCCTGCTGGCCCGCGCGGACAGCTTCGCCTTCGAGCAGGACGAGGGCGAATTTCGCGCGTGTGTCGCGGAGCTCAAATCGCAGCTTTTGGTGCTGTCGGAAATGCAGGAAATTTCGATTCAGAACATTTTATAGCTCACTTGCCCTCGAGCAGCTTGTTGAGTTCCTTCATAAACGTGTCGATGTCCTTGAACTGGCGGTAGACCGAGGCAAAGCGCACGTAGGCCACCTCGTCCACGGCGCGCAGCTTGTCCATAACGAGCTCGCCGATGTACTCGGTGCTGACCTCGCGCTCGAGAGAGTTCTGCAGCGTCTGCTCGATCTCGTCCGCCTTCTGCTCGAGCACCTCAAAGGGAACGGGGCGCTTTTCGCACGCGCGGATCATGCCGTTCAAGACCTTGCGCTTGTCAAAGCTCTGGCGGCTGCCGTCCTTTTTGATGACGACCATCGGCAGGCTCTCCACCGTCTCATAGGTGGTGAAGCGCTTGGCACACGAGAGGCACTCGCGCCGGCGGCGGATGCTGCTGCCCTCTTCGGCAGGGCGGGAATCAATGACCTTGCTCTCTTTGTATCCGCAATAGGGGCATTTCATCGTGCAGAACCTCTTTTCTCTTCGTTAGTCGGAGTCAGTATAGCATACTTTTTCCCAAGATGGTAGACATAATTTTTATTTTTCCCATGTCGCGGGGGATTTTTTCTCATCCAGCCGGTAGATGACGCAGCGCCGTCCCCGCACCCGCTCCACGCGCGCCAGGCAAAAAAGCTCCGGCAGCGGGAACGGCGCCTCCTCATCATAGGGGAGCGCGAGCAGCGTCTCGCGCTCCCGCTCGCAGATGAGCGCGCCGGGAAGACGCGCGAGCGCACAGTCGAGCCGCGCGGAACGGAACAGCGGTCCCTCGGGCAGCGCGCGCCAGACGTCCATCTCTCTTCCCTCCCCACACAACGCAAAAGCGCCTGCGCTATTTTATGCGCAGGCGCTTCCTGTTATGTTGTCACTGCACGCTGTAGCTGCCGCGAACGAGGAGCTTGGTGCTGTTTGCCCCGGCCTGCACGCCGTGGCCCTCCAGCGTCGCCATGTAAAGGTGATTCTTGATCAGCGCTTCGCCGCCGGCAATGGACGCGCCGCTCGTCTCATCCACAAGGCCCGGATTGCTTGTTGCCACGCACACGCCGCTGCCCGTGCGCAGCATCGCCTCGCAGCCGACGCCCATGGAAAGGGTCTGCCCCTTACTCAGCGTGACGACCGTAAAGCTCTGCGCCGTGCCGCCGGAGGAGCCGCCCGAGGCGCCGTACTTCTGCTCAAAGGCCTTCGTCTCGCTTTTCACCTGCTCGGTGAGCTTCTGAGAAAGCTCTTTTTCGCGGCTCGCAGTCTTCTTGTCCACATCCGAGAGCACCTGCGGCAGGAATTTTTCGTTTAAGTAGCTCAAGGTCACGAGCGGGTCGCTGCTCGTGCCCGCGCCGCCGGTCGCGGCGACCGTCAGCGTCAGCACCGTCGCGCTCACCAGAAGCAGTCCCACAAGGCGGGCAAAGGCGTTGTTTCTCTTTTTCATGCTGTATTCCTCGTTTTTCTTCCCGGCGCGCACGATATCGGTCCGCGCCGGGAGGTCTATACCAGTTGTGTGTTCTGCAGGCCGAAGCTCACGGCGATGGCCGCGTCGATGCGCTCCATCAGTTCGCCGTCCACGCGCCCCATGCGCTCGCGCAGCCGCCGCTTGTCGAGCGTTCGGATCTGCTCGAGCAGCACCACGCTGTCGCGCGGCAGACCGTAGTCCGGCGCGGAGAGCGCGATATGCGTCGGCAGCTTCGCCTTGTTCGTCTGCGAGGTGATGGCCGCCGCGATCACCGTGGGGCTGTATCGGTTGCCCGTGTCGTTCTGCACGATGAGCACCGGACGCACGCCGCCCTGCTCGCTTCCGACCACGGGCGAAAGATCGGCGTAATAAATATCGCCGCGTTTCACATTGATATCCACTTAGCTATTCACACTCCGAGCGGAAGAAGTACCCTCTGGCCTTTGTCAGGGGCCACTGTCATTCTCCCACGCGGGGGCGGAATTTATACGGGAGCTCACAACTTTCCCCGTTTCTGCCCCCGGGATATCCTATGCCCGCAGCGCGTCCGCCGTGCCCCTACAGGGGCGCAAGGTCGGCGCTCACACGCTTGCCGTGCAGAAAATAGTGGCGCGGCACGCGCTTGCTCACGGCGCAGAGCAGCTCATACGGGATGGTGCCGCACTGCCCGGCATCCTCCGCGCAGAGGACGTTCTTGCCGAAGATCTCCACCTCGTCGCCGGACTTCACCTCCGGAAGATCGGTCACGTCGATCATGCACATATCCATGCAGATGCGCCCCACCTGCCTGGCTCTGCCGTAGGGCGTGAGCACCTCCATCCTGTTCGAGAGCGCGCGGTGCAGGCCGTCGGCGTAGCCGATGGGCAAAACCGCGATGCGGCTCTCCCGCTCGGTAAAATACGTCCGCCCGTAGCTCACCGATGTGCCGGGCGCAAGTTCGCGCACGGTCGCAACGCGCGTTTTGAGCGACATGACGGGCTCCATGCCCATTTTCTCGGCAAGGCTTCCCGAACCGTAGAGAATGATGCCGCAGCGCACCATGTCACCCGCCCACTCGGGGTAGCACACGATGCCGCCGGCGTTGCAGCAATGGCGCAGCCTGAAATGAAAGCCGCTGCGCGCCTCCGCCGCATCGATCATGCGCAGGAATCGCTCGTGCTGCGTTCTCGTGAAGGCAACATTTTCCTCACCCTCCTCGTCCGCGACGCAGAAGTGCGTGAAAACGCCCTCCACATCGAGTCCCGGCAGCTCAAGCGCCGCCAGAATGTCTTGCAGGCTCTCGTCAAAATGCTCTTCATCGCACAAAAAGCCGAGCCTGCCCATGCCGGTATCGAGCTTGATGTGCACCTTCATCTTTTTGCCGCACTTCACCGCCGCGTCGGAAAACGCTTCGGCGATGTCCAGGCTCTGCACCGCCTGCGTCATGTCAAGCGCCAGAATGCGCTCCGCCTGGTCAGCAGGCGTGAAGCCCAGCATCAGCACCGGCAGCGCAACGCCGCCGAGACGCACCTCCTCGCACTCGTCGATGTTCGACACGGCGAGATAGCTCGCGCCCAGCGCTTCCAGTTCCTTCGCCACCGGCACCGCGCCGTGGCCGTAGGCGTCCGCCTTGATGACGCCGAGCAGCTTTGTCTTTTCGCCGACATGACGGCATATCACTTCATAATTATGGGCCAGTGCGTCGAGGTCGACCTCGGCCCAGGTCCGTTTGAGCGTGCTTTCCACGGTCTCTTCCGCCCTCTCTTGCTTTGGGATCTACCACAGTCTAATTCTGTGTACTTGGAAGTAGTATATCATCAAAAACAAAATTCGTAAACTCCGCCGCGGCAATAATTTTTCCGTTTTCGCACACCTCGGCATACACCGGCGCGCCGCTGTCCTCAAACCAGACGGTCCCGCCGAGCGTTTCGCCGCCGAGCGTCATGGAAAAGTCCGCGCGCAGCGTCTCCTGCCCGTCCAGCGTCTCGCTGCCTACGCTGTCGAGATACGCGCGGGAAAAGCCGTCCAGCACCAGCGGCACGCAGCTCAGCGCGCTCACGCGCGGCGAGAGCGTCCCCGCGTCCAGTGCCATACCGTCGTATTCGAGCGTCAGCGCATCGCCCGTGAGCGTTGCCGCGATGCCCGTGAGCTCCTCCGGCTCGATGACTGCGGCACGCACGCTGTCGCCCGACTTTTCAAGCGACAGTGTGTAGTGCAGCGTCTCGTCCTCCCGCGGCACGCTCACCTCCACGAGCGCTTCATAGCCCTGCATCTGCGCGTAGCGCTGCTGCCATTCCTCCGCGCGGCTCTGCACCTTTTCTCCGCAGCCCGCAAGCAGCAGTGCGAGCAAAACGAGCAGCGCCGTTCCTTTTTTTCTCATGCTCCGCCCCCCTTCTCCCCTATGGGTATGCAAAAGGGAACGTGCGCAGACCGGAAAAACGCGGGCGCAAAAAAGCCCGGCACCACACCGGTCAAAGGTGCAGTGCCGGGCCGTCTGATTTTCACTCAGCGCGCCGCATCGTCCATCAGGACATCGTTTTCCATGAGGAACGGGGGCGTTGTATCCTGTCCCCAGCCGGTGTCGTACTTTGCCATGAGATAGCTTTTGAGCGCTGCACGGCTCTCGAACTTCGTCAGGCGGTACGGCTCCTGAAAGGCGACCTTTTCGACAAAATAGAGCCCATCGTCCCCGGCGGGGAGGAGAATGCCGACGTGACCGATGAAGAGCGTATTCTCCGTTTCGGAAAAACGGTCGTGGAAGACGACGGAGATCATGCTGCACCCGCCGTCCGAGAAGGTGACGCCGCGCTCCGCCCAGCCCTTGCGCAGAGCCTCGGCCTGCACGGAGGGCTCTGTCGACTCCGCCGCCTCCACCGGCGCAAACAGGGCGCAGAAGTCCGCCGTGCTCTTTCCGCAGAGGACGTCCGGATCGCGCTTGAGCGTTTCAAGATCCATGAAGAGCGAATCTTCCCCGTTGGTTTCCGGCTGGTCCGCGCCGGCGGCGATGTGGTCGCCGAAGAGCAAAAAGGCTGTGATGCGGCAGTTGTAGCCGGGGAAATCCCCCTGCTTTTCCATCCACATATCCTGCATCTCATAGGGGTCGTACTTCGTCTCCGTGGGGGCGGCCGTTTCAAAGCCGTCCGTCAGCCATTCCGCCTTGACGCTGCCGTTGAACTGGTCAAGGCAGGCAAAGAATTTGTCCGAGCGCTCCGGCACGATCCCCGCATCCTCGAAGAGCTTTGCGAGCAGTTCCTTGGAGGATGCGTCGTTGAGGTTGCTGTACTCCACCGTCTGCGCCGTCTGCTCAGGCGCGTCAGGCTCATCCCGCTTGCCGCAGCCGCTCAGCACGAGGGCGGCAAGCAAAAGCGCAAGCGCGCAGTGCTTCATCATCTTGGTTTTCTTCATGCTACCGATCCTTTCTTTTTGCCGCTTCAATAGGCGCGAGACGCTTCTTCTATCCCCGCAGCATTGAGCCGCGCGATGAGGAGGGAATGCGCCGAAGCGTCGATCTTAAAATCCGTATGGTGCCGCTCGCCGCTGCGGTCGAGGTAATCAATTCTCACATATTCCGTGCCGCAGCCGCGGATGCTCAGCTCGCCCGTTTCCTGCTTGAGCTGTAAAAAGCCGGCGTCGTATTTCAGCGTGATCGCATCGATCTGCGCATTTTGGGCGATCAGGCAGATGGCCGTGCGCTCCTCGTTCGGGACGCAGGAAACCTTCGCCTCCCATCGCTTCATCAGCGCAAACGCGCCGAAAATGAGCGCAAGAAGGCCGAGAAATGTATACAGCAGCTTCCTTCGTTTCATAGAATTCGCCCTCCTTCGTTTATTATTCACAGGTCTTTCCGTATCATATCATCCGAGGGTCAAAATCTCAACTTGATTTCTGCTATGTTATCGGATAGGCGCTTGACAGAAGTTCAAACATCTTGTTTCGTGAACACACAAAGGTATATCATAGCAATATCCACTTTTTGAATTGCCACTTTTGATGATTTTATTGGCGAAAGCAGGAGCGCACATCCACCTTTTTATCCACTCCCCCGCTCTCCCGCGGCGCAAAAAAGAGGAAGCTGATTTCTCAGCTTCCTCTCGAAAATCGCTTGATTTTTAAGGGTTTCGGCTTACTTGAAGTATCTTTCAAGCAGGCCCTTGAGCGCCTTGCCGTGACGGGCCTCGTCGCGGGCCATCTCGTGAACGGTGTCGTGGATGGCGTCAAGGCCGTTCTTCTTCGCGCAGGCGGCGAGGTCGAACTTACCGCTCGTCGCGCCGAACTCGCAGTCGACACGCCAGGCGAGGTTGTCCTTCGTGCTGGCCTTCATGTTGGGCTCGAGGTCGGAGCCGAGCAGCTCGGCGAACTTCGCAGCGTGCTCCGCCTCTTCGTAAGCCGCCTTCTCCCAGTACAGGCCGATCTCGGGATAGCCCTCGCGATGGGCGATGCGCGCCATGCAGAGGTACATACCGACCTCGCTGCACTCGCCGTTGAAGTTGGCCATCAGCTGCTCGAAGATATACTTCTTATCCTCTTCGGAGATATCGGGGTTGTTCTTCACGGTCTTGCCGTAAACGCCGAACTCATGCTCGGCGGCAAGCTTCAGCTCACCCTTGACCTCTTCGAACATATTGCTCTTGGCGTGGCACACGGGGCACTCCGCGGGAGCCTCGGGGCCTTCATAGATATAACCGCAAACCTTGCAAAGCCACTTTTTCATAGTTACTACCTCCATAAAGTTTTATCTTAAAAATGTGAATGTTTTGCTTGCCTTTCACTGGCGTTAGTCTACCACATTCTTCCGACTTTATAGAAGTTGCAAATGCAACAAATTGATAAATTTTTTATGAATTGCGCTCCATGGCCTTCAGGATGCGCGGGGCAAGGATCACGCTGACGACGATCTTCAGGCAGTCGCCGGGAAGGTAGGGCAGCATATACGCCGTGGCAAGCTTCATCGCGCTCACCGCGCCGCCCTTATACACGTTGACGATCAGCGCGATATAGGGAAGACCCACGAGGTACAGCACCGCAAGGCCCGCAAAGCAGGCGAGGAACAGGCGCGGCACGGAGCGGTCCTTTTCGGCGATCTTGCCGATGACCCACGCCGTGGGGATGAGGCCCAGCAGGAAGCCGAACGTGGGGTTGAAGACATAGCTGAAGCCGCCGCCCGCCGCGAAGATGGGGATACCGACCAGACCCAGCGCCACATAGAGCAGCTGCGACAGCGCGCCGAGCTTGGCCCCCAGCAGCAGACCCGCCATGGCCGTGAAGAAGAACTGCAGCGTGATCGTCGCCTGGAAGAGCTGGAAGTGCAGGAATGCGCCGATCGCCGTCAGCGCGGCGAAGAGCGCGCAGTAGATCATGTCTCTTGTTTTGATGTTTTTCATGGTGACCCTCCCGTTTTTCACAAAAACTGGGCCAATCATAACACGGCACCGCTCTGCTATCAACCGTTATTTTATAAAAGGTTTACAACTTTGCAATTTTCCCTGCATGAGTTGCAGGAAATGCTCCATTGCATGGAGCTGCACGCGGGGCAAAGGGGGTATTCTCTTTCCGAAGAGAATACCCCCTTTTGATCCCCCAGAGAAAGGCGAGGGGAGTCCCCCTCGACCCCCGCATTGGCAGTCGGGCGCTTGAAGAGCTGCGCAGCCTGCGGAATCGGGTGCCTGCCAAGTGCTGCTGCAAGACGATTTGGTCTACTCCTACTACCCGCTGCCGCTCTGCCTGCGTATCGGCAGCCTTACGCAATTTCCGTCTACTTCGGATGTTATCGCTCCTGCAAGTGCCTGCCAGGGCGCGGCATTGCTGCGCTCGCCGCTCGAGGCTGCGCCTTGTTCAGTCCTCTGCTGTAATATAGATCTCTTCTGCCTTTTGCTGGGCGGCGATAAGGGTTGCTCTTGCATCGCCGTAGTTCTGTGATTCCATTTGTTCGAGTGCATCGGTCACTGCGTTAAATAGCGTAGTATACATTTTCTGATAGTCCGTCATTATTAAGCCCTCCTTAACTCTTTTCGGTTATTTTAACTCAAAAGGGTTAATCTTTTCAAGAGAAAATCGCTATTCTTTATGAAAAGAAAGCGGGGTGATCGTAATGACAGTGGGTGAAGCCGTGCGGCATCGCATTTCTTCGCTGTGCGAGGAACGGAATATCACGATCAACCGCCTGAGCATTCTAAGCGGTATTACGCAATCCACGCTCAACAATATTATAAGCGGTCGGAATCATACAACCACCGTTGCGACGATCAAAAAACTCTGTGACGGTCTGAACATCACCGTTGACGAATTCTTCTGTCCCGAATACTTCCACGACCTGGAACAGGAATTAAAATAAAACGACCGCGTAAGCGGTCGTTTTATTGATGTGCGGCGAGCGAAGCAATGCCGCACCCGCAGGCACACCCGATGCGGGATAAGGCAAGATAGGCGCAGTGCTTGCCGGAAGCGCCACAGGGTGGATAATCCAAAAAGGAGGGGCGAGGCCCCTCCCTTTTGGTCGTTAGGGGTGCAGGGGCGAGATCGAAACGCCCCTGCCGTTCTCTTGGGGGTTTCAAAGGGGGCGTTCTCTCACGTGAGAGAACGCCCCCTTTGCCCCGTGCAGCGCCAAAGGCGCTGCTTCTCCCCCACGCCGCGCGTGGAAGCCTTCCGTTTCCTTTGAAAAAGGAAACAAAAAGCCCCCGCCTTTCGGCGAGGGCTTTTTGCTGTGTTGTGTGTGTATTTTTAGGAGGGAGAAAATCACATCGGGGGAGTTCCCCTTTGCAAGTATTAAGATAGCAGTCAATCTTGGCTAAAGTTTGAATCGGTTGTAAACAAATTATGAATTGCCTGTGGAAAAAGCTTTCCGTTCAGCCGAGCAGCGCGCTGACCTCCGCGAACGAGAGCGGCTGGAGCGCAAGATCGATGCCGTAGCCGACGATGCGCGAGAGCAGGGACACCTGCGCGTCGATGTCGCGCGTGGTGACCATGACGGTCTCGTGGCCGCGCAGCGCGGCGGGGTCGACGCCCTGCTTTCCGGCTTCTTCCAAAACGTCGAGCGTCAGCGTGGCCGCGTCGACGACCGTGGGCACGCCGATGGCGTAGACCGGCACGCCGACGGTCTTTTCCTCCAGCGCGCAGCGGTGATTGCCGACGCCGCTGCCCGGCACGATGCCGGTATCGGAGAGCTGGACGGTGGTGCAGAGACGCGCGAGCGAGCGCGAGGCCAGCGCGTCGATGACGATGAGCGCGTCGGGCTGCACGGTCCGCACCGCGCTGCGCACGATTTCGAGCGCCTCGATACCCGTGCGGCCCAGCACGCCGGGTGTGAGCACGCTGACGGCGGTGAGCGCGGAGAAGACGGGGTGCTCGCCCAGGTGCCGCGTGACGAGCACGTGCCCGGTCGAAAGGGGACCGATGGCGTCGGGCGTCATGGCCGCGTTGCCGAGCCCCGCGACCAGTACGCTGTGGATGCTGCCGCCAAGCAGCAGCCTGAGCTCCGCGCCCACGGCGCGCGCCGCGCGCTCGAGCGCGTCGTCCGCGTTTTTGAAAAGCGGGGCAAGGTCGAGCGTCACGTACCGTCCGCGGGGCTTGCCGAGCGCGCGGGCGGCCTCCTCGCTCTCCACGGTGACGCTTGTGATGCGGCAGCCGCGGCGAAAGACGGTGCGGCTGTCCACCCCCGCGAGCCGCCGTGTTTTCTGTCCGCCTCGCCAGAGTTCGTGCGCTTCCATGGCGAGGTCCGTGCGCCGAATGAGCATAAGAGATCGCCCTCCCTCACTAAATCTTGTTTTCCCTTTTTATTTTTGCCACAAAGTTTTGTGTCATTCAAAAAAATCAGAAAAATTCAAAAAAATGCTTGCAATTTCTTGCATTCTTTGCTAAAATACCATTCTGCACGGTGGATTTTTTGTCCGTCGGAGCGAATTCCAACCGGAGGAGGTGTTTGGTTTGCCGAATATCAAGTCTGCCAAGAAGCGCGTTCTCGTGTCTGGTGTGCGTAACGAGCGCAACAAGGCCGACAAGTCCGCACTGAAGACCGCACTCAAGAAGTTCGAGGCGGCTGCCGCTGAAGGCAATCGCACCGAGGCCGAGAGCGCTTACAAGGTCGCAGTGAAGTCTGTCGATAAGGCTGCTGCCAAGGGTATTCTTCACAAGAATAACGCCGCGCACAAGAAGAGCGCGCTGACCCTGAAGCTCAACAGCATTGGCTAAATCGAGCGAGAAATGAGAGTCATCCGAAAGGATGACTCTTTTTTTGCGCCCTGAAAAGGGGGGATTCTCTTTTGATTCCCCCTTACGAGGGGGGATGGGGGGTGCAGCGCGTTGCGCTGCATTGTTCATGCGGCGCTTTGCGCCACTGCCAATTCAAAGGGGGTATTCTCTTTCCGAAGAGAATACCCTTTTTATCCCCTCACGAGGGGGTAGGGATGGCAGCGCCGATGGCGCTGCACGGGGCAAAGGGGGCATTCTCTCACGTGAGAGAATGCCCCCTTTCAATCCCCCAAGAGAACGGCAGGGGCGTTTCGACTTCGCCCCTGCACCCCTAACGACCAAAAGGGAGGGGCCTTGCCCCTCCTTTTTGGATTATCCACCCCGCGCTCCTGACGGGGCGGCATTGCTTCTTTTCTCAGTTCTCCGCTGTGATATAGATTTCTTCGGCTTGCTGTTGGGCGGCAATGAGGACATCTTTCGCAGTACCGTAGTTTTGCTTCTCCATTTGCTCCAATGCATCCGTAATGGCGTTGAACAATGTTGTATACATTTTCTGGTAATCCGTCATAGCGAAACCTCCGAACATAATTTAGATACATTTTGTATCTACTATGCACATGATACTTCAAAACAAGCTTATTGTAAACGCATAATGAATATGTTTTGAGGTTTTTATATGGCTATTAAGAGTTTATCTATCCGTATTGATGAAGAAATGCTGCATAAGCTTCACGTTGTGGCCGACTACGAAGGCCGTAGCGCAAACAATGAAATTCTGATCTTGATCCGCGATGCAATCGAGGCCTACGAGGAAAAGCACGGAAAAATCGAACTTTGATGTGGTGACAAGGACGGTCTCCACAGCGGCGGCGAGCGAAGCAATGCCGCCGATGCGCAGGCAGTCTGCCGCCAGACCACCGTCACTCGCGCGCTACGAAGTGCGCGCGGTTGATAGATGTATCGAAACGTAGGGGCTCGTGGCGAAGCCACGTACACCGCACTTACACTGCGCAGCGCGTGCAGTCCTTCAAGCCCAAAGCCTGCAATGTGCGGGGTCAAGGGGCAAGACCCCTTGCCTTTCTCTGGGGGTTCAAAAGGGGGTATTCTCTTCGGAAAGAGAATACCCCCTTTTTCTGGCAGCAGCGCAAAGTGCTGCACTAACTCATGCAGCGCAGCGCGCTGCAACCCCCCCGCCCCCCTTGCAAGGGGGAAATAAAAAAGGACCCTCTCTCGCATTGAGAGAAGGTCCCTTTTATTAGCAGCTTAAGTAAACCTTACAGATACTTCTGCATCCCGTCGGTGGCGAGGGCGGGGTCGCCGGAGACGGAGATGGTGAACTTCACGCCGGAGGCATTGCTGAAGCGCTCCAGCTCGTTGAGGAAGTTATCGGCATCCTGGTTGCACTCGCCGCCGGTGATCTTGAAGAGGTTATCGATGAAGATGTGGGAAATATCGTAATTGCCCGCGTACAGGCCGAACAGGAAGCCGCGCAGGGCCTCGTAGTTGGACAGGTCGTATTCGTAGGCAGAGATCAGACGAACGTGATAGTGCAGGTCAAAGGTCATGGTAGACTTTGCCTCGACGCAAACGACGCTGCCGTTATCCTCCTGTGCAGTGGCGTTGATCATTTCGATCAGCTTCTTGGTCTTACCGGTGCCCTTTTCACCCATGATGAGTCTGACCATAGAAATCACTCCTTTCAGTTGCTCCCCGCCTCTTTTGCGGGGGATGGTCTTTCGATGGAAACAGCATAGCATAAATCAAACGGATTTGCAATGCTGAATCAAAAGTTTCGGGTTTATTCAAAAAAATTACACTTGCGCGGGGCTGTCAATGCAGGCGCCTGCGCAGCGCCTCGCCCATCTCCTCGTAGCCGGGCTTGCTGAGCAGCGCGAACATATTCTTCTTGTAGGCTTCCACGCCCGGCTGGTCGAAGGGATTGACGCCGAGCATATAGCCGCTCAGCCCGCAGGCGTACTCAAAGAAGTAGATGAGCTGCCCCATGGTGCGCGCGTTATTCTCGCCAAGGTTCAAAATGATGTTCGGCACGCCGCCCTCCACATGGGCGAGCAGCGTTCCGTCCATGGCCTGACGGTTGATAAAGTCCATCGTTTTGCCGGCAAGGAAGTTGAGCCCGTCGCCGTTCGCCTCGTCGAAGGGGACAACCATCTGCTTTTCCGAGGGTGTGAAGCGCACGACCGTTTCGATCAGCGTGCGCTCGCCCTGCTGGATGTACTGTCCCATCGAGTGCAGGTCTGCGGTGAAGTCGACGCTCGCGGGGAAGAGGCCCTTTTCCTCCTTGCCCTCGCTCTCGCCGTAGAGTTGCTTCCACCACTCGGCCATGAAGCGGAACGCGGGCTCGAAGCACGCGAGAAGCTCGACCTTCTTGCCCTGACGGTAGAGTTCGTGGCGCATGGCGGCATACTGCCAGGCGGGATTGGTGTAGTCGCTGCGCGTGCAGAGCTCCATCATCTCCTGCGCGCCGCCCATGAGCGCATCCAGATCGACGCCCGCGACGGCGATGGGCAGAAGGCCGACCGCCGTGAGCACGCTGTAGCGCCCGCCGATGTTGTCGGGCACGACAAATTCCTCGTACCCCTCCCGGTCGGCAAGGGCCTTGAGCGCGCCCTTGTGCGCGTCGGTCGTGGCGTAGATGCGCTGCGCGGCCCCTTCCTTGCCGTACTTTTTCTCGAGCATTTCGCGGAAGAAGCGGAATGCGACGGCGGGCTCGGTCGTCGTGCCGGATTTGGAGATGACATTGACGGAAAAATCGTCGTCGCCGATCAGCTCCGTTACCTCGCGCAGCGCGTCGGAGGAAAGACCGTTGCCGATAAAGTAGATGTTCGGCGTGGACTTCTTTTTCAGGTTATAGTTCGGGGAGCAGAGGCATTCGATCACGCCGCGCGCGCCGAGATAGCTGCCGCCGATGCCGATGACGACGAGCGCCTTGGAATCGCCCTGAATCTTCTTCGCCGCGGCGAGGATGCGGGCGTACTCTTCACGGTCATAGTCGCGCGGGAGTGTGACCCAGCCGATGAAATCAGAACCCTTTCCGCCGCCGTTTTGCAGCCAGCCCGCCGCGCGCTCGAGGCGGGGGCGCAGCGCCGCCTCATAGGGGAGGGGGAGAAACGACGCGGCATGAGATACATCGATAGACAGCATAAAGAAGGCCTCCTGTGATGATTTTGGTTGCCCTGATTGTAGCACACACGGCGGCAAAGAACAAGCGAAAAGCGGTGAACAGGCGTTCGCTTTTCGGCCCGATCGGGCGAAAACTGTGGAAAGTGCAGCAAACGCACGCGCTTTATCGCTCCATCTTTGTAAAGTGCGTGTATTTACTGTCATACATTATTGTGTTATCGTGTTACCACACTAAATCGAACGGCCAAGCGCCGGAACTTACAGGAGGAAGAAACGATGAAAAAATTCTTAGCAATGGCGCTTGCCGCCGTGATGGTACTGGCCCTTGCCGCCTGCGGCAGCAAAAACGACACCGCCGACGATACCGGTGATGCGCAGGACGCGCAGGGCGGCGAGACGCAAAAGCTGATCGTCGGCTTCGACGCCGAGTTCCCGCCGTTCGGCTTCATCGCCGCCGACGGCAGCTACGACGGCTTCGACCTCGCGATGGCCAAGGAGCTGTGCGCGCGCCTCGGCTGGGAGTATGACGCCATCGCCATCGACTGGAACAGCAAGGACGCCGAGCTCTCCAGCGGCACGATCAACTGCATCTGGAACGGCTTTACCTACACCGGCCGCGAAAATGACTACACCTTCTCCGATCCCTATGTGGATAACTCCATCGTGATGGTCGTGAAGGCGGACAGCGGCATCACCTCGCTCGCCGATCTTGCCGGCAAGAGCGTGATGGCACAGGCGGCCTCCTCCGCGGTCGACGCGATCAACGAGAACGAAGACTTCAAGTCCTCCCTCAAGGAGGTCGTGGAGCTTGGCGACTACAACATGGGCTTTATGGACCTTGCGCAGGGCACGGTGGACGCCGTTGCCGCCGACCTCGGCGTTGCGCAGTATCAGATCGCCAACAACGACGGCGACTATGTGATCCTCGACGAGCCCCTTTCCACCGAGCAGTACGCCATCGGCTTCCTCAAGGGCAACACCGAGCTGCGCGACGCGGTGAACGCGGAGCTGCTCAAAATGGCCGAGGACGGCACCATGCTGGAGATCGCGCAGAACTACGTTGATCAGGGCCTTGTGATCGACAGCCTCTGCCTCATCAACAAGTAAAAACAGGGCGAACAGGACCGTTCATCGACCGCTCAACAGCCCATCCTCTTCTCAGGGAGGGAGCGGGGGCGAAAGCCCCCGCTTTTTCCCGCTTTTCGCTAAAAAACGGAGGGAAACTCTATGACTGTATCCACGATGCTTTCCCTGCTGGCGCAGGGCTTTGTCACATCGCTGCTCATCTTTGCGCTCACGCTGCTGTTCTCCATGCCGCTGGGCCTTGCCGTGATGTTCGGGCGGCGCAGCCGGTTCACGCCGCTGCGCTGGCTCGTCAAGGCGTATATCTCCATCATGCGCGGCACGCCGCTGATGCTCCAGCTCATGGTCGTCTTCTACGGGCCGAAGCTCCTGCTTGGCGTCACGGTGCCGGGCAACTGGCGCTTCACGGCGGTCATCGTCGCGTTTGTCATCAACTATGCGGCGTACTTTGCCGAAATTTACCGCGGGGGACTCGAATCCATCCCGCGCGGGCAGTATGAGGCCGCGCAGGTGCTGGGCTATACGAAGGCGCAGACATTTTTCAAGATCATCCTGCCGCAGATGGTCAAGCGCGTCATCCCCAGCGTAACGAACGAGGTCATCACGCTCGTGAAGGACACCTCGCTCGCGTCCGTCATCGGCACGGTGGAGATGTTCACGCGCGCCAAGCAGATCGTCGCCTCGCCGAATACGCCGGGAATGCTGGCGCTGGTGGCGGCGGGTGTCTTCTACTATGTCTTCAACTATGTGGTCGCCTTCGCCATGGAAAAATGGGAGCAGGCGCTGCGCTACTACCGCTGAAGGGAGGGGAGAACTATGGCAGTTTTTGAAATGCAGAATGCGAGAAAGGCCTTCGGCGCGCTCGAGGTCTTGAAGGGCGTGTCCTTGAAGGTGGAAAAGGGCGAGGTCGTGTCCATCATCGGGCCCTCGGGCGGCGGCAAGTCGACCATGCTGCGCTGTGCGACGCTGCTCGAGACGATGGACGGCGGCACGCTCTCGTACGGCGAAAACGTCGCCGCGCGCGAGGAAAACGGCAGGAGCGTCTACGCCGGAAAGTCTGCGCTCGCGCAGGTGCGGCGGCAGTTTGGGCTGGTGTTCCAGCAGTTTGACCTCTTCCCGCACTACACGGTGCTCAAAAACGTCTGTGACGCGCCCATCTCGGTGCAGAAGCGCGATAAGGCTGAGGTCGAGGCCGAGGCGATAGCGCTGCTCGACAAGATGGGCTTACAGGGCAAGGAGAACGCCTATCCCTATCAGCTCTCGGGCGGGCAGCAGCAGCGCGTGGCCATTGCCCGCGCGCTCGCGATGAAGCCGGAGATCCTCTTTTTCGACGAGCCGACCTCCGCGCTCGACCCGCTGCTCACGGGCGAGGTGCTGCGCGTCATCCGCTCTCTCGCCGACGAGAACATGACGATGCTCATCGTGACGCACGAGATGCCCTTTGCCCGCGCCGTGAGCGACCGCGTCGTGTTTTTAGACGGCGGCGTCATCGTGGAGCAGGGCAGCCCCGCGCAGGTCTTTGAAAATCCGCAGCAGGAGCGGACGAAGGAATTTTTGAAGTCCTACCGCGGGACGGGCGCTCAGGCGTAGTAGTTCACGAGCAGGTCGACGACCGCGCCGTAGCTCTGCGTGCCGAGCGCGTCGCCGTAGGATCGGATCATTTTGTCGTTGAGCGACTGGGTGACGGTGGCCGTCAGCCCCTTGTAGCGCGACCAGTAGGCGCTGTTGGCTCGCAGGTCCGCCAGGACCTCCTCGGGCAGGCGGCTGCGCACCTCCTGCCAGGCGTCGGGGTCGGCGCGGTAGAGGGCGTTCGACAAATGGATGTAGCCGAGCAGCCAGCCTGAGTAGTTGTAATTTGCGTTCTCGCAGCGCGTGCAGGCGAGGACCGCGAGAAAGTTGCACTGCTGCTCGGACGCGATGCCGCGCTGATGCGCGAGCTCATGCGCGCAGGTCGAGGCCAGCAGCATCGCGGGCGAGTCCATGTTCACGTTCGATTCGCCCGTGAAGGGAAAGTAGAAGCCCGTGAAGTTCATCGCGCTCATGATCTTGGAGAAGAAAATGCCCTTGGGCTGCTGATCGGACACGTCGAGGAAGGGAAACTCGTCGTACAGGCAGTCGTACACCGTGTCGGCGTAGTCTAAAATCTCCTGCCGGTCGGCGGTGAAGAGACCGTCCTCGTCGCGCTCGACCTGCCCGGAGGCGAGGGCGAGCGCGTTGGCAAAGCGGCGCGTGACGTACAGCAGGTCCTCATACGCGACCGGCTCGGGCGTGAGACCGCTTCTGTCGCAGAAATCGTCCGCATAGTAGTTTGCGCCCCAGAGGAGCGAGAACGCGGCGCAGACCGTGAGCGCGAGATCGAGCGCGAAGAGCACGCAGCGGTACGCCGCGCGCCCTTTTTGGCGCGACTTTATAAGATAGCGCACCATCAGCACGAGCAGCACGACCGCCGTGACCGCCGCGAGCACGTACAAAAGCTCCGCGACCGAGAACGGCAGCGCCGTGCACGCGCGGCCCAGAAGCTGCTCGAAGGGCAGCGTGACCGAGTAGACCCAGAAATTGACGATCGCGCGGTCATTGCGGAAAAAGTAAAAAAGCACAAGGACTGCGCCGCAGGCAAGGAGCCAGCGGTGCAGTCCTTTGTTTTCGCGGTAAAATGCCTTCATGGGGAAGATCAGTCCTTTTTTTCGCCGGGAGCGGGGAGGGGGTCGAACAGCGCCTCCGTCGCGCCCTTTTTCTCAAGGCTGCGGCCGGTAAACCAGTTCACAAACGAGCTGACGCACGCAAAGATCGGCACGCCCAGGAACATACCCAGCACGCCGCCGAAGCCGCCGCCGACCACGATAGCCACGATGACCCAGAAGCTCGAGATGCCGGTGGATTTGCCGAGGATCTTCGGCCCCAGGATGTTGCCGTCGAACTGCTGGAGCACGATGATGAAGAGGATGAAGTACAGGCACTGCTTCGGGCTGACGAGCAGGATGAGGAAGGCGCTCGGGATGGCGCCGAGGAAGGGACCGAAAATGGGGATGATGTTCGTCACGCCCACGAACACGGAAATGATCGGCGTATACGGGAAGTTGAAGATCGAGCAGCAGATGAAGCAGATGATGCCGATGATGAGCGAGTCGAGCAGCTTGCCGCGCACAAAGCCGCTGAAGATGCGGTCGGCCTCCGATACGGCGCGCAGCGTGCGGCGATACGGCGTTTCGGGGAGGATGGCGTAGAGCAGCTTTTTCGACTGGCGGGCAAAGCTCTCCTTGCGCGCAAGGAGGTAGACCGAGATCATCATGCCGATGAGCACGTTCTTGAGGAACATGACGACGCTCCAGATGCCGCCCGTCACGGCAACGATGGCGACCTGCGCCTGCGGGATGACCGTGTCGGTGACCCATTTGACGAGCTTGTCGTAGTAGCCGTTGAGCGCGGAGAGCAGTTGATCGGAGATCGCGTCGTCGGTAAAGAGCGTTTCGTTCTCTACCAGCGCCGTGACCCAGTTGTAAACGGTGCGGTAGTAGCTCTCAAAGTTGGCGGCCAGCGTTTTCACGCTGTCGACCAGCTCGGGAATGAGGATGCTGAACATCAGGTAGATCATCGCGATGACGCACAGCCACGTGACAAGGATGCTCAGCCCCCGGATGAGCGAGGACTTGGCCTTCGGCAGTCCCTTTTGGATATACCGGTCGAAAAAGTCGACGATGGGGGCGAGCAGGTACGCGAACACCAGCCCGTAGATGACCGGCGAGAGCACGCTCATCAGCTTGTCGAAAAAGTCGAGCAGCACGCGGGACTGGAAAAACGTGTCGTAAAACATCAGCACCGCGCAGGCCGAGACGATCAGCGTTACGCCGAGGTGAAGATAGGTCTTGTTGTTTTTCATGGGCTCCCCCTTTTTGGGCAAAAGACGTTAAGTGACTGCTAAAAGATGCTAAAAGTAGCTTACTATTTTTTGCCGGGAATTGCAACCGCTCATTTCCTGTGTTATGATAATCTTCACCGCCGGTTAACAAATTTCTTTGTCCGGCGGGGGAAACGGCTGAAGCGTCGTTTGGCGCTTTGGCCGCGTGTTATGAAGAGCGATCGACAGGAGGACCCTATGGACAAGAAGCTGCTCTTTATCGTCAATCCCCGCGCGGGGAAGACCAAGTCGCACTCGCCGCTGTTCGACGCGGTCTCGATCTATTCCGAGGCGGGGTATCTCGTCTCCGTGCGCGTGACGTCGCGCCGCGGCGAGGCAACGGAGCTGGCCGAGGAGCTCGGCGCGGAGTTTGATCTGGTCGTCTGTCACGGCGGCGACGGGACGCTCAACGAGACGGTGAACGGCGTGATGCGCATTCCGAAGGAAAAGCGCCCGGCGGTGAGCTATCTGCCCGGCGGCAGCACGAACGACTTTGCCGCGAGCCTGAACATTTCCTCAGATCCCGCCAAGGCAGCGCGCTCGGCGATGCGCCTTCAGCCGCGCGAGCTGGACGTGGGCAAGTTCGGCGAGCGCAATTTTGTCTATGTCGCGTCCTTCGGCGCGTTTACCAAAACGACCTACACCGTGCCGCAGGATATCAAAAATGTCTTCGGCCATTTCGCCTATATGCTCGACGGCGTGAAGAATCTCGACACGCTCTGCCCCTACCGCATGAAGATCACCGCCGACGGCGAGGTCTTCGACGGGGAATACCTCTTCGGCGCCATCAGCAATTCGACGTCCATCGCGGGGCTGATGAAGCTCTCGCCCGAGACGGTGTCGTTCGACGACGGCGAGTTCGAGCTGCTGCTCGTCCCCGTGCCGCGCACGCCCGCGGCGATGCAGGCGCTCATTCTGGCCCTGATCAACAAGGATTACTGCAATTCCGATGGGCTCATCTTCCGCCACGTCAGGCACGTGACGGCCGAGACCGCCGAGGACATCCCCTGGACGCTCGACGGCGAGTACGACCCCGGCGCGCCGCTCGTGGAGATCGGCATCGAGGAAAACGGACTGACGATGATGATTTGATTGCGGCGCGCCACGGTAGGCATGGATACCATATAAAAAACATGGAAAAGGGCCTTCGCCCAAAAGCGCCTCCCGCGGGAGGCGCTTCAGTTTGTCGAAAAAGCCTCGCAGAGTTTCGCGCCCGCAGGCGCGAAAGAGGTATGATTGGTTTTCTGCCGCGACATGTGCGTGGCAGAAAACACTTTGCGCGGAGCGAGCGTCGAATTGTCCGCTTTCAGCGGGCAACCGAGGCGCAGAGCGAAGCGAATCCTTCTCGAAAAAGTGGCGCAGCCACTTTTTCGACAGTCTCAAGCGCCTCCCGCGGGAGGCGCTTTTTCTGTCAGCGGTGCGCGGGCGCGTCACGCATGGCAAACCTGTGTGACACATATGACAACGATTGACACAATGGCAAGCGGTGACAAATGCTGTCAACCGACCAAAAGGCGACAAAATGACGGAATTTGGCCGGCACATTGCCGGTTCAAACGGCGCGATTTTAGCAGATGCGACCAAAAATCATCTTTTTTGTGCCGCACGGCAAAAAGTGGAACGGTCTTTGCTTATAAAAAGGCATCACATGAAAACGAGTGAACAGGGAGCTCCCTCACGGGAGCGGCCATAATTTGAAAGGAGATCAATATCATGATTCAAAAGGGAGATCCGCTGAACCTTACCGGTAAGGTCGCTGTTATCACGGGCGCCGGCTCCGGCATCGGTCTGGGCGTTGCGCAGATGCTGTCTGCCTACGGCGCGAGCGTTGCCATCGTCGATGTGAGCCCCAAGTCCGAGGCTGCCGCGCAGGAGCTGCGCGATGCCGGCCGCGACGCCGCCTTCTTCCAGTGCGACGTCACCAACGAGCAGAGCGTCATCGACACCGTCAAGGCCATCGTCGACAGGTTCGGCCGCATTGATATCCTGCACAACAACGCGGGCGTCACCGTTCGTAAGTCCATCGACCAGCTTGAGGAGAAGGAATGGGACTTCGTTCTGGATGTTGGTCTCAAGGGCCTGTTCCTGATGAGCAAGCACGTCATCCCCGAGATGCGCAAGGTCGGCGGCGGCTCCATCGTCAACACCGGCTCCGGCTGGGGACTCAAGGGCGGCGATCAGGCGGCAGCCTACTGCGCCGTCAAGGGCGGTATCGTCAACGTGACCCGCGCCATGGCCATCGACCACGGCAAGGATAACATCCGCGTCAACTCCATCAACCCCGGCGACACCGTGACCGCCATGATGATCAGCGAGGGCCGTCAGACCGGCGAGATCAAGAGCGACGCCGATATCGAGGAGTTCCTCAAGTCCTGCGGCAGCGGCCGTCCGCTCGCCCGCATCGGCCAGCCCGAGGATATCGCCAAGGGCGTGCTGTTCCTGTGCTCCGACCTGGCTTCCTGGGTCACCGGCGCTGCGCTCGTCGTGGACGGCGGCGGCATCGCCTAAGCTTCGACACCCGATTTTGATATAGACAGAAAGGACGACTGTAATGAGTGTGAAAGGATTCAAGAGCCATCCTTACATCCCCAACTCCGTTCCCGAAGTGGAACAGGAGATGCTGCATGAAATTGGCCTGACCTCTCTCGAAGAGCTGCACGAGGAAGTGCCCGACGAGATCATTCTGAAAGAAAACATGGACCTGCCCGAGGCGTTCGGCTCCGAGTACGAGCTGCGCCGCCACGTGGAGAAGCTGCTCAAGAAGAACAGCTCCTGCGCGGACAACCTCAACTTCCTCGGCGCGGGCTGCTATCAGCACTATGTCCCCGCCATCTGCGACGAGATCAACGGCAAGGGCGAGTTCCTCACCGCTTACGGCGGCGAGAGCTACAACGACTTCGGCCGTTTCCAGAGCCTCTTCGAGTATGAGAGCATGATGGCCGAGCTCGTCGACATGGAAGTTGTCAACGTCCCGACGATGGACTACTCCCAGGCTGCCGCCACCGCCATCCGCATGGGCTCCCGCGTCGCGGGGCGCACCGGCGTGCTCGTGCCCGGCTCCATGGACCGCGAAAAGCTCGCGGTCGTGAAGAACTACTGCACGCCCGACCTCCGGATCGAGGAGGTCAAGTGCGACGACAAGACCGGCTGCATCGATCTTGCCGACCTGAAGAGCAAGCTGAACGATTCGATCGGCGTTGTCTACTTCGAAAACCCCAACTACTTCGGCGGTCTGGAGATCGGCGCGCGCGAGATCGCGAACGCCGCGCATGACGCGGGCGCGCAGTGCGTCGTCGGCGTGGACCCCATCTCCCTCGGCGTTGTGGCCGTGCCCCACAGCTACGGCGCGGACATCGTCTGCGGCGACCTGCAGCCGCTCGGCATCCACATGAACTACGGCGGCGGTCAGTCCGGCTTCATGGCCACGATGGACGACCCGACCTACGTGCTCGAATTCCCCTCCCGTCTGTTCGGTATCTGCCGCACCAACACCGAGGGCGAGTACGCCTTCGCCGACGTTGCGTATGACCGCACCTCGTTCGGCCACCTGCGTGATAAGGCCAAGGAATATGTCGGCACGCAGACCGCCCTGTGGGGCATCACTGCCGGCGTGTACCTTGCGACCATGGGCCCCCAGGGTATGCAGGAGGTCGGCGAGACCATCATGCAGAACGCCCAGTACGCGGCCAAGCAGCTCGCTGCCCTGCCCAACGTCTCCCTGCGCTTCTCCGCTCCGTTCTTCAAGGAGTTCGTGCTGGACTTCAGCAAGACCGGCAAGACCGTCGCGGAGATCAACAAGGCGCTGCTTGAAAAGCACATCTTCGGCGGCAAGGATCTCTCCCGTGACTTCCCCGCGCTCGGCCAGTGCGCCATGTACTGCGTGACGGAGGTCCACACCAAGGAGGATATCGACACGCTCGTTTCCGCGCTGAGCGAGATCCTGTGATGAAAGGAGAGGAATGAACATGAAAAAGATCGACAGAAGCTCCAAGGTCCGCACCGGCTTCCACCAGGCCAAGTGGGACGAGCCCGTTATTTTCGAGCTGAGCAAGCACGGCGAGCGCGGCATCCTTGTCAACAAGGCCGACGCGAAGGTCGCCGAGGCCGTGGACGGCGTGAACGCGCTGCCCGAGTTCCTCAAGCGCAAGGAGGCTCCGGCCCTTCCTGAAATTTCCCAGCCCCGCGTGCTGCGCCACTACTCCCGCCTTGCGCAGGAGACCCTCGGCGCCGACGTGAACATCGAGATCGGCCAGGGCACCTGCACCGTCAAGTACAGCCCCAAGGTCAACGACCAGCTTGCCAATCTCCCCCAGATGCGCGAGATGCACCCCCTGCAGGACGAGAGCACCTGCCAGGGCATCATGGAGATTATGTACAATACCGGCAAGTATATGTGCGAGATCTCCGGCATGGACCGCTTCTCCTTCCAGCCCAGCGGCGGCTCCCAGGGCATCCTGGGCATGGCGTCCCTCGTGTACGCCTACTATAAGTCCCGCGGCGAGGAGAACGAGCGCAACGAGATCATCACCACGATCTACTCCCATCCTTCCGATGCAGCCGCCCCGCACGTCAAGGGCTTCAAGATCATCTACCTGCATCCGGATGAAAACGGCTATCCCGACTACGAGGCTTTCAAGGCGGCCGTCAACGAGCACACCGCGGCCTTCTTCGTCGCCAACCCCGAGGATACCGGCGTTTACAACAAGAACGTGCTCAAGTTCACCAAGCTCGTCCACGAAAAGGGCGGTCTGTGCGCTTACGACCAGGCGAACGCCAACGGTCTGCTCGGCGTGACCCGCGCGCGCGACGCCGGCTTTGATATGTGCTTCTTCAACCTGCACAAGACCTTCTCCACCCCGCACGGCTGCGGCGGCCCTGCCTGCGGTGCTGTCGGCTGCTCGAAGGAACTGGAAAAGTTCCTGCCCGCGCCGCTGATCGGCTTCGACGGGGAGAAGTACTTCTACGATTACGAGACCACGAGCAACCCGTCCGCCATCGGCAAGATCCGCGAGTTCAACGGCGTTGCGCCGGTCGTGCTCAAGGCGTATGCCTGGATCCGCTCCATGGGGCCCGACGGCCTGTATCAGGTCGCGAAGACGGCTGTTCTGAACAACAACTATATGTTCAAGAAGCTCATGGAGCTCCACTGCGTGGACGCGCCCTACATCCCCGGCAAGCAGCGCATCGAGCAGTGCCGCTACACGCTCGAAACGCTCGCCAAGGAGACCGGCGTCGGCACTGCGGACGTGCAGCGCCGCATGATGGACTTCGGTATGCACTACTGGCAGAGCCATCACCCGTATTACGTTCCCGAGCCGATGACCCTCGAGCCCACCGAGACCCCGTCCAAGGAGGACATCGACGAGTACATCGAGACGCTCAAGTATGTCTTCGAGGAAGCCTACAAGGATCCCGAAAAGGTCAAGAACGCGCCGTATCAGAGCGTCTGCCACCAGCTCGATGAGTCCAACATGGACGATCCTGAGCAGTGGGCTGTGACCTGGCGCTGCTACCTGCGCAAGTTCCAGTGAAAAAATTAGGGCTGATCGTAAATCCCATTGCAGGGATGGGCGGCAGCGTCGGACTGAAGGGCACCGACGGCGTGGCAGCGGAAGCTGCCCGCCTCGGCGCCGTCCGTCATTCAGGGGACCGCGCGGCTGCCGCGCTCAAAGAGCTCCTGCCCTTCAGCGGGGAGATGACGGTCCTGTGCGCGAGCGGGGAGATGGGCGAGTCGCTCGTCAAAGGCCTTGGCTTCCCCCATGTCGAGTGCGTGTATGAGACCGGGGCGGAAACGACCTCGGACGACACCAGACGTGCTGCGCAGGCGATGAAGGACGCGGACCTGCTGCTCTTTGCGGGCGGCGACGGCACCGCGCGCGATATTTTTGCCGCGCTTGGCGACAAGGCGGTCGCCATCGGCATCCCGGCGGGCGTGAAGATACACTCGCCTGTGTATGCCATCCGCCCCGAGGCGGCCGGCAAGCTGGCGCTGAAGTACCTTGAGGGCCGCTGCCGCCGCACCTATGAGGCCGAGGTTGTCGATATCGACGAGGCGGCCTACCGCGACGGCCGCGTGAGCACCAGCCTGTACGGTTATCTCACGGTGCCCGACGAGCGCGACTATATGCAGCACGGCAAGGCGCCCTCGCCGGTGAGCGAGCACGCCCAGCAGTGCGCCATTGCCGATGAGATGATCGACCGCCTGAAGCCGGATACCTATTATCTGGTCGGGCCCGGCTCCACCACGCGCACGCTGATGGACGAGCTCGGCCTGCCCGATACGCTCATTGGCGTGGACCTCATCTGCAACAGGCAGCTTGTGCAGTCCGACCTCAGCGAGGCGGACATTTTGAAGCGTCTTGACGAAAAGCCGACGCATCTGATCGTCACGCCTACGGGCGGGCAGGGGTACCTGCTCGGGCGCGGCAACCAGCAGCTCAGCGCGAAGGTCCTCCGCCGTATCGGGAAGGAGCATCTCCACGTACTTGCCACGAAGGAGAAGCTCTTCCACCTGCGGGGCCGCGCTTTGCTGGTGGACACCGGCGACGAAGAGGTCGACAAAATGCTCTGCGGGTACGTCCGCGTCATCGTGGACTATCAGGAGGAGCAGATGTGCCGCATCGGTACAGAGTAAGACGCCAAAACAGAAAAAGGGAGCGGTGCAGAGCGTAACGCTTTGCACCGCTCCCTTCTCTCACCGCAAAAAAGTGCGCTGCGGGTGAAACTTTTGCTCGACGGCGGCGCGGGAGTGTACTACAATAGAGAAAAATACCGGCGGCGCGCTCTGCGCCCGCCGCAAGACAGCGAAAGAGGAACTGCGATATGAAGATCGGTTTTATCGGCACGGGCAATATGGGCGGCGCGCTCGCGCGCGCCGCGGCGAAGAGCGGGGAGGCGGAGATCCTGCTTGCCAACCGCACACCGGAGAAGGCACAGGCGCTGGCGAACGCCATCGGCGCGGCGGTCTGCGACAACGCGGCGGCGGCGAGGGAGGCGGACCATCTGTTCCTCGGCGTCAAGCCGCAGATGATAGCGGGGATGCTCGCGGGCATCGCGCCGGTGCTGAAGGCGCGCGTGGAGAAGCCTGTGCTCATCAGCATGGCCGCGGGGCTGACCATCGAGACGATCCAGACCATGGCAGGTGGGAACTATCCCGTCATCCGCATCATGCCGAATATGCCCGCCGCCGTGGGCGAGGGCGTCATCTTCTACGCGTGCAGTGAAAACTGCGAAAAGGCGGACGTGGAGGCATTTCTCTCCTATATGGCCCCGGCGGGCAAGCTCTTTGCGCTTGAAGAGAAATTGCAGGATGCGGGCTCGGCGGTCGCGGGCTGCGGCCCGGCCTTTGCCGCGATGTTTTTAGAGGCGATGGCCGACGGCGGCGTCGCGTGCGGCCTGCCGCGCGCGGCAGCGGTGCAGTATGCCGCGCAGATGATGCTCGGCACGGCGAAGATGGTGCTCGAAACGAACGAGCACCCCGGCAGCCTCAAGGACCGTGTGTGCTCGCCGGGCGGCTCGACCATTCAGGGCGTGCGCACGCTCGAGGAGCGCGGTATGCGCGCGGCGGTATTTGACGCCGTCATCGCCGCCTACGAGAAGAACGCGGACCTCAAAAAGGCGAACGACTGAGGCGGCAGGCATAGTATGCCGTGCGGGGCATCCCCAATTTTCAGCGAAAAGTGAGTGAAAAAACAATGGCAGCGATCTCTCAGCAGCTCACCGATATCACGGTGCTCTCGATCGTGGTGCGTACCCTGCTCTCCACGTTCTGCGCAGGCACGCTCGGCTTTGAGCGCGAGCGGCACAATCAGGCGGCGGGCTTTCGCACCTACATCATCGTGAGCGACGCTTCGGCGCTCGTGATGATGACGAATATCTTTGTTGCCGGCATCGGCGAGACGGACCTTGTGCGTATGTCGGCCTCCGTCATCACAGGACTTGGCTTTCTCGGCGCGGGCACGATCTTGGTGACGCGCAATCAGGAGGTGCGCGGTCTGACGACCGCGGCGGGCCTGTGGGCGGTCGCCATCATCGGCACGGCGTTCGGCGCGGGCTTTTACGCGGGCGGTCTCATCTGCTATGCGTTCATCTTCCTTGCCATGCAGGTGCTGCGGCGCGTAGACCTTCGCATCCGCAAGACGCAGCGCGTCTCCACCGTGTACTTCGAGATGGAGAGCAAGAGCACGGCGGGCCGGATCATCCGCCACGTGAAAAGCCGCGGGCATTACATCTGGGACCTTGATCTTTTCAGCGATGCACAGGCGGGGAGCGGCGGCCCCGTGTGCGGCACATTCACCCTGTGGGTGAACGGCAGGACCACGCTCGACGAGGAGCTGCAGGAGCTCGAAAAGCTCGACGGTGTCAGCTATATGACGCTGATGTAAACAGGAGCCTTCTGCGCGATCGTATGGATACTGGCGTGGTGTTATCCTCCTTATATAAATTTATCAGCCCTTCCGCTGCCGCCTCCATGGGGCGGCGCGGCAGAAAAGCAGCGTTTATATCGTTAGATGTGAGAGCAGAAGATCGGAATATTCGATCAGGGCGGAGCAAGACACCTGTTATACGGGTGTCTTAACTCTTTTGGGTGCACACCGGCATAAAAACGCGGAAAATTTCCTTCTGAACGGAAACTTTATACAGCTTGCCAAAGGAACGCGCGCCATGGGGCGGGGATTCCGCCGCTTCGTCGATTGACAGCCCTTTTTTCGCGCCGTACAATGAGCAGTACCACGCAAAGAAGGGAAAAATCATGAAATACGTCAAACAATTCGGCATCATTCTGCTCGTTTCGCTCGTGGGCGAGCTGCTCAATTTTCTGCTGCCGCTGCCGGTCCCTGCGAGCATCTACGGCCTTGTGCTGATGTTCCTGTGCCTTGTCACGGGCCTGATCAAGCTGGACGACGTGCACGATACGGCCTGTTTTCTCATCGAGATCATGCCCATCATGTTCATCCCGCCTGCCGTGGGCCTCATGGCCTCGTGGGACGTCATTCAGGCGAACCTGCTGGCCTATATCGTCATTGCGGTCGTGACCACCGTCGCCGTGATGAGTGTATCGGGTCTTGTGACGCAGGCGGTGCTTAAAAAGGGAAAGAAGGGGGCGGAGCAGGAATGACCTTTTTTGAACAGTCCGTCTTCTTCGGCGTTTCGGTGAGCCTGGCGGCCTACGGCCTCGGCGTCGTGCTGCAAAAAAAGTGCAAATTCGCGCTTTTTAATCCGCTGCTCATCTCAGTCATCGTGACCATCGCGGTGCTTTTGACCGCGCATATCAACTATGACGTTTACTACGAGGGCGCAAAATATTTGAGCTATCTGCTCACCCCCGCGACCGTGTGCCTCGCCGTGCCGCTGTATGAAAAGCTCGCGCTTTTGAAGAGCAACTGGAAGGCCATCTTCGCAGGCATTTTCTCCGGCGTGATCACGACGCTTTGCAGCGTGCTCGTGATGAGCAGGCTCTTTCATCTTACACACGAGGAATACGTGACGCTTCTGCCTAAGTCCATCACGACGGCCATCGGCATGGGCGTATCCGAGGAGCTCGGCGGCTATGTGACGCTGACGGTCGCCATGATCATCATTACCGGCATTTTCGGCAATGTTGTCGCTGTGGCGGTGTGCCGCCTGTTCCGCATCACCGACCCCATCGCCAAGGGCGTGAGCATTGGCTCGGCCGCGCACGCGCTGGGCACGGCCAAGGCGCTCGAGATCGGCGAGGTCGAGGGCGCGATGAGCAGCCTCTCGATCGTCGTGGCGGGCCTTCTCACGGTGGTCGGCGCGTCGATCTTTGCCAACTTCATGTGAAAAAAGAGCACTCATGCGAGTGCTCTTTTTTGCGCGATGCGTGAATAAAAATCGGGAAAATCGTTGAAATTCAGGAAGATTGTGTTAAGATAAAATAGAAACAGCAGGGATTATGTGAAGGAATTGCCGCAGCCGGAGAGACGGAGCGCTGCGGGATAAAAACGGGAGAAAACGCTTGTGTGGCACGTAGAGACCGACTATTTTGCACTGGCGATTTTCCTCATCATGTTCATCAAGGAGAGCCCGGAGCGCGCCCGCAAGCGGGACCGGCAGGGGAATGCCTTCTTCATTGTGCTGCTGCTCAGCATCGTCAATGTGATCATTGATATCGTTTCCTCGCTTGCGAAGAATCAGAGCACCGAGTGGTGGATGTATGAGTATGCGATGACGCTCTATGTGGCCAGTATGCCGCTGCTGGCGGCGGTGTGGGTGTGCTACGAGTATGTGCTCATCCACCGCGCGACGCCGCAGCGCGTGATCCTGCGCGGCATCGTGGCGATCACGCTGCCCTATATCATTTATGCGCTCCTTGCCGTCACCAATCCGCATACGGAGTGGTTTTTCCACCTGACGAGCGATATGCAGTATTCGCGCGGCGCGCTCTTCATGCCCATCGGCGTGGGTTTTATCATGTTTTACTCCGCCGTGGGCCTCTTGCAGGCGCTGGGGTACTGGAAGCGCATCGTCCCGCGCTCGAACGTGGTGCTGCTCATCCTCTTTTTGCCACCACAGCCGCGTTCATCTGGATCCAGCTCGCCAATCCCGGCTGGCTCGTCATCAACGCGAGCTATGCGCTCGTGTATGTCTGGTGTGATTTTACGGTCGAGGAGCAGCGCCGCAGCGAGCTCTACGGCGAGATCGACCGCAAGAACGCAGAGCTCAAGGTCATTGCGGAAAAGGCGGAATCCGCTGCGCAGGCAAAATCGGAGTTCCTCTCGCGGATGTCGCACGATATCCGCGCGCCGATGAACGCCATCATCGGCCTGATGCGCCTTGCCGAGGAAGAGGAGGACGCGAAGAAGGTGCATTCCTACCTTCACAGCATCGAAACGTCCAGCAATTTCCTGCTCGGCCTCATCAACGATATCCTCGATATGTCGAAGATCGAAAACGGCGAGCTGACGCTCAAGGAGGACGTGTACCACGTCGAGGAGTTCGTCGAGGGCATCAACACCATCATCCGCCCGCTGATGGAGGAAAAGAGCATCGATTTTACGATGACCATTCATACCGAGACGCCCTGCATCCGCACCGACCGCCTGCGCTTCAACCAGATATCCTTCAACCTGTTGTCAAACGCCGCGAAATTCACGCCCGAGGGCGGCAGCATCGCGGTGGAGAGCGCACGATCGAGTCGGGCATGAACTACCACCTCTCCAAGCCCATCGAAGCGGAGCTCCTGCATAAGGTGCTCGCACAGCATATCCACGTTTCTTAGGAGGCCTTACACAAGCACGTACCATGCACAAAACGATCAATATGTTCCGCAGTTATCTGCTGCGCTTTTTCTTCCGCCTGAGCGTGATGTTCGTCACGATCTCGGGCTACTTCAAAAACCGCGCCGCGCTGGACTTTACCGCGCGCCATGCGTTCTTCTCACCGGTCAATATCCTCTGGGTGATCTTGGCGGCATCGTTCGCCTTGCAGCTCTCGCCGCGCTCGCGCGTGTCAAGGGGCTGCCGCAAGCAGTTTTCCGCCACATTCGAGCGGGTGGAGACCGTGGTCGACGACTTTTTCCTGCGCACGAAGCTCAAAAAGCTCGATCTCGGCGCCACGCGCGTGGCGATTATCTGGGCCATTCCGAATCTCATCTTCGCGGCGCTCTACTACAAGGGCATCTTCGGCGTGCCGGAGATGCTGCTGCTCACGGTGCTCTATTACCTCTGTGATGTGATCTGCATCGTGTTCTACTGCCCGTTCCAGAAGCTTTTTATGAAAAATAAGTGCTGCGTGACCTGCCGCATCTTTGCCTGGGGCACGATCATGACGGTCACGCCGCTCATCTTTGTGCCGAGCGTCTATTCCTGGAGCCTTGTTGCGCTGGCGCTGGTGTGCACCGCCGCGTGGGAGGTCACGTATCACCGCCACCCCGAGCGCTTCTGCGAGGAGACGAACGCCTTTTTGACCTGCGCTGCCTGCACCGACCATCTGTGCGTCGTCAAGCGCGCGCTGGAGCAGAGCCCGAACAGGACCGCGGCAAAGTGAGCAAAAAACGAAAAGCACCGCCATTGGCGGTGCTTCCTGCTTTCGGGAAAATATTCTGAATGCAGCGATCGATCCGAAATTTGATGGAGATGATGAAATGATAAGGCGATATACCGAGCGCGATATCGACGCAGTGATGCAAATATGGTTGGATACGAATATTCAGGCGCATTGTTTCATATCTCCTGATTACTGGCGCACCAACTGCGGCATGGTGAGAGAAATGCTCCCTCATGCAGAAATATATGTGCATGAAGATGACAGCACAAAGCAGATCAACGGCTTCATTGGCTTGAACGATAATTACATCGAAGGTATTTTTGTGAAAGAAGCAGACCAATCAAAGGGGATCGGAAAACAGCTGTTGGATCATGTGAAGAGAGTCAAGCCGACATTAAGTTTGTGCGTTTACCAGAAAAATAAGAAAGCGATTCGATTTTACCTGAGAGAGAAATTCAGCATTCGATCTGAAAATGTAGACGACGAGACAGGGGAAAAAGAATTCGTAATGGGATGGGACCGGTAAGTCCCGATTTGTAAGCCCGCGGGCCAAAAAGGAAGAGACGACCAACGGCTGTCTCTTCCTTTTTGTCATATCAGAACACGATAAATGCCGCCTCCCGGCGGCCGCGCCGAGTGGTGCGTCACAAGTGTTTTGCCGAAGGCAAAAAACCTTGGCGCGGGGCGAATTCATTTCGCCGAGCATTTCAATCGCCGGAGGGGGAAGTGCCGCTGTGCCAAGCGGAACCCAAAGAAAAAAGCCACGACATCGTCGTGACTTTTTTCTTTGGTGGACCTGAAGGGATTCGAACCCACGACCTTACGGATGCGAACCGTACGCTCTCCCAACTGAGCTACAGGCCCAAATATAACGCCGGTCTCCCAGCGCGGATTATCATAACACACTTTTTTCGATTTGTGAAGCCCCTTTTTCATTTTTCTGTTGATATTTTTTTGAAAGTATAGTAGAATATCATCTGTTCAATCACTCCTCCGCGTACAGCTGCGGAACCGGTCTTGCGCAATGGATACCTGCGAACCATGTCAGGCGGGGAACCGAGCAGCATTAAGCGGGACCATCCATGTGCCGCAAGGACACCGGTCCCGCAGCTGTATGCGAAGGAGTATTTTTATCAAAAAAGGGAGGGCTGCGGATGTATCAGGCGCTTTACCGCAAGTGGCGTCCCAAGACCTTTGCCGACGTGGTCGGCCAGGAGCACATCACCGAGACCTTGCAGCGCCAGGTGGCCGAGGGGCGGCTGTCGCACGCCTACCTCTTCACCGGCACGCGCGGCACGGGCAAGACGACCTGCGCCAAGATCCTTGCGCGCGCGGTCAACTGCGAGCACCCGGAAAACGGCAACCCCTGCAACCGCTGCCCGAGCTGTCTCGGCATCGAGAGCGGGCGGCTGCTGGACGTGGTCGAGCTGGACGCGGCGTCGAACAACGGCGTGGACAGCGTGCGCGCGCTGCGCGACGAGGCCATCTATTCGCCCGCGCAGGTAAAAAAACGCGTGTATATCGTCGACGAGGTCCATATGCTCTCGACGCCCGCGTTCAACGCGCTGCTTAAGATCTTAGAAGAGCCGCCCGAGCATCTGATGTTCATTCTGGCGACGACGGAGCTGCACAAGGTGCCCGCGACGATTTTGTCGCGCTGCCAGCGCTTTGCCTTTCGCCGCATTTTGCCGCAGGATATCGTCTCGCGCCTGAATTACATCGCGGGGCAGGAGCATATCGACCTCAAAGAGGACGGCGCGGCGCTTTTGGCCCGTCTGTCGGACGGCGCGCTGCGCGACGCGCTGAGTCTTCTCGACCAATGCGCCGCTGTGGGCGGCGCGATCGACGCACCCGCCGTGCTCGACGCGCTGGGACTTGCCGGCAATGTGCAGACCGCGCAGCTCATGGAGCTCATCCTCTCGCGCGACACGCGCGGGGCGCTCGCGCTGCTCGGTAAGCTCTACGACGGCGGCAAGGATGTCGGCGCGGTGCTCGGCGAGCTCTCGACTCTTGCGCGCGAGCTGCTCATCCGCGCAACGGCGGGGGAGGGCGGAGAGAGCCTGCTCAGCGGCGCCTATGATGCCGCGACGCTTGCGAGCCTGTGCGGGAAGGGGACGAGCGCGCGCTTTATCCAGCTGTGCACGATCTTACAGGAGACGGCGGCGCAGCTCCAGTTCAGCGTAAACCGCCGCACGGACGCCGAGCTGTGCATCCTGAAGCTCTGCGACGAGACGCTCTCAGGCGATCTTACCGCGCTCTGCGCGCGCATCGCGCGCCTGGAGGAGCAGATCGCCGCGGGCGTACAGTTTGCGGCCCGAAACCCTGCGAGCGCGCCTGCGCCCGCTATAGCCCTGGCAAAGCCATCTGCGCCGCAGGCGGCCCCTGTTCCGAAGGTTGCTCCCGACGCGCCGCAGGCGCCGACGGAGGAGAGCCCCCCGTGGGACGAGCCGCCCCTGCCCGACGATTACGACGCGCCCCCGCCCTACGGCGAACCGGTTGAGAGCGCACCGAAGACGGAACGCGCGCCGGAGACCGTCAGCGCGCCGAAGGCAGAAGAGCCTGCCGCGCCGCTATCGGCAGACAGCGCCGCGGACGACGACACGTTCTATCAGCTCATGGAAAGCTACAAAAACCGCCTGACGCCCGATAAGCGCGCCTTCATCGGCACCGCGCAGGGCGAGGTAAAGGACGGGCTTCTCACCGTCTACTGCACGACGGAGGTGCAGAAGGCGATGCTCGACCAGCAGGTCGTCATCGACGTTTTGCAGGAGGTCACGTCCCGTGCCGTGGGGCAGGAGATCCGCGTGCGCTTCCTTGTGGGACCTCGTCCCGGCGCGAAAAAGCGCGACAGGATGCAGGACCTTCTGCGCATGGGCAGTAAATTCGACAATTTTACAGTAAAATAAAAAAGGAGACAACAGTTATGGCAAAGGGTTACAGCGCACGCCGCGGCTTTTCCAACGGCAGCGGCCAGGCACTCAAGCAGCAGCAGATGCAGCAGCAGATCATGAAGATGCAGGAGGATATGCAGAAGGCGCAGCAGGAGGTCGAGGAAAAGACCTTCTCGGCGAGCGTCGGCGGCGGCGTCGTCAGCGCCGAGGTGAACGGCAAGAAGGAGGTCACGGCCATCACCATCAAGCCCGAGGCAGTCGACCCCGAGGACGTGGAGATGCTCCAGGACCTCATCCTCTCTGCCGTGAACGAAGCGCTCCGTCAGGCTGAAGAGGCGATGGACGGCAAGATGAACGCGCTCACCAGCGGCCTCGGCCTCGGCGGGTTTGGGTTCTGATTTTTCCTTTTTCGGAAAAAGGTGAAAAGACCCCACACCATGTGGGGAAAATCCCTGCACCGTGCAGGGACGCGAATAAAAGGGGGTATTCTCTTTCCGAAGAGAATACCCCCTTTAGATCCCCCAGAGAAAG
>ENA-OZKX01000059-OZKX01000059.1-human-gut-metagenome-genome-assembly--contig:-NODE-59-length-50622-cov-8.544228_pt1 | contig 50622 bp, 42 predicted proteins | sample MGYA00244831_ERZ653774 | MGnify/ENA primary metagenome ERZ653774 (study PRJEB26926, sample SAMN06165314) | human gut metagenome | biome: ENVO:00009003; feature: ENVO:2100002; material: ENVO:00002003...
CCCGCCGCCGACGTCGTCGCCTACTGCCGCGAGGTCGGCAAGACGACCGGCGCCATCGTCGAATACGGCGAGGATAAGGCCCTCTTAAAGGGCGCGGACGCCCTCTACACCGATATCTGGGCCTCCATGGGCGAAGAGGACAAGATCCCCGAGCGCGTCAAGCTGCTCACGCCCTACAAGGTCACGGGCGAGGTGATGAAGGCCACCGAGAATCCCGACTGCATCTTCCTGCACTGCCTGCCCTCGTTCCACGACTTCGACACCACGATGGCCGCCTCGCAGAAGGAGCTCGGCTATGATATCCGCGAGGTCACGGACGAGGTCTTCCTCTCCCCCAACTCCAAGGTCTTCGACGAGGCCGAAAACCGGATGCACACGATCAAGGCCGTCATGGTCGCCACCATCGGCAGCGTGTAAGCGCTTCAAAACAAAAAAGAATGGGAACGCGATCGCGTTCCCATTCTTTTTGCGTATTTTTTACTTTTCTAACTGCGTCCAGTCGCGGGTCTCGCGCAGCTCGGTCCACTTTTCATACTCGGAGTTCTCCTTGTACTTGTAGTAGTGGCTGTTGGTCGCCTCCTGAATGGCCAGATAGTACCACGCCTTCTTGTCGGCGTTGTCGGTCCAGGTGGTCATATCGGGGAGCAGATCGTCCTCGGTCTCGGGCTTGCGATTCAGCACGCGGTTGACGAGCGTCACGGTCTCGGCGCGGGTGATATTGCGCTGGGGACCGAAGGTGCCGTCGGGATAACCGTCGACCCAACCGTTGTTGTAGGCGACGCTGATCTCGTCCTTTGCCCAGTGGTTGGCGATATCGCTGAAGGCGGCGAGCGTCTTGTCGCCGTCGGTGTCAAAGCGGGCTGCGATGGCGGCGAACTCCGCGCGGGTGATGTAGGCGTTCGGGCGGAAGGTGCCGTCGGGATAGCCCGTGATGATGCCCATGGCGCTGAGCGTCGAAACGGCGTTGTTGTACCATGCGCCGGCGGCAACATCGGTGTACTTGTTGGTGCTCGTGAAGTTCTCCTCGCGCACGTCGTCGGTCAGCAGGCGGAAGAAGATGGTCGCGACCTCGGCGCGGGTGATGGCATTCTGCGGGCGGACCTGACCGTTGCCATAGCCGACGATGTAAGCGAAGTGGTCGGTCGTGTTCAGACCGAGCGCATCATCATCGGGAATATCGACCTTGGGCTGCTCCGGCTGGATGGGATAGTAGGGCGTGTAGTTCCTGGCAAAGGTCGCGTGAATCTTATGGGCTTCGGTCACGTTTTCAAACTTGTATTCCGTTACTGCGCCGACGCTCTTGCCGTCCACCAGCACGTCATTGATGTGGTAGCCCTCGTTGGGCGTGATCTTGAAGGTCTGGTTCTCGCCCTTGGGTACCGCAACCTCACCCGACGGGTCGATCGTGCCGTTGGCATCTGCGGTAGCGGTGATGATGCGAACTTCATCGACCTCGACCTGCAACGTATAATAATTTCTTACGGTTGCAACATCGTCACTGAAACCAAAGTGGATGAAGTTGTTACTGCTCTGATAAAAACGTTCCGGATTACCATCTTTTACTTTGTAACCGCAAATTTCAACCAGATAGTAGTTGTGGTCTGTTCGGGCATGACTCGTTTTCTTGATCGGAATGGTGTTATCCTTCACCCAGACACGATGCAAATTTCTATCCGTTTCAGCCTTAGAAAACAGATTCGGTTCTTCCGTGCTGCGGGGCCCGTTTACGGTCATCTCTGTGCCGTTGTTAGCAAAATATCCTTCGTCCCACCAGCAATACTCAAAGTAGACATACTCGCCTTCCTTATTGCCCTGTTCCGAGAGCAGCAACGGATGAGACACCTGCACACCGAGCGTATGCTCCTTGCTGTCCCCGATGGTCACGGTGAAGGGCTGGTTGGCACCGACCGGCTTGGATTCCCCATCCACAAGGTAAGAGATCGTGGGGTTAGCAAGCTTGTATTCACCACTGATAGTTGCAATATCAGACGGATTATCCTTAGCTTCAAGCTTTTCGTTTTCATTTAATACCTGATTGGAACTGCGCAACTTCCAGCCACCGACATACTCATAGCCAGGGCGGTCATTACCGGTCGTTGCTCCATTCGTATCAGGAAGCTTATAGTTATTGTTGAAATCCCAAAGCTTAGTTACAGGATTATAAGTCCAGCCAAGAAGCGCATGGTTCAAGTGCTGTTCTTGTGTGCCAAGAGGAGAAAACTTAATCTTTATGGGATAGGTGCAGATTTTTTGCAGTTCTGAGCCATATCTTACTTGTGTAGAATACGCCGCAAAACATTTATTGTCCGGGAGTACAATGATGCGATCGCATCCACTCGGAGGAATCATGGCACTGTTCTCATATCCACTATAATCCTGGTCTTCCCAAGGATTTACGATCTTCTCAAAAATAATCTGTGTGATATGAATATCCTTAAACGCCTCTCCGCTAATCGTCGTCACACTCGCCGGAATAATAACCTTCGCATTCACATCAGCAGCAAAGCAATTTTTGAAGCACTGATAACCAATGGATGTTAAGCCTTCCGGCAATGCAAAGACAACGCCTTTCGGAGAATCCTTCAGTCGAATAGACTCTATGTGGCTGCAATCTGTAAATACAGAAGAACCAAGCACCGTCAAAGTGTTCGGTAAGATAACATTTTCCAAGGATGTGCAATAGCCAAACGCAAATTTGCCGAGGGTCGTTACCGTGGTATTGGACAGGTCAACAGACGTCAGTTTCTCATTACTTTTAAATGCCTGATACCCAATGGTCTGTAGTGTATCAGGAAAAGTCACCTCTTTCAGAGACTTGCACCCATCAAAGGCAAGCTCCCCTATTTTTGTCAATGTATTAGGAAAAGTCACTTCTTCCAGAAGCCTACACCCATTAAAGGCGGAATTTCCTATTTCCGTAATCGCAGCTTGAGACAAATCCACGGAAATCAGTTGCTTCTTATATAAAAACGCATAACTGCCGATACTCGTCACCGGCGTACCGTTAATTTCCGCCGGAATGGTAACGGAAAGGGGCTGATCCTTGTTCGCGGCAAGCCAATCCTCATCAATGCCCGTGATCACGCCGTTAGTTTTATCAAAAGTCAGCTTTTCCGCAGGAACCTTAATCGGGGTATTTTCCGCCGCGGGTGCGGCCAGCAGCATGGGCGCATCCTCCACAGGGGCGGTCTCTTCCTCTTCCACGCCCGCAACAGGCGCCAGCACAACTTCGCCGTCTTCCGCCGTTTCGTCCGTGCCGTCTGCGGCCAGGATGCCGATAGGCAGCAGGGACAGCATCATCACGAGCACCAGGACCCAGGTGAGAAGCCTCTTGCCAAGCTTCTTCTCAGACATAAAAAAACCTCCTTCTTGTCGTGCGACATCGAAGAAGGGGGGGAAGCTGTATTTGGCAGCCGGCTGCCGTGCGGTGCGTGCGCCGTTTAGACCCTTGGCTTTGCGACACCGGCTTTCGCCGGCTGTGCCTTTGTCTGTCCAGTTGCTCTTCCGCGAGCCGCACAGATAAAGCTATTTTCGAATATTTTATTTTACATATTATAGCAGGATATCACAAAAAAACAAGTAGGGATTCAAAATTTTTTTGAGATATGCAGCAATCCCGCTCGCACCGGGCGCAGAACGGAGCGGGAAGCGGCTCCCGCCGCTTCCCGCTCCCTCTTCTCTCTCATCTCTCGGTAAAAGCTTATTTGCAGTACTGTGCCAGCTCCTGCCGCAGGGCGTTCGCCTCCTGCTCGCCGCGGGCGATGATGGCCACGGAATCGTTGCCCGAGATGCACCCGAGCATCTGCGGCAGGCGCATCGCGTCGATGGCCGCGCCCGCTGCGTCGGCAAGGCCCGGCAGCGTTTTGAGCAGCACCACGATGCCCGCGCAGTCCACGCCGACGCTGCACTCATTCAAAATGAGCTGCAAGCGCCTCGTGTTGTCGATATGGTCGGCCCTGCCCGAAACGGCGTAGCGGCTGCGGCCGCCGCCGAGGGGTTCCTTATAAAGGTAGAGCTCCTTGATATCGCGCGAGACGGTCGTCTGCTTGCTCTGGATGCCGCACTCGGCCAGGCGCGCGATGAGCTCCTCCTGCGTCTCAATGTCGTACTTTTCGATCAGTTCCAGGATCTTCTCCTGTCGCTTGCTTTTCAACTCTCTTCCTCCTATCGCCGCATCCGCACGCGGCGCAAGGGCGGGCGCGTGCCGCGGAAGGGTCGTGTCTGCGGTGTGCTTACAGGTCGTCGCGGTTGACGGGGCAGGACATACAGCGCGGGCCGCCGCGTCCGCGCGACAGCTCGGCCGACGGGACGGTCAGCACGTCGAGCCCGTGCTTTGCGAGCAAGTCGTTCGTCACATAGTTGCGCTCATAGGTGATAACGCGGCCCGGCGCGATGCACAGCGTGTTCGACCCGTCGTTCCACTGCTCGCGCTGCGCGGCCATCAGATCGCCGCCGCCGCAGCGGATCAGGTCGACCGCGGGCAGCTTGAGCTCGAGGGCCAGAATGTCCTTGAGCTCTTCCTTGATCGCGCCGAAGCGAAGCTCGCCGTGCTCGTCGAGCGTCATCTCATAAACGCTCAGCGGGCCCTCGATCTCGGGATGGATGGTGAACTTGTCGTAGTCGACCATCGTGAACACGGTGTCGAGGTGCATGAACGCGCGCGTTTCGGGAATGTCGAAGGCGAGCACCTTCTTAAATCCGGAGTTTTGCAGCAGGTTGCGCGCAAACGTCTCCGCGCCGGAGACCGTCGTGCGCTGCGAAAGGCCGATGGCCACGATGTCCTTCGACAGCACGAGCACGTCGCCGCCCTCGATGGAGTAGCTGTCGGACAGATCGTACCACATCCTGTTGTCCGGCGCGGCAAAGTCGCGGTTGTAGAGGAACATATATTTTAAGAGCAGGCTCTCGCGCTTGCGCGCGGGGGTGTGCATCCTGTGGATGTTGATGCCCTCGCCCACGCAGGCGCCGGGGTCGCGGGTAAAGTACAGGTTCGGCATGGGGTCGGAGACGAAGGGATAGTCATCGTCGACTAAGTCCATCAGCGACGTCGGCTGCTTGGTGGCGACCTCGCAGCGCTTGATGCCGGCGATCATCTTCGTCACCATCTGCTTGGGCGGCATATCGAGCAGCAGGCTCGTCATACTTGCGCGCAGGCCCTTGGCGTGAATTTTGCTGATGTTCAGAAAATCGTTCACGAGCTGGATCTGGCGCGCGGGGTCGGCGACGGCCTTGGCCACCTCGTCGACATAGTAGATGACCTCAACGCCGTTTTCGCGCAGGACCTCGGCAAAGCGGTCGTGCTCCTCCTGCGCGACCTTTAAGTACGGAATGTCGTCAAACAGCAGGCGCTCGAGCGTCGCGGGCGTCAGCGATTCCAGCTCCTCGCCGGGGCGGTGCAGCAGCACCTTGTTGAGCTTTCCGATCTCGGAAAAGTTGTGGATGCCTGGATACATAGTCGTGCTCCCTTCCCAGGACGCCGGCGGCTCTCTCATCGACCGCCCGAACGCCCCCGTCCATGATTTGTTTCCGTGCGCCGCTGCCGCGTGCAGCACAGACGCACCGCGAGTCCGTTCTCTGAATTCTGTTCCAAGTATATCCTTTTCCTATTTACTTGTGATGTATCAGCACTGTTGGCATTTCGTGTGCCAGTCATTCCTCCAGTTCTTCTTTTAGCGCTTTTTGCAATACCTCCATGCCTTGGGCGAGGCGTTCTTCGGATTCATAGGAATAATTGATGCGGATATGGTCGCGCCCGCCGTTCTTGCCCGGGTAGAAAACATGTCCCGGGATCAGCGTAACGCCCATATTATAGGCCCTGCGGATGAACTGCTTGCTGTCCACGCCGTCCGGCAGGGCGCACCAGACATATACGCCGCCTTTTGGCTTTATATATCTCACGCCGAGCGGCGCGAGCTCGTCAAGCTTTCGGCAGACAAGGTCGCGGTTTGCGCGGTAGATCTCGCGGAATTTTGCAAGCGAAGTGTAATAAATGCCGTCATCCAGATACATGCCGAGCAGCTTCTGCGTCATCCAGTCCGAGGCCATCAGCCGCACGGAGACCAGATAGCTCAGCGCGCGGATAAAATCGCGGTTGCCTGTGACAAAGGCAAGGCTCAGTCCCGGGACAAACGTGAGCGAAAACGAATAGATGTAAATAACGTTGCCCATCGTGTCGAACGCCTTGATGGGCGGGGGCTTTTCCCCGTCGTAGGCGAGCTCGCTCGCCGCGTCCTCCTCGACGATCGGGATGCGGTAGCGGTTGGAGAGCTCCACGAGCTTTTTGCGCCGCTCAAGCGACAGGATATGGCCCGTGGGGTCATGATAGCTCGAATTGACAAAGATGAGGCGCGGCTTTATGTGCGTAAGCAGCTTTTCGAGCACCTCGCAGTTCATACCGTCCGCATCGATGGGAACGCTCAGGATCTTTGCGCCCGCGAGCTCCATCACACGGTACATATCGGGGTGCACGGGCTCCTCCATCACCACGCTGTCACCCGGCTTGACCAGCAGCGTCACGATGAAGTCAAGTGCCTGGTTCGTCTCCGACAAAACCTGAATTTCGCCCGATGACGCCTTTACACCCTTCGTACTGAGGAAAGCCACGAGCTTTTGCCGCAGAAACTTATCGCCCTTGTAGGGGCTGAAAAAATACTGGCACGGGCCGCTGCCCGTGACGAGCGCGGCAATATCCTGCGCCACGCGCTCGGACGAAAACACCTCGCGCGAGGCGACACCGCTGCCGAGGGAATAGTGGCTTTCATCCGTAAAGCGCTGAAACAGGTCGTCAAACGTCTTTTCCATGTCAAGGTACTTGTCTGCCACCTCGCTGACCCAGTTGACGCGCCCGCCCTGCGCATTTTCGCCGCTTTCCTCTTCCGCGGCCGTCTTGTCAACGCTCGCCGCGGTCACGACATAGCCCACGCCCTGGCGCGACTCGATCCACGCGTCGCTCTTGAGCTCGCTGTACGCCTTGACCACCGTATTGCGGTGCACATCTAAAATCTGTGCGAGGGCACGCTCGCTTGGCAGCGTGCTGGCCCTCGGCAGCGCGCCGCTGATGATCTGCGCTTTGATCTGCTCGGCGATCTGCAAATACACCGGCACCTTCGCATCCTTATCGATCTTGATCGTCATAGGGGCTCTTCTCCCTTTTCCGCGGCGGCCGGTCTCTCACCTCCGGCACATCTTGCAGTCTCTGCCGCAGTTCTCTCATGCTCTCTTTTGCATTTTATCACAACTTTTCATGATTTGTACAGACATTTTTGTGCATCTGCGCTAAATTCCTAAAAATATAAGGTGAAGGGCGTCCTTTCGGACGCTCTTCACCCTTTCGGTTGGGACTATGAGCAGAATAGGATGTTCCTTTTTGCCTTAAAACAGCAGGTGTGCGATGGGGCAGACGATGAGCAGGCTGATGATGGTGCGCTCAAGGAAGATGACGAACAGCTCCCAGATGTTGAGAGGAAGCTTGGAGCCGAGGATCAGACCGCCGACCTCAGAGAGGTAGAGGACCTGCGTGACAGAAACGACAGCGACGATGAATCTGGCCATCTCGCTGGTGCACTCCGCGATCAGGATGGCGGGGGTGAGCATATCGGTGAAGCCGACGATCATCGTGGAGGCAACAGCATTCGCTTCGGGGACCTGCAGCAGCTGGAGCAGGGGACGGAACGGGATGCCGAGCCACTCAAAGATGGGGGTGTAGTTGGCAAGGATGAGGGCGATGGTGCCGATGGCCATGACGGAGGGCAGAACGCCGAACCACATGCTGCAGGCGTTCTTGGCGCCGCTCTTGAAGAATTCACCGATACCCTTGTGCTCGGCAACGCGCTTCATGGCGAGGTCCATGCCGTACTGGACGTTGCTCGTGTAGCCCTCGGGGAGGGTATCGGGAGCAGCCTTGCCTTCGACTAAGTACGTGGCGGGCTTTTTGCGCAGGGGGTAGAGATATGGGCACACGATCGCGCAGACGATACCAACGAAACAGACGATCAGGTAATAGGTACCAAAGTATTCGAGCATACCGACCGTCTCGAGAACGACGAGGGTAAAGGTGATGGAAACGGCGGAGAACAGCGTTGCGATGATGCTCGCTTCCTTGGCGTTGTAGTAGCCGCCCTCATACTGGTTGCAGGTGAGCATAACGCCGAGCGTACCGTCGCCGATCCAGGAGGTGATGCAGTCGACCGCAGCACGGCCGGGAACCTTGAAGAGGGGACGCATGACCTTGGTGAGCAGCGCGCCGACGAATTCGAGCAGGCCGAAGTCGAGCAGCAGCGGCAGCAGCAGCGCCGCGATGACGAAGATGATAACGAGCGTGGTGAGCAGGTCATAAAGGACAAATCCGCCCTGACCGCCGCCGGTGATCATACCGATGAGACCCACGCCGTCCTCGCCGACACCCAGATAGGTGAGCCACACGAAGATGACCGCGAGCACACGGATCACGACCCAGATGGGCTTGCAGGCAAAGCATTCCTTCATGATGTCGCTATTCATAATGAATTTAGGCTTTGCCAGTGCGATGACCGACAGCACCGCCGAAACGGTGAGGATCAGCACGCACAGCAGCGGCAGGAAGCCGCCGATGTAGCCCGAGATGATGTCGGCAAGGATCTTGACCACAACGGTCCAGTCGCCGTCAGCATTCTTCACAGGGATCATAAACAGGATGATACCGGTGATCGACGGGATGATGAACAGAGCTTTCAGTTTTGCGTTACTTTTGGTTTCCATTCTCTCTCCTCCTTCATATTCGAGTCTCTCCGGCAGGCATTCCCTCTCACGGCCGCCGCCGGATAAGTTACTCTTAACACATACTTTAACCTATTTTATTGACAACGCAAGTACCAGCAAGACCTTCTATTTGTATACCAGTAATAAAATTCTACATTTTGTCATCTGCTTTTTTGTAGAACTTTACGTCTATTTGCGTCTTCTTTGCACTTCTCACAGCGACAGCTGCGAAAAAGACAGGTCGAGGGCGCGTGACCGCGCCCTCTTTTCTCTTTTTTCACGATTGCAAGTTCTCAAGCTCCGACTTGCCGATCGCCATGCGTTTCCACTCTTCCGGCAGCCCCGGCGCGATCATCGGAAAAAGGTTTTCCGTGTCTGCCGTCGGCTGGATATTATAGGTGCCGTACTTGTTGATGAGATCAGCGCAGTCGCTGGGCTGGCCGAAGCGCGCTTTGAGCATCGGCGTCATGTCGCGCGGAAGTCCCACGTCCTTGCGTTTCATTGAGAAGATCACCTCCGGACGTAGTATGTCCGGAGGCGGTCGTTCTCTTGCGTTTTCTTATGCGCGCAGTGATGTGGGATACACGCCCGCATCGTGCAGCTTTTTAAGCTCTTTCTGCACCATTTCCTTATCCTCGTGATACGTCATGCCGAACCAGCGCGCGCTCGATCTCAGCACGGAGACGGTGAGCTCGCCGCGGTCGATGAGCTGACCGATCAGGCTCGGCAGCAGGCACTCTCTTTTGATCTCGCCATCCGGCAGGGCGCGGAGGAAGTCCTTGAAGTACTCGTCGAGCTTTTCAAAGAGCCAGGGCGTAAAGCCCCAGAAGTTCATCGAAACCGGCGTTTCGGGCGTGTAGACCGGGCCGTCGCCGTTTTCCTGAATGTCGCGGATCCGGCCGTCGTCGCAGGGCTTCAGGTGGAACGTCTCCACCACGCGGTCGAGCATCCCCTGCTCGTTCACGTGGCACACGCCGCGCGTGACCGTGCCGTGCTCGCTCACGGTGTTGCAAAGGTCGTAACCGACCATCGTTCCCTCGCCCGTTTCGGCAAGCTTGGAAAGCTCCTGATAGATCGTCTTGAACGCGTCCACGCCGTAATAGTCGTCGGCGTTGATGACAACGAACGGCTCGCTCACGCACTCTCTCGCGCAGAGCAGCGCGTGCACCGTGCCAAACGGCTTGACGCGCTCCTCCGGTACCTTATAAAATGCGGGCACGCTCGAAAAATCCTGATACGTGTAGCAAACCTCGACCTTTTCTCCGTCCGCCGTCCTGCGCCCGGCAAGGTATTTGCCGACCATATTCTCCATCAGCTCGCGCATATCGGGCTTGATGATGAAGACCACCTTCGTAAAGCCCGCGCGCAGCGCGTCGAAAATGGAGTATTCCATCAAAATTTCACCGTTCGGACCGATGCCGTCCACCTGCTTATTGCCGCCGTAGCGCGAGCCCATGCCCGCCGCCATAATGACCAGCGCTGCCTTCATAACAATAAAACTCCTCTCGATCTTCTCTGATGTGTTCAAAGGGTTCCTGCTTCCTTTCATCATAGCCCATCCCGCGGGGCATTGCAACCGTCTTTTCCTCTCTTGTCTTTTGCCGCAAAGCTGATATACTGAAATTCACTTCCCGCTTCGAGGTGTATCGTTATGGAGTCATTTCTTCACGCCGTCGCGTCCGTCACCATCATCCTGCTGCTGACGGCCACGGGCTATTTCTGTGCGGCCATGGGCTGGATGAGCCCGCAGGCCAAGCGTTTTATCAGCAAGTTCACCATGTCTGTCGCCATCCCCTGTATGTGCGTCTACGGGCTGACGAACAACCTGACGCACGAGCTGCTCGCGGGCTCGCTCGGCTTTCTGCTCGTGCCGCTTCTTTCCACGGTCGGCGCGTTCCTGCTGTCGCTGCTCGTCGGCAGGCTCCTGAAGCTGCCGCGCAAAAGGCTCGGCGTCTTTATGATGATGTGCTCGGTGTCAAACGCCATCTTCATCGGCCTTCCGATGTGTACCGAGCTCTTTGGCGAAGCCTGCACGCCCTACGTTATGCTCTATTACCTCGTCAACACGAGCTTTGTCCAGCTCGTCGGCCTGTCGCTCGTGCGCTGGGCGGGCGACGGCGGCGGCTTCGACTGCCGGATGATCAAAAAGTTCCTGACCACCCCCGCCGTCATCGGCGTTCTTGTGAGCTTTGTGCTCGTCTTTACGGGCGTTTCCCTCCCGCCGCTCGTGATGAGCTACTGCAAATATATGAACAACCTCGTCACGCCGCTGGCGCTGCTGCTCACGGGGTATATCATCTATGAGATCGGGCTCAAAAATCTGAAGCTCGACCGCGACCTTGCCATCATGCTGCTCTTCCGCTTCCTGCTCGTGCCTGGCGTGTCGTTCGCGCTGTGCGAGCTCTTCGGCGTCGCGGGTCTTGGGCGCAGCGTGCTCCTTGTCGAAACCGCCATGCCGGTCGTGACGCAGACGGTCGTCGCCGCCGCGGACTACGGCGCGGACGAGCAGTTCGCCGCGCAGGGCGCGGCGCTCTCCACGCTCGCCTGTTTTGTCGTGATCCCCGTACTGATGCTGATCCTGTAAAAAATGCCCGCGCCGTGGGCGCGGGGATTTTTTTATCTTCAATTTCCGATCAGTGCGGACAGGCCGCCGGTTCTCAGTTCGTCTTTGTAGTAGTTGAGCTCATCGCCGATGAGCTCGTCGAGCACCCGCATCCCCAGCACCTCCACGGGCGCCTTGTCGTCCGTCAGGATGCAGGCGCCGCCCTCGTAGGGCGTGAGCTTTTCCTGCACCGTGCGCATCATGTCGGCGTAATCGCTGTCCTTGAGCTTTGCGATGCTGCACAGGAACGTCTTCTCCCAGTCATCCGCGTTCGTGCAGAAGACCTCGGTGTTCGTGTTGCCCTTCACAGGCGCGGTGACGGTGTATTTAAAAACGCTCGCCATCGTATCGCAGAGGTATTCGTTGATCGAGCCGTTCTCCGCGGACGTCATGTTGAGGTTCACCACCATCACGCCGTTCGGCTTCAAATGGCGCTGCACCTCCGTGAAAAATTCGACGCTCGAGAGCTGGAACGGGATGGTGATATCCTGATAGGCGTCGACCATGATGACGTCGAACCGCTCCTCGCTCGCGGCGAGATACGCGCGCCCGTCCTCGACCGCGACGGTCACGCTGTCGGGCAGGCCGAAGTAGTCCGAGGCAATGCCGGCGATCTTTTCGTCGATCTCCGCGCCCTGCACACTCGCGCCGGGGAAATAGCGCGTGCAGTAGCTCGCGTACGTGCCAGAGCCCATGCCGAGGATCATCACGCTGCGGTTTTCGTTGTCCGTGCCGTCCATGCCCGCCATGCAGGGCGCGGCAAGGGCATAGTCGTAGTACATGCCCGTCAGCGCGTCGCCCTTGACCTGCACGCTCTGCACGCCGAAGAGGACGTTCGTCGAGAGCGTCGTGCGCTTCGCGTCGTCCTTGACCTGCAAATAGTTGTAGATGGACTCGTCCTCGAGCGCGATATCGCTCTCCCAGAAGGCAAAGCTGTAGCCCGGCAGGGCGAAGCACAGCCCGGCGATCAAAAGGGCAGAGACGATGCCCGGCACGCTCTTTTTCTTCTCGAACACGAAGTACGCGATGCCGATGGCCGCGAGCACACCGGAGAAGGTCAAAAACGTTGCCGCCGTGCCGACGGCGGGAATGGTCACGAACGTCGGCACGAAGGTTCCGATGATGCTGCCAATCGTGTTGAGCGCGTTGAGCCGGCCCACCGTCTTGCCCGTGTCGTCGAGATTATCGACCGTAAAGCGCGTGAGCGACGGCGTGACGGTGCCGAGCAGCACGCAGGGGAACGCGAAGATGACAAGGCACGCCGCAAGCGCCGCCCAGACGAGGAAATTCTTCGTCACAAAGAGCGCCAGCAGCAGCGAGATCCCGGCGATGAGGTACCGTCCCACAAACGGGATGAGCGCGATCCAGATGGCCGCGAGGATGAGGCGGCGGTAGAGCCTGTCCGGTGTCGCGCTCTGGTCGGCGAGCTTGCCGCCCCAGACGTTGCCGATCGCCATCGCGATCATGATGACGCCGATGATCACGGTCCACACGATCTGCGATGAGCTGAAATACGGCGCCATGAGCCTGCTCGCGCCGAGCTCGACCGCCATAACGGACATTCCCGAGAAAAATTCGGTCAGGTATAAAAAGTATTTGCTGCGGATGAGTTTATTTTCCATGCAGGGCCTCCCTGTCGCTTCAGTCTGCGCCGTCTCCGGCGCGGTCAGGGCGATTATAGCACGCTCCCGCTCCGGCACGCAATGTTTTTGCCGCATATTCATTCCTCCCGCGCATATTCCCCTTTGGGGCGCATATAGATGGAGCAACATGAGTCAGGAGTGTTGCTGCATGAAGGGAAACATGGAAGAACGAGCCCGCACGCTGGCGGCCTACATCATCGAAAACCGCGCCACCGTGCGCGCTGCGGCGAAAAAGTACGGCGTGAGCAAATCCACCGTCCACAAGGACCTGCAGGACCGTCTGCCCCAATTTGACCGCTGCCTGTACCTTCAGGTCAAGGAGGTGCTCGACGAGAACAAGGCCCAGCGGCACATCCGCGGCGGCATGGCCACGCGAAAAAAATACAAGGGCATCTGAAACCTTTTTCGCAATTTTTCGTCTATAGGATACAGGCGTTCTGTCCGGGCGATGAAAATTCCTCTTGCATCCGTCCGCCACACAGGGTAGAATGCTGTTATTGTCAACCAAAAGAAAACAGAACGGAGCAATGAGATGAGAAAACAGGACTATTACGAGCCCTACTTTGATGACGTGCCGCGCCGCAGGAAAAATACCAAAAAGCAGAAAAAGAAAAAGTCCGGCAGCCGGGGCGAGCGCGCGGTCGTGACGCTTCTGTCGCTTCTTTTTCTGACTGTGGCGGTCGTGGCGGCGGTCAAATATGTCGTGCGCGCACCGGAGCCGGTCACGGATGACCCCGCCGGCACGCAGACCGGGCAGGACAGCGCGCAGGACGAGGATGCCAATGCCATCCAGACCATCTCCAACGGCAAGGAACGCAAAAAATATTGCTACACCATCCTTGTATACGGCGTGGACAACGACGCCGGCGGCAGCGACACGAATATGCTCATGCGCTTTGACGCGGAGAACAAGAAGATCGACGTCGTCAGTCTCCCGCGCGACTCGCTGATGAGCAACGGCCACAAGCTCAATTACGCCTACAACAATGGCGGCACGGAGCTGCTGAGAAGCGAAGTGGAGGACCTTCTGGGCATTCCCGTGGACTTTTATGTCTCCGTCGACCTGAAAGGCTTCATCGCGCTTGTCGATCAGATCGGCGGCGTGGAATTCGATGTGCCCTGCGATATGGACTATGACGACCCCTATCAGGACCTTCACATCCACTTCAAGGCCGGGCTCCAGAAGCTGAACGGCCAGCAGGCCATGGAGGTCGTGCGCTTCCGTCACAACAACGACAACACCGGCTACGGCGGGCGGCAGGACCTGGGCCGCATCGAGACCCAGCAGGCATTTCTGAAGACGGTCGCGCAGAAGCTGATGAAGCTGGAAAACGTGCCCGCGATGGCGGAGACGTTCCTCAAATACGTCAAGACCGACCTAACGCTCGGCAACCTCGTCTGGCTTGCCAACGAAGCGCTCTCCATGGGCGGCATGGACGCCATCCACTTTGCCACCCTTCCCGGCGACGGCTCGGGCTGGTATAAGGGCATGTCGGTCTACGCGCTCGACCCCGAGCAGGTGCTCGCGATGACCAACTCGATGCTCAACCCTTATGCTGCCGATATCACCGCGGACGAGCAGAACATCATCGTTCCGTAACGCCCCGCGCAGATTCCGAGAATGTGAGAAAGAGAGAAAAGACGCCATGAAGTTCCGCTTTGCGCTGCTCATCGCAGCGCTCACGCTTGCACTGAGCATCAGCGCCTTTGCCTACAGCGAAGAGTCCCCGCAGGAAAACGCCGCCCCCGCACAGGATAAGACGGCGACCGACGAGTCCTCTTCCCCCTTTGTGCCGCTGCGCGCCTATGAAGGGCAGTTCGGCGACGTGACGGACGGCAACTGGTTTGCCCCTTCGGTCATCTCGGCCTATGAATACGGGCTTCTGAGCGGCCGCGGCGAAAACGCCTTTGCGCCGGGCGGCAATGTGACGATCGCCGAGCTGCTGACCGTCGCCGCGCGCCTGCACGCCATTTACACAACAGGGAGCGACGATTGCATCCCCGCCGCTCCGCTCGGCAAGAGCTGGTACCAGCCTTATGTTGACTACCTTCAGAACGAAAAGCTCCTCGACACGAGCTTTGAGGGCTTCTACCTCCTGCCCGCCTCGCGCGCGCAGATGGCAGGCATCTTCGCCTTTGCCCTGCCGTCGGAGTGGTACGAGGAGAGCAACGCCGAGCTGGTCACCTCCGCTTACGCGAGCGGCGACTTCATCACCGACGTGACGACCAAAACGCCGTACCGCAGCGAGATCCTGCTGATGTATCGCCGCGGACTGCTCGCCGGCATGGATGAAGCCGGCAGCTTCTATCCCGACCGCAGCGTGAGCCGCGCGGAGATCGCGTCGCTTCTGACGCGCGTGGTCGAGCCGGAGACGCGCCTGACGCTCACCTGGACAGTCGCACCCTATCATTCCGCCAAGGGCGCGACGCTCGCGGGCCTTGTCAAGGCCCCGCAGAAAACGTCTCTCCCGACGTCGGCCAAGGACACCGCCGCCATCGACGCGCTCGTGCGTGATATGCTCGCGCGCGGCGAGCACACCATCACACTCCAATACGCCAAGGCGCTCACCGCCGCCACCGCAAGCGCGCTGACGCAGGCGTTCACCTCCTGCGTGAAGACCTATTGCGAACAGATGTATAACGCCGTGTCCTGCCGCTCGTACTCCACGGGCAAGGTCGTGCTCACCTTCTCCTCCACCGCCTGCACGGACGCGCAGCTCGAGACCTACCGCGCCAAAACGCTCGCCGCGGCCATCCGGGTGCACGACTCTCTCTGGGAGAGCGGCGAGCTGAGCTATGATATGACCCAGTACGAGATCGCACAGGTCTATTTCCAATGGCTGTGCGACCACTGCCGCTATGACGACAAGGCGGGCGACGATTCGCTCAGCCACCTCGCCTACGGCGCGCTGGTCGACGGTCTTGCCGTGTGCGACGGCTACACGGGCGCTTACAATCTGCTCTTGAAGCTCGAGGGCATCGACTGCACCGCTCTTTTCAACAACAGCCATATCTGGACCGTTGCCGGGCTCGACGGCCGCCGGTACCACATTGACGTCACCTGGGGCGACCAGTACGGCCGCACGGACCTGCGCTACTTCGGCATGACCGCCGAGCAGTCGCGCAAATACCACCCCTGGACGGAGAAAAAGTAAAATCGCTATCTTCCGCAAGCAGCAGGCGGCGTGACGCAAGTCACGCCGCCTGCTTTTTTCTCTCCCCTGCCCATAAAAGCGGCGGGAGACCGGGCAAAAATCAGGGAATAGTGGCAAAAAGCGGCGGATAGCGCAATTTTTTATAAATGCCTATTGACACGGTAGGAATTACGCGTTACAATTCCTATCTGCAAGGTAGGCATTTGAAGGAAAGGGGCGCTGCTCATGATGATCTCCTCCCGGGGGCGCTATGCGCTGCGGGCCATGCTCGACATGGCGGAGCACGGCGGCGGAGAATGGCTGCGGCTCAGCGATATCGCTCAGCGCCAGCAGCTCTCCAAAAAATATCTGGAAAGCATCATGGCATCCCTGAGCCGGGCCGAGCTGGTCGAAAGCGCCGTAGGCAAAGCGGGCGGCTACCGCCTGACCCGTTCGCCGGAGGATTACCCCGTGGGCGAAATTTTGCGGGCGGTGGAGGGCGACCTTTCGCCGATCTCGTGCCAGTCCGAGGAGAAATCGGGCTGCGGCCGGTCCTGCGACTGTGACGCGCGCCTGTTCTGGCAGGGGCTTGAGGACCAGATCAATACCTATATCGACAATCATACGCTGGCGCAGTTCCTGCGCGCAAATAAAAAAACACCGGACCGTCCCTGCGGTACGGAACGAAAATAAGGTGGTTAATATGAGTAAGGCACTTTTGGAGATCCGTGACCTGCACGTGCGGGTCGAGGAAAAGGAGATCCTGCACGGCGTGGATCTGACCGTCGGTCAGGACGAGACCCATGTTCTCATGGGGCCGAACGGCACCGGCAAGTCGACGCTTGGCTACGCCGTCACCGGCAATCCAGCCTACAGCGTCACCGCAGGCTCGATTCTGTTCGACGGTGAGGATATCACCGCGCTCCCCGTCAACGAGCGGGCGAAAAAAGGCATTTTCCTCTCCTTCCAGAATCCGCTGGAGGTCCCCGGCGTGACGCTGAGCGCGTTCATCCGCAGCGCGCTGGAGCAGAAGACCGGCGACCGTCTGAGGCTGTGGGACTTTAAGAAAAAGCTCAAGGAGACCATGGCGCTTTTGCATATGGACGAGAGCTATGCCGAGCGTGACCTGAACGTGGGCTTCTCCGGCGGCGAGAAGAAAAAGGCTGAAATTCTGCAAATGCTGATGCTCGAGCCGAAGCTCGCGATCCTCGATGAGACCGACTCCGGCCTGGACGTTGACGCGGTCCGCACCGTCAGCGAGGGCGTGCGCCTCTTCCGCGAGCGGACGCACGGGTCGCTGCTCATCATCACCCACTCCACCCGCATTTTGGAGGCGCTCCATGTGGATGCGGCCCATGTGATGGAAGAGGGCGTCATCGTCCGCAGCGGCGGCGCCGAGCTGGTGGAGGAGATCAACGAAAAAGGCTTCGGCAGCCTGAAGGAAGACTGAGGCGGGAGGCTCCTGACATGGCAGATTTGAAAGAAAAGACCTACGTGGAGGACGTGGACCGCAGCGTCTACGACATTCGGGACGAGGAAAACGACGCGTACCGCATGGAATCCGGCCTGACGCCGGAGATCGCCGAAAAGCTCTCCAAGGAGAAGGACGATCCCGTGTGGATGCAGCAGTTCCGGCTCGAATCCCTCCAGATCTACAATGAAATGAAGATCCCCAACTGGGGCCCGCCAATTGAGGGCCTTGATATGGATCATATCGCGACCTACGTTCGCCCCAACACCAAAATGCGCAACGACTGGAAGGACGTGCCGGAGGATATCAAGGAGACCTTCGAGCGCCTTGGCATCCCGCAGGCGGAGAGAAAATCCCTCGCCGGCGTGGGTGCACAGTACGACTCCGAGCTCGTGTATCACAACGTCAAGGACTCCGTGGCCGCCGAGGGCGTGGTATACACCGACATGGAGAGCGCCATGAAGGGCGAATACGCCGACATGGTGCGCAAGTACTTCATGAAGCTCGTGACGCCCCGCGACCACAAGTTCGCGGCGCTGCACGGCGCGGTGTGGTCCGGCGGCTCGTTTGTGTATGTGCCCAAGGGCGTGCACCTCTCGATCCCCCTGCAATCCTACTTCCGGCTCAACGCCAAGGGAGCCGGTCAGTTTGAGCACACGCTCATCATCGTGGACGAGGGCGCGAGCCTGCACTTTATCGAGGGCTGTTCCGCGCCAAAGTACAACGTGGCAAATCTCCACGCCGGCTGCGTGGAGCTGTATGTAAAAAAGGGAGCCAAGCTCCGCTATTCCACCATCGAGAACTGGTCCAAGAATATGTACAACCTGAACACCAAGCGCGCGCTGGTGGAGGAGGGCGGCACCATCGAGTGGATCTCCGGCTCGTTCGGCTCCCACGTGGGCTGCCTCTACCCCATGAGTATCCTGAAGGGCGACAACTCCCGCATGGAGTTCACCGGCGTCACGTTTGCCGGCGCGGGGCAGAACCTCGACACCGGCGCAAAGGTCGTCCATGTGGGTAAAAATACAAGCTCCTACATGAACACCCGCTCGATCAGCAAGAGCGGCGGCATCAGCACCTTCCGCTCAAGCGTGGTCGTCGAAAAGGGCGCCAAGGGTGCCAAGTCCGCCGTGTCGTGCCAGTCGCTGATGCTGGATTCCGAGTCCCGCTCCGACACCATCCCCGCAATGGACATCCGCACGAAGGACGCGGCCATCGGCCATGAGGCCAAGATCGGCGCGATCAGCAACGAGGCGGTCTTCTATCTGATGAGCCGCGGCATGAGCGAAGAGGATGCCCGCGCGATGATCGTCAGCGGCTTTGCCGACAATGTGTCCAAGGAGCTGCCGGTGGAGTACGCGGTGGAAATGAACAACCTCATCCGGCTCGAGATGAAGGGCAGCATTGGCTGAAAGGAGTTTGGATATGAACGATACGATTTTGATCAACCGGCTCCCGACCCGCACTTGGAACCGGCTGGGCGTGAACGAAACGGCCATCGCCTGGGGGCAGGCCGACGATTTGGGCGAAGAGAAAATCACCGCTGCCGGTCAGACCGAGCGGCTTGAGATCGCTGGCTCCGGCGAACGCAGCGAGAAGGCTGTGGATATCCACGCGCCCGCGGGCCAGACCGTCACGGTGTTTGAAACGCTGAGAGCGGAAAAGAGTCTTCTCGTGCGCACGGCGCTCCACGTTGAAAAGGATGCAAAGGTGCGGCTCGTGCAGATCCAGAACGCGGCACAGGACTCGCTGCTCCGTCTGGAGACGAGCGGCGAGTGCGCCGAAAACGGTCAGATCGAGCTGATCCAGGTCCTGCTGGGCAGCGGCGATGTGTACAGCGACGGTCATTTCGAGCTGAACGGCGACGGCGCGGGCTTCACGGCCGGTATCGGGTATCTCGGCCAGAAGCAGCAGACCGTGGACATGAATCTTGTGGTGAATCATTGGGGTCAGAAGACCGCCAGTGAGATCAACGCCGCCGGTGCGCTGAAGGACGACGCACAGAAGATCTTCCGCGGGACCATCGACTTTAAGAAGGGCTCTGCGGGCTCCGTCGGCAGCGAGCAGGAGACGGTTCTGATGCTGGGCGACGGCGTTGTGAATAAGACGGTGCCGCTCATCCTGTGCGCGGAGGAAAACGTCGTCGGCAACCACGGCGCGACCATCGGCGAGCTGGATGAGGACACGCTGTTCTACTTTGAAAGCCGCGGCATTTCCGCGGCAGAGGTGGAAAACATCATGGCCCGCGCCGCCATCGAGCGGCTGGCCCACACGCTGGAGGATGAAACGGCGCAGGCCGCGATCCTTGCCGAGCTCGAGGAGGTGCTGTAAGATGGCAAATGCATACCGGGATGACTTCCCCCTGCTCAAAAGTCAGGATGTCGCGTATTTAGACAACGCCGCGACAGCGCAGCGCCCGCAGTGCGTGCTGGACGCTGTGACGACATTCTACCGCTCGCAGAACGCCAACCCGCTGCGCGGCCTCTACCCGCTGAGCATTGCCGCGACGGAGGCCTATGAAAACGCGCGCGAGGCCGTTCGGTCCTTTCTGAACGCGAAGAGCAGCCGCGAGATCATCTTCACCCGCAACACCACCGAGAGCATCAATCTGGCGGCTTACAGCTACGGCCTTTCCCACGTGAAGGCCGGGGACGAGGTGCTCGTGTCCATCATGGAGCACCACAGCAACCTGCTGCCTTGGCAGATGGTGTGCCGTCAGACCGGTGCGACCCTCAAATTCATGGAATGCGAGATGGACGGCACGCTGGATCTGAACAAGGTCGAGCCGCTCATCACGCCGAAAACGAAGATCGTGGCCTGCACGCACGTTTCCAACGTCTTAGGCCGCGTGAATCCCATCCGCGAGCTCGCGGCGCTGGCGCACCGCGCCGGCGCGGTGATGGTCGTCGACGGCGCGCAGAGCACGCCGCACCTTCCGGTGGACGTGCAGGCGCTGGACGCGGACTTCTTCGCCTTCTCCGGTCACAAGGTCTACGGTCCCATGGGGATCGGTGCGCTCTATGGCCGCGAAGATCTGCTGAACGATATGCCGCCGTTCCTCACCGGCGGCGAGATGATCGAATCCGTCACCCGTGAGGGTGCGGTCTTCGCCGAGCTCCCGCACAAGTTCGAGGCCGGCACGGTCAACGCGGCGGACGCCGTGGGCCTGCACGCGGCCATCGACTACGTGAAAAGCATCGGCTTTGCGCAGATGCACGAGCGCGAGGTCGCGCTGACCCGCCGCGCGATGGACGCGATCGGCGAGATGCCGCACGTCCACGTGCTGGGCTCGGAAAAGCCCGAGGAGCACTGCGGCATCATCACCTTCACGGTGGACGGCGTTCACCCGCACGACATCAGCGAGATCCTTGCGAGCGACGGCGTCGCCATCCGCGCGGGGCACCACTGCGCGCAGCCGCTGCTGGCCTATCTGAAGCATCCGTCCACCGCGCGGGCAAGCCTTGCGTTTTACAACACAGAATCCGAGGTCGACCGGCTGCTCGGCAGCATTTCCACGCTAAGGGAGCGAATGGGTTATGGAAAATAGAAGCTTTTACAACGAAATTCTCACCGAGCACAACCTGCATCCGGAGTTCAAGCACGACTTACAGGACGCTGATATCGTGCTCGAGGGCGTGAATCCGAGCTGCGGCGACGACATTTTCCTCAAGCTGAAGCTGGACGGCGATGTGATCGCGGACGGTGCGTTCGTCGGCGACGGCTGCGCCATCTCGCAGGCCTCGGCGGATATCATGCTGGGCATGATCGTCGGCAAAAAGAAGGAGGACGCGCTGAAGCTGGGCGAAATTTTTCTGAAAATGATCCAGGGCGAGGCGTCGGAGGACGAGATCGACAGTCTGGAGGAGGCATCGGCTCTCCGCGATATCGCCCATATGCCCGCGCGCGTCAAATGCGCGGTGCTGGGCTGGCGCACGCTGAAGGAGGCTCTGCTGGACGGACCTGAGCAGGAGCAAGCCTGATCATCGAGCCAATATCACAGGAACAAAAAGAGGTATTTGCCGCGGCGTTCGGCAAATACCTCTTTTTTCAGGACAGCAGGCCCGTGATTTATCGCAGGCAGAGATAATGGGTATCCGGCAAAAGCCGGATACCCATTATCTCTTTCAAATCTCAAATGTCTCGTCGCCGTGCGTGATGTGCGCGACGATATCCTTTTCGTCCGGGTGCGCGGCGATGTAGCGGTCGATGACCTCATACTTTTTCCACATGTGCATCGGGAAGACATGCTTCACCGTCACATTTTTCAGCAGATATTCGATGCCTAGGCCCTCGCTCCCCTCGCCCAGCCGCGGGTCGAGCGGCGCCATCGCCGCCGTGATCTCGGGCGCGATGTTATTATCCGTCGCCTCGTTTTCAACCGCCGAGGCGAGCTTTTCGATCGCCGCGCGGTAATGGGCGGCCATATTATTGCAATACGCCTCGCCCTCGCTCTTCCAGTCCCACCAGTTGAGGTCGCCCCCGTGGTAGACCATCTTCCCCTCGCAGCGCAGGAGATATGCGTTTCCGATGTCCGTCGACTTGATGGCGCGGATGCTCAGATCCTCGCCCGCGGCTTCCGTGAGCAGGATGCTGTTGGGCCGCAGAACAGTCGTGCGGGCAAAGGCTTCGTCGGAGATGTTCAGCCATTGCCGCTTGCGCTCGGTCAGGCGCGTGTCGCGCGAGACGAAAAAGCGCGCATTGGGATACTTTTCCAGAAGCGTAAAGACCTTCGCGTCGAAATGATCCTCGTGGCTGTGGCTCGAAAAGACGAGCAGGGGCTTATCGCCGCTTAGTTCCGGCAGCGCGCCGGTATAATCCGGCTCGTAGGTATAGTCAAACAGCGTGTAGAACTTGTCCCACTCGACAAGATACGCGCTGTGGGCAATAAAGGTAACGGTCATCGGTTTCTCCTTTCGCTCCGGAGGATGGAAGCTTGCCTGTAGGATTATAGCAGATGCGCGGCGGGCGCGCAAGGGAAAAGGCTTTTCAAAACCGCGCGGGTATGGTAAAATATAAAAACTTATCTCATTCCCCGCACGAAAGGAGCCGCGCGATGCTGAAAAAGGCCTATGTCGAGATCACGAACCGCTGCAACCTCGCCTGCTCCTTCTGCCCCAAGACGCGGCGTGCGCCGCGCACGATGAGCACCGAAGAATTCGACCTCGTTCTCTCGCGGCTCGAGGGGTACGTGCAGTACGTCTACCTCCATCTCATGGGCGAGCCGCTGCTGCACCCGGAGCTTTCCTCGTTTTTCGCCCTCGCCGGCGCGCGCGGCATGAAGGTGTGCATCACGACGAACGGCACGCTCCTTGAAAAGCGCGCGGATGCGCTGCTGAATGCCGAAAGCCTGCACAAGATCAGCGTTTCGCTCCACAGTTTTGAGGGCAACGACGGCGCGGACGAGCAGGAGCTTGCGTACTTGACGCAGGTGTGGGATTTTGCCGTAAAAGCCGCCGAAAAGGGCGTCATCGTCGCGCTGCGCCTCTGGAACGACGGCGGCGCGGATGCGCGCAACGGCGAAATTCTCGACTTTCTGCACGCGCGCACAGAGGAAAGCTGGCCCGAGATGAGAAACGGCAGCTTCCGCCTGCGCGAGCGGCTGTATTTAGAGCGCGCGGGCAAGTTCGACTGGCCCGACCTGAGCGCCAACGAATCCGGCGCACAGTTCTGCTACGGTCTGCGCGACCAGCTCGGCGTGCTCTGTGACGGCACGCTTGTTCCCTGCTGCCTCGACCACGAGGGCGATATCCCGCTGGGGGATCTCTTCACCCAGCCGCTTGACGAAATTCTGAATTCCCCGCGCGCGATCGCGCTGCGCGAGGGCTTTTCGCAGCGAAAGCCCTCCGAAGCGCTCTGCCGCCGCTGCGGCTTCGCCGCGCGCTTCAACAAATGATATGATGACAGAACATTGGGAAAACTTAAATGCCCTGACCGCGCCGCTGCTCACGTGGTATGACTTAAACGGCCGCACGCTGCCATGGCGCAGCGTCGTCACGCCGTACCGCACGTGGGTCTCGGAGATCATGCTCCAGCAGACGCGCGTGAGCGCCGTCATTCCGTACTTCGAACGCTTCATGGCAGAGCTGCCCGACGCCGCGGCGTTAGCCACCGTGCCGGAGGAACGGCTCTTGAAGCTCTGGGAGGGGCTCGGCTACTACTCGCGGGCGCGGAATCTGCAAAAGGCGGCAAAGGTCATCGTCTCGGACTTTGGCGGCGAGTTGCCGCGCACTTGTGCAAGTCTCAAAACGCTCCCCGGCATCGGCGACTACACCGCCGCCGCCATCGCCTCGATCAACTTCGGCGAGCCGGTCGCCGCAGTGGACGGGAATTTGCTGCGCGTCGCCGCGCGCGTCAGCGGCTGCGCCGACGACATCATGGACGCGAAGGTGCGAAAGCAATTCACCGCGCATCTCAACGACGCCATCGACTTAGCCCGCCCCGGTGCGTACAATCAGGCGATGATGGACCTCGGCGCGACCGTGTGCCTGCCGAACGGCGCGCCGAAGTGCGAGATCTGCCCCGCGCGAATGATGTGCGAGGCGTACAAAAACGGCCTCACCGAAGTCTTACCCGTGCGCGCGAAGAAAAAGGCGCGCAAGATTGAGGAGCGCACCGTGCTGCTGCTCTTTCAAAACGGCAAGGCCGCGCTGCGAAAGCGCGCGGACACGGGGCTTCTCGCCTCGCTCTGGGAATTCCCGAGCGTTTTGGGGAACCTCGACGAGGCGGGCGTTTCGCTTGCGCTTGCGCAGATGGGGCTTTCGGCAAAGTCCATCGAGCCCGCGGGCAGCGCCAAGCACATCTTCACCCACATCGAGTGGGATATGAAGGGCTACTTCGCCGACGTGACGGGCGAAACCGACGAACTATTCTGGGCGGACGCCGCGGCGTTCGACGCCGCCGCCATTCCCACCGCATTCAGGAAATTTGCCGCGTCCGTTCGCGCGCGGCTGCAATAAGAGAGGGAGAACAACGACCATGGCACAGCTTTACTTCAAATACGGCGCGATGGGCTCGAGCAAGACGGCCAACGCGCTGATGGCGCGCTTCAACTACGAAGAGCGCGGGCAGAAGACGCTCCTCTGCAAGCCCCAGCTCGACACGCGCGACGGCGACCACATGGTGCACTCGCGCATCGGCCTCGAATATCCCTGCGTCTACTTCCACGAGATGCGGCAGATGGACGAGGAGGAACTCAAGAAGAACGCCTGCATCATCGTTGACGAAGCGCAGTTTTTGACGAAGGAGGAGGTCTTATACCTCGTCCATCTCGTCGACGACTGCGGCATCCCCGTCCTCTGCTACGGGCTGCGCGCCGACTTCAAGGGCGACCTTTTCCCCGGCAGCTACGAGCTGCTTGTCATGGCCGACAAGTTAGAAGAGGTCAAGACCATCTGCTGGTGCGGCAAAAAGGCCGCGTTCAACGCGCGCTTTGACGCGCAGGGCCATGTCGTCAAGCAGGGTGCGCAGGTCGTCATCGGCGCGAACGACCAATACATCGGCCTGTGCCGCAAGCACTGGATGCTCGGCGACCTTGGCCCTGACTTCAACGGTCAGGGCACGGGCGACTGATGCGCTGCGAGATCTGTCCCCGCCGCTGCGGTGCGGAGCGCACGGAGGAACGGGCGGGCGGCGTCTGCCGGATGCCCGCAGGTCTCGTCGTTGCGCGCGCGATGCTGCACCTGTGGGAAGAGCCCGTCCTCAGCGGGAAAAACGGCGCGGGCTGCATCTTCTTTTCGGGCTGCAATTTGGGCTGCGTGTTCTGCCAGAACGGGCGCATCAGCCATGAGAACTTCGGCAGGGTCATCACGCCCGCGCGCCTGCGCGAGATCATGGAGGACCTCATTGCGCAGGGCGCGCACTGCATCGATCTTGTCACGCCCACGCATTTTACGCCGTGGGTGCTCGAGGCGCTGGATACGCCGCTCGGCGTTCCCGTCGTGTGGAACAGCGGCGGCTATGAGCGCGTGGAAACGCTTAAGTCACTTGAGGGCAAGGTGCAGATCTATCTGCCCGACTTAAAATACGCCATGGAACGCCCCGCGCGCGAGCTTTCCGCCGCGCCGGACTACTTCCCCGTCGCCGCCGCAGCCATCGACGAGATGGTGCGTCAGGTCGGGCCGTACAAAATCGGCGAGGATGGGCTGATGCGCTCCGGCGTCATATTGCGCCACCTCGTCCTGCCGGGGCAGATGGAGAACACCAAGCGCGTCATTGACTATGTTTCGTCCCACTTCCCGCCAAAGACCGTGCTTTTTTCGCTCATGAGCCAGTACACGCCGCAGTCCGGCGCGACCGGCGCGCTCGCGCGGCGCCTGAATGAGCGCGAATACCGCACGGCGGTGCAATATATGCGCGACTGCGGCCTGACCGACGGCTTTTGTCAGGAGCTCTCGAGCGCGAAAGAGGAATACACGCCTGCATTCGACCTACAGGGGGTATAAAATGGCAAATCAGCTCAACTGCCTGCGCTGCGGCGCAGGAATGAACTTCCTCTGCCGCGAAAAAATGCAGCTCGGTCAGACCGGCTGGCTGCTCGGCGACCTGCCCAACCTCGTCGCGGGCGCGATGGAGGTCGAAATTTACGCCTGCCCCAAATGCGGCAAGCTTGAATTCTTTCAGCCCGGCAGCGACAAATTTGCGGGCACAGCAAATGCGGCGGAAACCGCCTCCGGCTTTCTCCCGCCCGACGCACCGGGCGGACTGCCGCGCAAAAAGTGCCCCGTCTGCGGCGCGGTGCTCGATTTCGATTACGGCCGCTGTCCCTACTGCGAGCACGAATTTTGATAATATTTTGTAATATTCTCATCCGATAATACAAGGAGGACTCGATATGGAGCGTGTCAGCAAGCGGAATTACTACTTAGACATCGCGCAGACGGTGCTTGAGCGCGCGACCTGCCTGCGCCGCGTCTACGGCGCGATCATCGTCAAAAACGACGAGATCATCTCCACGGGCTACAACGGCGCGCCGCGCGGACGCAAGAACTGCGTCGACCTCGGCTACTGCACGCGCGAGCAGCTCAAGGTCCCGCGCGGCGAGCGCTACGAGCTCTGCCGCAGCGTCCACGCCGAGGCGAACGCCATCATCTCCGCCCAGCGGCGCGACATGGTCGGCGCGACGATCTATTTAGTCGGCCGCGACGCGCGCAGTGGCGAGCTGCTGCACGACGCGACGAGCTGCCCCATGTGCCGCCGCATGATCATCAATGCCGGCATCGACGAGGTGGTGATCCGCCGGACGGAGGAGGAGTTTGATATCGTTCCGGTGCAAAAGTGGATCGACGAGGACGATTCGCTGTAATTCAAACAAGTGACGCTGTCACTTGTTTGAGGGAGTTTCGCTGCGCTTCGTGCCTTGCCGCCCACAGGTCGGCTGCGACACGCGCTCCGCGCAAAGAGTAATTTGTCACGCACCTGTCGCGACAAATTACGGTCAAAATCATTTGCCGCCTGCGGGCGGCAAAATCTGCGATGCCTTTTCCGTCTGCGGACGGGAATTATTGTAAAATCCTTGCAAATACCGCCATAACGGTGGTAGACTATATCTAATTACGCCCCGCTTTCATTCGGCGCGGGCAGAAAAGAGGAAAGCACCAATGGACAAGAAGAGATTCTATATCACCACCCCCATCTACTACCCCTCCGACAAGCTCCACATCGGCCACACCTACTGCACCGTGGCGACCGACGCGATGGCGCGCTACAAGCGTCTGACGGGCTACGACGTGATGTTCCTGACCGGCACCGACGAGCACGGCCAGAAGATCGAGGACAAAGCGCGCGACGCGGGCGTGACCCCGCAGCAGTTCGTTGACAACATCGTCTGCGGCGAAAAGGGCATTCTCGATTTGTGGAAGCTCATGAATATCTCGAACGACCGCTTCATCCGCACAACGGATGACTACCATGTCGAGGCCATCCAGAAGATCTTCAAGAAGATGCACGACAACGGCGACATCTACAAGGGCACCTACAAGGGCAAGTACTGCAAGCCCTGCGAGAGCTTCTGGACGGAGAGCCAGCTTGTCGACGGCAAGTGCCCCGACTGCGGCCGCGACGTGGAGGACGCCGAGGAGGAGGCCTACTTCTTCAAGCTTTCGAAGTACGCCGACCGCGTGCAGCACCTGCTCGAGGACACCGATTTCCTCCAGCCCGCCTCCCGCGTGAATGAGATGGTCAACAACTTCATCAAGCCCGGCCTCGAAGACCTCTGCGTTTCCCGCACGAGCTTCACCTGGGGCATCCCTGTGGACTTTGACCCGGGTCATGTCGTCTACGTCTGGGTCGATGCGCTCTTCAACTACTGCACGGCGCTCGGCTTCATGAACGACAAGTACGACGATTACGATAAGTTCTGGCCCGCCGACGTCCACTTTGTCGGCAAGGAGATCGTCCGCTTCCACTCCATCATCTGGCCCGCGATGCTCATGAGCATGGATATGCCCCTTCCCAAGCACGTCTACGGCCACGGCTGGCTCGTGATGGACGGCGGCAAGATGAGTAAGTCCAAGGGCAACGTCGTTGACCCGTATGTGCTCGCCGAGCGCTTCGGCGTGGACGCGCTGCGCTTCTTCCTGCTGCGCACGTTCCCGTTCGGCTCGGACGGCAACTTCTCGAATGAACTGCTCATCAACACCATCAATGTCGACCTCGCTAACGACCTCGGCAACCTCGTCTCCCGCACGACGGCCATGGTCGAAAAATATTTCGGCGGCACGCTGCCGGAAAGCCGTCAGGCCGATGCGCTCGACGACGAGCTCATCTCTCAGCTCTCCGCGCTGCGCGGCAAGTATGAAGCCGAGATGGAGAAGTTCCAGTTCCAGAACGCGCTTGAGCTCATCTTCAAGTGCATCCAGCGCGCCAACAAGTATATCGACGAGACCGCACCCTGGGCGCTCGCCAAGGACGAGGCCAACAAGCCCCGCCTTGCCTCCGTCATGTATAACCTGCTCGAGAGCATCCGCATCTGCACCGTGCTGCTCACGCCGTTCATCCCCGATTCCTGCGAAAAGATCTTCGCGCAGATCGGCGCGTGCGCGTGCTGCCGCGATTGGGACAGCGCCGCCAAGTGGGGCAGCCTGAACCTGACCGTCACCGTCCACAAGGGCGAAGCCATCTTCCCGCGCGTGGACGCGCAGAAGGCGCTCGAAGAGCTGGACGCCATCCAGGAGGCGCAGAAGAAGGCCGCCCTCCCCGCGATGGAGTTTGAGCCGATGGCGGAGGAAAAGGTCGATTTCGACACCTTCTGCAAGTCTGACTTCCGCGCCGTCAAGGTCAAATCCTGCGAGGCCGTGAAGAAGAGCGACAAGCTGCTGCGCTTCACGCTCGACGACGGCACCGGCACCGACCGTCAGATCCTCTCCGGCATCCACAAGTGGTACGAGCCCGCCGACCTTGTCGGCAAGACGCTTGTCGCCATCGTCAATCTGCCTCCGCGCAAGATGATGGGCCTTGAGAGCTGCGGTATGCTGCTCTCCGCCGTCCACACCGAAAAGGGCGAGGAGGTCCTCAACCTCATCATGGTGGATGATAAGATCCCTGCGGGAGCGAAGCTCTGCTGAATTATAAAGGGGGATACCCCTTTCAGTTCCCCGCCTTCGGTGGGAGACGCGGACAAAGGGGGTATTCTCTTTCCGAAGAGAATACCCCCTTTAGATCCCCCAGAGAAAGGTTTGCATTGGCAGTCTCAAGCTCGAAGGAGTGCGGCGCCTGTGGAATGGAAGTGCCCTGCGTGGCGGCATCGCTTCGCTCGCCGCCATTGCTTCTGCTACACGACTTGACCTGCTCCTATTATCCGCTGCCGCTCTGCCCATCTTCCGTCGGTACAGACTAATTACCGTCTACCGCCAGCCTCATCAATGCGGCGAGCGAAGCAATGCCGCATCCGACAGGCAGTCTGCCGCCGAGAAAACGTCACTCGCGCCTCACGATAGTAAGGCGCGGTTGATCTCAGTAACGACTCGCAGAAGATTCATGGCGAAGCCATGTACACCGCGCTACCACTCCGCAGGCTGAGCAGTCCTTCAAACTGCAATCTGCCAATGTCGGGGGTCGAGGGGGGCTCCCCTCGTTCTTCTCTGGGGGATACAAAGGGGGTATTCTCTTCGGAAAGAGAATACCCCCTTTGCCCCCGCGTCCCCAAGGAGGGTGTGGACACCCCGTTTTCTTTCTCGGGAAAGAAAATGGGGGGGTGTGAAATGGCAGCAGCGTCCGGTGCTGCATTTCCCCTCCGCGCAAAGCGCGGAAATTTCCCCTTCCCCTTCAGGGGGGAAGAAAGGAGCACCTCATGTACGAATACTTTCATGTAAAGCTTTCCACCAAGTCCACCTTCGGGGCGGTCACGATCGACCCCGAGTACCGCAATATCATTGACCGCGCGGCGGAGGAGGGCTGGCGCTATGTGGGCTTTCTGCCTGTGTCGCAGTCGGCGAACGGTGCGATTCTTGAATATGACCTCATCTTTGAGCAGGAGAAGGCATGAATCTGATCTTTGACACCCACGCCCATTACGACGATGAGGCGTTTGACCCCGACCGCGGGGAGCTTCTTGCGTCCATGCCGGAAAACGGCGTGGGGCTGATCGTCGACCCCGGCTGCGACCTCGAGTCCTCGCGCCGCGCCGTGGCGCTCGCCGAGCAATACCCTCATGTTTATGCCGCCGTGGGCTGGCATCCGGAAAACTGCGCGCCCTACACGCGCGCGAGTCTCGACACGCTGCGCGCCTGGGCCAAAAGCCCGAAGGTCGTTGCCATCGGCGAGATCGGGCTCGACTACTACTGGGACGAGAACCCGCCGCGCGAATGGCAGCAGGAGGTCTTCCGCGATCAGCTCGCGCTGGCGCAGGAGCTTGATCTTCCCGTCATCGTACACGACCGCGACGCGCACGCCGACAGCCTTGCCATCGTGAAGGAATTTCCACAGGTGCGCGGCGTGTTCCACTGCTATTCCGGCAGCGTCGAAACCGCGCAGGAGCTTATAGAGCGCGGCTGGTATCTCGGCTTTGACGGGCCGCTGACCTACAAAAACGCGAAAAAGACCGTCGAAGTCGCGCGCATCGTCCCGCTCGACCGTGTGCTGCTCGAGACCGACAGCCCTTACATGGCCCCCGTTCCCGTGCGCGGCACGCGCAACGACTCGCGCAATGTGTTCCATATCGCGGCAAAATTCGCAGAAATTCGCGGCATGAGCACAGATGAAATCATCGCCCTGACGAACGAAAACGGCCGCCGCTTTTTCGGCATTCAATCAGCGAAAGAGGAACGAAGCTGACCGCTTCCGTTCCTCTTTTTTCATTTCAAAACTGAACGGCGCGGCAAATTTGCTGGCAATATTACCCGATTTTGTCCGCATGTTTATTCTTCCGCTTTAGTCAAGTGTGACTAAGTTGCGAATTTCCCCGCATTTTCTGTTGACGTGTGCTTTTCACGGTGCTATGATACCTACAACCTCAGTATGATTTTCGGAAAGGATTTCGACGAAATGTTCTCTTACACTTCTCGAATGTTAATGTGCATGAACATGGACATGGCGATGCCGATGCCCACGATTGCTCATGCTCATTTGCCTGCCCGATACGCACAGGAACGAAATTGCCGCCGCTGATTGAAAGCGCGCAGAAGGGTCTTGCCACCCGAACATCGTTTGACCTGAAGCGGGGAGCTCATGAGCTCCCCGCTTTTTTTGTTTGCTTTTGGGATAAAGGAGGAATTCACTTGATCGAACTCAAGAACATTTCCAAGGACTTCGGCTCGGGCGAAAAGGCCGTGCACGCCGTGCGCGACGTGTCGCTCTCCATCGGCTCGGGCGAGATCTTCGGGATCATCGGCTTCTCGGGCGCGGGCAAGTCCACGCTCGTGCGATGCATCAACCTTTTGGAGCGTCCAAGCTCCGGCAGCGTCTTTGTCGCGGGACAGGACTTGACGGCGCTCTCTGCCAAGGATCTGCGCGCGGCGCGCAAGAAGATCGGCATGATCTTCCAGCACTTCAACCTGATGCCGTCGCGCACGGTGGCCGGAAACGTCGCCTACCCGCTCAAGGGCAGCGGCCTGAGCAAGGAGGATATCCAGAAGAAGGTCGCAACGCTCTTGGAACTCGTCGGCATCGGCGACAAGGCGGACGCCTACCCCAGCCAGCTCTCCGGCGGACAGAAGCAGCGCGTCGCCATCGCAAGGGCGCTGGCCAACGACCCGCAGGTACTGCTGTGCGACGAGGCGACCTCCGCGCTCGACCCGCAGACGACCAAGTCCATCCTGCACCTTCTCAAGCACCTCAACGAAACGCTCGGCATCACGATCGTGCTCATCACGCACGAGATGGCCGTCGTCAAGGAGATCTGCAACCGCGTCGCCGTCATGGAATACGGCCGCGTCGTCGAGCAGGGTGAGGTCTTCACCGTCTTTGCAGAGCCGAAGCAGGACATCACGAAGAGCTTCATCCACACGACCTCAAATCTTCAGAAGGTCGAAGAGCTCATCGCCGAGGATTCCCCCGTCACGCGGCTCCGGCCCGGCGAGCTCATCGTCCGCCTGTCCTACATCCAGCGCAACGTGAACGAGCCGATCATCTCCGCCGTGTCGCAGATGTTCAACGTCTCGCTCAACATCATCTTCGCCGATATCACCATCGTGCAGGATTCCCCCATCGGCGGAACGGTGGCCATCATCAGCGGCGATCGCAAGCAGATCACAAAGGCGATCGAATATCTCATTGAAAAAAATGTTGGTGTGGAGGTGATCAAAGATGCAAGAGCTGATAACTAATATTGCCCCGAATCTGGCAAGCAAGCTGCCCGATTTCTACAAGGCGCTCGGCGATACGCTGCTGATGGTGCTCTGGTCCGGCGCGATCTCGTTCGTGCTCGGTCTCGCCCTCGGCGTGCTGCTCATCGTGACCAAGCCCGGCGGCATTCTGGAAAATAAGGTCCTCTACCAGATCGTCGACAAGCTCGTGAGCCTCTTCCGCTCCATCCCGTTCATCATTTTACTGACGTGGGTCATGCCCATCACGCGCGCACTGGTCGGCACAGTACTCTATGTGCGCGGCGCGATCGTACCGCTGGTATTCGGCTCAGTGCCGTACTTCACCCGTCAGGTGCAGAGCGCCCTTGCCGAGCTTGACGGCGGCCTCATCGAGGCGGCGCTCTCGATGGGCTCGAGCCCGCTTGAGATCATCTTCCGCGTGTATCTCAAGGAGAGCATCGCGGCCATCTCGCGCGGCACGACCATCACCATCATCAGCCTGCTCAACCTTACGGCCATGGCCGGCGTCGCCGGTGCGGGCGGCCTCGGCGACTTCGCCATCCGCTACGGCCACGACCGCAACATGGCCGACATCACGAACGTCACCGTGCTCGTCCTTGTGCTCATCGTCTGCGTCATCGAATTTGTCGGCGGACGAGTCGTCAAAAAGAACACGCATTAACGTGATCCTCATACAGTCCCTACCCATCCCATTACAAAAATTATTTTAACGGAGGATATTTCCATGAAGCTCAAAAAGTTCTTTGCCCTCGCCCTTGCAGCTGCCACGCTCGCCCTCGCGCTGACCGCCTGCGGCTCCAAGGCCGACGACTCCGCCGACAACAGCGATGCCAACACCGACAATCAGACCGGCGAGACCGTGACCGTCAAGCTCGGCGTGGTCGGCGGCATCTATGACGACCTGTGGGCGCCCGCGAAGGCCGCGCTCGCCGACGAGGGCATCGACCTCGAGATCGTGCAGTTCTCGGACTACGTGACCCCGAACAACGCGCTCGCCAACGGCGACATCGACCTCAACGCCTTCCAGCACCGCATTTACCTCCAGAACGAGATCGAGAGCTACGGCTATGCGATCCAGAACATCGGCAACACCTTCATCATCCCGCTGAACCTCTACTCCCAGAAGGTCAGTTCCGTTGACGAGCTCAAAGACGGTGACGTCGTCGCCATTCCCGACGATCTGACCAACGGCGGCCGCGCGCTCAAGGTGCTCGAAGCCGCGGGCCTCATCGAGCTTGACCCCAACGCCGCCTTTAACCCCACGCTTGACGATATCACAAGCTACAAGGTCAACATCACCATCGAGGAGCTCAAGGCCAACACCATCCCCTCCGTCCTGCCCGACGTGGCCGCCGCGGTCGTAAACGGCAACTACGCGCTCGACTTCGGCCTGAAGACCGACGAGGCCATCTACAAAGACAGCGTCCTCGACGTGGAGGAATACTGGAACCTGATCGCCGCGCGCACCGCTGACGTCGAAGACCCCGACACCGCCGCCATCTATGAGAAGGTCGTCGAAGCCTTCCAGTCCAGCGCGACGGAGGATGTCTTCAACAACACCTTCGGCGGTTACTTCATCGCAGTGGGCTGGGATCAGGACTTGATCAATCAGTAAACACCATCTGACCGCCGCCGCGCTCCCGCAACGCAGGGAGCGCGGGCGGCGGTACGCCTTTCCGGGAGGAATTTATTATGGCACTTGATCTTTCCGCGCTGCGGCGCATCATTGCAGACGAAAACCGCCTGCTCACCGGCGCGGACATTCCCGCAGAATACCAGAGCGACGCGCTCGGCCGTCTGCACGGCGAGGCCGAGGCGCTCGCCTTTCCCCTGTCCACCGAAGAAGTGAGCGGACTTCTGCGCTATGCGCACGCGCAGCGCGTTCCCGTCACGCCGCGCGGTGCGGGGACGAATCTTGTCGGCTCCACCGTGCCGCTCGAGGGCGGCCTCATCATCGACTTATCCCGCATGGACCGCGTGCTTGAGCTCGATGAGGACACCATGACCATTACGGTCGAGCCGGGAATGCTCTTGCAGGGCCTGCAGGCCTATGTCGAAGCGCGCGGGCTCTTCTACCCGCCCGATCCCGGCGAAAAAGCTTCGAGCATCGGCGGCAACATCAGCACGAACGCCGGCGGTATGCGCGCCGTGAAGTACGGCGTCACGCGCGACTATGTGCGCGGGCTCGAGGTCGTGCTCGCCGACGGCACGGTGATGCAGGTCGGCGGCAAGCAGGTCAAGGACGCGAGCGGACTCTCGCTCAAGCACCTGCTCATCGGCTCGGAGGGTACGCTCGCCGTCATCACAAAATGTCTGCTGCGCCTTGTCCCCAAGCCCGAGGCCTCGCTCAGCGTACTCGTGCCCTACGCCGATCTTTCGACCGGCATCCGCAGCGTTTTGACCATCCTGCGCGCGAACGCGAACCCCACGGCGGTCGAATTCATGGAGCGCAAAGTCGTCGCGCTTGGTGAACGCTTTTGCGGCATCTCTTATCCCCGCCCCGACGCCGGCTCTTATATTCTCTTGACCTTTGACGGCAGACTTGAGGAGGTCGCGGCCAACGCCGCGCGTGTGCGCACACTCGCGCTGCAAAACGGCGCGCTCGACTTCATCGAGCTCACCGACAGCGCACGCTCCGCGGATATCTGGCGCGTGCGCGGCGCGCTCGTCAAGGCCGTGGAAGCCGTTTCCGAGCAGGAGCCGGTCGATATCGTCGTGCCCATCAGCCGCACGGCGGACTTCATCCGCTTCATCAACGAGCTGGAGGCGCAGAGCGGGATGCAGATGGTCAGCTTCGGCCACGCAGGTGACGGCAACGTGCACCTGTGCGTCGTGCGCGGCGAGCGCGACGATGAGACCTGGCAGCGCGAGCTGCACGCCAATATGGACAAAGCCTATGCCGAGGCCTACCGGCTCGGCGGCGTCGCATCCGGCGAGCACGGCATCGGCGTATCCAAGCGCCCCTACTTCCTGCGCCAGACGGCGAAGGAAAATTTGCAGGCCATGAACGCCGTCAAATCGGCGCTCGACCCGCTGCACATCTTAAACAACGGCAAATCGTATCTCACAGGAGGAAATGACAATGCAGGCACTTTCTGACCGCACCGCAAGCTTTACCGATTCTGTCATCCGCCGCATGACCCGTATCTCCAACCAGTACGGCGCGGTGAATCTCTCCCAGGGCTTCCCAGACTTTGACCCGCCCAAGCCCATCCTTGACCGCCTTTCGCAGGTCGCCTACGAGGACTTTCATCAGTACTCCATCACCTGGGGCGCGCAGGACTTCCGCGAGGCGCTGGCGAAGAAGCAGTCTCACTTCATGGGCCGCGAGATCGACCCCAACGGCGAGATCGTCGTCACCTGCGGCAGCACCGAGGCTATGATGGCCGCGATGATGACCGTCGCCAATCCCGGCGACAAGGTGGTCATCTTCTCCCCGTTCTATGAAAACTACAGCGCCGACACGATCCTCTCCGGCGCGGTGCCCATCTATGTGCCGCTCACGCCGCCGTCGTTCACCTTCGATCCCGAGATGCTCGAGGATGCCTTCCGCCAGCACCCCAAGGCGCTCGTTCTCTGCAACCCCTCGAACCCCTGCGGCAAGGTCTTCACGCGCGAGGAGCTCGAGATCATCGCCTCGCTCGCCAAAAAGTACGACGTCTACGTCATCACGGACGAGGTCTACGAGCACATCGTCTACGCGCCCCACAAGCACACCTATTTTGCAACGCTGCCCGGTATGTGGGAGCGCACGCTCTCCTGCTCCTCCCTTTCCAAGACCTATTCCGTCACCGGCTGGCGTCTCGGCTACATCATTGCCCCGCCGGAGATCATCGACCGCGCGAAAAAGGTCCACGACTTCCTCACCGTCGGCGCGGCGGCGCCCCTGCAGGAGGCCATCATCCCCGGTCTCAACTTCGGTCAGGACTACTATGACGCTCTTCAGGCCGAATACACGCACAAGAAGGATCTCTTCCTGAAGGGGCTCGATGACCTCAAGATCGTGCACAACGACCCCGAGGGCGCTTATTATGTCATGCTCGATATCTCGGAATTCGGCTACGAGAGCGATCTCAAATTCTGCGAGGACCTTGCAAGCAAGGTCGGCGTGGGCGCGGTGCCGGGCTCCAGCTTCTTCCGTGAGCCGGTCGATCACCTCATCCGCCTGCACTTTGCCAAGAAGGACGAAACCCTCACCGACGCGCTCAACCGCCTGGAATCCCTGCGCGAAAAGATCCCCGCCAGGGGTTAAGAAAGGAGCAACGCCCATGAATGCCCTGAAGGAAGACTGCCTGCACCTGCACGATGAGCTCGTCTCGCTGCGGCGGGAATTCCACCGCGATCCCGAGCTCGGCCTGCACGAATATCACACGGCGGCGCACATCGAGCGCGAGCTTGATCGCTGCGCCATCCCGCATGAGCGCATCGGCGAGACCGCCGTTGTCGCCCGTCTGCGCGGCACGGGCGCCGGCACCGGCGTCTGCGTGCTGCGCGCGGATATCGACGCCCTGCCCATCCAGGAGACGAACGACGTGCCCTACCGCTCCGAAACGCCGGGCGTGATGCACGCCTGCGGCCACGACGCGCACACGACGTGTCTAATCGGCGCGGCGAAGGTGCTGAGCGCACACCGCGCGGACTTCGGCGGTGAGGTGCGCTTCCTCTTCCAGCCTGCCGAGGAGATCGGCGATGGCGCGCGCCCGCTCATCGCCGCGCACGTGCTCGACGGCGCGGACCGCGTCTTCGGCCTGCACACGGCGTCGGATCTGCCGTCCGGCACCGTGGGGCTGCGCCCCGGCTGCAACAATGCCGCCGTCGACCACTTCACCGTCCGCATCCACGGAAAGAGCACGCACGTCTCCACGCCGCAGCTCGGTGCAGACGCGCTCTACATCGCAAGCGAGCTCGTTGTGGCGCTCCAGGCGATCGTCACGCGCACGACCTCGCCCATCGACCCCGTGCTCATCGGCGTGGGCAAGCTCAGCGCCGGCACAGCCTACAACGCCGTCGCGGAATTTGCCGAGCTCGAGGGCACGACGCGCACGCTCCTGCCCGAGACGCGCACGCACGTCCACGCAGCCATCGACGCCGCGGCGGAGCATATCTCCGCCCTCTACGGCGGCACAGTACAGATCGAATGGGAGGACTTCGCTCCCCCGCTTCTGAACGATGCGTCCGTCTGCGAGGAGGCCTCCCGGGTCGCCGCGGCCCTCGGCATCCCGACGACAAAGGAGCGCGCGCTGTCGCTCAGCGGAGACAACTTTGCCGACTACCTGCTGTTCGTGAAGGGCGCTTACGCCTACCTCGGCACGGCGAACAGCGACAAGCCCCACACCTGCATCTCCAACCACCACGGCGACTTCGACATTGATGAAGCGGCACTGCCGCTCGGCGCAGCGCTCTACGCCGCGTATGCCGTCGAGGTCTGCCGGCGCGAAACGGGACAAGTCGCTTTTTGACGGAAATTCCCGCACCGCTTTTTCGCTCAAATCGTTTTTTTCCACATATTAACACCGTCATCATCATAAATAGCGATGATAACGGTGTTTTATGCCGCAAATTTGAATTGATTTTTATTTTTAATATGTTACAGTGTATTCTTGTCGCTGCAACAGCGGCGGCAAGAAAAATCGCAAAAATTTGAAAAGAGGTACGAAATGAAAAAGCTGTTTTCTCTGCTGCTTTGTGTCGTGATGGTGCTCTCCCTGGTCGCCTGCGGCTCGAAGACTGATGACACGCAGACGCCCGACGAGCCCCAGGAGGATACCGCTCCCGAGCTCTCCGGCACCATGAAGGTCGTCGCCACCGGCGATGTCTACGGTCCCCTGTTCGACGCGTTCACCGCCGATACCGGCGTTACCGTCGAATGCCTGTCCATGTCCTCCGGTGAGGTGCTCTCCAAGCTCCGCGCCGAAGGCGGCACCCCGTCCGCCGATCTGTGGTTTGGCGGCGGTATCGACGCGTTCATGAGCGCCAAGGACGATGACCTGCTCGAGCCCGTCATGTTCGACGCGGCTGCCGATCTCGGCGACGAGTACAAGGATGCCGAGGGCTACTGGTACTCCAAGGGCATCACCATCGTTGGCTTCCTGCTCAACAACTCCCTCATGGAGGAGCTGGGCCTCACCGCTCCCGAGAGCTGGGATGACCTGACCGACAGCCAGTACGCCGGCGAGATCGTCATGTCCAACCCCGCTGTTTCCGGCACCAACTACGCCGTGGTCAACGCGCTCCTGCAGGCCAAGGGCGACGAGGGCTGGAACTACTTTGAGGCGCTCAACAACAACATCGCTTACTACGGCAAGCGCGGCTCCGACCCGAAGAACAAGGTTTCCTCCGGTGAGTTCGCTGTCGGTATCTCCTACATCGACGCCAGCATCGAGCAGGCCGCCGAGGAGAACGACCTGACCATCGTTTACCCCTCCGACGGTATGCCCTGGGTCCCCGAGGGTGTGGCCGTGTTCAAGAACGCTGAGAACGTCGACGCTGCCAAGTACTTCGTCGAGTGGCTCTTCAGCAGCGACGATCATCTCCGTCAGCTCGCCGAGATCGAGCAGAAGAACGGCATCAAGGTCATCAAGCCCTCCATCGAAGGCATCGAGCTGTCCTATGATCCCACCCTTCTCATGACTGAGGACCTGTCCCTGTTCGGCTCCCAGCGCACCGAGATCCTCGAGCGCTTTGAGCCCCTGATGGGCGACAAGGCCGCTACGGAATAAATGAAGTCCGCCGGCATTATCCAAAAAAATACGGAAAAAAGGACATCTCACGATGTCCTTTTTTCCCTTTGTGAAAACGCGGTCGACAAGCTGATCTTATTTCTCCTGCTCGGGAGCGTGCTGCTGTTCATCCTCTGGCCCATCGCGTGCATCGCGCTGCGCAGCCTGCGCGGTGCGGACGGCGGCGTGAGTCTTGCGATGTTCGGCACCGTCCTGCGTCAGTACGGCGAAAGCCTGCGCAACAGCATCTTCGTCGGCGTCTGCACGGCGGTGCTTTCCACCGTCCTCTCGCTCTCGGCGGCGCTCGTGTGCGCCACGGCGCGCGGGTGGAAGCGGACGCTCTGTATGCTCATCATGCTCGTGGCGATGGTCTCGCCGCCGTTCGTCTCGTCGCTCGCCTATATCCAGCTCTACGGCCGCCGCGGATGGATCACCTATCGCCTGCTGCACCTGAGCTGGAACCCCTACAACTGCTGGGGCATCATCCTGATGCAGTCGATCTCGTTCGTGCCGCTCAACGCGATGTTCCTCTCCGGCATCCTCGAAAAGCTGGACGAGGGCAGCCTTCAGTCGGCGCGCGATCTGGGCGCAAGGGGCGGAGCCATCCTGCGTGATATCGTCCTGCCGCTCATCCGGCCCGCGACGCTCGTGTGTCTGCTGCTCTCGTTCGTCCGCTCGCTCGCAGACTTCGGCACGCCCATCATCATCGGCGGGCGCTTCAGCACGCTGGCCGCGGACATTTACCTGCAGGTCGTCGGGTATTCGGACCTTGAAAAGTCCTCGGCGATGAATATGTTCCTGCTCGTCCCGTCCATTGTCTTTTTCTTCATCTACCGCGCGCTGATGCGCCGCTCGGACAAGCTGACCGAGGGCAGCCGCGCCGCGCAGGGCGGGCTCGGGCTCACGCTGCCGCACTGCGGCGCGACGGGCTGGGGCATGATCGTGCTGAGCGCCGTCTTCTTCGTGATGATCGTGCTGCAATACGGCTGCGTGTTCCTCTCCGGCTTTCTGAAGAGCACGAAGGGCGTTTATTCCTTCACGCTGCAATACTGGGACCAGCTCTGGCGCATCGGCTCGTCGACGATGCTGCGCAGCGTTCAGTACGCGCTCATCGTCTCCATCGTCGGCACGGTCTTTGCCATGCTCTTTGCCTACTACATGGACCGCCGCCGTATCATCGGCCGCAATCTCTTTGACTGCCTGGCAACCCTGCCCTATATGCTGCCGGGCACGTGCTTCGGCATCGGCTACATCCTCGCGTTCAACCACGCACCGCTCAAGCTCACAGGCACGGCCTTCATCGTGCTGGCCAATATGCTCTTCAAGCAGCTGCCGACCTCCACAAAGATCTGCACCGCGTCTTTGACGCTCCTGCCCGAGGTGCAGGAGCGCTCGGCGCGCGACCTCGGCGCGGGGCGGCTCGCCGTGCTGCGCGACGTGGTCTTTCCCGCGCTGCGCCCCGCGTTTTTGAGCTGCTTTGTGTATAACTTCACAAGCAGTATGACGACGGCAGGCTCCATCATCTTCCTCATCGACGCCAAGCGGCAGCTCGCCGTCTTCAAGCTCTTCGACGCGGTGTATCAGGGTGACTACGCTCTCGCCTCGCTCATCGCGAGCGTCATCACCGTCATCGTCCTTCTTGTCGAGGGCCTTGCCTTCCTCATCACCCGGAAAGGAGAAAAACGCCGTGTATCTTGAACTTGACCATCTCAGCAAGCAGTTTGACGGCAAATACGCCGTGCATGACCTCTCCCTCGGCCTGGAAGAGGGCGGACTTTTGTGCATCCTCGGCTCATCGGGCTGCGGCAAAACGACCACGCTCAACATGATCGGCGGCTTTCTCAGGCCGGACAGCGGATGCGTCCGCCTCGACGGGCAGGATATCACTGCCCTGCCGCCCGAGCGCCGGCCCGTTTCGACCGTGTTCCAGTCCTACGGTCTGTTCCCGCACATGAGCGTGCTGCAAAACGTGACCTACGGCCTGAAATTCCGCAATTATTCCCGTGCGGAGGCGAAGGAAAAGGGCCGCCGGTATCTGGAGCTCGTCGGCCTTGCCGAGCGCGAGGATGCGCGCATCAGCGAGCTCTCCGGCGGGCAGCAGCAGCGCGTGGCACTTGCCCGCGCGCTCATCGTCGAGCCAAAGCTGTGCCTTCTCGACGAGCCGCTGTCAAACCTTGACGCAGCGCTGCGCGTGCGGATGCGCGGCGAGCTGAAGCGGCTGCAGCAGGAGCTCGGCACCACGATGGTCTTTGTCACGCACGATCAGGAGGAGGCGCTCATCCTGGCCGACTCCATCGCCGTGATGAGCGAGGGTGAGCTTTTGCAGCTCGGCTCGGCGGAGGAGGTCTTCCGTCATCCCGCCAACGACTACATCGCGTCATTTCTCGGCCTCAACGACATTGTGTGGAAGGACGACGGCAGCGTGCTGAAGGTCATCCGCCACGGAGAAAAGGAGTAAACGCCCATGCTTGTTGATATGCACCTGCACGAATGCACCTTCTCGACCGACAGCTTCCTCCACCTGGAGGAGATCGTCTCCATCGCAAAGGAAAAGGGTCTGGACGCGATCTGCATCACGGACCACGACAGCATGGGTCTGCGCGAGCGCGCGGAGGCCTATTCCCGCGAGATCGGCTATCCCATCTTCGTCGGCGTGGAATTTTTCTCGCTCTGGGGCGATATCACCGCCTGGGGCATCGACGGCATCCCCGATCACCGCATCGACGCGCAGGATTTCATCGACCTGGTGCGCGAAAAGGACGGCTTCTGCGTCTCCTGCCACCCCTTCCGCAACAACAACCGCGGGCTGCGCGAGCATCTGCGCGACGTGCACGGTCTGAACGGTGTGGAGGTCCTCAACGGCAGCACCCCGCTTGAGGACAATCAGATGGCGCTGCGCTTCTGCCGCGAGCTGGGGCTCAAGGCCATCGGCGCGAGTGACGCGCACGTGCCTCAGCAGGTCGGCAAATACGTGACATGGCTGCCCGAAATGGTCACGACGCTGCCCGATTTCGTCATGGCGCTGCACACGCTGGAAACGCGTCCCGCCATCTGGACGGGCAGCGGCTACGACGTTGTCACCGAATTTTAAGCGGAACTTTTCAGGAGACCGGCGCGCCATGCGTCGGTCTCCTGTTCCATGGCGCTTTGTCATATGCGATATTCATGCAGGAAAACTGTAGTAATATTCCACAAGAAGCGCTTCTCCGGCGGAAAAAGATTCTCAAAATCTGGAGAAGTGGAAAATTAGGCATTGACATTTTTCCGGCGCGGGAGTATGGTAACGCCAACAATTTCAAATGCCCGATCGCAAGGTCGGGAAGATAGAGGCGCGGCCGACAAGAGTAGCGCGTTCGCAACGGAGCAGAGATCCGGAGCGCGTGAAAGGGGAAGCCGCCGAAGTGGAAACGGGTCCTGTTCCGTTTTTGCTGGTTCGTCAGATAACATCTGCCGGACTGTCACGTATGTGGAGCGCTATCGAGGTCGGCAGGCTGTCCGTCCCCAAGAGGAAGATGGGTTTGCCGGATTGCAGTACAGTTGCAGCCGTAAATGCTTCACAAAGCATTTACGGCTTTGTTTTTTGTCTGCATCGGGAGTGCGAAGGATCCCTGAAAAAGCAGGACTCCCCTGTTTTTGAAAAATCAAACTCATCACAAGAAAGGAAACCACCACCATGAAGCTCAGGACCTTTACCGCCCTCCTGCTGGCGGCCGTCATGCTCTTCGCACTCACTGCCTGCGGCAGCACCCCCGCCGCCGACGACGACAGCAGCAATGATCAGCAGCAGGAAGAAACCACGCCTGATACCACCGCCGAAAGCAACGAATTCCGCGTCGGCATGGAGTGTGCCTACGCCCCCAGCAACTGGCAGGAAAGCGAAGCCAGCGACACCAACGTCCCCGTTGAAAACGTCTCCGGCGCCTACGCCGAGGGCTACGACGTGCAGATTGCCAAGATCATCGCCGAAAATCTCGGCAAGGACCTCGTCATCGTCAAGCTGAGCTGGGACGGCCTGATCGACGCGCTCAACCAGGGCCAGATTGACGCGATCATCGCCGGTATGATGGATACCGCCGAGCGCCGCGAGTCCATCAACTTCTCCGAGCCCTATCGCGAGACCACCTACGGCATCATGGTCCTCGCCGATTCCCCGTACTTAAACGCCACCTCCATTCAGGATTTTTCCGGTGCGGCCGTCCTCGGTCAGCAGGGCACGGCGCTCGATGACGTCATCGACCAGATTGAAGGCGTCGACCACTTAAGCCCCGTCGGCAGCGTGCCCGACATGATCTCCCGCCTGCAGCAGGGCACCTGCGACGCCATCGTCATCAACGTTGAGAACGCGCAGGGCTACCTCGCTTCCAACCCGAACTTCCGCCTGGTCACCTTCGATGAGGGCAGTGGCTTTACGCTGCCGGCCAAGGGCTCCTGCGTGGGTCTGCGCAAGAGCGACAATGAACTCCTTGATCAGATCAACACCATCCTTTCCGGCATCGACGACGACGCCCGCGCCGCCATGTGGCAGGCAGCCGTCGACGGCCAGCCCCAGTAATATCCCACGCACCGCCGCCGCGTTTTTCACGCGGCGGCGGGTACGCGAAGCACTCAATAGAAATAGCGTGCTTCGCATCATAAAGGAGGAAACACCATGGCAGCACCCACCGCGCCCCGGCAGAACTTCATCACCCGGGATCACCGTTATGTTTATTTAGGCGGAAGTTTCATTGCCCTGCTGGGCCTGAGCATGTTTTATTCCGCTCCCAGCCCGTACAGCTTCATCCCCGCGCAGTCCATGTTCGGCACGGCGCTCGCGGCGATCTGCTGGTTCTTCCTCGGCGTGAGCGCCATGGCGCTGCTCGTCAAGTGGGCCTATTGGAACAATTACAGCTCCACTATTATGAAGCGCCCCCTCATCGTGCGCGTCAGTCGTTACCTCTCGTATCTCGACGCCGCGGCCTGCGCACTGCTGGTGCTCGACCGCTTCATTTTAAAGCTCGCCTACATCATCAACGCCGCCATCCATGCCGACAGCAACCCGACCGACACGCTCTCCACCATGGCCTACATGGCGTACAACCAGCGCTCGCTCTTCGCCATCGGCATTTCGTACACGGTGCGCCTCGCGCTCTTCGGCACGGCGATCGCGTTCGTGCTGGCGCTTCTCATGGTCTTTCTCCGCATTCAGGAGCCCGACAAACGCGACAACGACTTTGTGAAGTTCCTCAAGATCGTTGCCAACAAATTCTCCCGCTTCTATATCTTCGTCATCCGCGGCACGCCAATGATGGTGCAGTCGCTGATCCTCTATAATGCGGTGTTCGGCCTCTTCAAACGCACGGGCATGAGCGTTTCGGACATCAACCGCGTCTGGCCGCTCTTTTTAGCAGGTCTTGTCACGATCTCGCTCAACTCGACGGCATATCTTGCCGAGGTGCTGCGCGGCGGCATTCTCGCCGTGGACGCGGGCCAGATGGAGGCCGCGCGCTCGCTCGGCATGACGCACTGGCAGGCCATGCGCAAGGTCGTCTTCCCGCAGGCCATCAAGAACTCGCTTCCCGCCATCGGCAACGAATTCATCATCAACATCAAGGATTCGTCCGTTCTCTGCGTCGTCGGCGTGTCCGATCTGATGTTCATGACCCGCTCGGTCGCCGGTATTTATTATAAAGGTACCGAGTGCTACCTCATCGCCGCCATCGTTTACCTCATCCTCACGTATCTTTCCTCGCTCCTGCTCAAGGCCATCACGGGAAAGATGACCGCGCCGGACAACACCAAGCGGCACCAGGGCAACCAAACCGTCGATCTGGGGCTTCCCAGCTCAAACTGACAGGAGGGCGCTATGACGAACGATCCCATCATCAAAATCGAACAGCTCGAAAAGTCCTTCGGCGACCTGCACGTGCTCAAGGGCATTGACCTTGAGGTCAACCGCGGAGAGGTCGTGTGCATCATCGGCGCATCCGGCTCCGGCAAATCGACGCTGCTGCGCTGCATCAACTTACTGGAAGAGGCCGACTCGGGCCACATCTGGTTCGACGGGCAGGATTTAATGGACTTAAAGGTCAACCTGAACGCCCTGCGCCAGAAGATCGGCATGGTGTTCCAGGGCTTTAACCTCTTCAACAACAAGTCCGTGCTTGACAACTGCACCCTCGCTCCCATGGACATCAAGCACATCCCCAAGACGCAGGCCGAGGCCACGGCCATCAAGCACTTAACGACCGTTGGCCTCGCCGACTTCATCCACGCCGACTCCCGCCGCCTCTCCGGCGGGCAGAAGCAGCGCGTCGCCATCGCGCGGGCGCTGTGCATGGAGCCGGAGATCATGCTCTTCGATGAACCGACCTCCGCGCTCGACCCTGAGATCGTCGGCGAGGTGCTGGACGTCATGAAAAACCTCGCCCAGCAGGGCATGACGATGGTCGTCGTCACGCACGAGATGGCGTTTGCCAAGGAAGTGAGCGACCGCGTGGTCTTCATGGACCAGGGCGTCATTTTAGAGCAGGGCTCGCCCAAAGAGGTCTTCGGAAACCCGAAGGAGCCGCGCACGCGCGAGTTCCTCAGCCGCTATCTGGAGGATAAAATGCAATGAGACCTGTTGCCGACTACTTTGCCCGCGAGGACGATTTTCTCGATCTCGACCGTGAGGGCGCGCTGGCGCGCCTGTCCGCCGCCATCCGCTGCAGGACCATCAACTACGCCGACCACAGCCTGACAGACTATACGGAATTCGACAGGCTGCACGCGCACATGAAGGCGAGCTACCCCAACATCATGCGCGCCGGCGCCTTTGAGCGCCTCGGCCACCACGCCGTGCTCATCACCATCCCCGGCAGCGATAAGGCGCTGCGCCCCTGCCTCTATATGTCGCATCAGGACGTCGTGCCCGTCGTTGAGGGCACGGAGCAGGACTGGACGCACCCCGCCTTCTCCGGTGACGTGGCGGACGGGTATATCTGGGGCCGCGGCACCATCGACATCAAGGAGCAGGTCTTCGGCGTGCTCGAGGCCGCGGAGTACCTGCTCGCCCACGGCAAGTCCTTCCGCCGCACGGCATATCTCGCCTTCGGCGACGATGAGGAGACGCTCAACCTCGGCGCGCTTGCCATCTCCGACCATTTGAAGGCCCAAGGCGTGACGCTCGAATTCGTGCTCGACGAGGGCGGCTACAAGATCGATTCCGGCGAGGCCTACGGCGCGCCCGAGCTTGCCGTCGCCACCGTGGAGCTGATGGAAAAGGGCTACGCCGACCTGGAGCTCTCCGTTCACAGCATTGGCGGACATTCGAGCCGTCCCTACGGCGGCACGTCACTTGGGCGTCTCTCCGGTGCGATCGCCGACATCACGCGCGCGCCGTTTGCCGTTCGCCTGAACGAGGCGATGACCGGCGCGTTCGAGACCCTTGCGCCCTATATTACGCGCGAGCCGCTCAAAACGCTCGTGCAGGATGTCCGCAGCAACGCGGACGCCATCGCAGCCTACTGTCACGAGGACCCCGCGCTCTTCCCTTACGTTTCCACCACCATCGCGCCCACGATGATCCGCGGCGGCAGCGCCGCGTGCAACGTCATGCCGCAGGATATGCAGGCGGTCATCAACTTCCGCCTCGGCAGCGGCGACACGGCCGAGAGCGTGATGGCCCACTGCCGCGCAGCCGTGCAGGACCCGGGCGTGGAGCTGCGCTTCCAGCAGGCCAACGACCCGTCCCATATCGCGCGGCGCGACGGCTACGGTTACCGTGCGCTCGTTGAGACCATGGGCCGCTACTTCCCCGAGGTCGTGTTCGTTCCCGCGATGACCGCGGGTGCGACAGACGCCTACCGTTATGAGCAGATCTGCGACACGTGCCTGCGGTGCAGCCCGTTCATGACCGAGCCAAGCGAGGTCGCTTCCGGCGTGCACGGCACAAACGAACGCCTTCCCGTGCGCTCGTACCTTCAGGGCATCCGCGTGCTCATCGCACTGATGCAGCGCGCGAATGTCGACGCGCAGTAATGCCTTTTGCGCATCGTTGCGCATTTCAAATGAGCATTCGACATTTCTTTTCCTCTGTGCTACGATAAGGACGTTCCCAAGGAACGTCCTTATTCTTTTTGACCGATTTTCATACAGCAATATGGAGGTATTTGATATGAGCAAGCAGTTAGTCGCCTATTTCTCCGCCACCGGCACGACAAAAAAGGCCGCCGAGCGCCTCGCCGGGGCCATCGGCGCAGACCTTTTCGAGATCAAGCCCGCCGTTCCCTACACGCAGGCGGACCTCAACTGGATGGACAAGCACAGCCGCAGCAGCGTGGAGATGAACGACCCGAAGTCCCGCCCCGCCATCGCGGGAATGCCCGCGGACCTCGGCGCTTACGGCACCGTTTTTGTCGGCTTCCCCATCTGGTGGTACGTTGCGCCGACCATCATCAGCACGTTCCTGGAGAGCGGCGATTTTTCGGGCAAGAAGGTCGTCCCCTTTGCCACCTCTGGCGGCAGCGGCATGGGCAAGACCCTCGCGGGCCTCAAGGCCGTCTGCCCGGAGGCAAGCTGGGTCGAGGGCAAAATGGTCAACGGTCTGAGCGATTGGGCCAAGGGCGTGTAAATAAGCAAAGGACGAAAGCCGCAGCTTTCGTCCTTTCTTTATGGATATTGCTTTCAGAATAGCAAAAAAGCCTTGAAACCATAATTGTTTCAAGGCTTTTCTTTGGTGCGCGGTACAGGACTCGAACCTGTGACCCCATGCACGTCAAGCATGTGCTCTACCAGCTGAGCTAACCGCGCGAATCGAACAGTGATATACTACTATATCCGCCGTCTTTTGTCAACACTTTTTTCAAAAAACTGCGAATTTTTCTTTCTCCCATAATGAGACTATTTTTAGTTTACGCTGCCCGCGCGCAAATGTAAAGACGGGAAAATAGCAGAAAATGACCGCCCTTTTTCATCTATTTTTCTGCGGGCGCCTTTCTTGTCAATTCTGCGTAAGTTCTATATAATGGGGTCATATTATGTGTTGAATGAAAATGGGGTGCTTTTTTACGATGGGAAAGATCGGTTTCGATAACGACAAATATCTTGCCATGCAGTCCGCGCACATCCGCGAGCGCATCAGTCAGTTCGGCGGCAAGCTCTACCTGGAATTCGGCGGCAAGCTGTTTGACGATTTTCACGCCTCGCGCGTGCTGCCCGGCTTTCAGCCCGACAGCAAGATCCGTATGCTTCAGCAGCTGCGCGACGATGCAGAGATCGTCATCGCCGTCAACGCCAACGACATTGAAAAGAACAAGGTGCGCGGCGACCTCGGCATCACCTATGATGACGACTGCCTTCGCCTGATCGACGCGTTCCGCTCGCTGGGGCTCTACGTCGGCGGCGTGTGCATCACGCAGTACGCGGGGCAGAACGCGGCGGACGTCTTCATCAAGCGGCTCAACACGCTGGGCGTGCGCAACTACCGCCACTACCCCATCGCGGGCTACCCCTCCGACGTTGCCCACATCGTGAGCGACGAGGGCTTTGGCCGCAATGAGTACATCGAAACGACGCACTCCCTCGTCGTTGTCACCGCGCCGGGCCCCGGCAGCGGCAAGATGGCGACCTGTCTCTCCCAGCTTTACCACGAGCACAAGCACGGCGTGAGCGCGGGCTACGCCAAGTTCGAGACCTTCCCCATCTGGAATCTGCCGCTCAAGCATCCTGTCAACCTCGCTTACGAGGCCGCGACCGCGGACCTCGACGACGTGAACATGATCGACCCGTTCCACCTCGAGGCCTACGGCGAAACGACCGTCAACTACAACCGCGACGTGGAGATCTTCCCCGTCCTGCGCGCGATCTTTGAGCGCATCTCCGGTCAGTGCCCCTACAAGTCCCCGACGGACATGGGCGTCAACATGGCGGGCAACTGCATCATTGACGACGAGGCCTGCCGCGCCGCCTCGCGCATGGAGATCCTGCGCCGCTACTACACCGCGCAGGTCGACGTCGCGCGCGGCATTGCTGACGCCTGCCAGCTCAGAAAGCTCGAGCTCGTCATGCAGCAGGCGGATGTGACGCCCGACCTCTGCCCCGCTGTGGCCGCTGCCAAGCAGAAGGCCGAGGAGACCGACGCGCCCGCAGGCGCGATGATGCTGCCGGACGGCCGCGTCGTCACGGGCAAGACCTCTTCCCTGCTCGGTGCTTCCGCCGCGCTGCTCTTAAACTCCCTCAAGGCCATGGCCGGTATCCGCGGCGACCTCGACCTCATTTCCAATCAGGTCATCGAACCGATCTCGGCGCTGAAGATCCAGTCCCTCGGCCACCACAACCCGCGCCTGCACTCCGACGAGGTGCTCATCGCGCTGGCGATCTCGGCGCTCACCAATCCCCTCGCGGACATGGCGCGCGCCCAGCTCGGCAGTCTTCGCGGCTGCGACGCGCACTTCTCCGTCATCATCTCGGAGGAGGATATCAAGCTCTACAAGCGCCTCGGCATTCATGTCAGCTGCGAGCCGAAGTATGAATCCAAGCGCCTTTATCACAAGTAATTCTGGAGAAGCAATATCATGGCAAACGAAAAAAAACGCAAGGAACGCTATGCCGTCGTCTGCGGCGGCGTGAACATCGATATCGGCGCGCACTCCTTCGCTCCGCTGCGCGCTAAGGACTCCAACCCCGGCAAGGTCGAGCTCAGTCTCGGCGGCGTGGGGCGCAACATTGCGCACAATATGCGCCTGCTCGGTGTGCCGACCTACCTTCTGACCGCCGTGGGCGGCGATTCGCGTGCGCGCCAGGTCGAAGAAAGCTGCCAAGCGCTCGGCATCGACCTTTCGCACGCGCTGCGCGTGTCCGACGGCCGCACCTCGACCTATGTCTTTGTCGGCGACAGCGACGGCGATATGGCCATCGCGGTTTCCGACATGGAGATCTGCGAAAAGCTGACGCCGGACTATTTCGCCTCTCAGCTCGACCTTCTCAATGGCGCGGCCGCTGTGGTCGTCGACGCGAATCTGCCGCGTGCGTCCATCGCGTTTATCACAGAGCACTGCACCGCGCCCGTTTTCATCGACCCTGTCTCCACCGTCAAGGCGGAAAAGCTCCGGGGACTTCTTGGCCGCGTGCATACGCTCAAGCCCAACCGCATCGAGGCCGAGCTCCTCTCGGGCGTAAAGATCACGGACGATGAAAGCCTTCGCCAGGCAGCGCAGGCGCTGCTCGACCAGGGCGTACAGCGCGTGTTTCTGTCCCTCGGCGGCGACGGTGTGCTCGCCGCGCAGCAGGATGAAATGCAGCGCGTGCCCATCTGCCGGGCCGAGATGCGCAACGCCACCGGCGCGGGCGACGCGATGATGGCGGCGCTCGTGTGGTCGTTTCTCTCGGGCCGCTCGCTCACCGAGAGCGCCGCGTCCGGCACTGCTGCCGCAGCCATCGCGGTCGAGAGCGAGGAGACCATCAACCCCGCCATGAGCGCTGAAGCCGTGGAAAAGCGCCTTGCGCACTGAAAAAGCGAATAAGAAAAAAGGACCGCCAAGGCCCCCTGCTGGTAAGACAGTAAAATTCAAATTTCTTGGAACAGGCATGATCTCGGTCAT
>ENA-OZKX01000071-OZKX01000071.1-human-gut-metagenome-genome-assembly--contig:-NODE-71-length-47179-cov-7.388549_pt1 | contig 47179 bp, 46 predicted proteins | sample MGYA00244831_ERZ653774 | MGnify/ENA primary metagenome ERZ653774 (study PRJEB26926, sample SAMN06165314) | human gut metagenome | biome: ENVO:00009003; feature: ENVO:2100002; material: ENVO:00002003...
GGCTCGGAGATGTGTATAAGAGACAGCCGTTATATCCAATCGGATAATAGTCACAGCCGTCATCCTTGCTGGCAGTGTGAATGGAAAAATCACTGATTTCCTTTTCTACGCCTTCGCCTGTGGATTCTGCATTGATTTCACCAATGACTGTATCACCGTTTTCAAGTTCGTTCAATTTCAGATATCCCTTTACAGGCAAATCCCGTACATCCTGTAATGCAACGTCCGTGATATCCAGTGTCTTGCTTCCATTGTTCCAGTCGGCGCTCACACCCATGAATCGGCTGAGGTGATATGTCATGGGAAAGTAAGTGATATTGCTGTAAATCAGAAGCGGATACTTGACCGTTTTATTATCAATAACCTGACCGTTGAGCGTTACCTTACCAGTAACAACGCTTGCGCGCATTGCTGCCTCAGCGGTTGGAATGGCATTCAAGGCCACCATAACGCAGCACGCTATCGCAAGTAAAGACTGAATGATTCTCTTTTTCATTAATTAACACTCCTGTTATATAGCGGTATGAGATGGATTACTGTGTGAATCGAATGGAAATATCCTCAGAGTTCCACTTGGTATATGCGTTGACTACGACCGTAGCAAGCTGCGAAGATTTAGGCGCTTGTTTATAAGCAGTTGTGGTTCGTGCTGTCCCCCAAGAAGAATAAGTAGAGGGAGTATACAGATAGGCGTTGCTAAACTTGGAGTTTTCTGTGCGAGTCCCAGTAGAGGTGTTTAACTTGCCACTGCTGTCAAGGTTCTGAGCGAGAGTAATTTCTCTAAAGATATTAACATTGGACAGGGAGCTGTTAAACGGATTTCCCGTGAAGTCGCAGGACAGTGTCGCTAAGACAGCGAAGGTCGAACCATCCTTGACGGTAATTGTAACCTTATCTGTTCCATTGGTATTGGTAATCTGAAGATGCAGATATAATAAACCGCCAGAGTTATAACTGGAGGGCAGTGTAATCTCCTGCCAAGGAACGGTGTCATAGCTGCCGGTAGAGGTATTCCATTTGATTGCATGTGTGCATAAAGCCCATCTCTGCGAGGCCGGATAATATACGACGCCATAATCACCGCAAATAGAACTGCTGGTAGTATTAACAGAGAAAAACATATAAGGTCTGTCAGGAGAACTGGCCGATGCAGTAACAGTCGGAAGATTAAAGAAAGCTGTCGCCTGATCATGACCAGTAGTGCTTTTTACTACCCAATATACACCGGTCTGGTCATCGGCGTTCGTCTGGCTAATATAGTTGGATGAGAAACTAAGAGGTGCAATATCCTGATTGGTGAAGGCAGTGTCATTGCCGGAATTGAGATTTAACGCATTACTAAATCGATTGGGCATAGTATCGCCATTTGGCAAGATGTAGAATGTCCCGTCCTCCGAAAGATTGCCATATTCCACTTCTGCCGGATCTTCAGCGTAATTCTTCATCCCCTGAAGATGCATTTCCACCTGCTCAGGCGTAAACTGATAAGCCTCGGCCTGCTGTTTCAAAGCCGCGATTTGAGGTTCTGCATCAGGATAATTGGAAATTACATCCTTCATCAGGTTGGAATCGATAGAATACGTTTCTTTCAACTCTGCAATATCGGCGTTGACTTTAGCGGACGTGGCCATATCAGAATCGAAAGCATACGAAGGCAGAGCTAAAAGGAAGGCGATAGCGGACGCACAAAGCATAGAAATCAGTCGCTTTTTCATTATAGGCTCCTCTCTCTTTATGTGTGTAATCTTATTCTGACAATTCAAAATCATGTTTCTAAGGACATTTTCTTCAATTGCTCTGATCTCCTGCTCAGAGCTTGTTATAAGTCATTGGAACTCCCTCCTTTCTCTGATTCAACTCATATCCCTAAATGCAGGGTATAATTTGATTGCTTTCTTGCAAATGATCATTGCAGTTTCTAATCTGTAAATGCAGACGAGGTATTCTTTCTTGCAGCTTCATCTCCAATTATCTGAATTATGTTATTTCAGTCAAAAGAACGTTACGAGATATGTGCAATATGCCTTTTTCTTGAAGAATAACCAGTAATCAGTCTCTCCTACCATTATTCGGAGTTACACTTGTTTTAAAGACGTATGATTTTAAATTTGCCGCGCACAAAAAATAATCTTAAAGGACACTGATTCTTACTAGAGTTGCAATCAAATGATCTTGAAAAAAGTAACATCTCTTTGGAGACTTCGCGCAGGGAGCTGCAATGCACGACGATACTGTTTTGGAAAGCTAAATAACAATAAGGGGGGCAACTGCGCCCCCTTATTGTTACAATACGGAATTGATTTCGTTTATCAGACCGATAATATATTCTTTGTGCTCCTCTTTATAGTTGCCTTTTTCATCAGTAATGCCAGATTTTTCGTGTATTTCTCTTGCCCTTTTATCTCTGATATCATCTTCTATTAAGGTGATAATTTTATACTCAGGAAAGGTTGTTCTTAGGCCTTCTGCATCATCAGCCTTATCACCATCAAGAACAGCAACAACCTTTTTATATCCTAAGTCTTTAAACAGCATTAAGAAAGCTTTCATTTTAGGTGCACCACCAACACCCCAGCCAAAAAAGTTCCCTTTCAGATCCATGTTGAGATCTCGGGCCATTTTATTAAAGATTACAACATCTTCTTGGCCCTCCACTAAAATGATGCTGTCTTCAAGGAAAAAAGCCTCATTGGCTTCGATACCAAGCGTATGAGGATTGTTTAAATCATGAAGTATGCCTCCAAAAGAATGTCTGCATTCATCCGAAATCGAATAACACTTTGAAACAGAGCCTTCTTGCACAACGCGAGTTAAATTAGCACCGTTGACTATAGCTGCCCAATTTATAAAGTATGGAGAATGTGTGCATAAAATAATTTGATGGGTCTTACTATACTCAAGAAAAAGAGCCATTAGTCGTTTCTGTAGAGCAGGGTGTACGGATAACTCGGGTTCATCAATAACCACGACACTTTTTTCGGGGGCATCAAATAAGGACGCACATATGGTAAAAATACTCCAAATTCCATCTCCAACACCTTCACCACTGTGCGATATGTCTCCTTTAGAGTATTTGATATAATATTGCCCGCTGTCGCGTTGTTCAACCACCCAGCGAAAATCGTTTCCGAGAACTTTGGAAAGCACCGCATCAAATTCGGCTTTTCTATCTTCAATTTGAAATATCCTAGATTCAAAATTACCTAAAGATGAACTGCGTTGAGCTTCTAATGTTTGTGAGTAAGAAATATAGGTCTCTCTATTCCACACCCCTTTTCCAAAATCGAAAGGAATTGCCCGTCTGGAGGGTAAAACATAAAATTGCAAGTTGAAGTCTTCGTTCTTTTTCGTTGAACTTCCCCCTCTTTCAACAGAGGCGATAGAATATGTCTTCGATTCTTCGTCAGTTAGTGTTAGGGTTACTTTTCCACCAGTCAAATTGTTTCTCCGCCCCTCTGAAAAAGACGGTGAATCTACGCCATTGAACGCACGGATGGATTCGATAATTGTAGTTTTTCCCGCGTTATTTGCACCGGTAATGATTGTCAACCCACTACCAGTGGTTTCTTGGTCAGGAATTGAAAACTTGACTGTTTGAGATTGTCCAAAGCCACGGAAGCCAGAAATTGATAGTTCCTTTATCATAATAAATCCTCCTCGTAGAAACAGACTAAACCAAAAGCAGAATGAGAGTACATGCACGGTTATTTTGACAACGCAGAATTCTCTGTGAAATTATTATAGGGGTAACACCGAAAAATTCAAGCTCCACTATAACTGTAGTAAATCATTGCAGTTACATCCGCCATGGACTTGACACTTTTAGGTGTTCAGTTAGGCTAAAGATAGAATGTCCATTCTAATCATAGTCGGAAGGCAACTGCGAGACCTATCCGTGTACGTATAAAGAAGGCCGCCATCAGGAAGAGTACTGTTACTCATCAAGATGGCGGTCAATTATTTGGGGGACATGTAACGTCCTTCTATAGTACTCATAGTCGGTGAAGATAGCGCGTTATATCAGAATCATACAGGAGCGGTCACTGTTTTTGTTGTAATAACTCGACTATCGGTGTTTTGGCCTATCGTTGCAAAAATGACTACTTCTGCATAGTAAGAAGTTCCTGCAACTCCCTTATAAGTGTAGCGGCCATTCTTCGTAATAGTGGATGATCCAATCAAATTGTTAGCAGTTGTTCCAGTAATCGTTGAGGCCAGGGATCCATTAGCTTTGTAGATTTTTATAGATGAGACACCGATCTGGCTTGCTGTCGAATTTGCAGTTACCATAAAGGGAATTACTAACTCACCATTGCGATCTCCTTCTTTTAAGGAGACATAATAGTTCGAAATTGTTTCGCTGGCTCTTTGAGTTGTTGTTGCCGCGGCAGACGCAGTTGAAAAGCAACATGCTATTGTCATCACTGTAGCAAGAACTAAAGATAATACTCGTTTCATTGTTGTTATTCTCCAATCGAATCAATCATTGTAATAATTTCGCTTTCGGTTATGTTACCTGAAATTACCATAACTAACTTGCTGCCATCCGACCAAATTGCGTTTTGCTGATCAAGATTAGACATCAAATAGAAAGTTTTGTCCGAACTCTCATGTTGCTTTACGGCAGTGTCATCTTTTTCCTGTACGAATTCATCCAAGTCCGCTGTATTAGCAAATTGAATGATTTGAATGGTAAACGCCTTTTGGATACCATTTTCGAAGTGGTATAAGAGCATTCTATACGTATCATTTGTGATAAGGTTTTCTTCAGATAGTTCAAATCCGTCTGGATACCATGTGGGTATAAGATTTCCTTGGATTCCATAATAGTCAAGCCCTGACATTATCTCTGATTGACTTTTGTCAGCGAGCTTTGTTTCGGATTCTTCAGATACATAATCCTTTTTGCTGAGAGAACTAATAAACTGGAACGTCTCGTCCGTCCAATGGCCAATCGCACCAAACACATCTACTCCGAATGCTTGCGCGGTTATCATCATCGCAAACCAAATGCCAATAATCGCTGCGACTACAGTAAATTTCCGTAGAGCCTTGAATCTTGGGCGCACTGCGGTTATGATCTCTGCATCTTTGGGCGGTTGGTGAGCGGGGCTTTCGCAGTCTTCTGGTGAGATAGTGATTCTGTCCTTAGTTGTGAAGTGAATTTTGGCTTCAAGTTGCTTCCACGCCTCCGTTAAGTCAACCGATTCATATGCATCTGCCTCCTCTTCTCTTTTTTTTAGGATACTTACAATATATTGTATTTCCTCGGGGGTCAACCTATCTTCGGGTTTACTATTCAAATCTTCACGCAAAATGGTTTCTAGTATATTGGTGCTGAGACTGCTGATATCGCAGGACTTTCTATCGGTCAGCTTATTGTCTGCCATTGCGGCTACCTCCCTCTACCCTTATATGTCGATATGTACGATAAACGTCACGTCTCATTTTGCAATTTTGTTATTTTCTTAGCTAATGTATTTTTTGCCCTCATTACCTGCATTTTGCAAGCCGAAATTGACTTTTCATATTTTTCTGCCAGTTCTTTATAAGCGTACCCATTACAATAGAAATCTATTAAAAGATTCCAATCGTCTTTTTTTAGGAGTCCCTTATAACTTTCTCGAAATAATATGTATGGTTCAAAGGAAAATTCTGCTTTGCCGAAATCCTTATGATCACCTCGAGCAATTTCCTCAATCAACTTGTTTAAACGCAATAGTTTCCTGTTTTTATTTCTGGCAACATTTTGAACTGTGAGATAAAGCCAACCTACCGGATTTGAGCTTTCTTTCAAAGCGACTTTTTTCTGAATCCCGATTATAAATGCCTCCTGCACAACATCTTCTGCACAGTCCTTATAGTATACGATGGTTCGCGCGTAGTTCACAAGATCCTCGTAACACTGGCAGAATATCTGAGAGAACCACTGCAAATCATCGCTGCTCAACTTATTATCTTGAAAGTCCGTAGAATTCATCTTCTCCTCCTGCTTTATTACTTATAAACACATTGATACATCCAGCCCACGCGCGGACTGGATGTATCATGATAGGAATCACTTCGAAAAGTGATCTAATATAAGTTTCAGCGCAGCAAGTGCATATTTCCTAACAGGTGGATCTAACTTGTTTAGCGCTATTGATATCTCAGATTTTTCTTCTAACTTTCCAACATACCCATCAGTTCCTATTACAGAGTCCGCCGAAACTTCTAGCGTATTGACTATTTTTAGGAGTGTGTCGTACGATGGCTTTCGCGTTCCGAGTTCTAAAGCAGCAAGATAAGAATCGCTAATATCCAGTTTTTCAGCCAAAGCTTCTCTACTTAATCCATGCTTGCTTCGATAGCACCGTAAAAAGCTGCTTACTCCTGTCTTGCTCATATCTGCACCCCAAGTATTATTTAATACTGAAAGTATATACATTCTGCGAAAAGGTAGAATACACTTGAAGTGTTTATCAACACTTAGAGTATTGATTATTTTTACTTTTATGATAAACTTCTTTAAGAAACATTTCCGTGAAGCCCTGTATTCTCACATCCCATTTCTTTTCTCAGTTTTATGATTGCTCGCCTTTTTATTTGGTTGATGCTCTGTCGTGATACTGATTTTGCTCGGGCAATCTCAGCGCTGGACATACCAAAGCAGAATTCCCCAATAAGCACATTCCGCTCACTATCTGTAAGATTTTTCCCTGAGAGCAGTTCCGTAATACCCAATAGTTCATCGTTGGTACAAGTATTAGTATTTTCAACATGGTACCGTTGGCCTTCACTTAAATCTTCAAAAAGAGTTTCCCTGGAATTGACCTTGGCTCGTTGCTTTGAGCGACGAATATAACTATGTTTAATCGTTTGCGCAATATAATTTACAACAACACCGTCGCTTTTCCCAGCAAAAATTGATGTATTAACTTGCTTAAGCAACACTATAAAATCGAGCGTTAGATCATTTAGCGCATCCTCGTATTTAAGCAGATAAGCGTACCGTGTCAGCAAACATTCGAATTGTGCTATCATTTCTAAAACGCTTTTCTCATCTCCTTTTTGTGCCTTGCGAATAGTTTCTACCAGCATAAATCTCACTCCCAAATTATTTTTTGGGAGATGTGATGAGCAAAACAGGCAAGAGGAGCAGCCCACAAACAAGGCAAATGGGAATCGAAAGAAATTAGGGCGTCTCAAGGGCGCAAAAACCATAGCGCGGTGAACCCCGCGCCTGCAAAAGGTATGGAAAAGACAGATCAGGCGGAACGCCGAAGCTGTTTGGCAGAACGGTAGGAGTGAGAACCATGCAGAACGGCGGCCAGCGCGACCGCTAAAGCGGAGATGTGGGCCAGCGTATTGAGATTTGCCGCGCTTGCGCCGTTACGCACCCATAATCGTTCCTGTCCAGACGCCTTAAAGCGGGAGTTGTATCTTTCACACTCTGTACGCAAGGCGTATGTTCTCTTGAAACAGAGGCGGCTGCGGTCAATGGAAAGCCTGTAATCCGTGGGGACGATCCTGTATTTAACGCAACCCCTGTTTTTCTTCCCGTTATTCCAGTTTTTGTGGTTACAAGGGCAAACGCCGGTTTTGGACTGACGGAATGGGCAGCAGAATTTCTGCCGGGTACGATTATTGTCGGTGGTTTTGCCATCTTTGTGCATAGCCAGTCCAGCATCACAGATCAAGTTACCTGCCGGAAGAGCTTTGCTCTTGGAATTGCGTTTTTTGAGGGGGATAAAAGCTTCCCCATCATAGACCGATTTCACGGTGTTGTAGATGCTTTTCGCGTCGTAGCCCTTATCCGCGAGAAAGGAACACCCCTGCAAAGGGAGGATCTGGTTGGCTTCGGCGAGGATCTCAGCGGCGACGGAGGAATCGGCGACATTGCCCGGTGTGGTCAGCTCGTAGAGCGGCAGGCCGGAGATGCAGTCCACCAGCACATGGCTCTTGTACCCCCAGTAGAACTCATACCGCCGCTCATTGTGCTGGTTGGAGGCCGAGTGGACGCCGAGGGCGCAGTCCGGATCGCTTTTCGGGTGGTTTTCCTTGGAGAACTTGTTCTTTGCAAAGGATTTTGGATTGTTCTGCTTCGTGTTTGCCATGACGGGCGTGGAATCCAGACCAACAAATGAGGCGTCCACAATCCCCAATTCATACAGCTTCCGCACCAGATTGGCCATGATCGATTTCAACGCACCGTTGTTCAACTGCCGCAGGCAGCGGTCATACGTCCAGTAGGACGGCAGCGGCTCCATGATGTTAAAGCCGCAGTAGTGGGCAATAAGCCGGTTATTGTCCAGATAATCCATCAGATCTGTGATTTGCGTGAAGCCTTCGCATTTCATAACGATAAACGCACAGACCATGGCTTCTTTGGGGAAGCCCCGCCGCCCGGTTGCCGCCCTGGGCAGCGTGAAGTCCAAGCTGCTGAAAAGCTTGTCGTAGAACGCAGCGGCGCTTTGGGATGTGAACAGCGTCACATCCTGAATGATTTCCTGTCGGTAGATAGCGGCCAGCCCCTTTCCGGTTGGTTTTCTCTCAAGTCAATTTTACCAAAAAGGGGCTCCGCTTTCTATACCATATGAGTGATTTTCGGTTTCAGCCATGACCGGAAACCATTGCAATTACTACTCTTTTGGAGTTTTGCTCATGGCTGTTTGGGAGTCTTGGGGAGGGGAAACTATAAAAACTTCCTATCTACAAAGGAGAGATTTGAGTTGTAAAAGTAAACTATCATCCGAAAATGCTGATTTTGATTATATTGTCACAAGATAACCAAAAATTTGCCAATATGTGACCTAGGCAAGAACTGGGAACATAATGGAATGAATGGAGTCTTGGGGAGACTTTCATGAATGCATAAAAGGATTAGAAGATGGCGTCTGTTTGCATTACACAGAGCCGGAGATGGAGGCGTCCTGACAGCGGTGTAATTACAATCCGTAAATTCCTGCGGTAAATAGTCAAAATCTCTAAATCAGAGTACTAACAGAGGAACGGGTATATTTTGACGCTCATAGCTGGGATCCGTGGGCATGAAATATAACTAATGCCACGAAAACCGCAATTGTCATAAATGGCAGTTACGGTCTTCGTGGCATTTAGTCAGAAGCAGTAGCTCAACGAACCTCGGATGGATTTCTTTGGGCCTTCATACTAAACCATTGAATTAAGTAAATGGAAAAGCCTACAATCCAATACCCCCAGAAACGAGGTAAAAAACAGAAAGCAATATCCTAGATATTGGGCAGGAAAATTCTCGTGAAAACTCAAGTGCAAGTTCTGGCCGAAGATCCTCCCTACGTAGTAAAGCTGATTTGAGTCGGTTAGCACCTACTTTTCACAGGTTGCCTGCTTGTTTGCGGAAACTGGATATGCATCTTACTTTAAGCTAAACTCCCCATTGAGGCTATTACACTTGTCACATGCTGGAATAATGTATTCGCCCGTGACTTTAGGATCGGTGTTATAGATATGGGCCCCCAATGTGGCAGCGTTACTGCATCCGAGAACGGAACACGTTTCGGGCCACTTTCGACGAGAACAATTTATCCAGTGCTGTTTCCAAGATCCTCACTTGCACGAACGCTGTGCGGTACCCTTTTTATTTTTCCAGCCGGTTGTCGTAATACTCATTTTTATTCTCCTTCGTAAAATTACTTAGAGCGCACGAATCGTACGACTCCTTATTATAAATGCTAATAGCTTCCTTTTTCTTACATATTTTTCAAAATTTTTCTCTAAGGCCCTCATAATAAATGTGTTAACACTTACTACTTCTTTGGAGGTTCTAAATGATTTCGTACCTACTTGCCATACTGGAAAATGATGAGGACAAGCAAAAGTTTATAGAGTTATATGAAGAACACCATGTTCGTGTTGAACAGACAGCACTTCGTATCTTAAAAGATCCTCACGCCGCCGAAGATGCTGTGCAGAATACCTTCTTGCAGGTGATCCGCCATTTTGATAAAATTTCTGAGATTCCCTGTAAGAAATTAGGCTTCTGGCTCATCTCTATAGCAAAGAATGAAGCACTTATGATTCTGAGACATAAGCGGAGGGAGATTCCTCAGGAAGACTGGGATACTTTTTCGGCAGATGTCAGCGATCCAACAAGCTATAACGAGCTTGTCCAGCTGTTCTCTCAGCTTCCCCCGACCTACCGGGCGGCACTGGAAATGCGGCTGATTAACGGCTACTCCGGCAAGGAAATTGCACAGCATCTTGGTATCTCAGAGCCCGCGGTCAATACGCGCATTTCCCGCGGCCGCGCGCTGCTTCGTGAAATTGCAGTCAAGGAGGGATTTCACATATGACAGAGCAGGAACTTGACCTTTTCATGCGTAATGTGCTGTTGGATGCCATTGCGCTGGATGAAGAAACGAACACAGAGACAATCCCGTATACGCCGTCGCTGCATCATCAGAAGCAAATCAAGGTGATGCTCAAGAACCCTCTGCGCTGGGCACGTGATCGAAAGCAACCGGTTTGGAAAAGAGTCTTAAAGCGGGTCGCTGTCATACTGCTGGTGATCTCGCTTGCATTCGGCAGTTTGATGGTCGTTAGTCCAACTGCTCGCGCGACATTTATCCGCTGGGTTACTGAATGGTATGAAACGCATGTAGTGTTTCGCTATGCTGGCGATGATGTTCAGGGCAAGATGCCACAGTATGAAATCGGAGAATTGCCGGACGGTTTTTCAGAGAATCCCCAAAAAGGCTTTTGTACTGCGGGTATGTCCGTCCATTATTATGAGAACAAAGACGGCGAAGCGATTGTGCTTAGATATATTTATATGCAGCAAGGTTCTATGAGTGGAGTTGACACAGAAAATTCAGATATTATTTCAGTTCCCGTAAATGGGTGCGATGGATACCTAATCATTCCAAAAGAAGCAGGGTGCAATAATACAATTACATGGTCTGACGCAGAGAGTAATCTGCATTTTACTATTGATGCACCTCTTGGGCGAGAGGATATTTTGCACATAGCAAAGGGTGTACATTTAGTCGAAACGACAAAATAGAAGTGTTTTCTAAAAACCTGTAAGGATATCCCCCCTTTCCGCATTTATTCAGCAGCAGTTAGCTCTGCTAAGAACGTGTGGAAGGGGGGTGATTTTATGAGAAGATTTGTTGCTCTATTGCTCTGCGGGTTGCTGCTAACCACAGGGGCCGCAGCATATATGCAAGAAACAAGAAGCATCGGTGAAGATATGTCCTTAACATTTGATGGAACAACCGCCATTTGTGGGGCGACCTGCATTGGAAAAACTTCGACAGATTATATAAAAGCAACATTGACCCTTTACCAAGGCAACACCTATATTGATTCTTGGAGTGATGAAGGACGATATGTAATCGGTGTGTCTGGACAACACGGCGTAACCCGAGGGAAGAGCTATACGCTGAAGCTGAACTATACCATCAATGGCATTGCACAGCCTGAGCAAAGCGTAACAAAAAAGTGCCAATAGCAACAGTAACGTACCAAAAATTCAGGCACAAGACGTCAAGTTAAGGGCAATCATCCTTGCAATTACGTCAGATTGCTATCGCTTTGCAATCAAAGTAAGAAGAGTTCCCTTTTGCCTATATGTGGAATCTTGCTTCATATACTGGCCTTCTGCTTCTTGTTTTGCAGCGTATCAAACAGTATTGGTCAAGGGCGATCTCCTGAAGTGTGCTCGTTTTATCTATGAATCGCTGGAGTCTTATGGGGAATTGCGATGATATGCTTTCTGAAATCTATTAAGTTTTTTACATCTCACGAGTAACCTATACACTTGTTGTTAAGAAGACAAGCAAAACAGTAAAAGGTATGCTGGCAGCTTGCAGCTGCCAGCATACCTTTTAGTACAACGAAACGATGTTGTTTTACCTCCTTACATAACTGTGCTACCACAAAATAAGTAAGAATCTGCGTTTATGTGATTTTGAAGAATCCTAGTGACATAATAAGATAGCGGTGGCTTGAGGATACCCTTATGAACTTGCGACGTAACAAATCGACTAATATCAATACATTATTAACACGGAGACTGGAAATGAAAGATTATTTGAAAACGCTAAAGCGAGAGAAACCCAACTGTTTCTTTATAGGAATTGCAGTGTTGCTAACACTTACGTTATGCTTGAGCTCGTGTTCGAAAAATCAGAAAACGCAGCATCAAACATATACGTCAGATGCTACAAAGGCTCAGCTAACGTTCCCTGAGAACTCATCAGCAATCCTTTATGTGAATCAACGCCTAGACTTTTCCGCAGAGTTGCCTCTCGACTGGATAGGGCAAGTTGAAATCAAAGAGGAATATGGCCTTCATCACCAAAATGGCGGGAATTGCATTACCTTTTATCACAAACCGACCCACGACAACGGCGAGGGTGGAGTTCTTTTCTTTATCGACTGCTATCCTGGCGAATGGAGTGAAGACAACCCGCCGGTCATAGCAGGCCATAGTGTTGTTGTTGCGCAAACGGAAGACTATACATATCTGCTCAGAACACCGAGCGATGTCGAATACAGTGAGTCCGATTCTGCGTTGGCAGAAGCCTACCAAGCCCTTGCTGCGCAGCAAGATTTTATTATTGCTCACATAAAGGCCATCTGTTAATTTGACTTTCTACACAGCGCAAAGCAAGGTGAAACATCGTCTCGAAATGTTATATTCTAAAGGTGATTTTTCAGGGAAGAATACCTACTTACTTTGACGTTTGCCAGCGAAACTCCCATTCCATATATGTCCCACTGCAGGCGCTTACTTGACTGTTGGGGCACATTTTGGATAGAGATTTCCACTGGCTTGAGCTCGCTTAAAAGTTATCCCACGATGAATAGCGGCGAAATGATTTCCTGTCAATTTTATAGTGACTACTTACCTTGCATATCGCTGCTCGTACTGCGTATCAAACAAAAGTAGAGAAGACTCGGGGGGATTCCCCGAGTCTTCTTTGAGATTTTTATGTTGTATTATTAGCTATTTTTGCCAATATAAACAATCCGTCCAAAAGTAGAACTGTATCCAGAGGCATCATAGGAGGCATTCTTCACGATACTGGTCGTTACCGAACCACTCATATTTCCCTCAACAGTAGTAATCTTATTGCCTGTAATGGCTGTGATAATGCCTACGTGTCCAACACTGCTCCCGCCGTGCGTATCGATAAGTGCCAGATCGCCAACCTTTGGGGTTGTAGCAGAAAAACTTACGTTACCATTTACACCCCTGACCTGAGAGGCAAGATTTGAAGTGCCGAAGTTCATATTTGCTTTGATACCGCACTGACGAACGAACCATGCACACCACTCACAGTTAGGGTTCGAAACGCCGAAGTATTTGGCACACTGTGCTAAATTCTTCCCAATACAAGCGTTTGCCGCGGCGATTAGCGTCGTGACAGAACCCGTACCAGGATTAACAGAACCACCGGACACTTCGGTGATCTTCCAGCTCTGCGCGTTAGAAGCAGTATCCAAAACAGCCCATCTGACATCAGAATTGCTCGAAGTGCCAAGTGCCTTGAGGTATTTAGTGGTGTCGCTCTTGAGCTGAATTCGATACACATTATTACCAAGTGAGATGAAATTCACATAGCAGTCAGCATTGAGAGTATAGACATCACAGTTCCAAGTGGAACCAGAACGGTTTGCATTAAGCATATAGCTCTGGTTGTTCACGGATCTAACAGTCTGATTGGAACCCAGACTGTCAATAGCCCACTGCTGATCAACACTGCCAGTGTCCGTCCAAATGCAAACATTGCGGCGCGAAGTGATGGTACCGGTGCCATAGACATTCAACGGGAGACCGGATCCACCGTGCGAAACAATTTTATAAGTAGCCATAGTAAAAACCTCCATTATTTGTTCCCAGATTACCATTTGGACATAATGGTGAAAAAGCTTGTCCAAGGCTTTTTCGCCAGGTAGTTCTGAGTTACTTATTAAAGAGACCGCAATTTTTCTGATGTAAACATAGATGTTTCAACTTCACCTGAAAAGCTCATACTATATTTTCCTTTGGAGCATTTGCAGTCAGGTATCGGTTGGATATATAATTTAGCTATTCTTTACCCTTGTCCTTCGCCTTAAAGCTCAAAAGAACCTCTTTCAACTTCTGCGGTAGCGGTAGCCCCACTGCCACAGAGTTTTCTAATATGCTTACGACTTCGTTTGCACAATAGAACAAAATTGTCATTGCTTGGATTGTTGATCCATCACCGAGCAGATATCCATCGAGCACATGACACATCGACAAAACGACAAAAATCAGGACTTTTAATGATATCCCTTTAAATCCTATTTTGCTCGATAGGCGCTTTTGATGTATTGCTACACAAATGCCAGTTATGTAGTCCAAGATTACTAGTAAAATCAAAATGTACAGATGGTCCACGTTTTCTGTTCCCATAAAAAATTCAAGCAGTTTTTTTCCGTTATTCATATAAGCTGTTCTCCTTTCAAACTTATCCTATATCAAAAGAGAGGCAGTGCAACGGATTGTAAACGTGTGAGCGCTATTTACTTATGCCATAAGGAGTTATGTGTGAAAACTCAGAATTGTGGAAAAACTCCAACTATACAGGGGAAATATAGGGTAGTAGAATGAAGCTGTATTTCAGGGCGAAGTAAGTCAGGGCGGAGTAAGTTAGGGAGGAACGGCGACGGAAAGGGGGTCATTGCGCCCTCCGTCAGAGACTCGGACGAACTGGAATGAAATAAGGATAAGAAAAAACCGTAATTGCTCATGGGAGCAGTTGCGGTCTTTTTTTGTCCCAAAATCGAAAGGAGCAAGCATTTATGAGTGAATCCAGCAACAGCGCGTGGCCTTTTGGCGAGATCTCCGGTGAGGAAGGTCTGGACATTGAGGCGATTTTCAAAGACAGTACAGCTGCGACAGATCAGAGCAATCCCTTTGCATCTCCTGTGGAGGCTGCAGCACCTGCTCCGGCACCCGAGACGCAGGAGCCGCCTACGGAGTCTGCTGAACCGGCGCCTGCACCGAATCATGCCGCAGTGTCCGCCTCAGCACCCAAGGAACCTGAAACGCCTGCGGCACCTGCACCCAAACCCACCGCTGCCCCGCCTGAGGAAAAGCCTGTACCCGAGCAGCCGGAGGTGAGCACAGCCGCAGAAAATCCCATCGCCGCGGCCTTTGAACAGAAAACGGCGGAGAACACCAAGAAAGGACTTTTGGAAAAACCGCCTATCTTCTATCACAAGGGTGTCAAAGAGGAGATTGAGGACGCCTCCATGACCTTTGAGGAGCTGCGTATCCGCAAATCCGAGGACTTTACCGACCTTGAGGAAGGCAAGAGAGTATCGTGGAGCGTGGAATATTGCGGTATCCGCAAGGAGATCAAAGACCCCAAGGGCACCACAATCATTTCCATGAAAGAGACGATTGAGCGCTCCCGTGAATTTCTGGAAGCACTCAAAAAGGCAAAGGAAAAAGATCCCTGCTGCTATGTGAAGCCCAAGGTGGAGATGAAGACCAAGGGCAACGCCGCCTATAAGGGGAAATTCGGCACTCTGGAGGAGGCTCGGGCATCGGATAAAGTCATCTGCCTGATTCCCGCCCGTGACGGCAGGATATATGAGCTCCGGAAGATGGAGCAGGGCGAGTTTATCGCCCCCAAAAATAATGTAGTGGATTTTTCGGAGATCAGAGCCGGGTTTACCCCGGCTCTGCCGAAGATCCCCGCTCAGTTGATGGGCCAAATCATAGCTTTCTTCCGCGCCTTTATGACGGAGAACGAGGAAAACGAGGCGCTGGCTCTGATCTACTGGGATAAGGCGGAAAAACGCTTTTTCGCCTATGTTCCCAAACAGAGCGTCTGCAAGGAGGAAGTGGAGGCCAATCTCCATGACTGCCCCTATGACGATGAGGAGCGGTACATCTGCTACGCCGACATCCACTCCCACAACAGCATGGACGCCTTTTTCTCGGGAAAGGATGACCGGGACGAGCGCTCCGTGGGGCTTTACTTTGTCCTTGGAGAGCTTGACCATTTCTACCCGACACTCAAGGCTCGCATCTTCTGCGGCGACAGCTTCGTCCCCATCGATCCCGCTGAGGTCATTGAGGGGCTGGAGCAGCCGTTCCCGAAGGAATGGCTGGAACAGGTCAGTCTCCGCAGCGCTCTGCCGAAAAAAGAGAAAAAGCGCAGCCTTCGAGAGTTTCTTTCGGAGGTGTGGTGATGAAATTTCCTATGGATCGTCCGGTAAAGGTCGTGATGCTGGGCGCAGGCGGGACAGGCGGCTATGTTGCACCGTACCTCTTCCGCCTGCTGCACATGCTTGACCGCCCGGCACGCTTTATCATCTGCGACGGAGATCTCGTCGAGGCCAAGAACCTTGACCGGCAGAATTTTGTGGAAGCTGATCTTGGTGAAAATAAGGCCCGTGTGCTCTCGGAGCGTTACTCCGACGTACTGGGCATGGAAACAGAGTACGTTCCCAATTTCATTGAAACGCTCTCGGAGCTTATGTCCCTGATCGAACCGGGAGAATGGGAAACGGACGACTACCCGAGAAGAAAAGTCAGAGAGATGGTTCTCCTGCTGGGGTGTGTGGACAATAACCGCACGCGCCAGCTTTGCCATGAGGCTTTCAAAAAGAGCTTAGATCTCATCTACATCGACAGCGGCAACGGCAGCTATACCGGCCAGGTGGTCTGTGGCGTGCGGAAAAACGGGCGTACCGTGAGAAAACCTATCGGAGGTGTCCACCCGGAAATGTTGAAAATCACAGACAGGTTTCCCTCGGAAGTAAGCTGTGCTGAGGCCGCTCAGGCAGATCCGCAGAGCATCATCGCCAATGTCACGGCGGCTACCGCTATTCTAACGATGGTCTACAACATCCTGACGCACGGGGAGAACCTCGCGCTTCAGACGGATTTTTCGACAAGAACGATTCGAATGCAGACAGTACTGGAAAAACAGCCGAGGAGGAAAGCAGCATGAAAAGAGCGACAGTAGATGCCCAGGCCTTTGCGGACGCCATGAACAAGGTCAGCAAGGTCTTGAGGAAGAGTCCGCTCCCCATTCTGGAGGAGATCGCGGTCTGCATTCAGCATGGGCGGTGTACGCTGACAGCGACAGACCTTGAAACATGGCTCGTAGCAGAGATTCCTACTCTCGGCGATGATATGTCCTTCGTTTTTTCCAGAACAAAGGATGTGATGAAAGCCTGCTCCCATTTTGAGGGAGAACTGGCGATCACCCTCGTTTTCAAGGACGAAAAAGATGGAACGCTGGAGGTGCGCTGTGGACAAAGAGCCGCGGAATTTTCTGTTTCTTCCCATGAAGATTATCCGGAGTGCGGGACTGTAGAGGACGGCACATCCCTGCGTGTGAACGCCGCTGCGCTTTTCCGCAGGATCGAGCGCGTACGCTATGCCGCGGAAAAGGGATGCCTCGACCGTCGGCCGCAGAGTGCCTGTGTCCAGTTTCGAGAAGACCGCATTTTTTCTCTGGATGGACGCCGCATGGCCTGCGATACGCAGCCGGATACAGTTTTTCCGGTGCCCTGTTTGATGCTGGGTGATGCGCTCACACATCTAAGGGCATTCGGAGAAAATGAAGTGACAGTGCAGATTGGCGCTCACAAGGTATGCTTTTCGGACGAGACGCTGAAATTGTATGTCCGTAGGTATGGCGTGGACACCTATGATCCCGATGCCGCGATCCCCAAGGCCTATCGAGAAGTTATTACTGTGCAGACGGATGAACTGCTGCGGGAGCTCACCTACCTCAAAGAATGCGTTGGCAGCTGCACATTTCCGTATGTGCGCTTTGCAGGGAAAGAATTGTCCATGAACGTACCCACCGGACGTTTTGCGACCCGTGTATCTATGGTCGGCCGCGGTGATCTTGCCATTGGGTTTAATCTTCGCTATATGATAGATGCATTGCGACAGTTTAGAAAAGAGCCGATGGTGCGGCTCAAACTCAGCGGCCCCTATACGCCCATCGTGGTCGAGGCAGAGGGGCGCAGCGATTTTGCGCTGGTGTTGCCGGTTCGGCTCCGTGATGAAATGGCCGCCTGAGACTAAAAAGAAAATGGGCGATGCGCCCTCAAAAAATGAAAAGGAGACAGCAATATGAAAACTATCTACATTCCCAAGGGAGAAACTATCCGTTACGAATCTCTTGCGACGGAGCATCTGGTTGTTCACGGATGCCTTCAAGTGACCTGCGGCATCACGGCCAAAACAATTACAGGGTACGGAACAGTCCATGCCGGAACCGTGAATGCCGATGTGATTCGGGTCGATGATATGGACGCTGGCAGCATCGTCTGTAAGCGCCTGCTCGCTAAGCGTGTGCAGTCGCCGGAGGTCTTTGCCTCGGAGAGCGCCGCGGTATCCTGCTTTCTATCCTCTGCCTATGTAGAGACAGGAAAGCTGACGGTAACGCTTAGTGAGATCGACACAGTAAATGCCGCAGAGATCATTAACCTGACGCCGAAAAAGCGCACGCTTTTTGGTACGCTTCTTGCTTCCGCGTTCCGCTCGATCTGGACGGTATTGACGGTTCCTGGTCAAAAGGAACTGAAAGCCACGGCAGACGTCGATGATAATGTGCGAGAGGCTGTTGTTGAACCGGTGCAGGAAGAAAAGCAAGAATCTGTGGCAGCACAAGCTGCACCATGCGCGACAGAGGATATCGCCGAGCCTGAACCTGCGGATGAAGAACTCAATCGAATCGTCGGCATTTTCAAGCTGGCGCGTGAGCAGGGCTACACCCTCAAGCTCATCCCCGGTACGCCGGAGGAAAATGCACCCGTGTTCGATTTTGAGCATGAGCGTATCCTCCGCAACGCTGCGTAAGAGCCTATGCGGGAGATCAATGTGGTGAGCAGGGCACGGATCAGCGAGAATGGGAAATCCGTCCTCTATGAAAAGCGCTATCACGGTATCCTGACAGAAAACGGCTACGTGCGGTTAAAAGCATACTGCGCCAAGCGCGTCCCGCTGGGGGCGGCAGGCACGGCTAAATCTTCACCGCAAGCCGAAGAGAATATGAAGAGCGCGGCATGAGCCGTGCGAAAAGAAGGCAAGGAACTGTATCTGTTCCTTGCCTTCTTTTATATCAATGATCGGAGGAATTGCCATGTCTATAAAATCACAGACGAACAATATGCGGCGGCTGGCCGCGCTGCTTAATTTCAATCTTTGCAATATCCATGGAAAAAAGGAGTGTGGTCCCAACGGGAGCAAGCAGGTCTTTCTCAATGTGGGAAAGGTTTTCCTGCGCGCCCTCGCAAGAGACCTCGGGCTTCACGATGTGACCGTTAGCAGCAACGCCGGCGGCATTGGTGTATCGGGAGAGTGCAACCTGATCGGAATGTGGGAGAACGGCGGCCTTTATGTCTCCATTTCCCAGCCTGCCTGCGGCAGCGGTAAAGTGCTGCTCTACCGCACGGTGCGCCACAGCAGGGACTATAAGGGTGGCTATAACCACTTTATCACCCGGAGCGAACTTGAAGAATGCTCCTATACGCATCTGCTGGATATCCTGCGGAAGCTGAGAAAGGATCAGGTGGATAATGAGCGAGCCGCTTGAGCTGAAGGAACAGATGCCCTACGCCATCGACCGGCTTGACACACTGAAAGCCACGATCATGCATTCCATACAGGAGATGGTCATACACCGGGCAAAGGTGGAAAAGTACCGCAAGAGCGATTTGCCGACAGCCCGCAGCGCCTATGAAACGCTGGAGTATTTCCGAAAGCAGCTTGCAGAGCAACTGATGGAATCTCAGCTATTTCTGCTGGAGACGGAGGCATACAAGCTGGCATCCGTGGCAGGGCAGCTTCGACAGGGCGTGAGCGGCTTCAATCTTATGAGTACGGGCTACAAGCCCATCTATGAGGTGCTGAGTAAGTTCACGACAGCGTTCCCCACGGGGCAAAAGACCAACGCCGCCGTGGTGGGCCGCCTGATGAACAACATTAAGCTGGGCTATTACCCTACCGATCCTGACAACATCTCTTTGATGCTGCGGGGTATCCGGTTTCCGGATGGCGTCACCACGAACCTATTTGATCCGTGCTGCGGCTGCGGTAAGGCCCTGCGCCAACTGGCTCAGGGAAATAACTGCTATGCCTACGGCGTGGAGCTGGACGAGAGCCGTGCGGAGGAAGCACAGACGCGCCTCCACCGCGTCGGCTTTGGCAGCTTCTTTCACAGCCGTATCAGCCATGAAGCATTTCATCTGCTCTTTTTGAATCCGCCCTACCTGTCAGTCATCAACGAAAGCGGCGGACGTTCCCGGCATGAAAAGCGCTTTTTGATCGAGAGCCTGCCTACCTTGATGTATGGAGGGCTGCTGATCTATGTCATTCCGTACTACCGCCTGACGCCGGATATCTGCCACATCCTGGTTGACAATTTTGACGCTCTCTCCGTCTGGCGGTTTACCGACAGCGAGTTCAAAAAATTCAAACAGGTGGCGGTGCTGGGCATCCGAAAGCACAGGAACATGGAATTGCAGGATACGCTCTGGCTGGAGCAGTTTGCGTGCAGTCCCGCCTCGATACCGCCTCTTGAGAAGATTGAGGAAGGACTCTATGCGCTCCCGGCACAGCCCTTGCAGGTCAACACCTTCAAGGGCGAGCGGTTCAACCAAAAGGAATTGGAACAGCAGCTTCGCAAGTCCGACAGCTTCGCGCAGATGATGCGCCGCAGCGAGCTGGACAGCGGCGCCAAACGCCCGCTCCTGCCGCTCTCCATCAGCCAGATCGGTCTGATCGGCGGCTCGGGTATGATCAACGGTCTCATTGAATGCAATACCCCGCATATCATCAAGGGCCGCATCGTCAAGGTCGTGCGCACAGAGAGCGAGGAGAAATTCAGCGCCAGCGGAAACCACCTGGGCAGCGAAGTCAGAGAAACCATCACAAATAAAATGATCTTCAATGTTCTGACGCCAAACGGCTTTAAGGCATTGACATGAAGAAAGGGGGCCTACCCATTATGCAGTACAGACCTATCCGGTTTCCCACCGGAGAAGTCCGCGCCACAACGGCTGCTTTGGCGAATCTCTCAAAGGAAAAGCTGATCCGTCTTGTGAATCGGCATATTCGCGGTGACTGGGGCGATACCTGTATGGCGGATCAAAAGGCCAACGAGCAGGCGATTCGCGACGGTGACCGCATTCTGTCATGGTATCAAATCAGTGGTAAAATCCGCGTGCTGATCATCACGGAGGCAGACCGTTCAGCTACTACGATCATGCTGGCCGACGAATATTGATAAAAGGAGAAAGAAAAATGAAATCTTTAGATATGGTGATCGTCGTTTCTATAAGTGGCCTCGCCGGAACGGATGAATCCCTGCGTTTGCAGGCGTGGGGAACGGTAACGAACCTGTTGCGTCCAGAACTCGGAAAGCTGTACCGACAGTTCAACCCCTCGAATGGCGTGTGGGAGCATAAGATCTCCCGCCCCTTTGGAGTTGTACTCGGGAAACAGGAACCCGAGGTGTTTCGCCAGCTACTTTCAGCCGGCGAGGAGGCACAGCGGGAGGCGGTTGCCTTCCATACTGCGGGAATGCTCCGTAAAGCGGATCTCGGCGGTGCGCAGAAGATCGGTGATATGCTGCTTTGCTCTACGGTTGTGGATGGCAACGATCCTGAGCTGCTGGCGCACACGGTCTGGAATATTCTGCTTCAGGAAGGAGCGCCTATCCCCGATTGCGGCATTTACTATGCCTCGCTCGGCCGGGCATCTGCATCTGAGCAGGAACGCAGCGAGATCCTGCAGAATATGGACCAGTACGCCCTGTGCATGGTCAGCTTTGGGCAGGAGGCGATCAAGGATGCTTGAGTTCCATAGAGATCGCTTTGTGCAGTTACTCCATGAGGCACCTGCGAAAGAACCGGTACTTTCCGAACCAAAGTACAGCCCTTACCTCCAGTCGGTGATGGACACGGCAAAGAAAGAGGGCGTATTGAACCTCGATATGATCAACTGGTTGGCCTTTGAAATGGAGGAGGTCACGCCTGAAGGCTTGAATGATATTTGTCGACGCACTGAAAGCAGCTGGATCGCAGCCTTGGCCGGCAATAGTAAAAAAGCGCAGACCTTCCGGCTGTTGCATCGAACCTTCTTTTGAGGTGCGCCCATGTATGACAACGAATATGAATGGGATATTCTGCTTTTCTTGCGGATCTTAAAATATCTTCACACCAGCGATGCCGATATGGTCAACGCGATCATTCGGGATTACCCGGAGGTGGACGTGGAAGACCCTGACATGATCATGTACGATTTGCTGTGGGCTTTTTTCGATGAAGAACCGGAAGAAACAGATGATGAATTTTACACCGTGCGCTTTAGCGACCAGAGCATTGACCGTTTATACCAGTTGGGCTGCCAAGATGGAGATATCTTTTCATCGAAGTTTAGAATGTGGCAGGAAAAGATCAAGGATATATTTTTGTTTTATGTCGTTGGCGCATCCCACTCTGTCTTCGATGTTGCCTATCATTTTACCGGAGACGGCGTCAAGATCGACATTACACTTTCACCGGATTGCTATGAGCCGCTTCTCTTCTTAAATTCGATTATCAATATGATCCTCTACTGTCAAAAGGAAGTCAGACGGCTGGAGGCTGAAAGAAATGAACAGCATCTTATTTTCAACGGAAAGGAGGCTGCGTAATGCCGCTTGTGAGAAAGGAATCGCCGGAGGAGGTAATCGTTCGGATCTCACCGAGCCGAAACACCATCATTGTTCAGGAACGAAGTCCCGGCGAAGTCCTGAGTTACCGGGAGATCGACCCAGTCGAATTTTATTATGCCCTCAACGGCAGCTGCGTCGGGAATGAATACATTAGCAGCGGATTTCTGCCGGAGCATTGTCTTCATGTCTCCATGAATGCCGAAGAACGCCGCTTCGTGATCTGGAACCCTGATCTGCGGGCGGATGTGATCTACCGAGATACAGAATATTTGGACTTTCCGCTGCCGCGGTTGGTCTTTGGCCTTCGTGTCTTGGCTGACGGAAGAGTAGCAGATTGTTCTATGGGCGTGGTTGCGGATGAACCTCCAACGGAGGATACGCCTATGTTTTTCTACCCATTCTCCAACGTCTATGACGATGAAAGAGTATGCACAGGCAACAACATCCTGCCGCGATACAAAAAGCTTTCAGCAATGAAAAATTTTCCGAGGTATTTGTTGGGGCTCCCTGACAACGATGATATGTTCAACTCCTCGCATAATCAAAAGGGCCTCGACCACAAGGCTCTGCTGGAGCATCTCAAGGACAAGGAGCCTGCCTACTACTATGCGGACATTCTTGTTCCCAATGGCCGTACATTAAGCGATTTTATCAGGAGGTAATGAAATGTCGGAACAGAAATCGCGGACGATGCTGACAGCCCTCGCAAAACCTTTTGCACCGGAAGACCTGGAGTGGCGCCTGCAATACACGAATGAGGAAAAGATGTGCGGCATGGCTGTCCCCTATGTGACAAACCGTGCCATTCAGAATCGGTTGGATGAGGTGTGCAGCCCGGAAAACTGGTACAACGAGTTTAGACCGTGGCATAGCGCAGGGAAAAAGGATTCCCAGCTTTGCGGTATCGCCATCTATTTTGAAGGCAAGGGCTTCATTACCAAGTGGGACGGCGCCGAGGATTCGGACATTGAACCCATCAAAGGAGGCCTTTCCGACAGCATGAAGCGCGCCGCCTACCAGTGGGGCATCGGGCGTGTCCTTTACAGCCTCGATACCGTGTGGGTTGATATTGAGCGCCGGGGCCGTAGCTATGTTATTAAAGGCAGCGAGCGGAAAAAGCTGGATGACGCCTATTTGAACGCGCTTAAAAAGCTGAGCCTTGAGCCTGCCGTAGCGAGCGGTATTCAATCTCTGTTGATGCCCAAGACCGCGCCGGAGCAGAAGGCTGCAGGCGATAAGCAGCCGCCCTCCACACCTGCGCAGAATCAGCGTATCAGCAACACTCATGCGGAGTCATCTACCAAGCCGCAGGAACGCACATCGCAGCAGACCCCACAGGCAAATGAAAAGCACGCAGAGCGCAGCGCGGAGTCCTCTGGAAAGACGGTACCGTTCCGCAATGCATCTCAGACCAGGCCTGAAGAGAATATCTACACCGTCCTTGCATCGAAGGTACAGGGGGGCATGAGCGGCAGCAATACACTGGTCAATCTGGAAACGCCAGAGAAAAAGCAGACCTATGCCTATGTCCGGGGGGTACGCCCCGAGCTGACGCCGGGTACGCAGCTTTCTCATGTGAGGCTCACGACCCGCAAGCAGGATACCGTGGTGTTCTGTGTACTGGAGTCCTATGAGGTCTATCAGCAGGGCCAGCAGGCAGCATAAAAAGTTGCCCTGAGCAAACGAAAGGAGCAGACAGTTGAAAAAGATCGAACAGTTTCAGATCACCAGTATGAGTATTTCGGGCTTCAAGTCCTATGAAAAACCCACGGAGCTGACCTTCGGCAACCCTACCGTCATCACTGGGGGAAATGGCCGGGGGAAAACCAGCATTGCGGACGCCATTGCATTTGCCGTGACCGGACTCCCATTTTTTGGAGAGCGCGGCCTTGACCGGCTCCACAATGAGAAAAATCCTGACGTCGCTATCCAGATGCGCTTTGTGGATGAGGATGGGATCATCCATGAATTGACCCGTATCCGCCAAAATAACGATATGTCCATCTATTACGACGGTCATACCATCCGTCAGCTTGACCTGACCGATCTCTTCGGGGAGCGAGACGTGTTTCTCTCTATCCTAAACCCTCTGTATTTTATCGAGGAGCTGGGGACAAGCGGTAAGAATCTTCTGGAACGGTATCTACCGTTCATTCCGCAGGAGACAATTCTCGCACAGCTCCCCGGTGCGGTGCAGGCGTCCCTGAAAGATGAGGTGATCCTTTCACCTGACGCCTATCTCAAGGGACGACGTGCGGAGATCCGCGAGTTGGAGGAGCGTATCACATATCTCGGCGGGCAAAAGGATCTGGCGGCAACGCAAAAGAAGCAGCATGAAACGATGCGGGTGGAGATTTCGGATGGCATTACAGCTCTTCAAAATGAGATCGAGGTGTTGGCGGAAAAGCAGTTTTCCGGTCTCGATACTGCCGAAATGCAGGAACGGCTCGTCGAACTGAGCCAGCGCTACGATGAGATGGCCCGTGATGAACGCGGCGATACGGTGCAGCAGCAAAAAGAGCTTCGCGCGCTGCGTGAAAAAATCGTCTGCAGACAGGCTGAGCAGTATCAGTCCAAGTTTACCGAGCCGCTGGCGGAGATCTCGGCCAAGATCAATGACCTGGGCGTGCGGTATAAGCGGGAGTCCGTGGCATACAAGGCATTTCATGCCGGTATGGACTGCCCCACCTGTCATCGCCGCGTGACGGAAGAAACGCTGCCGGAGGTACAGGCTACGCTCAAAAAAACCATTTCTGAACTGTATGCCGCCGGAACAGAGCAAAAGAGGCAGCTTACAGAGCTTCAGGAAATGGACAAAAAGGCCAGAGAAACCTTCAATGCCTTCAAAGAGGCGGATCTTCGCAAATGGTCGGAAGACGCTGCCGAACTGGAGCGGCGCTGCGCGGAACAGTCGGAAACCGGCTCGCAGGCTGCTGAGTCACTGCGCAGAGAGATTCAGAACCTGACGGCAGAGCTGGAATACGGCAATTTGACGCAGGCAGAGTATGACCGCCTGCGCGAGTGCCGGGAGCAGTGCCGCGAGTTGGAGTCCAAGCTCTCTGCGCTAAATGAGATGGCATCTGCACAGACGCCTGACTTTGACCGTGAGATCCGTGAGGCGCAGGAGGCCATCGGCAAAATCAAGCGCACGATGACGAATGTGATTTTGTATGTCAGCAAGCGGGCCGAGCTTACTTTTTCACAGCTTAAAATGAACCGCGTGGAAATTTCCCTCTACGATGTGGTGAAATCCACGGGCGAGGTCAAAGAAACCTTCAAGTTTACATACGGCGGCCGTCGTTATGACCGGCTCTCTCTTTCCGAGAAGATCCGGGCAGGCATGGAGGTGTCGGAGCTGATAAAGCGTCTCACAGGGCGCAATTACCCCGTCTTCGTAGACAACATGGAGTCCGTGGATGACCTTGCCAATGTACGTCCGACAGGACAGATCATCATGGCAAAATGCATGAGCAATGCGCCGCTGCAGGTGAGGCCAATCAAACCTATTGTTTTCGCGGAGCAGCGCGCTGCCTGATAGGGGGAGATCCCGTTTGGCCGTCCGACAATATGATAAGATCCCTATCGTGGAAACGGCCAGACGGTGTGGGCTTGTTCTCGACTCCCGAACGCTGCGGCGAACGGAAGTCGAGGCAAGCTGCCCCTTCTGCCATGACCACGGGCCGGGGAAATACCATCTGAGCCTCAATACCGACACAGATCAGTACCGCTGTAACCTTTGCGGGGCCCACGGCAACAGCGTGAGCTTGTATGCAAGGCTTAAAGGAATCAGCAATAAAGAGGCCTATTTGGAGTTGGTGCGGGAGACAAAGGTATATCCTTTGCCCCAGACACCAACTTCCCAAATGAGAGAGCGGCAGCCTGTTTCACTGGAGCAGCGCCACGCCGCATATACGGATATGCTGGAGCACTTGACTCTTCTTAACCGGCACGGTGAAAACCTGCTGGGAAGAGGCTTATCCGAAGACCGCATCCGAGAAAACGGATACAGAAGTATGCCCGAGACTGAGCGAGGCCGTCGGCTTTTGGCCGACCTGCTCCGCTCCCATGGGCATGACCTGCGCGGTGTTCCCGGCTTTCGCACCTACTATGGCGAGTGGACGCTCTCCGGGCCAAATGGGTTCCTTATTCCGGTTCGGAATAAGGACAGGCTCATACAGGGGCTTAAAATCCGGCTCGATGAAGCGGACCATCCCAACCGGAAGTACCGCTGGCTCTCCAGCCGCAGCCTGCCGAACGGCACCCGCAGCTATTCCTGGGTTCATGTGACGGGAGATAGGACAAGAAAGCGTGCGTTTCTAACAGAGGGCCCACTCAAGGGTGATGTGGCCAGCTTTCTCGCAAAGGATGCATTATTTATCTGCATCGGCGGAGTCAACGCACTTCACGGGCTGACCGATACCATCCGAGAGCTTGGTGTCCATGAGGTCGTGGAAGCAATGGATATGGATCAGATGACAAATTCCAATGTCCGCAATGCAATCCGCACTATGCGGGTGGAAGTTCAGAAAATACCGGGTATCCGCTATGCAAAATACACATGGAATCCCGCCTACAAGGGAGTGGACGACTACCTTTTGAGCCGGGTAGCGATAATGTAAAGGAGAAACGATGTTAACAGAACAAGAAAAAGTACGAATCCAAGCAATAATCCGAAAAGAACAGTATGGCATTACGCTCAGCCAGATGAAGAAGTTTTTCAAGAAGCATCAGCACGCATGGGAAATTGGTGACAAAAAAGCGATGGAAAAGATCGAGTACCATTTGACCTACATCAATTTTCATTACGAATGTGGGCTGCTCATATCCGGGCAGTATGATAAGCTGCCAGAAGTAATTAAAAACTGGTGAGAGAACTCGCTGTAGAGAAAGGACAACCTAAAATATGGATAAAGTCATAAACATGAATGAATTTATCGGTGCGGCTGCTGGTGATAGGCACCACATACTGGGAAAATTCCTTTATTTCTCCCTGACAAACCTTCTGGTGGATAAAGACGAGTTATCCTACCTGTGCGAGAGCATGGGGATCCCGTACAGCGGCAGCAACCGGCTTTCTGTGTCAGATGCCTTCCGCTCTGCCACGGGTGATATCCGGGAGCGCATCCCTGTTACGGAGGATGGTGAGACGAACATCTACCTTGCCTACTGCCGGGATAATAAGCACACCCACGGTGTTCTCTCCCGCGAACTGGTAAAGGAAACGCTGAACAGACAGACCAATCAATACGAAAAGTTGGCGAATATCAGCTACGACAAGGCAGACGGCATTTTTCGCAGCGACAATATGGTCTACGATTCTGCGGTGGATGTGCCTGCGTGCTGCCGGCATGCAGAAGAACTTTTTGAACTCTATCAGCGCTGTGCCAACCGCAAGCAGATCGAAACAATCTGCCTCAATTACCTGCGCTCTCTTGAGGCCACCAAGCTGAGCGTCAATGGTCACATGTATTTTGTTCCCCGTACCCATATGGACCAAGTGGACATTTTTGAGGATTTTATCACGCTCCTCAGCGGTCTCAACAAAAGAACGACGCCTTTGATTGTTAACAGCTTCTACATCATTGACGATGCGAAGCAGCGTGAAAAGATGACAGAAGAATTTTATAATGCAGTCAAAAAAGAGATTGCAGTGTATCAGGAAAAGTGCGACTATCTTATCAAGAGCAACAGCCAGAGCCCTGCAATTATGGAACGCTGGGTTTTGAAGGTGCAGGCGCTGGAGGAGAAAAAACGGCACTACGAAGGCGTGCTACAGCGGGAACTGAGCGGGCTGGACGATGAGTTTTCTGTCCTTAAGCTACTATCACAGGAACTTCAAGTAAGGTCGAACAGTATTCGCAATCAGCGATTTCGGCAAAGAGCGGCATAAATAAGCGTCAGCGGGGTGTAATCAGTCGATGTAAAGCGAAAAAGTAAGCCGAGAAGAAAAACTCGGCTTACTTTTTCATTTGTAAGGCATTTCTGAGCGTTGTTTGTCAATGGGACATCAGAACATAAGCATTGCATAGATGGCTGTGCATCCAGCGGTGGGGAGAGTGTTAGAACTGATTTTCATATAGTATGATTGCCCAACAGTTAGTCCAGAAAAGTAAACCCCGTTGTTTACCTCGATAGTTGCATAATTTGATGCCCGTTCACCTGCTCCTGGTACTCCAGCATAAAGTTGCACATTGTAATTCAAGGCACCAGGTGCACTTTTCACTACGAATGCCATATTTGCCGTTTCGGCAGTAAACGGGGCGCAGATACTTCCGTTTGTGCCATCTTCATTGTTCGGGGATAAGAACGCAGTACCTACAATGGGAGTAGCTTCGGTTTGCGATTCGAACGCATTTCGTTCCTCAGCGGTCATTACATGAATTTCAACGGGGTAGTCACTGCTTTTCATTGCATTAGCTGAACCTGCAACGCTTAGAAGGACAATAACTGTTAGAAAACATGTAATAACTTTTTTGATTCGTTGCATACTCTTGCCTCCGTTTTAACAAAATGTGTTTGTAAGTACTCAGAATGTATAATAGGAATATGTAGCAGTGCATCCAGAGGCTCCGACATCATCGGAGCTAATCATAAAGTAGTAATTTTGCCCAATTGTCAGCGTATAGAAAGATGCACCGTTGTTGATTGGAATTTTGGGCGTATAGGTCGCTACGCGATAACCACTTCCGGGAGTACCAGCATATAGCTGAACATTGTAAGAAGTTGCACCAGGCGCATTTGTGATAACGAATGCGACACTTGTGGTGTCAGCAGTAAAAGGAGCACAAGGGTTACCATTTGTACCAGTGCTGTTATTTTTGGGCAAGAAGGCGGTGCCGTTTCCAGATATACTATAAGTAGAGACAGCAAATCTTGCAGCGGTCTCAGCACGTGTCATAACGTGAACTTTAACAGGAAATTCCTCTGTGTCTGCGGCCATAGCAGGCATCGCAAACATGGAGATTAATGCGCAGAGAGTCAGAATAAGGGATAATACTTTTTTTCTAGTTTTCATTTTAATTCTCCTTCTTCACTTTTGTTAGATCAAATTTGTGGTATGTACCGTTGTATTTGGAGATGATACTACCGTTTAGGAACTTGTCGCTCTGTAAGTATCTTCTTCGGGCTATAAGACTACATAGTTGCTACCTTTAAAACTCAATCGCAGACTGCATTACAGCGACATTGGTTTTATGGCCTTCATAACTATTTCTATTGTAAGCAGAAGAATACAGAGCATTAAAACTACAACTTTTTCACAGAATCACCCCCTAGCGTTTTCGCGACAGACATTTCCACTTTTACCCAATAAATGCAGAAGAAAGCCGCTTCCTTACATTTGTTTGTGATATTATTTGATATTTTCCGTTTCAACCAATTGCAACGGACTTGTTTTGTGCAAAACATCACCTCGCTCAAATGGTGCGTCGAGGGTAAATGCAGATTGCTCTATAGATTGGACTATACTAAAGAACTGATGCTATTTTTACTTTCAGAATCACGAAGAGGTCCTCATAATTGTTTGCGAAGATAGTGCCTGCATCTGTATTTTCTATACTTTTTATACTAATGATTTTGAGATCATTGCCCTTTCGGACTAATGACCTGAATAGGAGTCTCTGTGAATGACATCGGAACGGCAAACTCGGGAAAGATTTTTGCAACTAAGCACACTTTTCTATTCTACATGCAAGTGCTGCGTTAACTGTACTTGGCTGCAAAGTAAACAAGATCCTCGGTAAATGCGGGTTTTCCATGCCCATCTATATAGATCAGCATATTACTATGGAAAACCTCCAACTATGCAGGAAAAGTATAAGGCAGTAGAATTGAGTTGTATTTCAGGGCGAAGTAAGTCAGGGCGGAGTAAGTTAGGGAGGAACGGCGACGGGAAGGGGGTCATTGCGCCCTCCGTCAGAGGCTCAAACAAACTGGAATCAAATAAGGACAAGAAGAAAACCGTAATTGCTCGTGGGAGCAGTTGCGGTCTTTTTTTGCCTCAAAATTGAAAGGAGGACGCGAATGAATGTCAGAGAGCAAGCTGATCGAGCTGGGCTATTATGATCCGTCGGCGAAGATCCGACTGTCGGCCTACGCAGATACAGTCGTGCTTGACCCAGACAAAAAAGGAAGCGTGATTTGCGCGATCCGCTTCGGCGGATATCCCGAGATGGTGCGGGCTATGGCAGACGCTATTTATGGCGGCGCTACCATAGAGGCCACCCAAAATGATATGGTGCGGAAACTGCAAAGCAAGCTGAAAGGGTATCAGCGTCAAATCACCCATGACGGCGTATACGCCGTGGCAACGCTCATGGCAGCAGACGACGCACAGGAAGAAACATCGCCGCAGGATGAAGACGGGCCGGAGAATGACAGGCAAAAAGGAGATGAAGAAGCTGCCCTGCAAAAACCGGCACAGCCACGCAAATGCTACATTTTCTGTCCCGAAGGAGATCGTGCGCGCCTGTTTGAGGAACTGGATCACAAAACAGCAGCACCGCTCATCCCTGCGTTTCAGGACTATGTACTCACCTCGCTCCAAAACCGCGGAGATCTTCGACAGCTGGAGGTCGTCTCGCAAAAAGAGCGGATCGACGCATGGGTGCTGACGCTGAAGCCAGAGGATAAAAATGTTGTGGAGGTGCTGGAGGAAGGCTTGAAGACCGGGAATATCCAGATCCCCGGCGCGGTTCCGGGCTTTTCGGACGGGTTCGAGAAGGTCACCAATGTCACGGAGTATCTCAATACCTTTGGCGTTACCGTTGCAGACCGTATCCGCAATCAGTTCATGCCCCTCTTTGACCCTGCCAGTGAGCCTCTCTCTGATGAAGTGTTGTCCATCAACGACTTTATCACGCAGCACGCGGGCTATTCCCTTTATGACACGCAGCTCGCAGTGGCGGAGGCTGTCAAACGTCAGCTTGATCGAAAGAGGGCTGCCCTCATCATCGCGGAATGCGGTTCTGGAAAAACCAAGATCGGATCGACCGCTCTCGGTGCGCTGCACGGACTATGGGCTTCGCAGAAGAAAAAAGGCACAGGAAAATCTTTCAACATCATCATGTGTCCCTCCCATGTCACGAAAAAATGGGTACGCGAGATCGGCGAAACGCTCCCGGATACCTACGCTATGGCGGTACACAGCATTACCGACCTAAACCGCCTCTACGCCATGTACGAGCAGAGCGACAAGAGCGTGTACGCAGTCTTTTCCAAGGAAAGGGCCAGAGACGGCTATATGCGCTATCCTGCTGTGAGGTGGAACAGACGCCGGCGTGTATTTCTTTGCCCAGACTGCGATGCGGTCATCCAAATGGATATCAGCGAGGATGGGATCAGCTATACCGTGCCGGCAGACCAGTTTTTCTTTCTCAAAGAGAACAAGCTAAATCATAAATGTCTCCACTGCGGCACGCCGCTATGGTCTGCTGTCAATCCGAGTAAGCGGACCGAGTGGGTCAAGATCGGCGAATATGGCTGGGTACACCGCTACGGAGCGGACGCACATCTCAAGCGGACGAAAAATGAGAAGGTCATTGACCAGCTTATGAAGATTGCTGAGGACCCGGATGGCTACTATCCTGTCCGCGGCGCACAGCGGCGCTATCCGCTCAGTACCTATATCAAGAAGAAACTGCATGGAAAAATCGACGGTTTCCTCTGCGATGAGCTCCACGAATACAACAACGCCAGTGGCCAGGGCGACGCCATGGCAGAACTCTACGGTGTTTCAAAGCTGTTTGTTGGAATGACTGCGACGCTCATCAATGGGTACTCCTCGGGTATCTTTCATTTGCTTTACCGCATCGTCCCTGGGCTCATGCTCAAAGATGATAAGAGGTATCGCAAGCCTGGCGACTTTGACGCGGAGTATGGTGTCGTAGAAAACACCTATGAGATCGAGGACACCGAGTACAATTCCAACCGGCGCGCCAACAAGCGGAAAACAAAGTCGCGGCTGCTCCCCGGCGTCTCACCGCTGGTGTTTTCCCGCTTCCTGCTGGAGTATGCGGCCTTTTTGTCCCTTACGGATATGAACAAGGAGCTGCCAAGCTATGAGGAAATCCCGATAGCGCTGGAGATGCCTGAGAATGTCCGCAAAGCCTATGAGAAAGCGGAGAACATACTGCAAAAGATACTCCGTTCGGGTACAGGAATCGCGCAGAAGATCCTCTCCGCTTATCTCAATTTGCTCACGGTCTACCCGGATCAACCCTACGACCAGCCGGAGATCGTCCATCCCATTGATGGCTCGACCCTCGTAGAGCTGGAAAACTGCGGAGACTTCTCGACGCTTCTGCCAAAAGAAGAAGCGATATTAGATCTGGTGCAGCAAAAAGTGGAAGATGGTGAACGAGTATTGATCTACACCAGCTGGACGCGGACCGACTCTCAGCAAAAGCTGCTGAAGCTGCTGCGAGAGAATGGATACCGCACAGAGATCCTGACAAAGCAGATTCCCACAGAAAAGCGGGAGGAATGGGTGGACAAGCGGGTCAAAAGCGGCCTGCAGGTCCTGATCACAAATCCGCGCTGTGTGGAGACGGGCCTTGACCTCAATGCTTTTACCACCATCATCTACTACTCCATGGGCTATAACCTCTTTACCCTGCGTCAGGCCTCCCGCAGAAGCTGGCGCATCAATCAGACGGCGCCCAAGGTGGAGGTGTATATGTTCTACTACGCGAACACCATGCAGGCCAAGGCTATGAAGCTGATGGCCTCCAAGTTGGCGGTTGCGGGCATTATTGAGGGCACATTCAGTGAAGAGGGACTTGCTGCCATGAGCGATGTGAAGGATCTGACCTCGCAGATGGCAAAGGAGCTGGCGGCCGGTATCCGGGACAATGTAGAGGATATTGCCGCAGCCTTTAAGAAAATGGCGATCATCAACCCCAATCGCAAAAAGAGCGTGCAGGAAGAGACAGATGTGGAAGGTCTGCCTGCCCCGGAGATCGTATCCGAGCCCTACGAGAGCAGTGTCCGCACAGCTCAGGCCGCCGTGATCTGGGAACGCTACGAGGGGTTGCTTGCAAGGACAAACGAAGAAAAGAAAAAGCGGAAATCGAAGGTGGCAGAGGTGGATGAAAACCAACTGTCGATCTTCGATTTTGCTGCATAAAGGAGAAGATTATTTGCTTATTACTGTAAATCGCGCTGAACTTCTCGCTACGGTCAAACGCGCAACAACCATTGCCCCGCCCGACTCTCCGCTGGACGTCCTGAAAGGTGTGCTCTTGGAGACGGACAGCACTAGAAAAATGCTCACCGTGACCTCTACCAATCTGGAGGTTTCCCTCGTAGAGATGTTGCCATGCTCCGCACAGGAGGACGGCGCTCTCGTCTACTCCGCCAGAACTCTTGCAGAAATGCTCCAGCGGCTCCCGGAGGATACGGTGGAAATCAGCCGCAAGGAAAACCGTGGACGCATGACGCTCACCAGCGGCAGCGCCAGCTATGAGGTCGATGTGTGGGATCGAGGCGCATTTCCTAAGCCAGACCTGCCCTTCCCCGAGGATACCGTCAAGGTCAGCGGCATTCCTGCCATGGCTCAGCACACCGTTTTTGCCACTGCCCAGGATAAGGATAAGCCGCTGCTGCGCTGCGTCAACCTGATGTTCACCAGTACGGGCCTGCGCGCCGCTGGAAGCAACGGTATGTGCATCGTAACAGCCAAGGGAGACGACCAGAGCACCGGAGATATCAGCCTCTTGGTTCCCGCTCTCTCGCTGGCGAAGTTCGCGGGTATGTGTAAGGACGAAGATGAGTTCCGCGTCGGCACAACAGGAAAAAGCATTGTCTTTTTCAAGGAAAACTTTCTTTTCAGCGCCCGCCTCATGGAGGGCGGCTATATCGACACGAACTCTCTGCTCAAGACCATTACCAACAGCTTTACCGTGCTGACGGACACCAAAGAAATGCGGGAGGCTCTCTCCTCTGTGCTGTCCGTTGCGCCGGATGACAGGGTGAATCTGGCCTTTGAAGATCAAAAGCTCGTCTTTCGCTGTTCCAGCGACTGGGGAAATGCTTCTGCCGGTATTGATGTGATTGCGCTGACAGGCTCTCCTACCGGTAGCTACTGGTATAGTGCAAAGCAGTTGGCGACCTGCTTAAAGGCGCTCGGCGGGACGATTACCCTCGGCATCGCCCAGGGCGGGATGCTGACGATCAGCACACAGGACGCCTATTACCTGCAAAATGTCATGCGTGCGCCTACAGCTAAGAAAAAATCCAAGAAAGCCATTGAGCCGCCTGCGGCAAAGGCGGCGTAAAGGGGGAGATTCGTTTGGAAATTCCAAAGATCTGCCGCTACTGCGGCGGCGTTGTCCATCTGGTTTCTGCCGCTGAGGTCTACGGAATGGCAGCGACAAAGCGGCTTGGCATTGAACAGGAGAAATTCTATCAATGTCAGAACTGCAATGCCCGTGTTGGCTGCCATAAGGGTACCACGCGGCCGCTTGGCAATCTGGCCAATGAAACTCTCCGCATGAAGCGCAAAGAGACGCACCAGATATTTGACAGCTTTTGGCGGGAGCGCGGCATGACGCGGACGCAGGGCTACCATTGGATGGCGAAGAAGCTGCGCCTATCCGAGCAGCTCGCCCATATTGGAGGCTTTGAAATGGATCGGTGCCAAAGGCTCATTGACTTATGTGAAAAAGAACGGAATAAGGAGGCGGCATAGTATGTGTGAAAAGAATCATTGCTCGCGCACGACGGAGGATCTCTGTACCTGCATAGATTGGCAGAACAGCGATTTGATCCGGACAGTAACGCATCTTGCAGAGAACATCACAGATATTGACTGGGATCTTGATTATAAGGAGCTTGCAGATGTGCAGGGACACCGGCTGTGTTTGGTCGGACGGTGCAAAAAATGCGGCGGACGCCTTTGCATCAGCCAGACACCGAAGATCAAAGCCTCGCCGGAGCAAATCCTCTCCGCACTGGATGACAGCATCGGTCAGGCGTACAGAGCTCTCAAGGTGAATCTTCAGCCCGAGGAGTATTACGACAAGTTTGCAGAGATGTTCCACGAGGAGGACCGTCCCGTTGTCGATAAGTGGGTGATGCATCGGAGGTGTTATTCCCCTTACCTGAAAGGCTATGAACACTCGAAGCCAGCCTACATGATCGTCCATACATCGGCGAACGCGGATAAGGGGATTTTCCCTGGCCCGGAGGGACTTGAGACGTTCCTGTGTAAAGACCGGGCAATCCTGCGGCTTCGTGAATTAGTGGAGATGGAAAAGGAAGAAATGACCTTCCCCTATGATGAAGAGCTCTATCGCGAGGAATATGGTGATGATTTCTGGGAGACCTATTGCGACAACTATGCCGCAGGCTGGTTTACCCGCTATGAGATCATCGAGAGCCCACTTTTCCTGGAGCCCGAAGATGAACTGAGAATGCCAAATCCGAGCTACAGCCGCTTTACCAACACCCGTACCGACCTAAATGATTGCCTTGACGCCATCCGCAAAGATGTGCATTTGAGCGATGCAGAGACCAGCGCAGGTAAGAGGCTGTTCAAAGCATTCCTGTCGCTCTGTCAGGACTATGGCATAATTGAGGGCTTTGACTGCGATAAGGTGGACAGTGTGTTTGACCACTTGGAAAACCACAGCGAAGCGCTCACCGAGTAAGGAGGTAGAAATGCAGTTACGAAAAGAAACTTGTATCGGATGTGAATGTGAACTCCAATATACGAAAAGCATCCCCACAAAGCAGATGGGTGTCATGATGCACATGGGGGAGCGTTTTTGCACCAGTGGAAAGCGGGCGCGTAAATTCAAACGCAGTGATCCCAAGATCTATGTGCCGGACTGGTGCCCAAAGCGGAAAAAGCCCTGTGAACTGCGCGTCTACTGCTTCAAAAATAAAAATGAGTGGAGACTGCACGAGATGCTCTGTCATGACCTCGGCATGGATATTTCTCCGGACAGTTGGCGGTATGCACCACTCTATGAGCTGCACACCGACCTTGCACCGCAGGAATTTGCCAAGATCTGCAACGATGCGCCTGACGCCGAAACGCTCCATGTGGCCGTTCACCGCCATTATGTGGTAGAGATCGACGACGGACTCAGACCTGCTTTCTTTTATAAAACGGAGCACGGCTATGAACTGGCTCCGTCATTTGATGCAGCGGCAGCAAGAAAAAACAAACAGGAGGACACCGATTGAATAATACGGAAAGAAACTGTGACACCTGCAACGATTCCTACTACATGACCGAGAATAATCCAAGCGGAGGAAAGAAACTGGTTCAGCTGCAGCACTGCCGCAACACAGTCTACAATTCTCCCGCCTACACCCATCAGATGTTACTGGAGGACTGGGGCAAGGGCTTCTGCCGCCTTTGGACCCCTATCCCAGAGAAAGGAAATGAACATGAACAACAACTATACCATCGCCCAGCGCAATGCCCTTGTGGAGAAGTATCTTTGGTGCATCGACACCGTGATCCGGAAGGACCGCCCTCTTATGAGGGCGGCCCGGCTGGAGTATGACGATGTGTACCAGCAGCTTGCGCTCCGGCTCATCCGGGCCGTGGCCGGCTTTGACCCGCAGAAAGGCTCACTTCAGCAGCACATCTTCGCACAGCTCAAATATGAACTGCTCAACTGCAAGTCTGCTTACCGCCTGTGCGGCCTGACCGGCGCTCCCAAGGAATACTGTAAGAGCGACATGGTTTCTCTTGATCATATCTCAGAGGGCAGCTCTCTATATGAGCAGGTCATGGCAGCATAAGGGGGCAGAAAGAGATGATCTTACAGGAAAACGGCGCGCGTTTTTGCACAGAGGGCAAGGTATTCACCATCGGCGGGATCATCTGCGCCAACGATGAAAGTGAGTATGCCGGTCTTTGCGGCACGGTCATGGAGATCCGCAGCGGTGATGACCGTGAAACGGAAAACGATACACCGGATATCTATTGTGCCTTTGATCCTCCCACTTCGGAGAATATGGTGCTCGAACTGGAAGGCCGATTCTCAGCGCTGTACGGGGAAACGAAGACCATGGACGATATCACCCTTGACAGCGTAATCATGGCTCCGGAGATGCTGGAGCCGTCTGCTGAGCCGCCTGCGGAAGGTGTAGACCTTTCCGGAAAAATGGAGGCGGTGGCTGACATTTTTGCCAAGGTGCTCCAGATGCGGACAGTGCTCTGCGCGCTTTGCGTGCCTTTCCGTGCGCTCCAGCAGACGAAGAAGCCGTATCATGGGAGGTCGTGACAGAGGTTTGCAGCCTTGGCGGCTGTGATATGAGCGTTTACTCCTTTCCGGATGAACGAAGCGCCCGGATTTTTGCCGTGCTGCTTAAGCGCACAGGCTGTCGCCTTCGCTATGATGCGGCCTGTCCCAGCTGCTATGCCGAGTACCAAAGAGGAATATTAGAAGAAAGTGAGGACATGTAAATGAACCTGCGAGATAAAATGCTGGCTGTGATCGACGATGTGAATGACAGCGTTGCCGAGCGTGGAGAACTGGTAGAAATGATTGCCATTGCCCTGCTGACCCGCAAGAACCTGTTCGTTCTGGGTGATCCGGGTCAGGCCAAGAGCTATGCCATCAACCTCTTCCGCCAGCACATCACCGGCGCGAGGCAGTTTGAGCGTCTGCTCTCCAAGCAGACCGATGAAGAACAGCTTTTCGGCCGCGTTGACCTTTCAAGCCTTATCCCCGGGAGCATCCCGGACTCCGCACTGGAGGGTGATGGTGTATATCAAACCCTGTACTTTGATCTAAAGTGTGCGGTAGATGGCTTGGGGCAGATGAAAAATACCCAGGACACCTTTGCCATGCTTGATCGGGCCTCGGACAAGCTGGCAGCCTACCGCAAAGCGGTAGCGCTGCTGCGTCCAAGCGAACCAGTTGTCCAGACAGTAGGCAAGATCCCCGAGGCGGACATTGTGCTGCTGGATGAGATATTCAAGTGCAACGACGGTGTCCTGAACTCGCTTCTCACGGCGCTCAATGAGCGTAAGTACACCAACGAGGGCCATACATACCCAATTCCGACCATCTCCTTTTTTGCGGCGTCCAATGAGATTCCCAATTTCAATGATCCGCAGGAGAAGATTTTGGAGGCGCTCTATGACCGTCTGGAACTGAAGGTCGTGACAGCCAACATCGAAGACCGTGATACACGTCTTGCTGTTCTGAAAAATAAGCAGAGCGGCGCATTTGGACAGGTCAGTACCACAATCACGCTGGAAGAACTCATTGAGATGCAGCGTGAGGTGGCTGCGATCCCCGTGCCAGACAGCGCAAACGAACTGGCGGACGATATTCTCTGCGAGCTGCGCAAGAGCATGGCGGTGTCGGACCGAAAGTACCTTGGCTATTACCCCATTGCGCAGGCTAGGGCATGGCTCTCCGGTCACGACAAGGTGGAGCCTTCCGACCTGCTGGCGCTGAAGGACTATCTCTGGCGTCTGCCGGCTGACCGTGAAAAGGTGGAAAGCGTTCTCAACCGCCTTTGTATCAACCCTATGCAGGAAAAGGTCAACGGCGTTCGTGAGATGGCACTGGATTCACAGGCAGGATTTGAAGAGGCCTGTGGAGACGGCAGCCGCGCAGATCTCGCCCGCAAGGCGTTCATCAAGTTGCGCGGAGAACTGGTGCGGCTCTACCAAAAGCAATGTGAGCTTCGCGCTGCCGCACAGTCGGACAGCGAGACTGCTCTGACGGACAGCCTGCTTAATGACCTTGAGGACATCAGCCGCCGGGCACATGAAAAAACCGGATTCACCTACACGCCACTTTCTGAGATCGCGGCGCTGAACTGAAAGGAGAAAATTGTATGCCAGCTTGCTCTCAAATTTACCTATGGATGGAAACGCTCAAGTATGATGCACTCAATAAAGCAGCCGAGAAGAATAACACTACGATTGAGGCGCTGCTTCAGCCCAAATTGGAGGAACTCTATTGCGAGTATGTTCCTGCCGATTTGCGGAAGCAGATCGCCGAGAAGCTTGCGGATATCCTTCTTGAGGAAGAGAAAGCCGAGCACCGCAAGGCAGAGTGTGAGCGCGAAACAGTCATAAAACTCTGCGACGTGGGGGGGTACCTGGTGGCTGGGACACACAACACTCAGCGATTTACGGATCGCCTCGCTAATCAGGCGGGCGCTGCGACTTAGTCCGGAATATCCGGCCAGCTTTTTTCGTGTGAATCTCGGAGCGAAGTGTTCTATCTCCGAAGATGAGTTTGACAGTAAGACGCTCGACTATCTGCAAGGGAAAACCTCTGCGACCAATTCAGTCATACTGGATTTTAAGGATAATACTGTCACTCTGGCACAGCCCAGCGTGGGACATATGATCTACCGCATGAGCGATGTCAGCACAGCGGCTTATCATGCCTGCCGCTCACAAAATAGGACCGAGGAAGAAAAAGAGCGGCTCTTTTATAAGGCTCTTGCTGGAAAAGCGCTGCAAACGATCCCGTGGGAAGAAAAATCCAAAGATAACGAAAACACCTAAAAATTCAGGAGGTAAGATCATGTTAAATAAAATTGTTTTGATGGGACGACTCACCCGTGACCCCGAGCTGCGGAAAACGCAGTCTGACACCCCCGTCTGCTCCTTCTCTCTTGCCGTTGACCGCGACTATAAGCGCGACGGTGAAAAAGAAACAGACTTCATTGATGTGGTCGCGTGGAGAAGCACTGCGGAGTTTGTGAACAAATACTTCACGAAGGGCCGTATGGCTGCCGTGGAGGGTCGGCTCCAGATCCGTGACTGGACGGACAAGGAGGGCGGTAAGCGCCGCAGCGCGGAGGTCATTGCCGACAATGTATATTTTGGTGACTCCAAGCCCAAGGAGGATGGTGCTTCCAGCGCTGATGCTGATTTTGGCGCCCCACCCAGCGACTTTACGCCGGACTTTGGCGACGACGAAACTCCATTTTAATATCTAAAAGAGCAGAGGGAGAGTAAAATGCCCTCCCTCCAGCATCTACGATGAAAGGAAATCAAAACTATGCCAAACTGTGCTATCTGTAAAAAATCTGTTACTACGGGCATTGTGCTGTGCGGCCACTGTGCCAAGGGCCTTGCTCCCTATACGCTCCCTGTGGATCTTGCGTGGTTTATTGACCAGCTATCCGAGGAGATTGTGCTGGATAATGATATCTACACCTGCGCCATGTGTGCAATGTCGACCTGTAACAGCCAGGTCAGCGGCATGACCTGCCGCAACGGCGTCAAAGCGTGGCTCCTCACAAGGGCAAAGCAATTCTTTCCTGCCAAGGCAGCGTGACGGAGGTACACCATGAAAGATAATATCTTATCGCAGCTTCTGATAAAGTGCCCTTTCCCCGAGGTGTTTGAGGATACGGAAACCGTGGAAGGCTGTTCCTTTCCGGAGCCCCGGCGCAAGATCGGTCATATCCGTGCTGACTACGATGGCTGGCGCTGGTACAATACCGTGTGGCCCTGCCACAGAGCGCTTGCTACTCAGAAAGTCTGCAAAGAGATCGACCGCGTTTATGATGCACTGACCGCGCCAGATGCCTTAAAAGATCTCACCATGCTGCGGAAATTCTGCGGCGAGCACGCAGACGCCTGTATAGCCAAGGAGAATAAGGATGAGTTCAGCTTCTACTATGTAGGTAAGCTGTGCGTTTTCTGGATCAGGCTCATCACCCGCAAGGGAGACTACAATATGTACTTAAACGCCTACATCAAAGAGGAGCGTTATCAGAAATACTTTGACTTTCTGGGACTTTCTGGAAAAGCTCCGTCAAAGCGGCGAAACGAATATGTACGGTGCCGCGCCCTACCTGCAGTCGGAATTTCCCGAGCTCCGCGGTTCCCAGGAAAAGACCAATACCATTTTGATCGCGTGGATCAAGACCTTTGAAACGGAAGAAGGTGACGAGCCTTGCTGAAGCCCTACCGAACGATTCAGGATGTTCTTGCTTCACACTGGGTATTATCTCCGCCGGCAGAGAGACACCAGAAAACTGACCGGGTACTGCGCTCTACCAAGCTGGAGAGCAGAATCTACCATGACCTGCGTACAGAGGATGTCGCTATGGATGAGATCGAGCAGGATGCGGAGAAGAAGCTGAAGTCCTTTTCCGCTCTCTCACAGGATGTATTCCAGTCCTTCTACTCTCTTGCGCCCCGCCGCAATGAAGAGGCATCTCTTTCCGTAGCGGCACGTAAATTTAATGCGCCAATCCTGGAGCACATGACAAAGAGCGAGGAATATCCCACACTCAAGGAAGTCTGCGAAGGCAGGGAGCTTCCTGCCTATGAAGCGGCATCAGAGTTCATTTCCAAGGTATCCGGAGAACTGGACGATCTGCTCCCGCAGCTTGCCGGAAAGCAAGGGGCACTTCATACGCTGGAAAAGCTCGAACAATCAGAAGATCAGGCTGTAAAGCGGTTGAATGACCTTCTGGAGCAGCGCAGCGTCTCCCACCGTAGTGATCCTGTACTGGATGCGGATGTGGTCAAGGCCGCCAACGAAGCAGAGGGAAAGCATCATCAGGTAGCGGCGGTCACGAAGCTCATTGACGACAGTGCCCTGCAAGGTAGGGATGAGATCAAGAGTATCGTTCAGGCTGCCGTAGCAACTGCTACGGAGAGAGCGGAAAAGGTACAGGGCATCATCGGCGCGTGGAGCAGCGAACCCGGAAACCTCCAAAGAACGCCGGAAAATCTGAATCTTTTGAAGCGTGTGCGGGAAAGCGCAGCCTTGCGGGATATTTCTAAATATCTTGGCCGCTTTCGGGAAATGCTCGCCCAAAAGAAACAGAATGGATATGCCTATGGACGAGGCGAAAAATACTCGCTGGAACTTGGCGACGACCTCTCGCGTGCACTGACCTCGGAACTTGCCATGCTGGCTGCGCCGGAGACACTGCCGCTGTTCCTGCGGAAGTATCAGCGCCGCCAGATTAAGCAGTACCGCAGGCGAGAACCCGTCTATAAAGGCGCAGGCGATATTATCTGCTGCCTGGATGAGTCTGGTTCTACTGCCGGAGAGTGTGCTGCCTGGGGAAAGGCGGTCGCCATGACGCTGCTGGAGATCGCAGAGAGCGAGGGGCGCAGGTTTGCCCTTATTCACTTCTCCGATTTCAGCACCATCAAGACGGATTTATTCTTTCCAAAACAGACAACAGTAGAGGATAGACTGCGTGCAGCGGAGACATTTCTCAATGGCGGTACAGATTTTTGCGCACCGCTGAATGAGGCACTACGACTGATGGAGGAGAAAGGCTTTGAAACTGCTGACATTGTGTTCATAACTGACGGTGAATGTGTTCTGCCACCGGAGTTTATATCCCGATTGCAGGAGGAACAAGCGAGACGTCGCTTTACGATTACGGGTATCCTACTGGATCAAGGAAATGAAGGCATGGATTTCAGTTTAAAGGCCTTTTGTCAAAACATTTACCGTACGAGCGAGTTGACAGGTGATGCTATTGTTCATGAGATTGTGGATGTTAGAGGAGAATTTTAATACTGAATGCTTATGAATTACAAAAACGATGATACCATTCTTTTCTACAGGAAACTCTGTATGCAGCATATGGGAAGCTGAAAAAGCAAGTCAAGGAATATGATGCTATCAAGCGCAATATTGACAGCATTTTGCGGCAGGATATAGAGCCGGAACGGGAAAAGAAAACAGAACGGTAACTGTCCAAGATAGACTTAAATAAAAAATAGATGTATAATCTGATAAAATATTTCTGTAAAAGGAGAATGCCTTATGGACGTTATGGACGCAATAAATTTATTAAAAAAGTATGGACTATACAATGATGCTCAAAATGAATGCAAACGGAGAAAGATTGATGAAGCTCCATACGATATGAAAGGTCATTTTGAAGTATATTGTTCTTATCTATCCCAAAAAAGGAGTGAGCTACGAGATAAAAGAGATACACTTCTTAAAGTTAAATGTTTTGAATTTAATGATATTCCAGATAATCCCAAACCAGTACATGATGAGTGCTATTTTGTAGGGGGATGCTGTACAAAGGATTATTGCAAAACAGAATGTAAATATTATCAAGAAAACATAGCGGCATTAGTTCAAGAAATGAATGAAATAGAAGAAGCCGAAAAAGTCTTAAAAGCGGAAGCCGAACGAGATTATTGGTTAAGATAAGTAAAAAATGGGGCACAGACAGCCAACAAAAGACTGTCCGTGCCCCACTTTTGCAGATGCGCTGATATTTATAGTTGCTGATAGGCTGAACCTATTCCATAGGGCAAAGATAAATCAAAATCACAACTATTCGTAAGGTTCGTCTGATTCTTCAAAATCTGTACAGAGTTTTTCGTATATTTTTAACTCACACCAATTAATTCGGCTTCCATCATCTCCGGGAATCCAATCCAAATCGGCCAAAATAGAGGTATTTTCGACTGGGGAAGCTTCATTCGAATTTGTGATGTTTGGGTATTCAATTTCCCAGTGTGTCCAGTCGTCAGAATCAAAAATGGCGCTATTAAACATATGCTGATCAGCTTTTACTTTATATAGATTTGCATGGTAAAGAGTTGTATGCGTTAGATAAGCACCCCGCAAATCAGCATTAGTCAGATCAGCTCCGGAAATGTCAGCATTGTCGAGTATGGCTTTTCTCAAGATGGAATTGTTTAGGTCGGCATGGCGGAGATGAGAATCACTTAAATCAGCTTGGCTCAAATTAGCTCCTTGTAAATTGCAACCGCATAAGTAGGCTGAAAGGATTTGCGCATTTTCAAACGTAACAAATGCGAGATTGATTTTTTCAAAGTCGGAGTAAGATAGGTTGCAAGATGTCATAATCGCATTTTGCATAGAAGTATTATCTGAAACGTGGATGCCCTCGAGTGAGGATCCTGTGAGTATGGCTGATTTAAAAGATGTAGATTTGATTGATTGATGATTTAGATTTACTCGTTGCATGCTTGCTTTATCAAAAATGGCATTTTCAATGGTTGCATTTGTGAAGATTGCGCCATCTAGTATTGCCTCAGAGAAGTCGGCGTGTGATAAATTCGCATAAGAAAAATGTGCCCCTGTTAAATTTGCGCCTCGAAAGTTTGTATGTGATAGTATTGCACTATCGAACTGTGAGTGCTCTAAATTGGCAAGCGATAAATCAGCCCCCGTGAGGTCGGCCCTTGAAAAATTGCATTGTTCCATTTTGGAAGAACGAAAGTTTGCAAAATTCAAGGCGGCCTCAGAGAAGTCAGCATAAGATAATATGGACTCTGCCATATGCAATCTGCATAGCCGCGCTCCACAGAAATTTTGACAAGGCAATTTGATTCCATCTAAAATCAAATCCTGTAGATCTTTTTGCGAATCATATGGAATTCTAAAATATATTGATTCTTCAAGGTTTTTACATAGGGCAAACGGCGCAGATTCTCCCAAACTACTAAGTTGTTCCCTAACTAACCATAGCAAGTTATAAAAGCGAGTGAGTTCTTCGCTTAATCCGCTTACTCCTGATTTACTTCGACCCCAAGCAGCATTTGCCAAGCCAAAGTTAAGAAATTGCGAGAAAAACTCGTGCCACCAACTCAAAGTCCCCAAAGGAGATTCCTTGAGCATTTGAGACAAATGTCCTTGTATGTCAGGAAAAGAGGACAAGTTTTGCATTCCTAACAAATTAGTGAACTGTGTAAGTTTGTTGGGACCTCCATCAAAAGATACCTCTTGATACAACTCCTTGGGCGTAAAACCGGAGCTAACTAAGCACGCAATATGGTCATAAAACGATAATGCAATAAAGTATTCATACATTGATCGATGAACAAATAGCAGTTGAGCTCCATTCTTCCCCTCCATAAAATATTGTCCAATTAAAAGATCGCGAAGTCCTGCAGTCCCATTTTGCTCCACAATTTTATTTGCAATGGGTTCATATCTTTCACGATCTACTGTGCCTTCGGATGGATTGAACTCCCAAATTAACTGGGCAATTTTTTTTGAAAAGCAATGTATTTGAGCGGCCTCATTACAGGTTATTTGATGAGGCCTGTCATAGCGTCGATAATATATGCTGTTTCGGTTGTCTTCAACAGAAAATATTTTGTTGTAGATGTCGCATAGTCCGGTTTCTCTTGATAAATTGATTTTAAGAGCTAAGGTCATGTATAGAATCAGAGGAATTCCCATTGCGTGGAAGAGATGCCCCGAGTCGCTATTAATCCGATTTAGAATTTTTAGCTCATTCTCACAAAATCCAGATATAGGCTTCTCCCAGTATTTACTTGCAAAGGTTTCAATCTGAGATGCATCGAACGGACAAAGAAGTATATATCGCATTTGTAGGTCGTCGAGTAGGTCAATGCGATTGCGTCTACAGGTAATAATCAGACTGAAATCGATGATTTCTCTTGCCTTAGCCCATTGTTGGTAAATCTCATTCAAAAGCTCCACGTACCCGCTGCGCATGGTTGCCTCATCAAGCCCGTCTAAAATAAGGACTGAATTACTAAGATGTTCTTTCTTCAACCCCATCTCACGTAACATATGCAGAGGAATGTTTTCGGATTTCCCATTCCAATCAACTTTTTCAAAGCTTGAGAAGCGGTACACTCTTATCTGGCGATTTGACAAGTAATCACAATTATTCAAAAGGTAGGCAATTAGAGTACTCTTGCCGGCACCGGGATGGCCGAGGATGACAAGCATCCTTTTTTCAGGATCATTTGATTGTGTAACCACTCTTTGTAATTGATTTGCCAGATCACGACAACGTACTGAGTCATCAGGCGTGACAGCCCCACACTCGTCGGCGGATTCATCGGAGTCCCCATAGTCATAATATTGATAATCAGGCAAAAGATATACATCCTTCAACTTTATCTCAGAATCAAGGAAAAGTGCATCATCCCATTTCCGTAGATACTCACTATGGTATTCAGGCACACTACCGGTCTGTTGTTCATATTTAGTTATAAGGGATTCGTGAGACAAGATTGTTTTATCTTGCTCTTTTTGGTGAGTTTCGATATCATGAATTCTGGAATTTGTTGCAGTTCTCCACTTGGATAGGAAGGAAGGATCACGGGATATTCGTTCATTAAGCTCACAAATCGCATATTCAAGCACAGATGGCAGGAACGAATTTATCTGGCCGAGTTCTTCGTCGCTGAATTGAGCAGGATGCTGACAAATATATTGCATAGTAAGACGTGCGGCTAATTCTTTCGGGGGATAAGGATTTGTAATAACGTCAACGCTTTTCAGGCAAATATCAGCAGCAGCACTTACGATGCCTTGGTATTTATCTGAAAGATCTGGCATGCGTTTTTTGCATATTTGTTTAATCTCAGAAAACTTTATTTCATCCCCCTCACATAACTTCGACCGCAGATCGAGTCCTGTTTTGGCGACCGCTTTTAGTACGCTCGCTCCAGGGACTAAAAGATTGATAAGTTCGGTGATAATATCAGCAGCATCCTTTGCCAAAATCTTTCTTGTTTCCAAATCTAATCCCAAACCCATATATTTATC
>ENA-OZKX01000074-OZKX01000074.1-human-gut-metagenome-genome-assembly--contig:-NODE-74-length-46238-cov-8.441959_pt1 | contig 46238 bp, 43 predicted proteins | sample MGYA00244831_ERZ653774 | MGnify/ENA primary metagenome ERZ653774 (study PRJEB26926, sample SAMN06165314) | human gut metagenome | biome: ENVO:00009003; feature: ENVO:2100002; material: ENVO:00002003...
CTTGCATGTGTTAAGCACGCCGCCAGCGTTCGTCCTGAGCCAGGATCAAACTCTCAATAAAATGGTATCAACACAGACCTAAGTCTGAGCTAATCTTTATCGAGCTATTTGTCATAGCTTAAAACTTTTTATCCTTACGAGAAAACGTAATTGACTTAACCGTTCTCCCGCAAGCTCTGTGCATTTCGCACAGTTTTTCATCTGGTGCTTGTCAAAGTTTCGTTGTTTAATTTACAAGGTGCACGCTCCATTCGCGGAACAGGTGTTATCTTAACACCCTATCCCCCGTTTGTCAACAGTTAATTTTACTTTTTTCGATATTTTTCTTGTCCGACTCTTTACAAACGCCGCAAAAGCAAGCATTTTCAATGGTTTGCGGGCATTCCCGCAAGAACAGGATGCCCGCATTTTTTCCGTTTATGCGTTTACGCCGCGTTCCGGCCGATCAAAGTGTCATAGCGCATCAGCAGCAGCGCGACCTGCGCGCGGCTGACGGCCTGCGTCGGGTACCAGACGCACTCCTTCTCCGTGATGAGCCCGCTGTTCCACGCCCAGGTCACGGCATCCTTGCCGCTTGCCGACACCTTGGGCGCGTAAGGATAGTCTTCAAGCGTGCCGGTGATGGCCGGCTCCCCCGCAAGGCGATAGAGTACGATGAGCGCCTGCTCGCAGGAAAGGAAACCGCCTGGGTCAAATGCGCCGCCGTTACCGCCCATCAGTCCCTTGCCGACCATCCACTTGACATATTCATAGTACCACTCATCACCCGTGAGGTCGCTGAACGACGCCTCCGCCGCCGTCGGTGTGCCGCCGGCAAAGCGGTACATGATGACCGCGAACTGCGAGCGCTCCACGCCGTATTCGGGGCGGAAGAGGTTTTGATCCTCATCGCCGCTCATCACGCCGGTGGAAACGACATAATCGACCGCCTGCGCGTACCACGCGTCGGAGGCGACGTCGGTAAAGGTATAGGTCTTGATTGAGCCATCCTCCGCCGTCACGGTGATATCCACGCCGCCGTTCTCATTCGCCGTCAGCGAGCCGAGCTGCTCCTTCGCCGCGTCATCCGCGCTGCTGTCAGCCGTATTATTCTCATCCGTCTGGGCGGTCTGGTCCTGCGTATCGGCATCTGCCGGGTCATTTTTATCATGAGACCCTGTCAGGCGCAGGACGAGCATGATGAGCAGCGCGAGCGCCAGAAGGATCAAAATCAGCCATTTTTTTCGCATGAGCATCTCTCCTTATCTGCGAAATATTATTACATATTGTATCATGTTAGCATACCGCCCCCGTCCTTGCAAGAATTTTCGCCATCGTTTACAGAAAGTGCACAAACGTCCGCGCGCACACCGGCCGCGGCGCGGCATAGAATGGAGCGCAGGAGCTATCCTGCAAGGAAGCAGAGGAGGGTGATCGTCATCAACCGTTTTCAGAATCATTGTAGCTGTGACTGCTGCCCGCCGCCCCGTCCCGTGCCGCCTCCGCCGCCGTTTCCGCCGTATCCCGCGCCCGGCGTGATCGGTCCGACCGGTCCGCAGGGCGTCCAGGGCATCCAGGGTGTTCCCGGCCCACAGGGTCCGACCGGTCCGCAGGGCGTTCAGGGGCTCCAGGGCATTCCCGGCGCGGCAGGCGCCGTAGGTCCCACCGGCCCCGTTGGGCCGCAGGGTGCGCAGGGGTTGCAGGGTCCCGCGGGCGCCGTGGGCCCCGCAGGACCGCAAGGCGCGGCAGGTCCCACGGGTGCAGCAGGTCCCGCCGGTCCGACAGGACCCCAAGGTCCGGCCGGCGCCGCCGGATCGACAGGACCCACTGGACCGCAGGGCATTCAAGGTCTGGCCGGGGTTGCCGGACCCACAGGCCCCACCGGACCCACCGGACCCACAGGACCCACCGGTCCGAGTGATACCCGCACGGCGGCAGCGATTGCAGATGCAGCCGGCACAGAGGACGTCGTCGAGCAGTTCAACGCGCTGCTGGCGAATCTGCGCGCGGCAGGTCTGCTTGCGACCTGAACCATGGCGGCGCTCACCGCGCCGCCATACATATTAAAAAGAAGGTGATCACCGTTTCCTACCGTGTCTGTGTTTACGCCATCTGTAAAAACGAGTCTCAGTTCGCAGACCGCTTCATGGACTCGATGTCCGAAGCGGACGATATCTGCGTGCTCGATACCGGATCGACGGACGATACGGCCGAAAAGCTCAGGGCGCGCGGCGCGCACGTTGAGCAGAAGCTTATCTCGCCGTGGCGCTTTGACGTCGCGCGCAACGAATCGCTGAGGCTCATCCCCAAGGAGGCCGATATCTGCTGCTGCATCGACCTTGACGAGCAGTTCCGCCCCGGCTGGCGCAAAGCGCTTGAAGCAGCGTGGCAGCCGGGTACGACGCGCGCCCGCTACCGCTACACGTGGAGCTTTCTGTCCGACGGGCGCGAGGGCTGCGTCTTCTGGGCAGATAAGATCCACAAAAACGGCTGCTACCGCTGGGTGAATCCGGTGCACGAGGTCCTGCAATACGCGGGCGGAGGCGGCGAGCACTTCGTCGACGCCGAAGGCGTGCAGCTTGACCATCACCCGGACCCAGAAAAGTCGCGCGGGCAATACCTGCCGCTTTTAGAGCTGGCCGTGCGGGAGGACCCGCAAAACGACCGCAACCGCCACTATCTCGGCCGCGAGTATCTGTTCCGCGGCGAGTGGGCGAAGGCCATCGAAATGCTGTGCGGTCATCTGGCGATGCCGCAGGCCGTCTGGCGCGACGAGCGCTGCGCCTCGATGCGCTACATCGCACGCTGCCTGCGGCATTTGGAGCGCGAGGACGAGGCCGCGCTCTGGCTGCACCGCGCCATCACGGAAGCGCCGCACCTGCGCGAGCCGTATCTGGAGTTCGCCGACCTGCTCTACCGGCAAAAAGACTGGTGCGGCGTCATTTTTATGGTAAACCGTGCGCTCACGATCACCGAACGGCCGCGCACGTACATCTGCGAGCCGTTCGCATGGGGCAGCTTCCCCTACGATCTGCTGAGCATCGCGTATTTCCATCTCGACCAATTTGAAAGCGCCCTGAAAAACGCAGAAAAAGCACTTGAACTCGCGCCGGATGACACGCGTTTGCAGGAAAATTGCGCATTGTTGGCGCAGAAATTGCAGGAAGAAAGCCGCATTTAGCGGCTTTCTTCGATTTTCGGTTGCTTTTTCTGCCGCCGTATGATAATTTATTAAGGATTATGGACCAAGGGGGCGCGGCAATGGAGCTGTGTGAACGCTACTTACATTATATGAGCGCGCTGTGCAAGGGCACGATGCCCGCGCCGCCGGAGCTTGCGCTCACCGCCGATACCACCGAGGAGCGCGCCGCGCAGCTGCAAAGCGCGCTGAAAGATCTGAGTGTGCCGGACTTTGTGCGCCTGTGCGCCAAAAGCGCCGGAGATACGCCGGACGAGGCGATGTTCGACGATTTCAGTGAAGAAGAATTTTCCCGCGCGCTGCTGAAGCTGCTCACCGCCGCGGCAAAGCCGGAGAAAGTCGAAGAAAATCTGCCCGCCGCCGAAGCCGCGTCCGATCCCGATGCAGGCAAGCACGCGTTCGAGGTCTTCTGCGACTGTGTGGAGCTGGACGATCAGCTCGTTACCTACCTCATCGACATTCTGAAGCGGCAGGACAAGGCCGCCTTTTACAAGCTCTCGCAGGTCACGACGCATCTGGATCTCGACCCGCGCGAATTTCTCTACTGGCTCGCGCACCGCGAGGACTACGGCACGGACGAAGAGCGCGCCTGCGCAGCCATCATGGACGCGTGCTTCGCGCGGCTGTACGAGGAAAAGCAGGGCGAACTTCTGGGCGCGCTGCTCTCGGGCGACCAAAAGACGTTCGAGCTTTTCCGCATGGAAGCGCCCGAGCTGCGCCAAGTCCCCGCCGCAACCTATGAATGGTACAGCAGCAACTATCTCGACCGCGACTATCCGCTGCGGTTTATTTTACGATGCAACGGCGTTGCATTTCCCGACACGCCGGAGGAGGAAAAATGAACAGAGAGGAAATGTATTTGTCGCTCGGTGTGAGCAAAAAGGTGCTCGCCTTCGGCGAGACCGTGCTCGATGAGCTCAAGCCCCGCTTTGCCGAGATCGACGAGATCGCCGAGCTCAACCAGACGAAGGTCATCGCCGCGATGCAGAAAAACCGCGTGAACGCGACGCACTTCGCCGCCTCGACGGGCTACGGCTACGACGATGAGGGCCGCGACAACTTAGAGCGCGTGTACGCGAGTGCCTTCCATACCGAGGCCGCGCTCGTCCGCCCGCAGATCACCTGCGGCACGCACGCGCTGGCCATCGCGCTTTCCGCGAACCTTTTGCCGGGCGATGAGCTGCTCGCCATCTCCGGCAAGCCCTACGACACGCTCGAAGAGGTCATCGGCCTGCGCGAAAGCCCGTGCTCACTCAAAGAATACGGCGTCACCTATTCGCAGGTCGACCTGCTGTCCGACGGCAGCTTTGACTTCCCCGCCATCGAGCGCGCGCTGAATGACAGGACAAAGCTCATCCACATCCAGCGCTCCAAAGGCTACTGCCCGCGTCCGACCATTTCAGTCGACGCCATCGGCGAGGCCATCGCGTTCTGCAAAAAGCTCCGCCCCGACGTCGTCATTATGGTCGACAACTGCTACGGCGAATTTGTCGAGGCGAACGAGCCGAGCGACTTCGGCGCAGATATGATCGTCGGCAGCCTTATCAAAAACCCCGGCGGCGGCCTTGCCCCGATCGGCGGCTACATCTGCGGCACGCAGAAGTGTGTCGACCGCTGCGCCTACCGCCTCTCCGCCCCCGGACTTGGGCAGGAGGTCGGCGCAAACCTCGGATTGATGCCTGCGCTGTATCAGGGCTTCTTCTTAGCCCCCAGCGTCGTCTCCGGCGCGGTCAAGGGCGCGGTGTTCGTCGCCGCGTGCTATGAAAAGCTCGGTTTCACGGTCGTTCCGTCCTCAAAGGAGGCGCACCACGATATCATCCAGTGCGTCGAGCTTGGCTCGCCTGAGGGCATGGTCGCCTTCTGCAAGGGCATCCAGTCCGCCGCCGCGGTCGACAGCTATGTCGACCCTGTCCCCGCGCCGATGCCCGGCTACGATTCCGACGTCATCATGGCGGCGGGCGCATTCGTGCAGGGCAGCTCCATCGAGCTCTCCGCCGATGGCCCCGTGCGCGAGCCCTACGCTGTCTACTATCAGGGCGGCCTCACCTGGTACCACGCCAAGCTCGGCGTGCTGCTGTCGCTGCAAAAGATGCTCGATGCCGGGCTCATCACCCTGCCGTAACGAAAATCTCCCCTTCGAAAAGGATACCGCTTTTATATGCTCATCCGTAGAACGCCCTCAACCAACCGGCATTTTCGCCGCCGTCCGCCCCCGCGTACTGTTTGTTTTTCCATCTGACCAAAAAATCTAACAGTACAAAGGAGTTTAACAATTCAATATGTGGTTCTGGCTTTCTTTGATCGCACTGCTCTGCTGGAGCGGCAGCGACCTCTTTTCCAAGATCGGCTGTCAGGGTGAGGACGATCACCTCGCCCACCTCAAGATGGTCATCGCCGTTGGCACGGTGATGGGGCTTCACGCTGCCTACGAAATTTTTGTCGGCGGCACGGAAATCAGCTGGTCCATCATCTGGACCTACCTGCCCGTTTCGCTGCTGTACATCGGCTCGATGACGCTCGGCTATCTCGGCCTTCGCTACATTGAGCTGTCCGTCTCGTCCCCGATCTGCAACTCGTCCGGCGCGCTCGTCGCCGTGATGACGCTGCTGTTTGTCGGCGGCGAGGATTATTCCCCGCTTGCCCTCGGTGCGATCGTTCTTGTCTGTGCGGGCGCGATCGGCCTCGGCGTGGTGGATGCCACGGAGGACCCCGAGCTGCGCGCCGCCCGTCAAGCGGACGGCAACCGCAAGTATTCCAAGAGCTTTCTGGCCCTTGCCCTGCCGGTGGCCTATTGCCTGCTCGACGCTGCCGGCACCTTTGCCGACAACCGCGTGCTCGAAACGCTGGACGAGGGCAGCGCCAACTGCGCCTACGAGCTGACGTTCCTTTTCGCCGCCGTTGTATGCTTCATCTACGTGGTCTTCGTCAAGAAGGACCGCCTGCTGCCAAGGCGCGAAGCTCCGAAGTACATCGGCGCCATCTGCGAAACCGCCGGTCAGTTTGCCTACATTTACGCCATTGCGGACACCTCGCACCTTGCGATGTCCGCGCCGATCATCAGCTCCTACTGCGCGGCCAGCGTGCTGTGGAGCAGGCTCTTCCTGAAGGAAAAGCTCTCGTGGAAGCACTACCTGATGATCCTTTTCATCGTCATCGGCATCGCCGTGATGGGTGTATTCGATATGTGATTTTTATGCACGAAAGAGGCGTGTTCCTGCCAACGCGGGAACACGCCTCTTCTCTTTTTTAAGCTTTTCTGACGGGATGGCGGATCACGGTCTTTCGCCTGTCCGCCGCGACGCGGCGCGGGTCGGAGAGATAGATCTCGTGGTGCCACCGCGCGTCGCACAGGTCGTTTTCATACCCGTCTGCGCGCAGAAATTCGTCCATCTTCGCGACAGACTCGCCCTCGCTATCGAACGAGCCGAGGTGCAGGATCTGCACGCAGAGGCCCTCGTCGACCGTCAGGAATTCCGCCGCCGAGCAGTCGAGCTTTTTCTTCTTTGCTGCCGCCTCGACCGCCCAGTCGAAGTCCGCTTTCGTGATGAAGTCCGGCAGACGCAGGACAGAGATCCAGCAAAAGTCCGATTTTCGCCCGTAGTCGACCGTCTCCGTGTCCGGCATCTGCCAGAAGCCCTCGAGCGGCGGCACAACATAGTCGAAAAAGCCTTCGATCTCGTGTCCCGCGCGCCTGCTCATCTTGAGCGTGTAGGCCACGGCGTAGAGAACGCCGATGGCGCGCTGATACGCGCCGCCCTCCTCGTTCGGGTCGCCCGTGCCGCGCACGGCGATGTAATTCGCGCGCGGCACGGTCACGATCTCCGGCTCATTCTTCGGCAGGTAAAATTCTTTATATTCTTTCTTGAAGTCGAAGGGCATGGGTGGCTCCTTTCTCAGTCCAGCGGGATATCCAGCACGTTCACGCCGCGCCGGAAGGCGTACTCGATCGTCGACCGCGTCCCCCCGCGCGCGCCGTCGTTCACGGCGATCAGCAGGCTCGCATGGTCGACCATATAGCGGTTGCGCCGCTGCATACAGCCCGGCGTATAGCTCTGCTGCACCACGGTCTCGTAGTCGCAGCGGCGTAAAATATCTCGATAGCGCGCCTTTTGCTTCTCGCTCCACCCGTCCGCCTGCGAGGGACACGGGATGGCTGCCTCCAGCGTGATGTGCGGGTAATTTTTCTTCAGCGCCAGCACCGTTTCGGCAAAGTAGAGGTCGCAGCCCTCGGCCATTCCGCAGATAAAATGCTCCATCCCCTCGTGAATGGCGCTCTCCACCGCGGCGCGCAGCTTCGCCTTGAGTGCGATGCAGCGCAGGTCGTTTTCATCTTCTGCCCACGGCAGCTTTCCCGGCCGGTGGCCGGTAAACGCACAGGAGCAGGGTCTCCCCCGCATGGACATCGCCTCCTCTCTCTGTCATTATAGAACATTCGTTCGCCTTTGTAAAGCATTTTCCCTCTTGACAAACCGGAAATTTGTCGTATACTCAAAGTATCAACTGAATCACTTGTCTTCGAGGCGGGGTGAAACTCCCCACCGGCGGTTATAGTCCGCAAGCGGTAATTTTTATCGCACGAACCGGTGAAATTCCGGTACCGACGGTCACAGTCCGGATGAGAGAAGATGTGCTGCGCGCGATTTACCACGCAATTTTCACGCTCTTTTGCGTCATGCACCTTGGAAGACTTGTTCTTTCAGGGGAAATGACAAAAAGGAGTGTATTTTTATGTCCGAATCCAATGCCAGCGCCATCTCCACCCCCCGCGCGGTCAGCCGCACCCACAAGCTCACGGTGACCGCCATGCTCTCGACCGTCGCATTCCTGCTGATGTTCATCGAGTTCCCGATCCCCGCGCTCATCCCCGCATTCGTCAAGCTCGACATCTCCGATCTCCCCGAGCTGCTCGCAGCATTCTCGCTCGGCCCCATCTACGGCGTGATCGTCACGCTGCTCAAGAATGTGCTCTTCTCCATTCTGCACGGCACGTCTTCCGCCTACGTGGGTGAGCTGTTCAACTTCATCATGGGCAGCGTCTTCTCCTTCTCCGCAGGCTTCATCTATCAGCGCAAGAAGTCCCGCAAGAGCGCCCTCACCGGCGCACTCGTCGGCGCGCTGCTGATGGCGGTGCTGTCCGTTCCCCTCAACTACTTTGTGGTCTACCCCGCCTACGTGGTGTGCTACCACCTGCCGCTTGAAGCCATCATCGGTATGTATCAGGCCATCCGCCCCTCGACCAACGGCCTCCTCGAGTGCCTGATGGTCTTCAATATGCCCTTCACCTTCGTCAAGGGTATGATCGACGTGGCGCTGTGCTTCCTCATCTACAAGCCGCTCTCCCCGCTGCTGCACAAGTAACACAAAATACGGCAGGGCCGTCAGGACATTGCTCCTGACGGCCCTGCTTTTTTATTCCTTTTGTGCCGCGAGAAACAGATTCGGCGGCGACGGGAACAGATTTTCCCGTTCCAGCACGGCAAAGCCTGCGTCGGCGACCGACCGCTCGAGCGAGCGCATCGTGTCGAAGGCGACATAGGGGCGCTTACCGGTCTTGTACGCAAGCCACTTGCGCACGCGCTCGCGCGTGAGCCCCTCGCCCAGGCAGTCCGATACCGCCAGCAGCATTCCTTGCGGTTTTAGCAGCGCGCGGATGCGCGCGAGCGCCGCCGCGCGGTCTTCGATGTAAAGCAGCACATTGCAGGCCATCACCGCATCGAAGCTCCCTTCCGCAAGGCTTACATCGAACAGGTCCGTCTGCGTGACGGTCACGTTCTCCGCGCCCTGCCGCCCTGCCTTTTCCTGCGCGCGGCGCACCATCTCGCCGGATACGTCGATTGCGCGCACGGACCTCACCGCCGGTGCGACCGCCAGCGTTACGATCCCCGTCCCGCAGGCAAAATCCAGCACGGTATCTGTCGGCCTGAGATATTTTTGGAAGCGCGCGGCCGTCTTATCATAAGCCTGCGCGTAGTAGGTGCCGACCTGCGCATCGTAATCCTGCGCACGGCCGTCCCAGAATTCTCTCACCGTCGGCATACCGTTTTCCTCTCTCTTTTTTCTCTTTCCGATCAGGCGTTTTGCTTTCCGCCCTTGAACACCATGTGAACGCCGTCGCTGCTGGTGAGATATGCCATCGGCCCGTAGGCCTTGATGCCGAACTCCAGCACGTCGCCCACATGGACCTTATCCTTCACCGCCTCGACATCGAGGATGGTATGGTCGGACGACGCGCCGATGACCTCGACGCCCTCCATGCGCGGGACAAGGTCGAAACAGTTGCCGTAGTCCACGCGGCCCATCGCGACGAGCGCACGGCGGCGGATGCCGCGATCCTCATAGTGGCCGACCTCGCCGAAGGCATTCACGCTCAGCTCGCCGACCGGAAAGCTCGGCTTGTCGCGGCACTCGATGACCTCAGCCTTGATGGTGAGCACGTCCTTATGCAGGAAGTCCGGCGAGAAGTTGTCCGTCTCGCCGCGCAGACCGATATCGCCCAGGCGCAGCAGGTTAATGCGGTACGGCATCGTGCCGTTCATCGCCATATATGCAGAGGTCGACGCGCCGCCGCTGACATAGTCGAGCGGACGCCCGATCTCACGCTCGATATCCGCTGCAAGGCTGACGAGCGCCTGCATATTGCGCTTGGTCGGCGTGACAGAGCCGTAGCAGCTCAGATTCACGCCCACACCCGCAAGCCGCAGATTTTTGAGCCCATGCTCGATCTCCAGCGCGGCGTCGAGCGCGTCCTCTTCATTCCAGAAGCCCTCGCGCAGATCGCCGAGGTCCATCATCAGGATGACCTCGTGGACCTTGCCCTGCTTCTTCGCCTCTTCGTTCAGGGCGCGCAGCACGGTGATATCGCTCTGCAAGCTGATATCGCACAGCTCCACCACCTCCGGCAGCTCCGAGAGCATCGGGATGCGAATGAGCATCAGCGGCTTTTTGTTCAGCCCCGCCTCGCGGATCTTGCGCATCTGGCTGATGCGGGACGTGGCGATGAACTTCACGCCGCTCTCTTCGTAAACGCGCACGATCTCCAGCAGTGACGACACCGCCTTGACGACTCCCGCGACCTCGATGAGCGAATCATGGCAGCGCTCTACGAGCGCTGCCAGATTCGCTGCCAATTTATCGAGATCGAATTCCACACAGGGATATTGATTCCGATTCATTGTCATGATTTTTTAATTCCTTTAGGTAGGGACCTTTCTGTTGAGTCGCTAACTGATTTACTGCGCGACTTTCTTGCTCTTCTTGAAGGGCTTGCCCGCAAGATCCTTGAGCGTCCAGCCGATCAGCACGCACAGCCAGTTCATGATGGGCATCAGCCAGTTGAAGATGGCCCAGGGACCGTAACCGCCGGCACCCCAAGGAGCGATGTTCAGGGTGTCCTTAATGAACACACCGCAGGTGTTCCAGGGAATCAGAGCGGAGGTAACGGTACCGGCACCTTCAAGGGCAGAGGACAGAACTGCCGGGTGCACGCCCATCTTGTGATACTCCTCGGCATACATACGGCCGGGAACCACGATGGAGATGTACTGCTCGGGCATGGTGGCGTTGGAGAGAACGCAGGTCACTTCGGTCAGGCCAACGAGAGCCGCAGGGCCCTTGGCAAACTTCTTGAGGGAGTTGACGATGACCTCGAGCTGGTGGGTCTGCTCCATGATACCGCCGAACATCATGGCGATGATCGTCATGGAGACGGAGGACATCATACCCATGATACCGCCGCTCTCAAGCAGACGCGTCATGGTGTAGCTCGTCTCAGGAGACAGGGTTGCTTCGAACAGGGCAAGCGCCTCATCAGAGAAGTAATAGCCGTTCTTACCGTAATCGAAGATGGTACCGAGCGTGCAGGCACCGGGCTGGAAGATGAGGCCCAGGATGACACCGGCAACAATGCCGAGGGTAATGCCGGGGATCGCGGGAACCTTCAGGGCAACTGCCACGATAACGATGACCGGAGGCAGGAGCAGCATCGGGCTGATGTTGAAGATACCGCCCTCCGCGGCGTTCAGCGCGTTGGAGAACTCGATCACGCGGGACATATCCGCATCGCCGCCGTGATACTGCATCACACCGAGAACGCCGAAGAAGATCAGGGTGATGGCGTAGGTGATGCCGGTGGGCAGGATCATGGCCTTGACGTGGGTGATAACGTCCGTACCGGCCATGGCGGGAGCGAGGTTCGTCGTATCGGACAGCGGGCTCATCTTATCGCCGAAGTAGGCGCCGGAGAGGACGGCACCGGCAGTCATGCCGGGGCTCATGCCAAGGCCGAAGCCAATGCCCATCAAGGCAACGCCCATCGTGCCCATCGTGCCCCAGGACGTACCGGTGGCAAGAGAGGTGATGGAGCAAATGAGAACGCACGCGATGAAGAAAATCGCGGGCTTGAGGACTTTCAGGCCGTAATAAATCATCGTAGGCACAACGCCCGCGTTGATCCATACGCCGATCAGGATACCGACGATGATCAGGATGCAGATGGACTGCAATGCTTTGTAGATGCCGTCCATCATGGACTTTTCAACTTCATCCCACTTATAGCCGAGATGCAGTGCCATGATTGCGGCAGCCATTACGCCGACAAACATGGGTACGTGCGGGTCAACACCGAAGATGATGATACCGACCGCGAGTGCCGCGATCAGGATCGCCAGCGTCAACAGGGCTTCCCACAGTTTGGGCATTCTTTTTTCCTTACTCATAGTGTTACCAACCTTTCGAAATTTTGGGGGTCGCTTCGCTATTTGTATGGATATCTATGCATTCATTTTAGCATAATCCTGTAGCGACAGCAAGTGTTTTTGAATGGTGAACGCAGTTTTACGGTAATGCTCTTTCCTTCTTCAATTCTCGTGGTATCTACCGATGCAGGTTTTGGATCGCACTCCTCCTTTTGGATTTTACACTGGCACAACACAAGGGGTGAAATGCTGCTTGTAAAATGCTGAAAATACCTCTCTTCCCGGCCCGCCGATCCCCCATCGGCAGGCCGGGGATGAGGTCATGTATACTTCCGGCATGGCACGGGAAGGGAACCCGTGCCGCCGGCCTCGCAGGCAAGAAACGCGAGGTAGTATCGAAGTAAATTACCAGCCGAGCTTGGTCATGGCGTCGTCAACAGCCTTGATGACGATGTCGATCTCCTTCTCGGTAACGATCAGCGGCGGGACAAAGCGCAGCACGTTGCCGTTGGTGTTGTTGATGAGAACGTTGCTGTCCTTGAAGCACAGGTCGACGACGGGCTGGCCGGTGGGATGGTTGAGCTGGATACCGTCGATCAGGCCGAGGCCGCGGATCTCGTTGACCGCGTCGGGGTGGTTCTTCTCGATGACCTTGTGCATCTGGTCACGGAAGTACTCGCCCATCTTGCGGGAGTTCTCGATGACGCCGTCGTTGATCATCACGTCGAGCGTGGTGGCAGCGAGCGCGCAGGCGAGAGGACCGCCGGCGAAGGTGGAGCCGTGGGTGCCGGGCGTCAGGGTCTTGGCAGCCTCGCCGCGGGCGCAGACAGCGCCGATGGGCACGCCGGAGCCGAGCGCCTTGGCCATGGAGCAGGTATCGGGCTCCACGCCGTAGTTCTGGTGCGCGAAGAGCTTACCGGTACGGCCGGAGCCAACCTGGACCTCGTCGAACATGAGGAGGATGCCCTTCTCGTCGCACAGGTCACGCAGGCCCTGCAGGAACTCCTGGGAGGCGGGACGCACGCCGCCCTCGCCCTGAACAGGCTCGGTCAGGATGGCGCAGACGTACTCGTCCATGATATCCTTGACGGACTGGAGGTTGTTGAACTCGGCATAGCGGAAGCCGGAGGGCAGGGGCTCGAAGTAGCGGTGCACCGCATACTGGCCGGTGGCCGTGCAGGTCGCGAGGGTGCGGCCGTGGAAGGAGTTCTTCATCGTGATGACGACGAAGCGCTCGGGATGGCCGTGATCCTTGGCATACTTGCGGGCGAGCTTGATCTGGCCTTCGTTGGCCTCAGCGCCGGAGTTGGCGAACAGGACCTTGTCGAAGCAGCTATTCTCGACGATGAGCTTCGCGGTCTGGACGGCGGGCTCATTGTAGAAGTAGTTGGAGCAGTGCAGGATCGTGTGAGCGCGCTCCTCGAGGCACTTGACGATCGCGGGATGGCAGTGGCCCAGACCGTTGACGGCGATACCGCCGATGAAGTCGAGGTACTTGTTGCCGTCCTTATCGAAGACGTAAGCGCCTTCGCCGCGCTCGATGGAAAGGGGCATACGGACGTGGTTGCCATAGAGGTACTTGTCGCCGTTCTCGATGACTTCGGCGTTGGTCTTGAACTTTTCGATCATTGTTATGTCCTCCTATAATAAATTGGGTGTATGTTTTACCATTTGATGCCGACGCTGGGCTGCGCGGTGCCGATCGTCGTGCCGGTGCCCTCATCGGTGAAGGCCTCGTAGAGCACGGAGTGGGGCTTGCGGCCGTCGATGATGTTGACGCTCGTCACGCCCTCTTCGATGGCCTGCACGCAGCAGTCGACCTTCGGGATCATGCCGCCGGCAATCGTGCCCTTGTCCTTGAGCGCCTTGACATCCTCGATGTTCAGATAGCTGATGACGTCGCGGATCTTGACGTCGTTGCACAGGCCCTCGATATCGGTGAGGATCACGAGCTTTTCAGCGCCCAGCGCGGAAGCGAGCTTGCCCGCGGCGGTATCGCCGTTGATGTTGAAGGTGTGGCCCTGACCGTCGGTGCCGACGGGGGCAATGACGGGGATGTAGCCCGCGTCGAGCATGGCGAAGATGGGCTTGGGATCGACATAGTCGATGTCGCCCACGTAGCCGTGGACCTCGTCGCGCTGGTGGCAGTGATAGATGTCACCGCTGACACCGGAAAGACCGACCGCCTTGCCGCCGAGCTTGTTGATAAAGCCGACGAGCTCGGTGTTCACCTGGCCGACGAGCACCATCTCGACAACACGCATGATGTCGGCGGAGGTGTAGCGCAGGCCTTCGATGAACTCGACAGGAATGTCGAGCTTTTCGAGCATCTTGTTGATGCCGGGGCCGCCGCCGTGACTGAGCACGGGCTTCATGCCGAGGAGCTTGAGCAGCACCACGTCGTGCATGACGGCGTCCTTGAGTTCTTCGTTGATCATGGCGTTGCCGCCGTACTTGATGACGATGATCTTGCCCTGATACTTCTGAAGGTAAGGCATTGCCTCCATCAGAGTTTCGACCTTGCTTGCGATATCGCTCATGGTGGAGCCTCCTTCAAAAATTAAGTACGGTAGTCGCCGTTGATCTTGACGTAATCGTAGGTGAGGTCGCAGCCCCAGGCCTTGGCCTCGCCGTCGCCCTGATAGAAGCGGACGATAACGGTGATGTCGTGCTCGGTGAGGACCTTCTTGGCGAGCTCTTCGCTGAACTCCGCGCCGAAGCCGTCCTTCATGACCTGGACCTCGCCGGCAGCGCTCTTGATGATGCAGTCGGCACGGGTCGGGTCAACGTCAGCGCCCGAGTAACCGGCAGCGGCCATGATGCGGCCCCAGTTGGCGTCGCGGCCGAAGACGGCAGCCTTGAAGAGCATGGAGCCCGCGATGGACTTGGCGACCAGGCGCGCGTCGTGCTCGGTGGGCAGACCGTAGGCCTCGACCTCGATGAGGTGGGTCGCGCCTTCACCGTCGGAAGCGACGCGGCGGGCCATATCGGTGCAGATGGCGAGCACGAGGTCGGCCATCGCCTTCTTGTCTTCCTCGGTCTTGATCTCAACGCCGGAGGCGCCGTTGGCCAGCAGGAAGATAGAGTCGTTGGTGGAGGTGTCGCCGTCGACGGTGCACATATTGAAGCTCTTGTCGACCGCCGCGGAGAGCATCTTCTGCAGGTCGGCGGGATCGGCCTTGGCGTCGGTCGTCACGTAGACGAGCATCGTCGCCATGTTGGGGTGGATCATGCCAGAGCCCTTGGCCATCGCGCCGATCTTCACCGTGCCGGTGGAGAGCTGCAGCTCATAGGCGCACTCCTTGCGGACGGTATCGGTGGTCATGATGGCGTAGGCCGCCTCGGAGCCGTTCTCCTTGGCAAGCTTGGCGGGAATGATCTCGCGGATGCCCTGGAGCACCTTGTCGACCGGAAGTCTCTGGCCGATGACGCCGGTGGAGCAGACGAACACTTCGTCCTCGCCGAGGCCGAGCAGCTTTTCCGCCTCGCGCTCAACGGTGCGGGCATCCTCGATGCCCTGCGTGCCGGTGGCGGCGTTGGCGTTGCCGGAGTTAATGACAACGGCGCGGGCCTTACCCTTTTTCAGGATCTCGCGGTCAAGGATGACCGGAGCCGCGCAGAACTTGTTCGTGGTGAAGCAGGCCGCGCAGGAGCAGGGCAGGTCGGAGTAGAGGACGGCGACGTCGGGCTTCTTGTTCTCGCGCTTTTTGATGGCGGTATAGGTCGCGCCGGCGGTGAAGCCCTGCGGCGTGGTCACGCCGCCCTCGATCTTTTTCAGATTGGACATATGGGGGGATCTCCTCTCTTAACGTTAGTTTAGCAGCATTCCTGCTGAAATCGGGTCGAACCTCGTCGAACCGAAAATTACGGATACATCGGGGGCATCATGAGGCCGGTGGTCTCGGGCAGGCCCATGATAAGGTTCATGTTCTGGATGGCCTGGCCAGCGGCGCCCTTGCCGATGTTGTCGATCACGGAGGAGACGATCAGGCGGTGGGTACGCTTGTCGAAGGTCGGGGTCATCTCGCAGAAGTTGGTGCCGTAGACCCACTTGGTCTGGACGGGCAGGTTGGACGGGAAGACCTTGACGAAGGGCTCATCCTTGTAGAAGTCCTTGTAGAGCTCATAGACCTCTTCGTTGGTGAAGTCCTTATCGCAGGTGGCGTAGATGGTGACCTCGATACCGCGGACCTGGGGCAGCAGGTGCGGCTGGAAGTTGATGTACTGCCAAGTCTCGGGCTTCATCAGGTCCTTACCGGTGATGTAGGCGATGTTCTGCTCGATCTCGGGCGTGTGGCGATGGCCGCCGCCGAGCGCGTAAGCGCAGAAGTTGTTCTCCGCCTCGGTGAGGAGCTTGTTGAGGGCGGGACGGCGGCCTGCGCCGGTGTAGCCGCTCTTGGCGTCGATGACGATGGTGTTGTCAACGATGTGACCGGCCTTGAGCATGGGCTGCAGGCCGAGCGTGGAGGCGGTGGGATAACAGCCGGGGTTGGCGATGAGCTTCTTACCCTTGGCAAGGTCGCGCATGACCTCGGGGATGCAGTAAACAGCGTCGTGGGTCATCTGGGCGTCGGGATGCTTCTGGCCGTACCACTTTTCCCACACGTCAACATCGCGGAAGCGGATGTCGGCGCCGATATCGATGATGGCGCAGTCCTCGGCAAGGACGATCTCCGCCCACTTAGCCACGTCGCCGGACGGGACCTGGATCATGATGACGTCGCTCTTCTTGGCGGTCTCGCGCACGTTTTCCTCGGTGAGATCCATGATGACCTGATCGTAGAAGCCGCGCAGCGCGGGATGATGCGTGGAGATCGCGTCGCCCACGCCATAGGTATCGAGCACGTTGACGAGCTCACCCTCGGGATGATTGACCATCATGCGGAGCACTTCGCCGCAGACATAACCGGTAGCGCCAATGCAGGAATAATGGACCATGACTGTTTCCTCCTTGTGATTCCCATTTATTTTTGTACTACTTCGAAAATTCCGTGTAGGGGCATTGAATTTTCTTTGGCCATATTGTATAATCCTTTTACGCTTTTGAAAAGCGAATATATTTTTATCTCAGCATTCCAAAATGGAATCTGTTGGATATTATCGAGGTTTTTGATAATGAGCATTCGTAAATATATTGCCTACCTGCGCACCGTGGAGACCGGCAGCATCACGCAGGCAGCCAATGAGCTGGGCTACACGCAGTCCGCCGTGAGCAAGATGATCTCCGACCTGGAGCAGGACTGGCAGGTCAAGCTCCTCACGCGCAATCACTCCGGCATCGAAATTTCGTCCGACGGCATGGTGCTCCTCCCCACGATCCGCGAGATCGTCAAGGACTACGAGGACCTCAATTTTGCCGTGTCCGAGCTCCACGGCGTGCAGTCCGGCACGCTGCGGCTCGGGTGCTTTACGAGCCTTGCCATCAGCCTGCTGCCGGAGATCCTGAAGGACTTCCACCAGCGCTACCCGAACATCCAGATCCAGCTCCTCACGGGCGAGTATTACGAAATTTCCGAGTGGCTGCGCCGCGGCGCGATCGACTGCGGCTTTCTCGTCACGCCCGTCTCCAACGACTTTGAGCCCACCTCCATCCTGCACGACACGATGGTCGCCATCCTGCCGCAGGATCACCCGATGGCGCACGTTCCCGTCTTTCCGCTCGAGCAGCTGCCGCACGAGACGTTCGTGCGCCTGATGGAGATGGAGGACTACGAGTTCAACCGCATCCTCGACCAGTACAACATCCACCCCGAGATCACCTATGACACGACGAGCGACTTCGCGCTCCTCTCAATGGTCGAGGCCGGGCTCGGCGTGAGCATCGTGCACAGCCTGCTGCTCCAGCCTGAACGCTACCACGTCGTCAGCAAGCCGCTGGATGTCGAGCAGTCGCGCGAGATCTGCATCGCCGTGAAGAAGGGCTTTCTGCCCTCGACGATCACGCAGCTCTTTTTGCAGCACGTCGTCGATTACACGCGCGGCATCGAGGAGATCAGCGTCAGGCGGTGATTTGTCCGCTAAACAGCGACACTCGTCTTCTCATCGTGCCATTCAACCGCAGGTTGGAGAAAAAAAGAGACGATTCAACCACCGCGCCATTGTCAAACCGGTCTCTTGCCCCTATACTGAGCCCATACCGGTGATTCGAAAGCCGCGGCTGCAGCACGGGGCAAGGAAGGATCGAACAGCATGAAAGAGACGATATGCAAGCTCTGGCGCGAAGGCCAGACACTGAAAAACAGGGAGACGACACAGGACACGCTCACCCGCGCGCTCGGCGCGGAACGTCCGCCCTTCGCTTTCCCGATGCTCGGCGCGTTCCGCTGAGCCGACTACTTTATTATTATAACGCAGTACAGGAGGATAGACAGTTGGAAGAACTGACAATGGGAGCGCGTATCTCAGCCCGCCGCAAGGATAAAGGGCTGACACAGGAGGCGCTGGCGAATATCCTTGGCGTGAGCAATCAGGCCGTTTCCAAGTGGGAGAGCGATGCGTGCTGCCCCGATATCGCACTGCTGCCGCAGCTTGTCGATGCGCTGGAGATGACGCTCGACGAGCTCTTCGGCCGCGAGAGCAAAGAAACGTCCACTGAAAAAGCGGATGCGGACGGTCAGGTCCTTCCTATCGCGGCGGAGCTGCCGTGGGAGGATGACGACAGCATCCACGCGGTGCTCTTTCAGGGGCACCGGCTGCTCCAGCCGAAACAGGGAAGTCTGTTCCGCCACGACAAATACGACGAGATCCGCAAGACCGTCGAGCTGCACTTTTCCGGCAGCGCACAGGACATTTACAGCGATTTTTCCATCGTCTGCACCGATACGACCATCGGTGGGAATGTCAAAGCGGGCGACGGCATCACCTGCGGCGACATCGGCGGCAATGTGCAGGCCGGCGACAGCGTCACCTGCGGCAATGTCGGCAGCGGTGTGCAGGCGGGCGACAGCGTGAACTGCTCCGGCGATGTGCAGGGCAGCGTCCGTGCGGGTGACAACGTCACCTGCGGCAGCGTCGGCGGTGATGTGCAGGCCAGCGACAGTGTGCGCTGCGGCGATGTGCAGGGCAATGTCCGCGCGAGCGACAGCGTCACCTGCGGCGACGTCGGCGGCAGCGTGAACGCCGAGCGCGTGCACTGCACCAGTGCCGGCAGCGAGGAGCAGGGGGGCTTCTCTTTTACAAAGAAGGGCAAGAGCTTTTCCTTCACCACCCGGTAAAATGTGCGGAAGCGCGGTGCCTTGGCCAAAGGTGCCGCGCTTTTTTCCTTGTCATCCCCCGTCTTTTGTGTTACCATAACTCTGACAAAGGAAAAGGTGGGAAGATCATGGAAAATACCTTCAAGAGTTCCGTCTTCGGCGGCTTTAACCGCGACGACGTCATCCGTTATATCGAAAAGACCGCGCTCGAGAGCAAGCAGCAGCTCGAAGCGCTCGAGCAGGAGAGCGACGGCCTGTGCCGCGAGAATGCAGAGCTGCGCGACAAGCTCGCCGCCGCCGAGCGCGAGCGCGACAGTCTCAAGGAGTCCTATGCGACCGCGTCGGGCGCGCAGGAGGCGCTCAAAAAAGGCCTGACCGCCGCGCAGGAGACCATCGCCGAGCTGCGCGCGCAGCTGGAAGACACTACGCAGAAGGCAGCCTTCGCACAGAAGGAGCACGAGCGTCTGCGCGCCGCACAGAAGGCCGAGCATGAGCGCGAGATGAAGAAACTACAGGAAGAGCTTGCAGCGCTTCGCGCGCAGGCCGAGGAATACAGCCGCGTGAAGGCGCACATCGCCGACATTGAGCTTTCCGCCCGCGAGCGCGCCGACGCGCTCGACGCCGCCACGCGCGCCAAGCTGCAAGCGTACATTGCTTCCTGCACGAGCCAGTGCGCGCAGGTGCTTGCAACGCTCGGCTCGACCTGTGAGAGCGTTTCTTCCGCGCTGCGCCATGCGGACGAGGCCGTGTCGCGACTGCCCGGCGCGTTCACCACGCTGGAAGGCCAGCTCGACGAGCTTAAAAAGTTCGAGCAGTAACCAAAAGCGCAAAAGGAGTGCGTTCCCGATGGGAACGCACTCCTTCTTTATGATAAAGCTGTGTACTGGTCAAAAAGCGCTGTAAACTCTTCTAAACGGTCGCGCAGGTCATCGCCCGCCGCGGTGCGGAAATAAAGCGTCTCTCCCCCGCGGCGCAGGATAAGAAACTGCGTATCTCCGGAGGTATTTTCCGCGTAGTACGCCTCGTCAAAGCCGTCGACCGTCAGGCGCTGCGCGTTTTCCTCCATGAAATAATCACGCAGCTCCTGCGTCAGGGGAGTCGCCAGCGCGGAAATGCGCGGGGCGTAAAAGTCCACCTCCGTGCTGTACTGCCACCAGTCGTCGACCTTCCCGGCATAGGGCGTTTCGCCGACGGAGTACACGTGCCCGCCGAGCGGCGTGGAAAAGTCGCGCACGTCGCACCACTCGTAGGCGCTGCCGCCAAGCTCCTCCGCACGGAGATACGGCAGCGGCGGCTCGTCATACGCATCGCCATAGTGGGCGTTATCCTTCATGATACTCAGAAGGGCCGCGACACCGCAGATGATGGAGAGCACCCTGCTGATCTGCGACCAGCGGTCCTTTCCGGCGGGCTGCACGTGTTCTCGTTCCTCCATGGCGCGCTTGAGCGCGCGGAGATCTCCCCGCTCCTTCGTGCCGCTGAGCATTCCGAGAATGCTGCCCAGCAGTATCGACGCAAACTGCCACACCGTGCTCTTGGGCATCACCAGCAGCGACAATACCGGCAGCGTGAGCACACGGTACAGGACATAAAACAGCACCGCATCTGCCGCAGCGTAAAAAAGCGGCATCCCGTAGCTGCGGCGCAGCTTTTTGCAGACAAGGCGATAGCCGTAGGAGTCCATCTGCTCCCTCGGCATGGGGATATGCGCGCTCAGGTCTCCGCGCCAGATGTAAAACAGGTCGTTTTTCGTCGTGCAGACATATTCCCAGCCCAGGCTCTCGCGCTTTCGCCGCAGAAGCTCATCCGGCTCGCCCTTTTCCGCGGCAGGCTCCAGATAAAAGCGGCAATCGTGCTTCTCTCCCTCGCGGAACTGTTCCCAGCGGACAAGCTCGTCGCCCTCCGCCGCGCGCTCGGCAAGCCACTGCTCCATGCCGCGCGGATCGTAGGCGCTGCCCTTGAAGTCGATGTACTTCGTGTGGTAAATGTCATCTCCGTCGGTCTGCGGCGGCGCGGTGGGAAGCGCCTGACGCGCGGCATCCTCCGCCGTGCGGTTTGCCGTCTCCTTGCGATTTTCGTCCATTCGCGTCCCCCTCCTCTCTTCTCTCTATGCAAAGTATAGGGGAGCGGGGGATATTTTTCAAGCAAGTTCAGCGAGCATCGCCCAAAAACGCGCGCAAGTTTAACGTTACATGGCAAAAAGCCTCGCAGAGTTTCGCGTCCGCAGGCGCGAAAGCGGTGTGATCCGTTTTCTGCCGCGATATGCACGCGGCAGAAAGCCCCCTGCACGGCGCTTGTGTCTTGCTTGTCCGCTTCAGCAAACAACCGAGGCGCAAAGCGTCTTGAAAAAGCGGCTCCGCCACTTTTGATCGGTGTTCGCAAAACAGTATCGCCCAGTAACGGAAAGCCGGGAATGGGTGCGGCAGATGAACGCTTGCAAGACAGAAGCAGAAGCTATTGTGAAGCTTGAACGGATTTCTGATGGATACCAAGCCCGACCGGGCGAAAAATGCTCGGGCAGGCTTATCCTAACGGTAGATTTCCTCATAATTTTCTGGTATGATTTGTTTGAAAAAGCATGAGAAAAAATTGAAATTCCGGGAGACATCCATATGAAAAAATGCCTGATTTTTATTTTTATGACAGTTTGTATTTGGGGAATATCCGGCTGTAGCAGCCAAGATGCCTCGGTGAATGCATCAGATCCTGTCAGTCATTCCGTTCAAAATACATCCGAACAAGAGGAGAACTGGACTGAGGAAGATATCATATTGATGTTTTCCAAAGTAAAAGAAACGGATTGGGAATACATTGACTGTGAGCTGATGCCTGACCATGCCAGCGACCGCATCGGAGCGGTGCTTTTCTGGGATGCTCAGAGCGGAACGAGCAATGTTGCGTTTTTTGATGCGGACGGATTCTATCAACTCAGCGGCGTATATGAAAAAATGTCCGATCAGCCTGATTTTACATATCTTGGAGATGGTGCAGTGACATTCAAACTGGAAACAGAAGACGGTACAATTTATCATTACACACTTACGATCTCGATATATGACAGCGATGTATATTTCAAAGCGGAGGCTGATTTACCAATACAGCAATGAATTCCATTTTGTAGGGCAGATAAGCAAGCGAAAAAATCCCTTTAGGAACAAAAGAGCGCACGTCTATACGCACCTATCGGGGTATCGTATGTCTTGGTTTACCTTATTCTTCATCAGCAGAAGAAAATTGTTTGGCTGCAAACCTGCATCACGACCTTCCGCTAAAGCGGTTATCCCCTGTGGACTTGCCGCCGGCAAGGTCGTATACCGATGTGAAAATCCGACCGATGGTTATATCGGTCGGATCAACTGTTTTATGACCATCCCGCCTTTTTCGGCAGTTTCTTTCTTACAGCAGGATCGGCTGGAGCTGCCGCCCCGCCATCGCCGCTTCGACCGCCGGCATGATCTTGCGGAAGTCCGCGATCAGCGAGGTCGGCTTTGCCTCGGCATTGTCCTGCCCGAAGGGGACAAAATAGTAGTTCTTCCGGTTGAGCAGCGCGGCGATGTTCGGTGCGCTCGCGGAGAGGCCGTCGTTCGTCGCCGGCGCGAGCACGACGGGCTTTGCGTTGCGCAGATGCCCCTTCGCCGCCATCGTCACCGGTCCATCCGTGATGCCGTGGGCGAGCTTGGCGAGCGTGTTTCCCGTGCAGGGCGCGATGACGAGCACCTCCATCGCCCCCTGCGGGCCCAGCGGCTCGGCTTCCACGATATCGCGCACGGCCCTTCTGCCCGCGATGGCCTCCACGCGGGTGACAAAGTCCTCCGCCGTGCCAAAGCGCGTGGAATACCTTGCCGCGTTTTCCGACAGGATCGGCACGAGCTCATGCTCGCGCGCGATATCCTCATAGATCTTCAGCAGCTCGGGATGGTTGCAGAACGAGCCGCAAAAGGCAAATCCGATCTTCATGCTTCCTCCTTGATGAGTCGACATAACGTCTTTTTGATGGCGCAGGCCGCCGTCTCCGGCGCGACGCGCCCGGGCAGCCCCCCTGCCTTGAGATACGGAAGGCGCAGCTTTTCGACCGCGTCCATGTCAAAGCCGCTCGCGCCCGCCAGCTCGATGAGCAGGCAGTCCGGCGGCAGCTCGGCAAGAAGCGCCTCGTCCAGCACCTGATGCGGCACGGTGTTGAACACCACGCGGAACGCCCGCAGCGTACCGGAAAGGCGGTTCGTGTGCAGCGGCGCATAGCCGAACGCGTCGATCCACGCAAGGTCCGACCTCTTGCGCGCGCTGACGCTCACCTTTGCCCCCAGCGCCGTCAGATCGTGCGCCAGCACCTTTCCGATGCGACCGAAGCCGAGCACCAGGCACGGCGCGCCGTGCAGTGTGACGCTCGTGTGCTTCATGGCGAGCTCGATGGCCCCCTCCGCCGTCGGAATGGCGTTGCGCACGCTGAGCTCCTCAGCGGCAAAATAGTCTGTCATATGCAGCCCCAGCGACTGCGCGAGCGCCGCGGCGTCCCTGCTCACATTGCCCGCGAAAACACGGTGCTCGGGCCGCAGCGAGCGCAGCAGGCGCTCCATCGTGAGTTCCGTACCGCTCAGGCAGCCGTTTTTCTCCGCCGGCAGCGGCAGAACGATGATCTCCGATCTCAGCGCGTCGCACAGCGCGCATTCATTCGGCGCGCCGCTCAGCTCCCACGAGCAGACGTCGTATCCCTCCGCCGCCATCATCCGGGCAAGCAGGCGCATTCGCGCGTCGCCGCCCAGGAATGCTATCGTCCGGTCCATCTCATTCCCCCTTTTCCGTAAAGGGTATGCCGTGATGCTTCTGCGCATGACGCAATTATTTTTGATTTTGTACTTGACAAATCTCATCTCGTCGTTAGAATAAAAATTATTCTAATTCTAATTCAGGAGGAGCGCATGGCCAAATACGCCGAACAAATTCTCGATCTCGTCCTGTGCTCCGCCGAGCACCCGACCGCCGAGCAGATCTTTTGGCAGATGAAGCAGAAAAATCCGAAAATCGCGCAAGCTACGGTGTATAACAACCTCAACGCGCTGGTGGCGGACGGCAAGCTCATCCGCCTGCCGCAGCCCGGCTCGCCCGACCGCTACGACAACACCACGCGCCACGACCACCTGATCTGCACCCGCTGCGGCGCGCTCACGGACTTCCGATTCACCGACCTGACCCGCGATATCGAATCCGCGCTCGGCGCGCGCATCCGGTCCTACGACCTGCGCATCCACTATGTCTGTCCCGCCTGCCGTAAAGCGCAGGAGCAATGATAAAATGGCAAAAAAAGAGCTGAAAAGGAGAATTTCACGATGAGCACCAACAAGTATTCCGGCACCAAAACCGAGCAGAACCTGCGCACCGCCTTCTCGGGTGAATCCGAGGCGCGCAACAAGTACACCTTCTTCGCCTCCACCGCCAAGAAGGAGGGCTACGAGCAGATCGCCGCGCTCTTTCAGAAGACCGCCGACAACGAAAAGGAGCACGCCAAGCTGTGGTTCAAGGAGCTTCAGGGCATCGGCTCCACCGCCGACAACCTGCTCTCCGCCGCCGAGGGCGAAAACTACGAGTGGACCGATATGTACGACTCCTTCGCCAAGACCGCGGAGGAGGAGGGCTTCCCCGAGCTCGCGCAGAAGTTCCGCCTCGTCGGTGAGATCGAGCGCCACCACGAGGAGCGCTACCGCGCCCTGCTGCGCAACGTCGAGACCGCCAAGGTTTTCGAAAAGAGCGAGGTCAAGGTCTGGGAGTGCCGCAACTGCGGCCACATCGTCGTCGGCACCAAGGCCCCCGACGTCTGCCCCACCTGCAACCACCCCCAGAGCTACTTTGAGGTCCACGCAGAGAACTATTAACAAGCAAGCAAAAAGCGAGAGCCGCAGGCGTTTGCCCGCGGCTCTCGTTTTCTTTATTGCTCCTTCGGCAGCAGCACGCTGATCGTCGTGCCCTTGCCCTCTTCGCTCTTGAGCTCCACCGTGCCGTGGTGATACTGCACGGCGTGCTTGACGATGGAAAGGCCAAGCCCCGTGCCGCCGCTCGCCTTGGAGTGGCTCTTGTCCACGCGGTAAAAGCGCTCGAAGATGCGGCTCTGGTGCTCCGGCGCGATGCCGATACCCGTGTCAGCCACGGAAACGACTGCCTTACCGCCTTCGGTCCCGACGCTCACCTTCACGCTGCCGCCTTCGACGTTGTACTTGATGGCGTTGTCGCAGAGGTTATAGATGACCTCGTACAAAAGCCGCCGCACGCCGCTCACCCTCGCGCTCTCGCCCTCCACGGAGACCGACACGTTTTTCTGCCCGGCGGCAGCCTGTAAATCGTTCGCCGCCTCCTGCGAAAGCACAAGCAGGTCGACCGCTTCACGCGGCATCTCGTCGCCTTCGTCGAGCTGGGAGAGGCGGATGATATCGCCGATCAGCGTGACGAGGCGCTGCGCCTCCTTGCGGATGTGACCGACGAAGCGGGGCACATCCTCCTGCTTCACCATGCCGTTTTCCAGCAGCTCCGCGCTGCCGATGATGCCCTGCAGCGGCGTTTTGAGCTCGTGCGACACATTCGCCGTGAATTCGCGGCGATTCTGCTCCGCCGTCTCGCGGTCGGTGATATCGAAGGCCAGCAGCACCGCGCCGACCACCGTCTCGCCGGAGGCGATGCGGCTCACGTCGAACTGCCAGACGCGGCCGCCGCGCTCGGCGCAGGCCTCGCCGTGTCCCTGCGCCATCGCGTCGGCGATAGCAAGGCGGATATCATGGCTGCGGTCGATGGTCAGGAAGTCCTGGCCGACGCAGCGCTCATCGGCGGAAAAAAGCCTGCACGCGGCGGGGTTGATGCTCAGCACGCACTCCTTCTCGTCAAGCAGGACGAGCCCCTCGCGCATACTGTCGGTGATCTGCGAGAATTCCATCCGCTGCCGCTCCAACTCGATCATCTGCTCGTCGATCTGGTGGTGCTGGCGGTTGATGCGCCCGAGCAGCGGCGAAAGTTCTTCATAAGCATCGTTGTCCAGCGGACGCTCGAGGTCCAGCTCGTTGAGCGGCTGCACGATGCGGCGCGAGATTCGCCTTGCCAGCGCCGCCGACAGGATGAGCGCCAAAATCACAACGACCAGAATGGGCTGCACCATGCCGACGAGCAGCACGCCCGCCGTCGCGCGGCTGATGGAGATGCGCAGCACGCTGCCGTCCGGGAGCCTGCGCGCGCAGTACATCGTCTTTTGCAAAAGGGTGGAGGAATAGCGCGTGCTCTCGCCCTCGCCGTATTCACGCGCCTGCCGGACCTCCTCGCGGTCGGCGTGATTTTCAAGGCTCTCCGCGTCGGTCACGGTGTCGTAGAGCACCGTGCCGTCGGACGCGATCCACGTCAGGCGGTAGCGCTCGGAGGAGATGCTCGAAAGATAGTCCTCCCCGCCGCGCTCCACCGCGACGGCGGCAAGCTCCAGCTCGTCGCCGAGCTGCTTTTTCTCAATGCTGCCGAAATATTCGTACAAGCACCCCAGGATGACGAGCAGGCTCGCCAGCAGCACCGCGCCCGCGACCAGCAGGATGGAATGAAAGATCTTTTTGGTCATGCCCTTCCCTCCATCCGGTAGCCCACGCCGCGCACCGTTTCGATGCGCTCACCGTAGGGGCCAAGCTTTTGCCGCAGGGTGCGGATGTGCATATCCACCGTGCGCGTTTCGCCGCAGTAGTCGGTGCCCCACACGTCCGCCATGAGCTGATCGCGCGAAAACGCCGTGCCAGGGTGCGACAAAAAGAGCCGCAGCAGCTCGTATTCCTTATACGTGAGCGCGACGCGCTCGCCATCCACGGTGACGGTGTGCTCCGTTTCGTCGAGCACGAGGCCGTCGGCGCGCAGCTGCTCGGCGGCCTTCGGACCGCAGCGGCGCAGCACCGCCTTGACGCAGGAGACGAGCTCCATCACGCCGAAGGGCTTGACGAGATAATAGTCCGCGCCGAGGTCCAGCCCCCGGATGCGGTCATATTCCGCACCCTTGGCCGTCGCCATGACGATGGGGATATCGGCAAGCCTGCTGTCCGCGCGCATCCGGCGCAGCAGCTCAAGGCCGTCGATGCCCGGCAGCATCACGTCGAGCACGACAAGCTCCGGCCGCTGTGTGCGCAGCGCCTCCCAGAAGCTTGTCCCGTTCTCAAAGCCCTCAGCCTCAAAGCCGGTGGAGCGCAGGGCGTATACCTCGATATCGCGGATGCTGGCGTCGTCCTCCACGCACCAGATCATGCTTCATCCCTCCTTGTGCTCGCCGGTCACCGAGAAGATGACCCATTCGGCAATATTTGTCGCATGGTCGCCGATGCGCTCGAAATACTTGGCGATCATCAAAAGGTCCAGCGCAAACTCCCCGTCCGAGGGGTCCTTCGCGATGCGCTCGATGAGCGCGCGCTTCACGCGCGCGAAGTAGTCGTCCACAACGTCGTCCTCCGCGATCACCTGCCCGGCGAGCGTCACATCGCCCTTGACGTAGGCGTCGACGCTCTCGGTGACCATTTTGATGGTCGAGCGCGCCATATCGCGCAGCAGGTCGCTGTTCTCCGCGCCGCGGCCGCCGAGGAAGCGGACGATCTCGGCGATGTCCTCGGCCTGGTCGCCGATACGCTCCATATCCGTGATCATCTTCAGCGCCGCCGAGATCTGGCGCAGGTCCTTCGCCACGGGCTGCTGCTGCAAAAGGAGCTTTAAGCACAGCGACTCGATCTCGCGCTCCTTGCGGTCGATCTCCGCATCCAGCGGAGAGACCTTCGCGGCGAGCGCCGTGTTCCCCTCGGTGAGCGACTGCGAGGCAAGGGCGATGACCTCCTCGCACAGCGCGCCCATTTCGATGAGTTCTTTGTTCAGCAGCGCAAGCTGCTCGTCAAACCGACTTCTCATTTAACCGAACCTCCCCGTGATGTAATCCTCCGTCCGCTTGTCCTGCGGCTGGGAGAAGAGCTTCTCCGTCTCGTCGCACTCGACGAGCTCGCCGAGCAGGAAGAACGCCGTCCGGTCGGAAATGCGCACCGCCTGCTGCATATTGTGCGTGACGATGACGATGGTGTACTGCTCCTTGAGCTCCATGGCGAGCTCCTCGATCTTGGAGGTCGAAATGGGGTCGAGCGCGCTCGTCGGCTCGTCCATCAGCAGCACCTCGGGCTCCACTGCCAGCGCGCGGGCGATGCAGAGCCGCTGCTGCTGGCCGCCGGAGAGACCGAGCGCGTTCTTTTTCAGCCGGTCTTTGACCTCGTCCCAGATGGCTGCGCCGCGCAGCGATTTTTCAACGATCTCGTCGAGCTTGGCCTTGTTCTTCATGCCATGGGTACGCGGACCGTAGGCGATGTTGTCGTAAATGCTCATGGGAAAGGGATTCGGCTTCTGGAATACCATGCCCACCTGACGGCGCAGCTCGCTCACGTCGACAGAGGGGGCGAAGATGTCCTCGCCCTTGTAGCAGACGCTGCCCGTGATCTTCACATCGGGGACGAGGTCATTCATGCGGTCAAGCGTTTTGAGAAAGGTCGACTTGCCGCAGCCGCTCGGCCCGATGAGGGCCGTGATGCTCTTTTCGGGAATTTCGATGTTGATATCCTTGAGGGCCTGATGGCTCCCATACCACAGGCACAGGTCTTTGACAGAAAGGATACTGTTCATAGGCTTTTTTCCTCTTTCAATACGTCCTCAAAGGCGAGGCCGTACCAGTGGGCCTCGCCGCGCGCGGCCGTTTTCCGCACGCATCGGTCACAAAAGTCCGCGGCGCGCGCGAGCGCGTCCGCCGCTCCCCTGCCCGCCATCAGCTCGCCGCAGAGCGCGGAGACGAACACATCTCCCGTTCCGTGCAGCGTACGGGGAAGACAGGGCTTGAAAATTTCCACAGATTCGCCGTTCAGCCGCGCGCAGTAGCCGATCTCCTCGCCGCGGCGCACGCCGGTGATGATGACGTTCGGCACGGTGAGCCTTGCAAGGAGCTCATCGGCCGGCGCGTCCATCGCGCAGCCCGCGAGCAGCGCCGCCTCCGTGCGGTTGGGCGTGATGAACTGCGCGTCGGCGCAGAGCGCGCGCATGGCGGTCACAAATTCGTCGGTAAAGCAGCCGTACAGCGCGCCGTTGTCGCCGAGGACCGGGTCCACGACCACGAGCGTCGAAGGGTCTGCAAAATCGCGCAGGAACTGCTGCGCGAAGCTAAGCTGTGAAACGGAGCCGAAAAAGCCGGTGCACACGCCGTCGAAGCGAATGCCGAGTCTCCTCCAGTGCGCGGCGAAGGCCTCCATCTCGTCCGTCATGTCGCGCATGACGTAATCGCCGAAGCCGTCGGCCGTGTGGGTGGAGAGGATCGCCGTCGGCAGCGGGACTGTCTCTACGCCGCAGGCCGAGAGAATGGGCATCGCTACGCTCAGCGAGCACTTGCCAAAGCACGAGAGGTCATTCAAGAGCGCCATGCGCTTCATTCCGCTTCCGTTCACAGTCCTGTTCATTCCTGTTTCCTCCTGAAGTGTCGGCCGACCAAGTCGGCAGTAAGATCAATGAGCATCGTCAACAGCATCAGGATGGCCGCGATAGCAAACACCACGCCCGTATCGCTCGACTCCTTGGCATAGAAGTACAGCGCCACGGTGAGCGTCGCGCCCGCGTTCTGCATTCCCTCGAAGAAGTTGTAGAGCATATGCGCCGAGCCCGCCGTGAACAGGAGCGCCGCCGATTCGCCGAGGATGCGCCCGATCGACAGGATGCAGCCCGTCACAATGCCGTCCACACAGCTCGGCAGCACCACCGTGCGGATGGTGCGCCACTTGCCCGCGCCCAGCCCAAACGCACCCTCGCGGTAGCTCTGCGGCACGGTCTTCAGGCTCTCCTGCGTTGTGCGCATGATGGTCGGCAGGTTCATGATCGTGAGCGTCAGCGCGCCCGCGAGGAGCGACGTACCGTTTTTGCAGAAGATGAGCATACCGACGAGGCCGTAGATGATCGACGGGATGCCCGAGAGCGTCTCGGAGGCGTATTCGATGGCAGAGACGAGCTTTTTGTTCGCGGCGTATTCGTTCAGGTAGATGGCCGCGCCCACGCCGAGCGGCAGCACGATCAAAAGCGTCGCGATGACGATATAGAGCGTGCTCAGGATATCCGGCAGGATACCGACGCGGTTTACAAGATAGCTCGGCGCGGTGGAGAGCATCTCCCAGGTGATGTTCGGGATGCCGTTGCCCAATATATAGCCAATCATACCGACTACGAGCGCACAAGTCAATACCGCGGCAACGCCCATCAGCAGCTTCATGAGCGTGATATAGGCCTTGCGGCGGGCCGAGGACTGCATTTTCAGCATCAGGCTCCCTCCTTATCGCGCTTTAAGAAGAAATTGAGCGAAGCGTTGATGAGCAGGATGAAAAGATACAGCACAAGCGCGATGGAAAAGAGCGCCTGGCGCTGCAAGCCGCCCGAATACGACATCTCGCTCGCGACCGCCGTTGTGAGAAAACGGACGCTTTCAAAGATCGAGCCCGGCATATTCGGTGCGTTGCCCGAGACCATCATCACGGCCATCGCTTCGCCGATGGCACGCCCCACGCCGAGCACGACCGCCGCGGCGATGCCGCTCTTGGCCGCCGGGACGGACACGCGGAAATACGTTTCGATGGGCGTTGCACCCAGTGCGAGCGAGGCGTCCTCATACTCCCTGGGCACGGCCTCGAGCGCCGTGACGCTCACCTTGATGATCGACGGCAGGATCATAACGGCCAGCACAAGGATGGCCGCGAACAGGCTCGCGCCGTCCGGCAGGTGGAAGGTCCTGCGGATGGCCGGCACGAGCACCAGCATACCGACGAGGCCGTACACCACCGACGGGATGCCCGCCAGCAGGCTGACGGCGGCCTCCAGCACGGTGCGGATCTTCTTCGGCGCGACCTTGGAGAGGTACACCGCCGTCAAAAAGCCCACCGGCACGCCGAGAACGATCGCGCCCGCCGTGCCGTATATGCTTGTGAGAATGAACGGCAGGATGCCGTACTGCGGCTCCGCCGACGTCGACGACCACACCTTGCCGGTCAAAAACGGCACCAGGCCGATCTGCCGGATGGCCGGGATGCCGGAGATGATGAGGTACACCGTGATGAGCAGGACGCATCCGACCGTGATGAGGCCGAGAAGGAGAAAAATGCCGTGCACGACGGCTTCAAACCACTTTTTCTTCTGTGCCATAAGCTGTTTCCTCTTTGCTCTCGGCGGGAGACGGCCATGGGCCGTCTCCCGCGTTGCTTTCTATTTCCGTTAGTTGGCTGCGACCGCACCGGCGGCGGAGATGACGCTCGCTGCGTCGGCGGACGTCGCGTAGTCAAAGAAGGCCTGTGCAGCGGCGGAGAGCTCGGTGCCCTCCTTCGTGACGAGCACGAACGGACGCTGGACCACATAGCTGCCGTCCTTGACGGTCGCTTCCGTTGCTTCCACGCCGCCGACCGTCAGCGCCTTGACGCTGTCGCCGACCGCGGAGAGGGAGGCATAGCCGATGGCGTCGGGGTTCTGGGACACGGTGTTGATCACATCGCCCGTGGAGGTGAGCTCCTGACGGTAGGCGCAGGCGTCCTTGGTGTCGGTGATGGACTCGAAGCCGTCACGCGTGCCGGAGCCGGCCTCACGGCCGATGAGCACGATCTCGGCGTCATTGCCGCCGACGTCCTTCCAGTTGGTGATCTCGCCGGTATAGATCTTGGCGATGGTGTCAACGTCGAGGTCGGAGACGGGATTCTCGGGATTCACGACGATGGCGATGCCGTCGAGCGCGAGGATAGTCTCGGTCAGGCCGGAGGCCTTTTCGTCATCCTTGAGCGCGCGGCTCGAAAGGCCGATGTCGCAGCGGCCCTCGCTCACTGCCTGAATGCCGGAGCCCGAGCCGGTGGGGTTATAGGTGAACTTCACGTCCTTGTTCATGGCCATGAAGGATTCGCCAAGAGAGTTGATGACCTTTTCCATCGAGGTGGAGCCGTCGGTCGAGACGGTGCCGGAGACGGTCGTTTCGGCAGGCGTATTGCTGTCGGCGCCGGTATCGGCAGGGGTGTCGTTCTTGCTGCCGCAGGCAGTCAGGATGCTGAGGGCCAGCGCAGCGGTCAGCGCAAGAGAAATGAGCTTTTTCATTTGAAATACTTCCTTTCCATTTTTCCAAGATGTTGTTCCTTGCTACATTTGCCATCATAAAGGCAGGTTGTAAAATCAGAAAGTCGCCTTTTGTAAAATCGCGGTAAAAGAGAAAAAGGACGTTTTCCGACGGAAAACGTCCTTTTTGAAGGGCAGCAGCGTATTATTCGGTGCGCAGCGCTTCGACGGGGTCCTTGCGCGCGGCGATACCGGAGGGAATGAGGCCCGCGATGAACGTGAGCGCCATGCTGATGACCACGAGCGCCGCGCCGCCCATGACCGGCAGGATGGCGTTCAGGCTCTCGATGCCCGTCAGGTGGTGCACGACGAGGTTGATGGGGATGATGAGCAGCAGCGTGACGCCGATGCCGATTGCGCCGGAACAGAAGCCCTCGATGAGCGTCTCGGCGTTGAAGACGCGCGAGATATCGCGCTTGCTCGCGCCGATGGCGCGCAGGATGCCGATCTCCTTCGTGCGCTCGAGCACGGAGATATAGGTGATGATGCCGATCATGATGCTCGACACGACGAGCGAGATGGCGACAAAGGCGATGAGCACATAGCTGATGGCGTTGATGATCGTCGTGACCGAGCTCATCAGCAGCGCCACATAGTCGGTGTATTCGATCTGGTCATCCTCGGCAACGCTGCTGTTGTACTGCTCGATCGCGTCGGCGATGGCATCCTTGTCGGCAAAGGTCGAGGCGTAGATGTTGATGGTCTTGGGGCTTGCGAGGTCCACGTCGCCGAGCAGCTTCAGATTGTCCTCATACGTGCTGTCGGAAACGGTCGCGGGCATATAGTTGTCGTAGAGCCAGTTGTACTGCTCGCTCGTCAACGGCGTGACAGCGGGCGATTTTTCGAGCGCCAGGTCGAGCGCCATGGCAAGCTGGTCGCTCGTCATGTTGGCAAGGCGCGCCTGCACGCCCGCGGCGTACTGCCCGCTCACCTGCTCGCGGATAGACTGCTCCACGTAGCCGAAAAGCGTCTCGTCGTCCATCTGCGCAATATAGGACTTGACGGTCGCCTCGTCCACGCTCATCTGCTGGGCGTAGGTCGAAATGACCATCTGCTCGATGCTCGCGCGGTCGAGCGAGCCCATCTGCTGGTCCACGATGGCGGAGAGATACTCTTCGCTCGGCACGCTCATCATCGCGGTGTAGGCCGCGGCACGCTCGGTGACGGAAAGCGTTTCGAGATAGTCGGTCACGTCCGCTTCCTTCTGCTCGTCGCTCACGGAGTAGTCGTCCGTCAGGAACGGCAGGCCGAGGATAACGTCGGTATCGGGGTCTTCTTTCTGCTTCTGCAGAATCTCGGTCTGTCCCGCCTTTTCGACAAGATAGTCCGTCAGCGCAGACGTGTAGCCGATCGCGCCGGAGAGCATGGAAGAAACGGCGTTCTCGTTCGGGCGCAGGATGCCGACGATCTTCACGCGCGTGCCGACATCGTCGGAATTGTAGAGGAAGTCGAGGCCCGTGTCCGTCGTGCTCACGTCGCTGTACGTGCCGCTTGCGGAGTCGTACTGGTAGCGCTCGGCGGGCAGGATGATCTTGAAGGTCATATTGCACAGGTCTGCATAGCTCCAGCTCTGGATATCCTTGCTGTCGAATTCCGAGCCGTCGAGCATATGCTGCATCGACTCCACGACCTCGTCCTGCGCGCTCAGGCCCAGCGAATAGATGACAAGGTCGGAAATTTCATTGTCCTTGTTGACGATGAGCATGACCTCGTCATAATTCTGCGGCCAGGAGCCGTAAATGAGGTCATACTGCTCGTGCAGGAGGTCGCCCACGAGCTCGCCGCTCTCACTATCCTGCGGCGGGAGCATCTGCTCCCAGGTCTCCATCGCGGAGTAGGCCGAGCCGAAGCGCTCGAAATAGCTGCTGTAATCGCCGCCGTAGAGCTCGCTCATGCAGGTCTGCAAAAGCTCCGTCACGTCGGACTTGAAGACCTTGCCGTCGGTGTCTTTGGCATAGATGCTCATGCCGAGGTCGTAGTCATAGGAAATGGAGCTGATATGCTGCGAAAGCTCGTTGTCGCCCTCGAGGTAGGTCTTGAAGTCCTTCAAATTGTTCGTCTGCGTCTCCGCCGAGGCAAACGAGCTCATCATATCGTACATAATGTTGTTGGAGTACACGGCGTCGAGGTCATGCTGCTCCCCGTCGCCCTCGTCCTGCGCGTGCACGCCCATCATCGCGCTGACCATGCTGGACATATCCATGCTCTCAGCCTCAATGGTCAGCGGATAGCTCGAGAGCGTATCCTCCTGCACGCGGTCGATATAGGTCTGGATGCCGTTGCTCAGCGACAGGATGAGCGCGATACCGATGATGCCGATGCTGCCGGCAAAGGCCGTCAAAAACGTGCGGCCCTTTTTCGTCATCAGGTTGTTGAGCGAGAGGGACAGCGCGGTTGAAAAGCTCATCGAGGTCTTTTTGCTCTTGCCCGCGGCGCTCTTTTCCTCAATGTCCGCCTCATACGGCGCGCTGTCGTCCACGATCTCGCCGTCTTTCAGCCGCACGATGCGGCTCGCGTAGGTCTCGGCAAGCTCGGGGTTGTGCGTGACCATGATGATGAGGCGGTCCTTGGAGATGTTTTTCAAAATCTCCATCACCTGCACGCTCGTTTCGCTGTCGAGCGCGCCGGTCGGCTCGTCGGCCAGCAGGATGTCCGGGTCGTTGACGAGCGCACGCGCGATGGCGACGCGCTGCATCTGGCCGCCGGACATCTGGTTCGGCTTTTTGTCGAGCTGGTCGCCGAGGCCCACGCTCTCGAGCGCCCTGACCGCGCGCTCGCGGCGCTCTGACTTGCTCACGCCCGAGAGCGTGAGCGCCAGCTCCACGTTGCTCAATACCGTCTGGTGCGGAATGAGGTTATAGCTCTGGAAGACAAAGCCGATGGAGTGGTTGCGGTAGCTGTCCCAGTCGGCGTCGGAGAAGTCCTTTGTCGATCTGCCGCCGATGATGAGATCGCCGCTCGTATAGTGGTCCAGACCGCCGATGATGTTGAGCAGCGTCGTCTTGCCGCAGCCCGAATGTCCGAGGATGGCGACAAACTCGCTCTCGCGGAAGTTGAGACTCACGCCCCGCAGCGCGTGGACGGTAGTATCGCCCGCTTGGTAGTCCTTGACGATGGATCGCAGCTTCAGCATATCCTGCCTTCTTTCTGAAAGATAAAAATAAGAATTCTAGAGTAGGATATCATTTTGACTTTTTACCGTCAACGGCCGCGGGGAAGAATTCACCGAAAGTTCACGTTTGCTTACTATCTGCCGGAAAAAGAGCGCCGCGGTACCACCGCAGCGCTCTCCCTATTATGATGTTTTTAGCTAAAGGAGCTGCCCATTCCGGCGCTGATCTCGCAGCGCAGCACTTCGTTCCCCGCTTCGTCATAGCCGACGAAGAGAAATTCGTCGCTGCCATAGTCGCCGGAAAGCTCCTGCGTGATCGCGCCGCCGGCGAGGAAATACCGGTGTCCGCCGTCCTCGATCCATACAAGCGGCGTTGTGCAGACGGTCTCAAGGGCGTAAGTGCCATCCTGCTGCAAAACCGTGCGCTGCTGCAAAATTTCCGCATGGGCGGCGGCCGCGTCGTCGACGCGGCCCCAGAAGAACAGCGCCCGTCCGCCTCCGTCGTGCCCCATGACCCACCAGCCTGCGTGGACGCGCTCTCCGCTTGAGCAGTCGAGCGCCATACCGAAGTCATCCTGCCAGCCGTACAGCGCATAGAAATGGCTCGCGCCGCAGTAGGCCGCGTTCTCCCCCGCCGTCAGCGTGACGCGCATCGTCCGATAGATGCTTTCCGCGGGAAGAGAGGCAATTTCATGCGTTTTTTCGTATACGCCGCGGCGCTCTTCGCCGCTGCGAATGGCCATTCCGCGCGTCAGATTGCCGCCGCTGAGCATCCGGCAGACGAGCAGCGCGCAGAGCATGATGACAACGCTTTTGACCGCGCGGCGCGCCCTCGTCGGCCGCTTTTCGATCTTCTGCTTTTTCACGGCTGCGTCCCCCCTTCCGGAAGCTCGATCCTCGTCTCGATGCGCTCGCCGAAACGCTCGTAGACGAGCGTCACGTAAGTATCTCCCTCTTTCAGCGGCGCCGCATGGCGTCCCGTGTGCACATAAAGCGTGCCTCTGCTGCCCGTGCAGCTGCGATAATTGCCGTCCAGCCACGGGTACATAGACTCGCCGCGCTCGCTTTCCAGCACCAGCGTTTCGAGCAGGTTCTCGTAGACCGTTCCGCCCGGAATGCGGTCGTAAACGCTCGCCCACAGCACCGCCTGCCGCTCGCCCTCGCGCACGCCGTATTCGATACGGTTGAGCTGCACAACGTCGCTGCCGATGGCAATGCGCTCATGCAGGTCCGCCGCACCGTCCAGCTCTTCCCACGAAATTTCGTCCACCTCCGGCAGCACGCGCTCGCGGAGGCTCTCATACACGCCGCCGAGCATCGGCAGCAGGAAAAACGCCTGCACGCAGGCGGCGACCGTCACTGCGATGGCAATGCGCTGCACGATGACGAGCCAGAAATGGCGGTAGCAGTCGCGCAGGGCTTTTCCCGTCTCCTCGGGGTCCCCCATCATCTCTACGGCGCGCGCGGCGGCGGCCTCTTCGTCGTAGCCGTGCCCGACCAGCGCTTCGGCGTGGTCTTCGATGTGACCGGCGAGCTCGTTTCTCAGATCGTCCGCCTCATCGTTCGTCAGGCGTCCGACCTGCGCGAGCACGCGGTCGCAATACTCTTTTCTGTCCATAGCCTCACCCTTTTTAAGCAAAGTGCAGCACGGCGTTCACCGCGCCGGAATACTCCTGCCAGGCCTTCTCCTCCTCCGCGAGCGCGGCACGGCCGGCGCGCGTCAGGTGGTAATATTTGCGCATCCGGCCGGTGGGCGCTGCCTTTTCATAGGCTTCCACATACCCCTCGCGCTCCATCCCGTGCAGCACAGGGTAGAGCGTGCCCTCTTTCATCTCGAAGACATTGCTCGAGCGGCGCGCCAGCTCTAAAATGATCTGGTAGCCGTACATGTCCTCGGTCGAGAGGAGCTTGAGCAGTAGAAGCTGCGTGTGGTCAATGCTCTTTTTCTTCATGTTGCACCTCCTATGATACATAGAGTTTCTATGCTTGCAGTATACATAGATATTCGAGGTATGTCAAGAGGGAAAATAATTGTAAACAACTGTTCACATTCTTAACAGATACTGAACTTTACCTGTTGCCATTCTGCGTCTTATAATTATAATAGTATTTTCCAGTCAGGCGGGGCTCTTTGCCGCCTGATCGCAATGACATCGAAAAGAGAGGTTCCCATGAAAACGTATCAGGCAGGGATCGACGTAGGCTCTACCACGGTCAAGCTCGTCGTTCTCGATGAAAACGGAAAGATGCTCTTCGGGCAGTATCAGCGTCATCTTTCCCACACACAGCGCGCGCTGTCCGACCTGCTCAAGCAGGCGCGCGCGGCGCTCGGCGAGTGCGCGCTCTCCCTGCGCGCCACCGGCTCGGGCGCGATCAACCTTGCCAAGGCGCTGGGCGTTCCCTTCGTGCAGGAGGTCGTCGCCGTCGCGCAGGCGCTCCAGCGCGTCGCCCCGCAGGTGGACGTCGCCATCGAGCTTGGCGGCGAGGATGCCAAGATCATCTACTTCAAAGGCGGGCTCGAGGAGCGAATGAACGGCGTCTGCGCCGGCGGCACCGGCTCATTCATCGACCAGATGGCCGCTCTTTTGCAGACCGACGCCTCGGGCCTTGACCGCGAGGCCGCGCACTACCAGCAGATCTACCCCATCGCCGCGCGCTGCGGCGTGTTCGCCAAGACGGACATCCAGCCCCTCATCAACGAGGGCGCGACGAAGGCGGACCTTGCCGCCTCGATCTTTCAGGCGGTCGTCAACCAGACCATCTCCGGCCTTGCCTGCGGCAAGCCCATCCGCGGCCACGTCGCGTTTCTGGGCGGGCCGCTGCACTTTTTGCCCCAGCTCAAGGCCGCCTTCATCCGCACGCTGAAGCTGACGGACGAGACGACCATCGACCCCGAAAACTCCCATCTTTTCGCCGCCATGGGCGCGGCCATCGACGAGACGAGCGCCGCGGCGCAACCCCTCAGCGCGCTCATCGACAGGCTCGACAGCGGCGTGCAGATGGATTTTGAATTAAAGCGCCTCCCGGCGCTCTTTGCCGACGAAGCCGACCTCGAGGCCTTCCGCACCCGTCACCACACGGCGGTCGTGCCGCGCGGCGAGCTTGCCGCCTATGAGGGCGACTGCTTCCTCGGCTTCGACGCGGGCTCGACCACGACAAAGCTCGCGTTAGTTGGCGAAAAGGGCGAGCTTCTCTGGTCGTTCTATGCGAACAACCAGGGCAACCCCATCCAGACCGCTATGCAGGCCGTCCGCACGCTGCGCGGGCTTCTGCCCGCGGGCGCGCGCATCGCGCGCTCCTGCTCCACGGGCTACGGTGAGGCACTGCTCAAATCCGCCTTCTCGCTCGACGAGGGCGAGGTCGAGACCATCGCCCACTGCACCGCCGCCTCGTTTTTTGATCCGCAGGTCGACTGCGTGCTCGATATCGGCGGGCAGGACATGAAGTGCATCAAGCTCAAAGACGGCGCGGTGGACACGGTGCTTTTGAACGAGGCCTGCTCGTCCGGCTGCGGCTCGTTCCTTGAAAACTTTGCCAACTCCCTCGGCATGACGGCGCAGGAGTTCGCGCACGAGGCGCTCTTTGCCAAGGCCCCCGTGGACCTCGGCACGCGCTGCACGGTGTTTATGAACTCCAACGTCAAGCAGGCGCAGAAGGAGGGCGCAACGGTCTCCGACATTTCCGCCGGGCTTGCCTACTCCGTCATCAAAAACGCGCTCTACAAGGTCATCAAGCTCTCCGACGCGAGCGAGCTGGGCGCGCACGTCGTCGTGCAGGGCGGCACATTCTTCAATGAGGCCGTGCTGCGCGCATTTGAGCGCATCTCCGGCGCGCAGGTCACCTGCCCCGACATTGCGGGCATCATGGGCGCGTTCGGCGCGGCGCTGCTCGCGCGCGACCGCTACCACGGGCAGGAGAGCACGATGCTGCCACTCGAGGAGATCGAGCAGCTCACCTACAAGACCTCGACCGCGCGCTGCCAGGGCTGCCAGAATCACTGTATGCTCACGGTGAGCGTCTTCCCCGGCGGGCGGCGGCACATCAGCGGCAACCGCTGCGAAAAGGCCCTGCGCGGCGAGAACGCCGCCAAGCCCGGCGAAAACATCTTCGCCTACAAGCGCGAGCGGATGTTCGCCTATCCCCCGCTGGAGCCGGAAAACGCGCCGCGCGGTGAGCTCGGCATCCCGCGCGTGCTGAATATGTACGAAAACTACCCCTATTGGGCCACGTTTTTCCGCAATTTAGGCTTCCGCGTCATCCTCTCCCCGTTCTCCACGCGCGCGATCTACGAGCTGGGTATGGAGAGCATCCCGTCGGAATCCGAGTGCTACCCGGCAAAGCTCGCCCACGGCCACGCCCAGTGGCTCATCGACCACGGCGTGAAGACCATCTTCCACCCCTGCGTGTTCTACGAGCATCAGGAGGTGCCGGGCGCGCAGAATCACTTCAACTGCCCCATCGTCGTCTCGTACCCGGAGAATATCAAGAATAACGTCGAAGCCGTGACCGACGGCTCCGTGCGCTACCTGCACCCCTTCCTCGCCTTCACGAGCGAAAAGGTCGCGGCCGACCGCCTTGCACAGTTCTGCAAAGAGGTCTGGAACATCCCCGAAAAGGAGACGCGCCGCGCCGCGCACCTCGCGTGGGAGGAGCAGCAGAAAGCGAAGGCCGATGTCCGCGCCGCGGGCGCGAAGGCGCTCGCCGAGATGGAGAAAAACGGCGGCAGCGGCATCGTCCTTGCAGGGCGGCCCTACCACGTTGACCCCGAGATCAACCACGGCATTCCCGAGCTGATCGCGGCCTACGGCCTGACGGTGCTGACCGAGGACTGCCTCCCCATTAACTTTACCCCCAAGCGCCCCGTGCGCGTGAATGACCAGTGGGTCTACCACTCCCGCCTCTACACCGCGGCGGAATTCGTCTGCGGGCGCGACGATCTGGAGCTCATTCAGCTCAACTCGTTCGGCTGTGGACTCGACGCTGTCACGACCGACGAGGTCTGCGAGCTTCTGGAGCAGGGCGGCAAGCTCTACACCTGCCTCAAGATCGATGAGGTCAACAACCTCGGCGCGGTGCGCATCCGCATCCGCTCGCTGCTCGCCGCCGTCGCCATGCGGCGCGAGCGCGGCATCCACTCGACCTCGCACGTCAGGCCCTACGAGCGCGTTTACTACACCAAGGAGATGCAGCGCGAGCGCTACACCATCCTCGCCCCCCAGATGAGCCCCATCCACTTCGACCTGCTCGAGCCCATCTTCCGTCACCACGGCTACAACTTCGAGGTGCTGCAAAACGACGACCGCAACGCCATCGACGCAGGGCTCAAATACGTCAACAACGACGCCTGCTATCCCTCGATCACGGCGGTCGGGCAGCTGATGGAGGCCGTGACCTCCGGCCGGTACGACACCGACCATCTGGCCCTCATCATGACGCAGACCGGCGGCTGCTGCCGCGCGAGCAACTACATTGCCTTCATCCGCCGCGCGCTGAAAAAGGCGGGGCTTGAGCACATCCCCGTCATCTCGCTCAATGCCAACGGCATGGAGACGAACGAGGGCTTCCGCATCTCGCCCGCCCTGCTGCTGGACGCCGCGCACGGCGTTGTGCTGGGCGACCTTTTGATGCGCTGCCTGTACCGCGTGCGCCCGTATGAGCCCACAAAGGGCAGCGCCAACGCGCTGCACCGCAAGTGGCGCGATATCTGCATCGACTCGCTCACGAGCGCGCACCCCAAGTACAGCTACGCCCGGCTCTGCCGCGGCATCGTTGCGGATTTCGACGCCTTTCCCATCGACGAGACGCTCAAAAAGCCGCGCGTCGGCGTCGTCGGCGAGATCCTCGTCAAGTATATGCCGCTTGCGAACAACCACGTGGTCGACCTGCTCGAGCGCGAGGGCGCGGAGGCGGTCGTGCCGGACCTGCTCGACTTTTTCGCCGCGACGATCTACGAGCAGGACTTCAAGCGCACGCACTTCGGCAAGGGGCGGACGGCCTCGATGGTCGCAAAGCTCGGCGTGCCCGCGCTCCAGCGGATGCGCCGCCCTGCGATCGAGGCGCTGAAGGCCAGCAGGCGCTTTGCGCCCCCCATGGCCATCGACCATGTGGCCGAGCTTGCCAAGCCGTTCCTCTCGATCGGCAACCAGTACGGCGAGGGCTGGTTCCTCGCCGGCGAAATGGCGGAGCTCATCACCTCCGGCACGCCGAACATCGTGTGCATCCAGCCGTTCGCCTGCCTGCCGAATCACGTGGTCGGCAAGGGCGTTATCAAGGCGCTGCGCGCGGCCTATCCCGGCGCGAACATCGTCGCCGTGGACTACGACCCCGGCGCGAGCGAGGTCAACCAGCTCAACCGCATCAAGCTGATGCTCACCGCGGCGCAGCGCGCGCTGCACGCGGAGGAAGCGAAGAACGAAAAAACCGTCCCCGCCCCCACCGAAGCAGCGGAGAAGCGCGAGCCCGCCGCCGTTTGATGGCGAAATTGCAAAAATAGGCTTGCTTTTCCGCACCTTCTATGGTACTATGAGTACCTGTGAATATAGCGTGATCGTCACGTTCAACAATTTGGAGGTTTTCAACATGACTTTATTCGTTACGATTCTTCAGCTCCTCTGCGGTCTCATCGTTATCGGCATCGTCCTGTTCCAGAGTGGCAAGTCCGCCGGTCTGAGCGGCGCGATCGGCGGCGTGGCCGATTCCTTCATGGCCAAGAACAAGGCCAAGAGCACGGATGCCCGTCTTGCGCGCGCGACCAAGTGGGTCGGCGCCGCGTTCATCATCCTGACGCTCGTGTTGAATATGCTGTAAGCGAACGATCTCTTTCCAAAAAAAGCGCCGAAGCCATGCTTCGGCGCTTTTCATTTCTCCCGCAGGGCCGCCCGCTCCGCCCGGAGCAGCGGCAGGAAGGCGCTGCGCTCCCAGCCCTCCTCCCAGCAGCGAAGGACACTCTCCCCGCTCTTTGCTTCAAACGCCAGAATGACCGCGTCCTCCGTCTGCGCACTCACGGAGTAAGTAAGCGTGACCGCCGTCATCTGCCATGGGGCGGAGCGTGCCATCGCCTCGCGGCAGGCGGCTGCGGCCTCCGGCAGCAGCTTTTGCTCGCAGCGGGCAAAAAAGGCGGCGGCAAGCGATTGATAGTAGCGGTCGAAGCGCTGTTCCCGCCGGCTCCTGCCGCCCGTCTGCGGCAGCGTCAGGCGGGCGGTGAGCACGGTGATACCTTCCCACTGCCAGCTCTTTTCTTCAGTGAGGTCCTCCCCCGACGTCAAGCGCGGCTGCTCCTTCATGCGCGGCCCCCCATTTCTCGTTTGGGGCAGTCTATGCCGCCGCGCTGCGTGCGGTGCATCGCAAGAAAATGCGGGCGCGGCACTTTACTAATCCCGCGCGCTCTGCTAAACTATACGGGATATCCGAGAAAGGGGGCGACCGCCATGGACAGCTATGAGGCGCTCGCCGCGTCCTACGACGAGCTGACCGAGGACGTGGACTACGAAAGGCGGGCAGACTTTGTCGAAAGGCTCTTCCTGCGCGCCAAACGTCCCGTAAAATCGCTGCTCGACCTCGCCTGCGGCACGGGCACGATGACCGCGCTCTTCGCCCGCCGCGGCTACACCGTCACAGGCGTGGACTATTCGCCCGAGATGCTCGCGCAGGCGCAGCAAAAGCTCGCCGCGCTCGATCCCCCGCCGCTGCTTTCGTGCCAGTCGATGCCGCAGCTGCGGCTGCTGGAAACGGTCGACGCCGCGATCTGCTGCCTCGACAGCATCAACTATCTAACGCGTCCGCGCGACGTGCAGCGCACGTTCGCCCGCCTGCACGACGCCATCGCCCCCGGCGGGACGCTGGTGTTCGACGTGCACGCCGTTGCCAAAATGGAAAAGCTCGACGGCGAGGTGCTGCTCGACGAGCGTGAGGACGTCTTCTGCCTCTGGCGCACGCGCTACCGCAAACATGTCAAGATGCTCGACTATGAGGTCGATCTCTTCCGCCTCCGCGCAGACGGCGCGTGGGAGCGCAACTTTGAAGAGCACCACCAGCGCGCCTACACGGTCGAAGAGCTGACCGCGTGGCTCGAAGAGGCCGGATTCACCGCCATACGCACGCACGGCGAGTTCAAGCTGCGCCCCGCGAACGGGCGCGACGGCCGCATTTATTTCAGTTGTATCAGAAAGTGAGGAACCATTTTATGGAAGCATACAAGGACTGTCTGGTCCGCGCCATCTCGAAGGATGGCCTCGTCAACGCCGTCGCGGTCTACACACGCGGCCTCACGGAGCGCGCCCGCCAGATCCACCACACCTCCCCCGTCGCGACCGCCGCGCTCGGCCGCGCGCTCGCGGCCTGCTCGATGATGGGCAACGCGCTCAAGGATAACGGCGCGAGCGTCACCATGCAGATCAAGGGCGACGGTCCGCTCGGCACGATCTTGACCGTTTCCGACGCCGAGGGCAACGTGCGCGGCTACGTGCAGAATCCCGCCGTCGACCTCGCCCTGCGCGCGGACGGCAAGCTGGACGTCGGCACCGCCGTCGGTCACAGCGGCACGCTGACGGTCATCAAGGACCTCAATATGCGCGAGCCGTACGTCGGCACGGTCGACCTGCTCGGCGGCGAGATCGCCGAGGACGTGGCCGCCTACTATGTCGAATCCGAGCAGGTGCCCTCGGCCTGCGGCCTCGGCGTGCTCATCGACCGCGACCGCAGCGTGCTCACCGCGGGCGGCTATCTCATCCAGCTCCTCCCCGGCGCGGGCGAGGACGTCATCACCAAGGTCGAGGGCGGCATCTACGCAGCTCCCAGCGTGACGAATCTCTTAAAGGAGAATTCTGATCCTGCGGTGCTGCTCAAAACGGTGCTGTCTGATTTTGACATGGAGATCCTCTCCGTCGATCCGATCGAATACCGCTGCTACTGCTCGCGCGAGCGCACGAAGCGCGCGCTGCTGTCGCTGGGGTCAAAGGAGCTTGAAAAGATCGTGGACGAGCAGGGCTCTGCTGAGCTCACCTGCCAGTTCTGTGACAGGGTGCAGAACTTTACCAAAGAGGATCTGACCACCATGATCGCCGATCTGAAAAAGCAGGGAAAGTAATGCATCTCCCTTTTCAAAAAGTTTTTTGAAAAAATCAAAAAATAAGGTTGACACGGCAGGGGTTATTCTGTATAATAACCCTTGTCGTTCGCCGAAGCGATTATTTCGAGTGGGGAGCATAGCTCAGCTGGGAGAGCATCTGCCTTACAAGCAGAGGGTCACAGGTTCGAGCCCTGTTGTTCCCACCATAAATTCGGCCAGGTAGTTCAGCTGGTTAGAACGCCGGCCTGTCACGCCGGAGGTCGAGGGTTCGAACCCCTTCCTGGTCGCCATTTGCTGCTGTAGCTCAGTCGGTAGAGCGCATCCTTGGTAAGGATGAGGTCGGCAGTTCGAATCTGCCCAGCAGCTCCAAAAAAACCTTGAAACCGCAATGGTTTTGAGGTTTTTCTTTTTTTGAGATAGCCCTCAAATACCTCAATTTATGGGTTCTGCTAAACATCCTGCTAAAGATCGTGCTAAACGAAAAAATGTTTGCAAGGAGTGTCATCTTACGCAGAGACTTTCAATAGCTGCACAAGTTTCGCTGCGAGGTCTGGATTCTCCTGAATTAGTTTCAAAATTTCGGCTGGGTCAAGAGTTGATAGTGTCTCACTCTTTTTTTCAAGTGATGGATAAAAACTTGATTCAACCATCGAGGCAAGCTGCTGTTTTTCGGCTTCAAGCGCTTCGTTGTAATGATGCATAAGCACTTCGGGGGATTGCCCAGCATTAGCAGCGACAAGTTGATAATTGTTTTTCGTCAATCTGATTTTGTGCATTTGCCCTGACTTGCGTAGCCCCTGAAGATCAATTTGATCTGTGATATTCATTGTACTCTGCCATTCCTTAAAGGATTTGCAGAGATTATTTGGATCAACAGGGCGTCCATCAGACTGACAGATTAGAAAACCGTTGTCCTGATATTCTGGACCAAGGAGTTCTTTTGCTTTGTTAATTTCTGCAATGCGCTCTTTGATTTCTTGAACCAATGGACGAGTTAGGTACTGTTTTCTCAAACTGCCCTCCGTCTTCGGCGTTTTTAAGACAAGGCGGCTTTTAGCGTTAGAAAACTGCTTTGGAAAAACTTTAGCTATTTTTTCTTTGGAAAGAGTTTTGAGAGACTCGTCAGAGACGCGCTCGAGAATCTGGGAGATCCACATGCTGCCTTCATTAAGGTTGATTGAGTTAATATCGATTGCAACAATTTCCCCCGCTCTGAGTGAACAAATAAAAGCGAGATGTACCGAGAGATGGAGAATGGGATCATCCTGAATTTGGTCGAGAATTTTTGAGATGTGCTCAGAAGACCAGGCTTTGCGCTTCTTGTAGTGCTCAGACGGACCTTTGGTGTTAGGAATTTCCGAGATATAGTTCCATCGCTTTGCTGTTTCAAAGCCAAGAGTAAGAATGTTATAGCATTTTTTTACAGTTCCAGAGCTCAGAGTTGGAACCTCTGAAGCACGTTTGCCATAACTTTTGCTTCCACGACATGGTTTTTGAAAAAGATAGTCAATGAAGCCGTCAATAGCGCTGCTCGTAATAGAGCTCATGACCCAATCACCAAAGTAAGGGTAGATGTGTGTTTCCAGATTTTGACGATAGCTGTCGTAGGTCTTGGGCGAGAAGTTCCGTTTCCTTGCATAGATCGGCAAAAAGCGCTCCATGAATTCTCGGTAGGTCTTGCTCATATTGTCTTCAGTTTCGATGGACGGAGGCTCGACAACGACTGCTGCATTTTCTGCGGCGATTTTTTGAGCTGTTTTCTCAATGGCTTTTTTGCGGCGATACTCAGCAGCCTCGTGAGTAATATCAGATGCCCTATTTTGAGCTTGGAGATAGTCGATGTAGGCTTTGC
>ENA-OZKX01000086-OZKX01000086.1-human-gut-metagenome-genome-assembly--contig:-NODE-86-length-44763-cov-7.426344_pt1 | contig 44763 bp, 38 predicted proteins | sample MGYA00244831_ERZ653774 | MGnify/ENA primary metagenome ERZ653774 (study PRJEB26926, sample SAMN06165314) | human gut metagenome | biome: ENVO:00009003; feature: ENVO:2100002; material: ENVO:00002003...
GAGATTTCTGCCTGTCTCGTGGGCTCGGAGATGTGTATAAGAGACAGGTCTTGCCTGCGTCCATCATGTTGTTGATGTAGGTGTTGACCTTGCGGCCCTTGATGCCGTCCAAGTCATAGCCGACGGACATATTGAACACGAACCCGTCGGGATCGCCGAAGCCGTAGACCTTGCTCATGACCTTGAGCGCGCACCAGGCCTTGATGTACTCATCCTGCGCCTGCTGCACGGTCAGCTCGGTCGACCACTCCTGGTTGTAGCCCTCGTCGGCGGCGAGGATGCAGGGGCGGGGGACGCAGGCGGCAAGCTCCGCGCCGTCCATTTTCTGCACGGTCTTGACCTCAAAAAAGCGCGCGCCGGCGGCGTAGGCCGCGATGATGTTCTGCGCGAGCTGGCTGTTGGGACCGGCGGCGGGGCCGAACGGCGTTTCGATGCGCTCGCCGAAGATGGGCAGGCTCTTGCCGTCCGCATGATAGTGCTTATGAACGCCGAAGACGTCGCCGCACTGCGCGTATTCGGTCGTGACCCAGTTCATCAGAGCGTCGAACGGGATGGGATACATTTTTTCAGACATGGCTTTCTCTCCCTTTCTACCTTAGTATTTGCGGTGATTGAGATCGCCCCAGAGCTTCTTGGCAGCTTCCAGGATGTGGGCGTTTTCCGCCTCCTCGTCGATGCCGACAAGCTCACGGTCGAGCATGAGCGTCCTGCCGGCAGCGATGGTGGTCTCAACCTGGCGGCCCGTCATGCCGAAGATCATGTGCCCGTCGATGTTCTCATCGGAGAACGGGGTAAAGGGCTTGTAGTCCATGACGATGATGTCCGCCGCCGCGCCGGGCTTCAGAACGCCGAGCGTGTTGGGGAAGTATTTCTCGCCGATCTTGGCGTTGTTTTTGAAGAGCATATCGGTGACCTCGCACCAGCCGACGTTAGGCAGGCAGTTCTGGCTGCGCTGCGAGCAGAGGGCGACCTTGAGGGACTCGAGCATATCGTTCGTGTAGGCGTCTGTGCCCATGCCGAGCAGGATCCCGCGCTTATGGAGCTGGAGCACGGGGCAGATGCCGATGGCGTTGCCCATGTTGGATTCCGGATTGTTGACGACCATCGTGCCGGTCTCCCTGATGATCTCTATCTCGGCGGTGTTGACGTGGATACAGTGGCCGAGGATGGTCTTAGGGCCGAGGATGCCGTGGTCCTGCAAACGCTGGACGGGGCGGCGGCCGTAGTTCTGAAGAGAATCGTACACGTCGTTCATGCCCTCGGACACGTGGATATGATAACCCGTGCGACCGTTGTTGGCTTCAACCATGCGGTCAAAGGTCTTGTCCGAGATGGTGAACAGCGCGTGGCCGCCGAACATCGCCGCGAGCATCGGGTCCTTGCGCTTTTCGCACTCGGTGATGAAATCCGCATTCTCCCGAATGGCCTGCAAGCACTTTTCCTCGCCGTCGCGGTCGGAGACCTCGTAGCACAGGCAGGAGCGAAGGCCGAGACGCTTGCTCTCTTCGGCGATCGTGTGCAGCGTGCCGGGGATCTCGCCGTAAGAGGCGTGGTGGTCGAAGATCGTCGTCACGCCCTGCTTGATGGAGTCGATATAGAGCGCGGTGGCACTGGCCTTCGTGCCGTCCATCATCAGGTGACGGTCGATGGCCCACCACGTGCCGTCGAGCACTTCGTAGAAGTTTGTCGGATTGTTGCCCGCGATGGAAAGGCCGCGGGCGAGGGCGGAGTAGATATGCGTGTGCGCGTTGATGAATGCGGGCATGATGACGCCGCCCTTGGCGTCGACGATCTCGGCGTCAGGGTACTTGGCGCGAAGGGCGGCTTCCTCGCCGACTTCGACGATCTTCGCGCCCTCGTAGGCGACCGCGCCGCGCTCAAAGAAGCCCTGCGCGCCTGCGTCGCGGGTGATGAGCCGACCGTTGGTGACAAGTTTCATAATTGCTCCTCCTTTTCTGTTGGCTGCGTTTCCCCGCCGCTTGCCACGGCACCGCAAAGGGGAAAGAAAAAAGCGCCTCTCACACAAGCATACCGAGCGCTCCCGAAGGGAGCGACCGTACAGCCCGTGCGCGAAGCACTACGTTGCAGCTACCAAACAGTATTTTAGATTGCAAGAATATTTTACAGGAAACGGGAACAAAATGCACGTTTTTTCCGTCTCAGTTGATGTAGAAAATGAAATGAAAATTTTGTGCAATTCGCGGAAAGATAAAAAAGTGCCCCGCAGCGGCCGTGTAAGCCCCGCCAAAACCTGCACCATTCTGGACAGGTGGGTCGCCTCTGTCCGGCTTTATTGCTTCCAACGTCCAACCGCAGACGGCAGTCGGGAGGCCTGCAAACCACCGGAGCGTACCGGCGTCCCTTATGACGAAATGTGGGTTTATAAAGAACTTATCACGCACCCCGCAGGGCACTATTCAGTTTACCGCGAAGAACGGAAAAAATCCGTCGCAATCGAAACTTTACTCTTCGTCCGAAAGGATCTGCTCCATGAAGAGGTCGTAGACCTTGTCGATCTCCTCCTCATCGTCGACGGTGACGAGAAACTCCTCGCCGTTTTCCATCTGGCTCTTGAGAATGACGAGACCGTATTCCTCTTCGTTCTCTTCCTCCTCGCTGTCTTCTTCGACCACGGGGAAGAAGGCCATATAGGTCGTACCGTTATATTCCAGCGCATCGACGTACTCCAGTTCTACGTCGTTGCCCTCATCGTCTGTCAGCGTGACAAAATTGGGGCCGAAATCCTCACTCATGGGGGACACCTCCTGAAAGTTTGTGCTCGCATTATAACGCACCTTGCGGCAAAATGCAAGACAAGATACGTACCTCTTGACAGCCGTGCTATACTATATTCTGTATCATTATTACAATTGACGTTATGCGCTCACGCGCACATTTCTACCGCGAAGGAGGAGGCGCTTTATGGAAGAAAACCGCGCAGACAACCAGACGCCCCGAAGACAGCAAGCCCAGCACCCCGCGCACAAAAAGAAAAAGGGCGGCACGGCGAAAACGGTCATCGGCACCATTCTTGCCATCGGGCTTACGACGTGTCTGATGTTTTTTGCCATCTTCATGATCTATGTCCACACGTCGCTCGATCTGGACGTCGATATTTCGGCCTACACGCTCAAGCAGAGCTCGACGGTCTACTATCAGGACAAAACGAGCGGAGAATGGGTGGAACTGACCAAGCTCCACGGCGTGGAAAACCGCACGCTCGTCAGCATCGACGAGATCCCCCAGCATGTGCAGGATGCGCTCATCTCCATTGAGGACGAGCGCTTTGAAAGCCACCACGGTGTGGACTGGAAGAGCACGGCGAAGGCCATCGTCGGCAAGCTCACCGGAACCTCAACGCGTGGCGGCTCGACGATCACCCAGCAGGTCATCAAAAACACGACCGGCGACAACGAGGTGACCATCAAGCGCAAGGTGACGGAGATCTTCCGCGCGCTGCGGCTCGAGAAGAATTACTCAAAAGATGAAATTCTCGAAACATATTTCAACAAGGTTTATTTCGGCAACGGCTGCTACGGCATCGAGGCCGCGGCGGAGGGCTACTTCGGCAAGACCGTCGGCGAGCTGTCAATCGCCGAGGCCGCGTCCATCGTCGGCATCACGCAGTTCCCCTATAAATATGACCCTGCGCGCGGCGACTGGTACCGCGAGCAGAACAAGGAGCGCCAACTCACGGTGCTCTATAAGATGCACGAGCTCGGCAAGATCAGCGACGAGGAGTACGAGCAGGCAAAGGTCGAGCCGCTCGTTTTCTCTTGGGACCCGGGCTTTGTTCCTTCTGCGGGGGTTGCAAGCAGGGTGGATACCGCCTCGAGCACGGAGTATGACTCCTACTTTGTCGAGCGTATGTTCAACGACATCGTTGCCGATATGCACGAGCAGCTCGGTTACAACGAAGAAACGGCGAAGGATATGCTCTACACCGGCGGCTACTCCATCTACTGCACGGTCGATCCCGAGATCCAGTCCATCGTGGAGAGCGTTTACGCCGATCGCAATAACCTGAACTACACGTCCTCCAAGGGCCAGCAGCTCCAGTCCGGCGCGACGATCATCGACAATTCGACGGGCGACATCGTGGCCGTCGCGGGCCGTGTGGGTGAGCGCGAAGGCAGGTTCCTGCTCGACTATTCGACCGTTGTGCGTCAGTGCGGTTCGGCTATCAAGCCCTTGAGCGTTTACGCGCCCGCGCTGGACGCCGGCGTCATCACGCCTGCGAGCGTGATCGACGACTATCCTGTCGAGATGCTCAACGGCAGCGCCTGGCCGGTGAACGCCTACTCGGGCTACCGCAGCATTATGACGCTGCAAGACGCCATCCGCAATTCGTCCAACCCCACGGCGGTGCGCACGGCCATCAAGCTGACGCTGCCCGCGTCCTACGCGTTTATGACGGAAAACCTCGGTTTTACGACGCTCACGAACGACGATATGACCGCGGCGGGCGCGCTGGCGCTCGGTGGCCTTTCCAAGGGAGTGACCACGCGCGAGATGGCCGCGGCGTATGCGTCCTTTGCCAACGGCGGCGTCTACACCACGCCGAGGACGTACACCGAGGTGCGCGACCACAACGGTAATGTCGTCCTTGAAAATAAGACGGAGTCCCACGTCGCGATGAAGGAGAGCACCGCCTATGCGATGAACGAGCTTCTGAAGAATGTTGTGCGCAACGGTACCGGTACGGGTGCAAACTTCTCGGGCATGACCATCGCCGGTAAGACCGGCTCGACCAACAGCAACAACGACCGTTACTTTGTCGGTTACACGCCGTATTACACGGCGGCGGTCTGGGTCGGCTACGACACGCCGACGCGCATCGTGGCGAGCGGCAACCCCGCGGCCACGCTGTGGAAAACGTTTATGAGCAAGGTCCACGCGGGTCTTCCCAACAAGGACTTCGACGTCAGCAGTGACGGGATGGTCAGCGTGACCGTCTGCACGCAGACGGGGCTTCTCGCCTCCGCGGGCTGCCCGTCGCAGACCGTGAAGGTCGCGAGCGGCAGCGCCCCCACGCTGAGCTGCGACGGCCACATCGCCGTGACCGTCTGCGCAGATTCCGGTATGCTTGCCTCGGACTATTGCCCGAATGTCACGACGAGCTATGTGCTCGATCTGAGTCAGCCGAACGTGAGCGCGGGCTGGGGCTATAAGCGCGACCTGCTCACAACGCCGCTGAGCGCATCGCTCCAGGCGACGTATCAGGCCCAGCTCGAGGAGGGGCTTATCACTGCCATTCCCGCAGGTACGCCGGTGCACACAAACAGCGGCACCGTGCAGCTATACAGCGATCTGATGTACAGCGGGATGTGCACCACGCACACGACACCGCCGGAGCCCACGCCGGACCCGGATGCACCGGATGACGGCAGCGGCGATGCCGCCGGCGGAGACAATACAGGTGGCGACAGCGGCGCGCAGACGCCGTCTGACGGCACCGGTACGGCTGGCGACAGTGCCGGAGGGGAAACCACCGGCGACAATGGCCAGTTCCTCAACTGGCTGCTCAGCAACGGTTCGACCAGCGGCAGACGATAAGTGAAAAAGGACGGCTTCGGCCGTCCTTTTTTCGTCCGGTCAATATCTGTCAAGTAATTTTGCTTTCGGGGGTTTCAAGCATCTGCGAGAGCAGCAGGAGAAAGAAGGGGAAGAGCACCATCCCCGCAACACCGAACGTGCAGTAGCCAAGGTACATCGCAAAGAGCGACGCGATCGGCGGCAGCCCCGCCTGTGCGGAGATGAGCTTTGGTTCGAGCGTATTGCGTGTGATGAGCGTGCAGAGATAGAGCGCAAGGAGCACAATGGCCTTGGGCGGAAAGCCGAACAGCAGCGTGAAGATCGCCCACGGCACGAGCGCCGTGCCCGTGCCGAAGACCGGCAGCGCGTCGAGCAGTGTGATGAGAAAGGCGAACAGCAGTGCGTAGCTCTGACGCATGAGAAAAAAACCGAGCAGCAGCTCGAAAAAAGTGATGCACGAGAGCGTCGCCTGCGCGCGCAGCCACCGCGCGAGCGAGGCGATCACGCCCGCGCGGAAGCGCCGCAGGCGCTGCATCTGCTCCGGCGGCACCAGGCTCTGCGCCGCCGCGCAGAGCTCGGGATAAGACGCGGAGGTGAAGTAGACCGCAAGCACGCAGGTCGCGATGGCGAGCACGCTGCCCGGCAGCGCTGCTGCGGCGGCTGTGAGCGCGGCGACGGCCCGAGCGGAGAGGGAGCGCAGGATGCTGTCCATGTCGGTCACGGTCTGCATCAGCTGCTCGCGCAGATATCGGCTGAGCCATGCCGAGTCCGGCGCACCGGAGCCCTCGAGCCGGGCGAGGAGCCCATCCGCCGCCTCGGGCAGTGCGTCGAAAAACGCGGGCGCGGCGGCAAGCAGTGCGTTTAGCTGCGACAGGAGTGTTGTCCCGAGAAGCGAGAGGAGCCCACCGAGCAGGAAGAGAAGCGTCAGCGTCAGCAGGAGCGCGGAAAAGCCGCGCCGGAAGCGGAGAGCGCGCTGCAGGTGCAGCACGATAGGCTCAAGCAGCGCCGCAATGAGCAGCGCCAGCAGAAACGGGAGGGACCAGGGCAGAAGAAAGCGGAACGAAAGATAAAAAATGCCCGCTGATGCCGCGGCGGAAAGGGCAAAAAGCAAAAAACGGCGCAGGGCTTCCTCGCGCAAGCAGAACCACCTCCCGATAGAAAAAACAGTTGCATTCTTTATGGCTGTGTGCTAAAATAAACACCAAATAAAGACAAATGACCGTGAAGGAGAAACAGAGCTTATGACGTCAGCGACGAAATTTTATCTGGTCTCGGCCGAAGCGCTGCCCGAGATTTTCATCAAGGTGGCGGAAGCCAAGCGGATGCTCCAGTCCGGCGAGGTGCGCACGGCGGGCGATGCTGCCCGTGCCGTCGGCATCAGCCGCAGCGCCTTTTATAAGTACCGCGACGCGGTGCGCCCCTTCAACGACATGAAGACGGGCCGCATCATCACGTTTTACGCCATGCTCAAGAACAATCCGGGCGTATTGTCCAACGTCCTTTCTATCTTTGCCGAATCGGGCGCGAATATTCTCACGATCAATCAGAGCATTCCGACCAACGGCTGCGCGGCGGTGACCATCTCGGCGGAAACGTCCGAGATGCAGGAGTCGATTGAGGAGATGATGGCCACGGCCTCCGCACTTGAGGGCGTGGTTCGTTTCGACATTCTGGCGGCCTGAGGCACCGCATCTCACCTGCCTTCATACGATGGATTGGCGGCTGCCGCAAAGTCAGCCTGCCGGTCCATTTTTTTGTTGGAAGTGGTGCAAATGAGCCTGATCGTGCAGAAATTCGGCGGCAGCTCGGTGCGCGACACAGAGCGCCTGCTGCGCATGGCACATATCGCAAGAGAGCGCCGGGCCGAGGGAAACGATGTGGTCGTCGTTCTCTCGGCGCAGGGAGATACGACCGATACGCTGCTCAAAAAAGCGCTTGAGCTGACGCCTTCGCCCAACGGACGCGAGATGGATGCGCTGCTTGCATCGGGCGAGCAGGTGAGCGCGGCGCTCGGCGCGCTGGCGCTTCAAACGCTGGGAGTGGATGCCGTTTCGCTCAGCGCGTGGCAGGTGCCCATTGAAACGGACGGCGCGCACGGCGACGCGCAGATCGAAATGATCGATACCGCGCGCATCCGGCGGGAGCTGGACGCGGGGCGCGTTGCGGTCGTGACGGGCTTTCAGGGCGTCGACGAAAATGGCGACGTCACGACGCTCGGACGCGGCGGCTCGGATACGAGCGCGGTGGCGCTCGCCGCGGCGCTCCGCGCCGACGAGCTCATCATCTACACCGATGTGGACGGTATCTTTTCCTCCGACCCGCGTGTCTGCCCCGATGCGGTGCGCCGCGAGCGCATCTCCTACGACGATATGCTGCTGCTCGCGCAGAAGGGGGCGCAGGTGCTGCATGACCGCAGCGTGGCGCTGGCGCAGCAGAGCGGCGTGCCGGTCACGGTGAAGTCGTGCGAGGCGGGGAGCAGGGGAAGCGTCGTCTGCGAGCGAGGGGACGCGGCGCAGGTCGTTGGCGTGACACAGAAAAAGAGCGAAGCATCGCAGCTTGCGGCCATCACCGCCGTCGGTGACGCGCTGCCGAGTGTCGAGCGTGAGCGCGCCGTCGTCACTGCGCTTGAACGCGGCGGTGTGAGTGTCTATGCCGTTGCCGGCGGGGAACGCTTTTTGAGCGTTTACGTCCTGCGCGCTGACGCGGACCGCGCCCTGCGTCTGGCGCACAGCGCCCTCATCCGATAAAAAAACGCCCCGCCGGGAAAACCGGTGGGGCGTTTGATGCTTTTTATTCTTCGGCGTAGCGTTTTTTTGCCTTTTCGATTTTGGAGGCATAGCGGTCCTCCTCAGAGAAGATGCAGCCGCAGTATTTCTGCATATAGAGGCCCATCTCGCGTGCCTTGTTCTGCCCCTCGCGGAAGCCGGGGCGGAAGTCGCGGTAGTAGAATGCGATACCGTACTTTTTGCCCATCGTCTCGCCCACGGCCTTTAAGAGCTCGTGGTTTTGATACGGAGAAATGAGAAGCGACGAGGTGAAGGCGTCGTAGCCGTGGTCGGCGGCGTATTTGGCAGCCGTGCCGAGGCGGATGGTGTAGCAGTGCGCGCAGCGGTGGTCGATATCCGCGCTCACGGCGCGGACAAAATCGCGCAGGCCGTAATCCTCTAAAATGTGCACGGTCACGTGCTCCTTTTCCCCGTATTCAAGCAGCGTGCGGCGGCGCGCGTCGTACTCTGTCCAGGGGTGGATGTTGGGGTTGAACCAGAGGGAGGTGGGCTCGATGCCGTCGGCGCGCAGCGTGTCCACGCAGTAGACCGAGCAGGGGGCGCAGCAGGAGTGAAGCAGCAGTTTATCCATCAAAAAAGACCAGCTTTCCTTGTGTCGTTTCTGCCAGCATACCACAAGCGCGCGGCAAAGTCCACGGGAAAAGAAAATTAAGCGAATGGCGCAGGATCGTTTACGATTTATACATTGACTATCGCCGCGCGGACGTAGTATAATAACACAATTATTATGAACTACTATGCCTTGCGGCGAAGGAGATACGATATGTGGATCGCGGACGGATGGGAAGATTACGAACTGCTGGACTGCGGCGGCGGAGAAAAGCTGGAGCGCTGGGGAAAGCAAATCCTGGTGCGGCCTGACCCGCAGGCGATCTGGGAAACGCCGCACACGAACCGCGGCTGGCGCAGCGCGCAGGGCCGCTACTACCGCTCGTCCTCGGGCGGCGGACACTGGGATAAGGACAAGCTCCCCGAATCCTGGCAGGTGAAATATAAGGACCTTACGTTCCAGGTAAAACCGATGAACTTCAAGCACACGGGGCTTTTCCCGGAGCAGGCCGTGAACTGGGACTTTGCGCGCGAGAAGATCGAAAACGCGGGGCGCCCCATCCGCGTGCTGAATCTCTTCGCCTACACCGGCGGCGCGACGGTCGCGTGCGCAGCGGCGGGCGCGCAGGTCTGCCATGTGGACGCGGCGAAGGGCATGGTCAACTGGGCGCGCGAGAACGCGCGCGTGAGCGGACTTGCCGACGCGCCGGTGCGGTGGATCATCGACGACTGCGCAAAATTTGTCGAGCGTGAGATCCGCCGCGGCAAGTCATACGACGCCATCATCATGGACCCGCCGAGCTACGGGCGCGGTCCCGGCGGCGAGGTCTGGAAGCTGGAGGACAATCTGTTCCCGTTTGTCAAGCTCTGCGCGCAGGTCCTTTCGGACAAGCCGCTTTTTGTCATCATCAATTCGTATACAACGGGCCTTGCGCCGTCTGTGCTCGGCTACATCCTGCATCTGCTCGTCGCGGAAAAGTACGGCGGCAAGGTCACGTGGGATGAGCTCGGCCTTCCCGTGACGGAAACGGGGCTTGCGCTGCCCTGCGGCGCAACGGGCCGCTGGTTCAGCGAATAAACAAAAGGAAACACACCGATATGGAAATGATAAAGACCCAAAACCTCGCCTTCACCTATCCCGGCGCGGAAGGGGAGGGCAACACCCGCGCGCTGCGCGGCGTGGATGTGGAGATCGAGCGCGGCAGCTTTGTCGTGGTGCTAGGACACAACGGCAGCGGCAAATCGACGCTCGCCAAGACCTTCAACGCGGTGCTGCTGCCCAGCGGCGGCAAGGTGTATGTCGAGGGGATGGACACCTCGGATGAAGCGCTCCTGCTCGAGATCCGCAGGCGCGTCGGCATGGTGTTCCAGAATCCCGACAACCAGATCGTGGCAAATGTCGTCGAGGAGGACGTCGCATTCGCACCGGAGAATCTGGGCGTGCCGAGCGACGAGATCAGAAAGCGTGTGGACGACGCGCTCGAGGCCGTCGGCATGACGCAGTATGTCAAGCACGCGCCGCATCTCCTTTCCGGCGGACAGAAGCAGCGCATCGCCATCGCGGGCGTGCTGGCGATGAAGCCCGAGTGCATCGTGCTCGACGAGGCGACCGCCATGCTCGACCCCGTTGGCCGCCGCGAGGTGCTCGCGGCCGTCGAAAAGCTCAACCGCGAGCAGGGCATCACGGTCGTCCTCATCACCCACCACATGAACGAAGCCGAGCACGCCGACCGCGTGATCGTGATGAACGACGGCCTTGTCGTCATGGACGGAAAGCCGCGCGAGGTCTTCACCCGTAAAAAAGAGCTGGAGGACATCGGCCTTGCCGTGCCCGATACGGTCTCGCTGCTCTTTTTCCTGCGCGAGGCGGGCATGGACGTCCCCGTGGACGCCATCACCGTGGAGGAATGCGCGGACGCCATCGTGAAAAATTTTACCTAAGAGGACTGTAACCTTGGAAGAGATCATTCGTGTAGAAAACCTGACGCACACCTATGGCGAGGGCACGCCCTTCTGCCGCAGTGCGGTGCAGGATATGTCGCTGGCGATCCGCCGCGGCGAATTTTTGGGCATCATCGGTCACACGGGCAGCGGTAAGTCGACGCTGATCCAGCATTTGAACGGCCTGCTCAAGCCGACCTCCGGCCGCATTCTGCTCGGCGGGGAGGATATCTGGGCGGACCCGAAAAAAATTCGGGACGTGCGCTTCCGTGTGGGCCTTGTGTTTCAGTACCCCGAGTATCAGCTCTTTGAAGAGACGGTTTATCGCGATATCGCCTTCGGCCCGACGAACATGGGGCTTTCGAAAGACGAGATCGACCGCCGCGTGCGCGAGGCCGCGCGCTTTGCGGGCCTTTCGGAGGAGATGCTGGAAAAGTCTCCCTTCGCCCTCTCCGGCGGACAGAAGCGCCGCGTGGCCATTGCGGGCGTCATCGCGATGGAGCCCGAGGTGCTCGTGCTCGACGAGCCGAGCGCGGGCCTTGACCCGCAGGGCAGAGAGAGTCTGCTTGCAAACATCCGCGAATTCCACCGCGCGCGCGGCACGACCGTTGTGCTGGTGAGCCACAGCATGGAGGAGATCGCGAAAAACGTCGACCGCATCGTTGTGCTTTCCGACAGCCATGTGCTCATGAGCGGCACGCCGCGCGAGGTCTTCGCCCGCGGCAGCGAGCTGATGAGCGCGGGACTCGACGTGCCGCAGGTCACGCGCGTCGCTATGAAGCTGCGCGAAAAGGGCCTCGCCATCTCGCCCGACGTTTACACCGTCGATGAGCTGAGCGCGGAGCTTATCGCGCTGAAGAAGGGGGGCGGCAGGAAATGCTGAAGGATATCACGCTGGGACAGTATTTCCCGGGCGATACGCTCGCCCATAAGCTCGACCCGCGCACGAAGCTCCTTGTCACGGTGCTCTATGTCGTGGCGCTCTTCACCGCGAAGAGCTTTATCGCCTACGGCCTGCTCATTCTGACGCTCGTGGTCGCCGTGCGCATCTCGCACGTGGGCGCGAAGGCGCTCTTCAAGGGCTTGAAGCCGGTTTTGTTCATCATCGCCTTTACAGCGCTGTTGAATCTCTTCTACACGCCCGGCACGGAGATCTTTCACTGGTGGATCTTCCGCATGACCATCGAGGGCGTGCGCGCCGCCATCACGATGATGCTGCGCATCACGCTTTTGATCATGGGCACGTTCCTGCTCACCTATACGACCTCTCCCATCCGCCTGACGGACGGACTGGAGAGCCTGCTGGGGCCCCTCAAGGCCATCAAGCTCCCCGTGCACGAGCTTGCGATGATGATGTCCATCGCGCTGCGCTTCATCCCCACGCTCATCGAGGAGACAGATAAGATCATGTCCGCGCAGAAGGCGCGCGGCGCCGACTTTGAGACCGGCAGCCTCATGCAGCGCGCCAAGGCGCTCGTGCCGCTGCTCGTGCCGCTTTTTGTCAGCGCATTCCGCCGCGCCGACGAGCTGGCGACGGCCATGGAATGCCGCTGCTACCACGGCGGCGAGGGCCGCACGAAGCTCAACGTGCTGCGCTATCAGACGCGCGACTACCTTGTGCTCGGCTATTACGCGGCGCTGGTGGCGGTGGTCATCGTGCTGCGCTGAGAAAGGACGCTTTTATGCGAAACATTGCCCTCAAGCTCATGTATAACGGCAGCGCCTACCACGGCTGGCAGGTGCAGAAAACGGTTTCCAGCGTCTGCGAGACGATGGAAAAGGGACTTTCGAAGGTCTGCGGCGGGAACGTCAAGCTCGTCGGCTGCGGCCGCACGGACGCCGGCGTGCACGCCGAGCGTTATATCGCGAATTTCCACACGGATTCCCGCATCCCGGTCGAGCGGCTGCCGTTTGCCATCAATACGCACACGCCCGAGGATATCGTCGTGCGCGAGGCGCTCGAGGTGGCGGAGGATTTCAACGCCATCCTCTCGTGCCGAAAAAAGGAATACACCTATCGCATTTTCAACTCCCGCATCAAAAATCCGTTCTATGTGGATCGGGCCTATTTTTACCCCAAGCACCTTGACGAAGAGGTGATGGACCGCGCAGCGCGCGCCTTCGAGGGTACGCACGATTTCCGCGCCGTCCGTTCCGTCGGCACGGAGACGAAGACGACCGTGCGCACCGTGCATTACTGCCGTGTGTCGCGCTCGGGTGATCTTTTGGAGCTTAAGGTCTGCGCGGACGGATTTCTGTATAACATGGTACGGGCCATCACCGGCACCGTGCTCTACGCCGCCGAGGGCAAGCTCACGCCCGAGGACATTCCCGAGATCCTTGCCTCCGGCGACCGCTCGCTCGCCGGCCCCACGGTGCCGCCCGGCGGACTGTATATGACAAGATTATGGTATGAGGATGAACGGCTCAATGACTGACCGCAGAGAAGAAGAGAATATCCGCGAGGAGATCCGACGCTCGCAGGCCGCGCCGCGCCGCAGCAGCGGCAAGAGGGTGCTTACCGTCGTGCTCGCGCTCGTGGTCGTGCTGGCGGTGGTCATCGCCGCGGCGTGGAAGGATCTCAGCAGTCTCGACAGTGTCCGCCGCCTGTTTTCCTACAATAAGGTGCAGCAGGATGAGCAGGGCAAGGCTGAGCTCTATTCCTTCAGCAACGACCGCAGCAATACCTTCGCGCTGCTCGGCGACCACCTGATCGTCGCCTCCACGACGAATGTCTCCGTGCTCGCAAGCGACGGCAGCGTTGTTTGCAGCGAGAATGTGAAGCTCACGACGCCGTCCATCGCCGTTGGCGGACAGACTGCCGCAGTCTACGATATCGGCGGACAGTCGCTGCTCATCTTCTCTGCGAGCGGCCTTGTGCGCGATATGAGCAGCGAGTGCAGCGGCGGCATCCTGTCTGTTTCGCTCAACTCATCCGACTATATGGCGCTCAACGCGGAAAAGAGCGGCTACAAGTCCGCTGTCACGATGTACGACGCCTCGGGCGAGAAGGTTCTGGCCTTCAACTCCTCCGAGCACTATGTCATCGACGCGACGGTGCTGCGCGACTGCAAGCATATGGCCGCCGTGACCCTCAGCGAATCGGGCGGCGCGTTTGCCGACACGGTGAGCGTTTATTCGATCGGCAGCGACCAGCCCGCAGCGGTCAACACGCTCACAGGCTCGCTGCTCCTTTCGACCGGAAGCGTTGCAGGCACGCTCGCGTGCCTGACGGACGAAGGGCTGACATTTTTCGGCACCGACGGCGCGCTTTCGGGCAGCTATCGCTATGAATATCCGTATTTGCGCGGCCAGAGTTTGAATGGCGAGAATTTCGCCGCGCTGCTGCTGAGCCGATACCGCTCCGGCAGCACGATGAAGCTCGTCACTGTCTCGCAGGACGGCAGCGCGCTCGCAAGTCTCGACACGAGCGGCGAGGTGCTTTCGATGTCTGCCGCGGGCAAATACATCGCGGTGCTCTACAGCGATAGCCTTGTCATCTACACGCCGCAGCTCGAGGAATACGCCCGGCTCGACGGCACGGAGTACGCCCGCTCGGTCCTCATGCGCGCAGACGGAACGGCGGTGCTCGTCGGCTCGTCGTCCGCCTGGCTTTATATTCCGTAATTTCTGCAAAACGCTAAAAATGTTACAATTTGTGCATTGAATGAAACGAGAAAAACATGGATAATAAGCTGATTATCGATCTGGCCTTTGCGCTCGTGCTGGTGCTCGGTGCGGTGTTCGGCGCGAAGAGGGGACTGTTCCGCAGCCTGATGGCGCTTGCTGCCATCGTCATCGCGCTCGTCGGCGCGTCGCTGCTGACAGATCTTCTCACCGAGCCCGTGACCGATATGCTCATGCCGCGCGTGGAAAAAAGCGTGGAAGAATGGTTTGCCGCTTCGGACGAAACGGCGAAGGGCGAGGCGCCGCAGCTCGGGGGGGAGACCCCTTCGGAGAATGCCGCCGCGGGTGAAACGGCGGACAACGCTTCTGCACAGGATGCGGAGGATGCTCCGCAGGATGACGCTCCGCTTGCGGTGACGGGCTTGCTCAAAAGGCTGCTGCGCTTTGACCTTGACGGTGCGGTGCGGCAGTCGCTGCGCAATGCCGCGCGCGACGCGGCGCTTGCCGCCGTGCGGACGCTGCTCGGCAGCGTGGTGCGAACGCTCGTGTTTGTGCTGTGCTTCCTGATACTTGCGCTGATGCTCCGCCTTGTTACGGCAGGCGTTGACAAGGTGTTAGACTTGCCGGTGCTGAACGCCCTCAATACCCTTGGCGGCGGCGCGCTGGGCCTCATTGAGAGCGCACTGCTGCTGTTTCTCGTCTGCGACCTTGCGCCAAAGCTCGGGATCGGCGCTTTCACTGAGTATGAGGGTACGTACCTCTTGGCATTTTTTATGAGCCATACTCCGCGCGGCGTTGCCGCCGCGCTGTTACCCTGATTTTTACCCCCAAGGAGGAAATACTATGCAGCCCCAACTTTGTTCCAGATGTAAAAAGAATATCGCCGTTGTGTTCATCACCCGTCAGGAAAACGGGCAGAATATCAACGAAGGACTTTGCCTCAAATGCGCGAAAAACCTCGGACTCCCGCAGGTGGACGAGATGATGCGCCGCATGGGGATCACGGATGAGGACCTTGACAATATCTCCAACGAGATGATGGGCGCCTTCGGCGGCGCGGAGAATCTCGAGGGTCTGACCGATGCCGATGATCCCGATTTAGGCAACGAGGACGAGGACGGCAAGACCGCGACCTTCCCGTTCCTGAGCCGCTTCTTCGGCGGCAGCCCTGCCGCGAACGACGCGCCGGGCGGCGACGCCGAGCAGACGCAGAGCCCGCGCAGCAATAAAAAGGTCGAAAAGGGGAGCAAGCACAAGTTCCTCGACTCCTACTGCATCAACCTCTCCCAGCGCGCGCGTGACGGCAAGCTCGACGCGGTCGTCGGCCGCGCGGAGGAGATCGAGCGCGTCATCCAGATATTAAACCGCCGCCAGAAGAACAACCCCTGTCTCATCGGCGAGCCGGGCGTCGGCAAGACCGCCATTGCCGAGGGACTTGCCCAGCGCATCGTCGCGGGCGAGGTGCCCTTTAAGCTCAGAAGCAAGGAGGTCTATCTTCTTGACCTGACGGCGCTTGTCGCGGGCACGCAGTTCCGCGGCCAGTTCGAAAGCCGCATGAAGGGCCTCATTGAGGAGATCCGCAAGCTGGGCAATGTCATCTTGGTCATCGACGAGGTGCACAACATTGTCGGCGCGGGCGATGCCGAGGGCAGCATGAACGCCGCCAACATCTTAAAGCCCGCGCTCTCCCGCGGGGAAATTCAGGTCATCGGCGCGACGACCTTCACCGAATACCGCAAGCACATCGAAAAGGACACCGCGCTCGAGCGCCGCTTCCAGCCGGTCACGGTCAACGAGCCGAATATGGAGGATACGCTCAAGATTTTGAAGGGCATCGCCCACTACTACGAGCAGTATCATGGCGTCAAAATCCCCGAGGGCATCCTGCGTCAGGCGGTGCTGCTCTCCGAGCGCTACATCACCGATCGCTTCCTGCCCGACAAGGCCATCGACCTCATCGACGAGGCCTGCTCCGACCTCAATCTGCACGATAAGAACATCAACCGCCGCATGGAGCTGCGCCGCGAGATCGAGGACTACGGCAAGGAGCGCGAGCTCCTGCAGGGCGCGGAGGAGCCGGATTTCGAGCGCCTGGCCGAGCTCAAGAGCCTTGAGATGAAGGCGCAGAACGAGCTCGACGCGCTTTGCGCGCAGGGCGACCCGCAGCTCACAATGGACAACCTTGCCCGCGTGATCGAGCTGTGGACGAAGATCCCCGCCTCGCGCATCCGCGAGGATGAGTTCCGCCGCCTGAGCGAGCTCGACAAGCGCCTCAAAGAGCACATCGTCGGTCAGGACGAGGCCATCGAAGCGGTCGCCGCGGCCATCCGCCGCAACCGCGTGGGCATCTCGCCCAAGCACAAGCCGGTGAGCTTTATCTTCGTCGGTCCTACGGGCGTCGGCAAGACCGAGCTTGTCAAGCAGCTCGCACAGGACCTCTTTAACTCGCCCGACGCGCTCATCCGCCTCGATATGTCCGAGTTCATGGAAAAGCACTCGGTCTCCCGCATCGTCGGCTCGCCCCCGGGCTACGTCGGCTATGACGAGGCCGGTCAGCTCACGGAGAAAATTCGCCGCAAGCCCTATGCCGTCATCCTCTTCGACGAGATCGAGAAGGCGCATCCCGATGTGATGAACGTCCTGCTGCAGATCCTCGACGACGGCGAGGTCACCGATTCCCACGGCCGCAAGGTCAATTTTGAAAACACGGTCATCGTAATGACGTCCAACGCGGGCTCCGAGCGCAAGGAGGGTACCGTCGGTTTCGGCCACACGATGAACGAGCAGAATCGCGACCGCGCTATGAAGGCGCTCGGCGAGTTCCTGCGCCCCGAATTTCTGAATCGTGTGGACGAGGTCATCTGCTTCAACCGTCTTGATGAGCAGAACTTTGTCGGTATTGCCCGCATCATGCTTGCGGAACTTCAGCAGAGCCTTGAGGATAAGGGCCTGCACTTCACATGGGATGAAGACGTCGAGGCGTACCTCGTCAAAAAGTCCTACTCCGCGACCTACGGCGCGCGCAACCTGCGCCGCACCATCCAGAAGGAGCTGGAGGATGAGATGGCGAGCCAGATCATTGATTCCTATGAGCATCCTGTCACGCAGCTCCACGCCGCGATGGAGGACGGCAAGCTCGTCGTCCGCAGCCTGTAAGAGCAAAAAGGGGGAGAGAGACCGTGTTCCATCTGTTTCGCAAGGACATTGAAAAGCATTGCGCCTACTGCAAGAGCGGCAGCGTCATCAGCGACGGGCAGGTCGTCTGTTCCCGCCGCGGCGTTGTCGACTCTGCCGACCACTGCCGCCACTTCTGCTATGATCCGCTCAAGCGTGTGCCGCCCCGTCCCGCCACGCTGAACGATAAGTATTCCTCCGAGGATTTTTCCCTGTAACGCCCGGGCCGCGCCCGCATCATCAAGAAAGAAGGCAGCCGCCATGAATATTTCTCAGGTCTACGCAGTCTATTTCAGCGCCACCGGCAACACAAGAAAAGTGACCACGACCCTTGCCAACGCGCTCGCCGTCAGCTTTGAGGTCCCGCTCGAGGTGCGCGACTTTACCCTCCCCGCCGCGCGGGAGGAAAAATACGAGTTTGCCGAAGGCGACCTTGTCATCTTCGGGATGCCGACCTACGCGGGCAAGCTTCCGAACAAACTGCTCGAGTTCGTGAAGACCGGCTTTGCCGGAAATGGTGCGCTCACCGTGCCGGTCGTGACGTTTGGCAACCGCAGCTTCGACAATTCTCTGGCCGAGCTCTGTGCCTGCCTGGAATCCGACGGCTTCCACACCATCGGCGCGGGCGCGTTTGCCTGCCGCCATGCCTTTACCGATGCGCTGGCTGACGGCCGCCCCGACTCCGACGACATGGCCGAGCTTGCCAGGCTCGGCTCCGCGGTCGTGGGCCGCATCGTGAAGATGACGCAGTATCCCGCGCCCGTCACGGTCGACGGCGACGCCGACGCGCCGTATTATCGCCCGCTGGGTCTCGACGGCGAGCCGAAGGTATTCTTAAAGGCGAAGCCCAAGACGGACCAGGACAAGTGCATCCGCTGCGGCGTGTGCGCATCGCTCTGCCCGATGGGGTCCATTAACCCCGATGACGTCAGCGAGGTCACGGGCGTGTGCATCAAGTGTCACTCCTGCGTGCGCAACTGCCCGATGGGGGCGAAGTACTTCGACGATCCGGCGTTCCTGTCGCATCGCGCGATGCTCGAGCGCGACTATACGCGCAGGGCAGAGGACAAGATCTTCACAGCGTAAGTTGATACATAAAAAGGCTCTGTTTGGTTTTTCCAAACAGAGCCTTTTCCTTATGCTTATGCGCCCAACCGAGCAGTACCTTGCCGCAGTGAACGGCCGAAAAAGGCATAGCATATTTTTCGCAAAAGGGAAGCGGGGACAGGTGCTTTTGCATAAGCTGAGAACGAAAAGCCTGATTTTGGAGGGAACGCTATGAAACCGGTGTACTTTTTCCTCGGCGCGAACAGCGGCGAGGGCTTTTATTCGCTCTACGACCAAATGCTGAACGGTCGATTCGACGATCTGCTCATCCTGAAGGGCGGTCCCGGCTGCGGCAAGTCGACCTTTATGCGGCGCATGGGCGAGGCGATGGAGCGCGCAGGCGAGCGCGTCGTGTACATCAACTGCTCGGGCGACCCCGAATCGCTCGACGGCGCGATCTTTTTGGACCGGAATACCGCCGTTGTCGACGGCACCAGCCCCCATGTGCTTGAGCCAACCTACACGGTCGCGAGCGAGCGCTATGTCGACCTGACGCGCTTTTACGACATAGACGCGGTCAAGGAGCGGCGCACGGAGATCATCGCGCTCAGCGACGAGTACCGCGCGCACTACCGCAGCGCCTATCATGTGCTGCACGCGCTCGACGAGGTGGCAGGGGAACGCCGCACGGCACTGCACGCGCAGATGGACTTTTCAAAGCTTGCCCACCGCATGAACGCCATTCTTGCGCGCGAGCTGCGCGGTGAGGGGAGCGGCAGCGGGCGCGTCGACCGCGCCTTCCTCGGCGGACTTACGCACCGCGGCGATATCTGCCGCTTCGACACGGTCGAGACGCTTTGCCCGCGCATTTATGAACTGAATGACAGCGCGGGTCTCGGCGCAGAGGCGCTGAAGGCGGCCTGTGATATGGCGAGCAACAGGCGCTTTGATGTTGTCGCCTGCCCGGACCCGGACCGCCCGCGCGAGCTCCGGCACGTGCTCATCCCGGAAAGAGGCGTGGCGTTCATCACGGCGGACGCGAGCCTTCCGTATGAGGGAAAGCCCTATCGCCGCCTGCGGCTCGACGCGATGGCTGAGGGAAAGCTCACGCGCGCGCAGAAGACGAAGCTGCGCTTCACCCGCCGCGTGGAGGCGTCTCTTCGCGATGAGGCTGTCGCCGCGCTCGCAAGCGCGAAAAAAGCGCATGACGCGCTGGAAAGCGCGTACCATCCCTGTGTGGACTTTGCCGGTGTTACAGCGCTTGCGGAGCAAGAGATCAACAGAATATTAAAGTGAAAATGCTTTACAAAAATAGCCGCGCATTGCGTGGCTATTTTTACTCGATATCTGCACGAAAATAAATCGCCCGCTCCGGCAGCGACAGAATGAGCGTGTACTCGCTTCTTTTTTTGCCCGCGGCGTCGGTGTATTCCGTGATGCTGACAACGGCCGTGCCGCTCTCACCGTCGAGCGAGAGATCATAAAGAGCGCTGTTTGTATCGCGCTGCGCGAGGGAATACGTTCCGCTCTGCGTGTTGCCGTCCGAGCCCATGACGCTCAGTGCGCCATCCTGCGCCGTGCAGCTGAGGGCGGGGAGGTCGATGGGCTGACCTGCGCTGTCGATGGCCTGCGTCGACGTCCAGTTGTGGCCTTCAATGGCCAGTGTATCGCTGCCATCCGCCTTGCCGCAGCCCGCAAGAAGAACGATGAGCAGCAGCGGCAGCAGAATCTTCCATTTACCTGTCATGTGGTTTTCCTTTCCAACGCTTAAATAGCAAGCCGGACAGTACGCCGACCCCTACGGCAAAGAGCGATACCGCACTCAAAAACAGCCATGTGGGGAATTTGCTTGCGACATAGATCGCGGTCAGGGTGTCGGCATAGCCGATGATCGCCTCGCAGTCAGAAACCGGACCTGTGGCGTAATTCATTCCCTCTGGAATGGGCGGCCCGGCGGTAAAATACTGCACGGCGCACCAGAGGAGCACCGGCACGCTGACAGCGAGCAGTACACACGCGCCGATGGTCAAAACCTTTGTGCGCGTGCGGCGTTCTTTTTCCGATACACCCGCAGCGGGCGGCGCGGAAGAAGTGCTCTCCGGCGTGCCGGTCAGCTCTGCGAGCGGAACGGAGAAAAAGCCCGCGAGCGCAAAGAGATTCGCCGTGCTCGGCAGCGACGAGCCGTCCTCCCACTTTGTCACCGCCTGCCGCGAGACCTCGAGTGCCTGCGCCAGCGCCTCCTGTGACAGCCCGCGCTCCTTTCGAAGCGTGCGGATGCGCGCGCCGAGTTCGTTGTCCATGATCGTGCCTCCTTTGCCTTGATGGCGCTATCGTAGCAGTTTTTGACGCAAAAGTCCACCAAGTATTCCGCTACTATCGGTAGCGAAACGGAAAAAGCCGCCCGAATGGGCGGCTTTTCGCGCGTATTTACTTCTTGCGGCAGCTCAGCTCGCCGTTTTCCGCGTCGAGCACGAGCGTGCTGCCAGCGGCGAGGTCGCCGCGCAAAATCTCCTTGGCGATGAGCGTCTCCGCCGCGCTCTGGAGATAGCGCTTGAGCGGGCGCGCACCGTAGATTGGGTCGAAGCCACGCTCGATGATAAGGCTCTTGGCAGCATCCGTGACCTCGAGCTTGAGGGTCTTGTCGGCAAGGCGCTTCTTGAGACCTTCCATCAGAATGTCAATGATACCGCTGAGGTTTTCCTTTGTGAGGGGCTTGAACATGATGATCTCATCGAGACGGTTCAAAAACTCCGGGCGGAACGCGCGGCGCAGCTCGCCCATGACGGCGGCGCGGGCGTCTTCCGAAATGCTGCCGTCCGGCTGGATACCGTCGAGCAGCTCGGAGGAGCCGAGGTTCGAGGTCAGGATGATGATGGTGTTCTTAAAGTCCACCGTGCGGCCCTGCGAGTCGGTGATGCGGCCGTCGTCGAGAATCTGCAGCAGGATGTTGAAGACATCCGGGTGCGCCTTTTCAACCTCGTCGAACAGCACCACACTGTACGGCTTGCGGCGCACGGCCTCGGTGAGCTGGCCGCCCTCGTCGTAGCCGACGTATCCCGGAGGGGCGCCGATGAGACGCGAGACGGAGAATTTCTCCATATATTCGGTCATATCGATGCGCACGAGGTTGTGCTCATCATCAAAGAGGCAGTCGGCGAGGGACTTTGCAAGCTCCGTCTTGCCAACGCCCGTGGGGCCGAGGAAGAGGAAGCTGCCGATGGGGCGGTTCGGGTCCGCGATGCCTGCGCGCGAGCGCTGGATGGCCTCGGTGACGAGGCGCACCGCCTCGTCCTGACCGACAACGCGCTTGTGGATGATCTCGTCGAGGCGCAGCAGCTTTTCGCGCTCGCCCTCCATCAGGCGGCTGACAGGGATGCCCGTCCACTTGCCGACGATATCGGCGATCTCGTTTTCCGTCACGGTGTCGTGCACCATGGAGTTCTCGCCCGTGTGCTTTTCGGCCGCGGCCTCGGCGTCCTTGAGCTGACGCTCGAGGGCGGGGAGGTCAGAGTACTTGAGCTTGGCAGCCTTTTCATATTCAAGGTTTGCCTGCGCGCGCTCGATCTCGCCATTCATCTGCTCGATCCTGGACTTTAGCTCCTTCACGCTGTCCACGCCGCTCTTTTCCGCCTCCCAGCGGGACTTCATGGCGTTGAACTGTTCCTTCTCGTCGGCAAGCTCGCGCTTGAGCTCTTCGAGCCGGTCGCGTGAGAGCTGGTCGTCCTCTTTCTTGAGGGCCATTTCCTCAATTTCCTGCTGCATGATCTTGCGGCGCAGATCGTCGAGCTCTGCGGGCATCGAGTCGATCTCCGTGCGGATCATCGCGCAGGCCTCATCGACGAGGTCGATGGCCTTGTCGGGTAGGAAACGGTCGGTGATATAGCGGTCGGAGAGCGTCGCGGCGGCGACAAGCGCGTTGTCGTGGATGCGAACGCCGTGATAGATCTCATAGCGCTCCTTCAGGCCGCGCAGGATGGAAATGGTGTCCTCGACCGTCGGCTCGTTGACCATGACGGGCTGGAAGCGGCGCTCGAGGGCGGCATCCTTTTCGATATACTGGCGGTACTCGTCGAGCGTGGTCGCGCCGATGCAGTGCAGCTCGCCGCGGGCGAGCAGAGGCTTTAAGAGGTTGCCGGCGTCCATGCTGCCTTCGGTCTTGCCCGCACCGACGATGGTGTGCAGCTCATCGATGAAGAGGATGATCTTGCCGTCGGACTTTTTGACCTCATTCAGAACGGCCTTGAGTCTCTCTTCAAACTCGCCGCGGTATTTCGCGCCCGCGATCAGCGCGCCCATGTCGAGCGAGAAAATCGTGCGGTCCTTGAGACCCTCGGGCACATCGCCGCGCACGATACGCTGGGCAAGTCCCTCGGCGATGGCCGTCTTGCCGACGCCCGGCTCGCCGATGAGCACGGGGTTGTTCTTCGTCTTACGCGAGAGAATACGGATGACATTTCGAATTTCCGCATCGCGGCCGATGACAGGGTCGAGCTCCTTGGTGCGGGCGCGCTCGACAAGGTCCGTGCCGTACTTCTTGAGCGCGTCGTAGGAGTCCTCTGGGTTGTCGCTCGTCACGGGGGAGGTCTTGACCTTGGCGAGCTCGTCGGAGAAGCGGCTTCTCGTGATGCCGTGGTCGGAGAGGAGCTGACGCACGCTCTGCGAGCCCTCAGAGAAGATGGCGAGCATCAGATGCTCGACGGAAAGATACTCGTCGTGCAGCTTCTCGGCGGTCTTTTCGGCAAGGTTGAAGATCTTGCCGACCTCGGGCGAGGCGTAGACCTCGCCGCTGCCGCCGGAGATGCGCGGGAGCTTGCGGATGAGGGTATCGACCTCTGAGAGAAGGCCGTCGCAGTCGACGCCCATTTTGCCAAACAGAGACCCGATCAATCCGCCGTCCTGATCGAGCAGGGCGTAGAGCAGATGTTCACTGGTCACATACTGGTTGCCGTTTTCCTGCGCCATGCTCTGCGCGGTCTTGACGGCTTCCAAAGCCTTTTGCGTATATTTTTCAGCATTCATTCAAGTTCACCTCAAATTCGTGTTTTTTACAAAAAATGGTTAGATGAGAAGCGTTCTGCTTCTCAGATCGCCGCGGTAGGCCATTTCCACGTCGCTCGCTGTGAGCGAACCGTCGAGATAGCCCTTGAGCAGCCGGTCGAAGAGCTGGACGTAAGCGCTGATCGCACCGGCGACGTCATCGGCAGTCAGAGACTTGCCGCGCGGCATCGCGAGCGGACGGACAAAGCGCCCGTCGTACAGCGCGCAGGAGATGGAGCTGCCGAGAAGCGGCGCGAGGCACTTGTCCTCGATCTGCACCCACAGGCGGAAAAAGCTCGTCATTGCGGAGATCAGCGCCGCCGACTGCGTACGGAAGACGATGTTCAGCGTGCCCATCGTCTGGGCGTCGCCGCTGCTCAGGTCGACCTCGTACTTGACCGTCGGGCGGTACTTGTACGAAAGACTCGATTTGAGCGACATTGTGGACGAGCCGGGGGCAAAGAAGGGCACCAGCTCGCGCGTGGGCGTCATCAGCTCTTCGATGGCCTCGAAGATATCGTTCCAGCGGCGCTCGGGCGTCGGCACGGAGACGTACTCGGCTAGGATCTGGTTGACGAGCGCCGAACGGTTCGTGCCCATCCGGTGTGCCAGCGCGTCGACCTCGCGCACCACATCGTCTGACAGCGTCAGACTGTAAAGATTTTTCTTCATCATGCGCCTCCTTGGGGTTCTTTTTCTTTCTGGATGCTATCATAGCACGATCGCAAACTTTGTCAATAGATTTATATAAATATATTTACAAGTTATGTGCGAATTTACACGGAGTTCATAATTATAGATAATGCAGAAAAAGAGAAAAGCCGCAGTGAATTTCACTGCGGCTTTTCCCTTATGAGAGATAGAGAGATGAGAGGGTCTCGATCTTACAGCAGGCCCTGCAGCAGGATGATGACGATCAGGATCGGCAGCACCCACTGGAAATAGGGCTTGAGCTTGGGCGAGAGCTTGATGCCCGTGCCCTTGTTGGCTTCGGCGAGGTATTTGTCAAAGCCCCAGCCCCACTTGGTGACGCAGAACAGCAGATACACCAGCGAGCCGATGGGGAGCAGGAGGTTGCTCACAAGGAAGTCTTCGCTGTCAAGCACGTCCTTGCCGAGAATGGGGTGGAAGTCGCTCCAGATGTTGTAGCCGAACACGCAGGGCAGGCTTAGGACCATCAGAAGTACCCCGTTGATGCAAACGGCCTTTTTGCGGCTCCAGCCAAATGTGTCCATGCAGATGGCGAGGATGTTTTCAAACACGGCCAGCACCGTGGACATACTGGCGAACATCATGAAGAGGAAGAACAGCGTGCCCCAGAAGCGGCCGCCGGACATATTGACAAATACCTGCGGCAGCGTGACGAAGAGAAGGGAGGGGCCGTTATCCGGCGCGACGCCGTAGGAGAAGCAGGCGGGGAAGATGATGGTGCCGGCCATGAGCGCGACGAACGTATCGAGCGCGCAGATGCGGATGGATTCACCGGCGAGCGTGTGGTCATCGCTCATATAGCTGCCGAAGATCTCCATCGCCGCAATGCCGAGGGAAAGCGTGAAGAACGCCTGATTCATCGCGTCGGTGATGAGGCTGCGCAGGCCGTTTTCACGGATGGAATCCATCGAGGGGAGCAGATAGAACTTCATGCCCTCTGCCGCGCCGGAGAGCGTCAGGCTGTGACCGGCGAGCACCAGAATGAGAAACAGCAGCGCAAGCATCATGACCTTGGACACGCGCTCAAGGCCCTTTTGCAGGCCAAAGGAGCAGACGATAAAACCGACGACAACAACGGCAACGGCCAGAACACCCATTTCGACCGGGTCGGACAGCAGTTGACCGAATACGGCGGACGCCTTCTCTGCGGGCATACCGGCGTAGAATTTTCCGGTCAAAAAGCGGCCGAAATAGCTGATCATCCATCCGGAAACGGTCGTGTAGTACATCATCAGCAGGTAGCAGCCGATCAGACAGAACCAGCCGTGGATGTGCCACCGGGACTTCGGTTTTTCGAGCGTCCTGTAGGCGAGGATCGCGCTCTTGCGGCTTGCGCGACCGACGGCCAGCTCCATCGTCAGCACGGGCACGCCCATGATGAGCAGGCACAGGATGTAAAAGAGCACAAAATAGCCGCCGCCGTTTTTGCCGGTCACATAGGGGAAGCGCCAGACATTGCCGATGCCGATGGCGCAGCCCGCGCTGACGAGCAGGAAGCCCAGGCGGGAGCGGAAGGATTCGCGTTTCATGTCGTAATACCTCTCTTATGAATGTTTTATGAACGATGTGCTTATCTTACCGCAGGAGGATGGGCTTTACAAGAGCAGCTTCTTGATGATAAAATAAGAAAAACTTATGTTATGAGAGGGCGTATTCATGAATCGAAATCAACTGCGCTACTTTGTCGCCGCGGCGGAGCACCTGAGCTTCACCAGGGCGGCGGAGCAGTATTACATCTCCCAGACAGCGGTGACGCAGCAGATCCATCTGCTGGAAGAGACGCTTGGCTGCGAGCTGTTCGACCGCAGCACCCGCCCGGTGAGCCTGACGAGCGCGGGGCGATCCTTCCTTTTGGACGCGAAGGCGATCTTAGAGCGCATGAGCAGCGCGCAGGAGCGCGTGCACGACGCGGCGACGGGCCTGACCGGTACGCTGCGCGTGGGTTATGTGCGCGGCTACGAGCGCAGCGACCTTTCCGTACTCATGCGTCACTTCCACCAGAAAAACGGCAACGTGCTGATCTCGTTCTATCGCTGCTCGACCGACGTGCTGGCCGCGGGGCTTCTGCATCAGGAGTACGATATCGTCTTCACCTGGGACTCGACAAACCTGCGCACGCAGGAGGGGGTCGCGTTCCGGACGGTCGAAAAGGCGCGGCTTGTTGTGGCGCTCTATGCGGGCCATCCGCTTGCGCAGCGGCGATCGCTCACGCGGCAGGAGCTGCGCGGCGAGAATATCCTATATATGTCTCCCGATGCCGCGCCCGATTCCTACGGCGACGCCTTTTTCATGCAGCGCTACGCCGAGGCGGGCTACAAGCCGAACATTCTCTTCCGCTCGGCGGACACCGAAAGCATCCTGATGATGGTTGCGGCGGAGGAGGGGATCTCGCTCCTGCCCGACTACTGCACCGACCGCCTTTACAATGCCGACAACCTCGTCTTCGTCCCGCTTGTGGGCGAAGGGGAGGAGGAAGAGATCATCGCCGCATGGCAGACCGGCAATCCCAACCCCGCGCTCAAACGATTTATCGCTGAGCTCAGCGAAACGACGCCGCCTTATTGACAGGCGGCGTCGTTTTTTGATGCATGATACGTGAAAAATCAAAATGACGGCGAAGTGCTCAGTTCAGGAAATCCTTGAGCTTTTTGCTGCGGCTGGGGTGGCGGAGCTTGCGCAGCGCCTTGGCCTCGATCTGGCGGATGCGCTCGCGCGTGACGTTGAATTCCTTGCCGACCTCCTCGAGCGTGCGGGGACGTCCGTCCTCAATGCCGAAGCGGAGCTTCAGGACCTTTTCCTCGCGCGGGGTGAGGGTGGAGAGCACATCGACGAGCTGCTCCTGCAAAAGCGTGAACGACGCGGCCTCGCTCGGCTCGCTCGCGCCCTCGTCGGGGATGAAGTCACCAAGGTGGCTGTCCTCCTCTTCGCCGATCGGCGTTTCGAGGGAGACGGGCTCCTGTGCGATCTTCAGGATCTCACGCACCTTGTCGACGGGCATATCCATCTCGGCGGCGATCTCCTCGGGAGAGGGGTCGTGCCCCAGCTCCTGCAGCAGCTGGCGGGAGACGCGGATGACCTTGTTGATGGTCTCTACCATGTGCACGGGGATGCGGATGGTGCGCGCCTGGTCAGCGATGGCGCGGGTGATGGCCTGACGGATCCACCACGTCGCGTAGGTCGAGAACTTGTAGCCCTTGGTGTAGTCGAACTTTTCAACGGCCTTGATAAGACCCAGATTGCCCTCCTGAATGAGGTCGAGGAACAGCATACCGCGGCCCACATAGCGCTTGGCGATGGAGACGACGAGACGCAGGTTTGCCTCGGCCAGGCGCTGCTTGGAGCGCTCACCCTTCTTGACAGCGGTCTTAAGGGCTTTCATTTCCTCCGCGCTGAGCTCCGTGCCGTTCTTTTCGGCCTCTTCGAGCTTCTGCTTGGCCTCCATGCCCTCGGACATTGCGGTCGCGAGCGAGATCTCCTCGTCGGCCGACAGCAGCGACACCTTGCCGATCTCCTTGAGGTACATACGCACGGGATCGTCGGTCGAGAAGCTGTCGACCAGCTCGTTTGGGTCGACGAGCTCTTCCTCTTCGATCTCGGCGATCTCCTCCATCGGCGGCTCGATATCGTCGATGCTGTTGTCGATGGCCTCGGCGGTGCCGATGTCGATGCCGAGCGTTTCGAGCGAATCGTAGATCTGGTCGAGCTGCTCGCTCTCAAGGTTCATCTCGTCGATGGTCTCCATCAGATCGCTGGAGCTGAGCTTGCCCTTGGCCTTGCCCTTGGCAAAGATGTCCATGAGCTTTTCGTTGCTCTGCAGCAGCGCCGCTGCGGGCAGGGAGGCGACCAGCTTTTCATCCAGCGGCGGGAATTTTTCGGCGGGCTTTTCCGCTTGCGCGGTCTCTTCGGCAGCCTTTTTCGCCGCGGCAGCCTTCTTCGCCTTCTTCGGCAGCTTGATCTCCTCAAAATCCGCCTCGGCGAGCAGCGCGTTGGCCTGTTCCTCCAGCTCCTTGCTGGTCAACTGTTTTTCTTCCATGGTTGCTTTCCTCCGTTACCCTTGTGTTTGTTCTTTTCCATCGCGGCAGCCAGCGGGTCCTCGCCCGCCGACGCGCGCTTGTGTGCCTGTTCCAGAATGATGGTGCTGTAATCGTGCAGTGCCTGCGCCCCGTTTTTGAGCGATTCCGGCTTTTGCAGGATGCCGATGAGGTGGTTGATCTCCTCCTGCGTGAAAAACTCCGCGAGCGCTGGGAGGCTCACCTGTCCGGTCTCGCGGAGCTGCGTGCGCAGCGCCGTGAAGAACCGGCCCAGGAGGGGAGAAGAGAAGTCCGCTTCCCGGATGGGCGGATCCTCGCCAAAGAGGGAGTCGTCCAGCGTCAGAAGCCGCAGCACGCCCTCCTCGGCCAGCGCCGAGCGAAGGTCGGTGTAGCGGATCGACCGCTCGCGCGGCTGGGCGCTCGCCGCGGGATTCAGGTCCCGCCGCTCCTGCTCGCGCTTTTCCTTGTAATGCGCGCGTTTTCGCGCGCGCTCGACCTCGAGCTTCATCGCCTCGGGCGTAATGCCCGCGGCCTCAGCTGCGCGCACCGTGTAAATTTCGCGCTCGACCGCGTTCAGCACGGCGGCGAGCAAATTTGCCGCGGCTTCACCGTAGCCGATGCGCCCCTCGTCGCTCTTCAGGTCGAATTTTGCCCCGAGCTGCGCCATACGGAAGTCCATCCCGCTCTCGCTGCCCGAGAGCAGATGCTCAAAGGCATCCTTGCCCTGAAATTTGATGAAATCGTCCGCGTCCTGCTTGACGTACTGCCCGTCCACGAGCCGCTTGGGAAGCTCGAGCACCTTGACCTGAAAGTCGGTATTGTTTAAGAGCGTCAGCGCCTTCTGCGTGGCGAACTTGCCCGCGTCGTCGTTGTCGTAGCAGAGCACGAGCTCCTTCGTGTAGCGGCTGAGGAGCTGCAATTGCTCGCTCGTGAGCGCCGTGCCCATCGAGGCGCAGGCGTTGTCAAATCCCGCCTGATGGAGCATCACAACGTCGATGTTGCCCTCGACTAAAATGATGTTGCTGCGCTTGCTCTTTTTGGCAAGGTTCAGCCCGTACAAAACGCGCCGCTTGCTGTAAACGATCGTCTCGGGCGTGTTCATGTACTTCGCGCCGGGATCGTCCTTGCTGATGATGCGCCCGCCGAAGCCCAGCACATCGCCGCGCACGTCGATGATGGGGAAGATGAGGCGCTTGCGGAATTTGTCGTACAAGCCCCCGTTCTTGCCGCGGATGGCGAGGCCCGAGGCGAGCAGCTCGCCGTCGCCGTAGCCCTTTTTGCGCATCGCGTCGGTGAGCAGCGTCCACTCGTCCGCCGAGGCGCCGAGGCCGAAGTTTGTCGCATTGCGCTGCGTGATCCTTCGGCCTCTCATGTACTCCATCACAGGCTCGCCCTTGGGCGAGTGAAGCAGCTCGTAGTAAAAGCGCGCCGCGTCGCGGTTGAGCGACAGGATGCGCGAGCGCAGCCGGCTTTCCTCGCTGTGCTCCTCCTCCGGCACGGGCATATTGACGCGCTTGGCGAGGAATCGCACCGCATCGGGGAAGGAGAGGTGCTCCTCCTCCATGATGAAATTGATGACGCCGCCGCCCTTTTTGCAGCCGAAGCAGTAGCAGATCTGCTTGTCGGGCGAGACGGAGAACGAGCCGGTCTTTTCATTGTGGAAGGGGCAGAGACCGAAGTAGTTCGCGCCCTTTTTCGTCAGCGATACATAGTTGCTGACGACGTCGACGATATCGTTCCGGGCGATGAGCTCATCTAAAAACTGCCGGTCAAAGGCCATGGCGTCCTCCTTTCTCCGCAGTGTGCCGATCTTGACAGAAGTATATATACGCCGGGAAAGCATGATTTCCTTCTTTTTGCGCAAAATTTTTTGAAAAACTTTTTGACCGGGTGAAAAGGCCTTTGGTTTGACAGCCCTGCGTCCGCCGCGCTATAATGGAGCAGGACATGAAAATGCGGGGGAGGGGCGAACAATGGATATTCAGCTGTATATGCTCACGCCCGTGCGCCCGTTGTCCGATGAGGAGGCGAACGCATTGCTTGCACGCCTTCCGAAGGGACTGCGCGAGCGGCTTGCGCGAAAGACGGGGGCTGCGCGGGACGAGTCCCTCTTCGCCTATGCGCTGCTTGCCCATGCGCTGCACGATCGCTGCGGCTGGGAAGCGCTGCCCGAGGTCGCCTTCGGCGCGCACGGAAAGCCGTATTTCCCGTCATGTCCCGATGTTTTTTTCAGCCTGAGCCATTCTCGCGGCGCGGTGCTGCTGGCAGTCCACGACCATAGCATCGGCGTGGACATTGAGCGCCTTCGTCCCGTGAGCGAGCGGATGCGCACACGCTTTCACGCATTGGATGAGGCTGCGTTCTGGCAGGATTGGGTGCAGCGGGAGAGCCGCTGCAAGCGCCGCGGCATCAGCGCCGTCGCCCTGCGCGGCGGGGAAGTGCCGCCGCTTCCCAATGAGCGCGTTTTCGCTTTTTCGCCCCTTCCCAATTATGTCGCGGGCATCTGCACCGCTTCCGGTGAAAAGACTGACAAGCTTACGCGCCTTACAGTGGAAGAACTCATATAAAAGGTTCCGAAGAGTGATCTTCGGAACCTTTTCTTGCACATGATCCTCTTATAGCTCGACGACGATCGGCTCGTGTCCGAGCGTCGGAAGCAGCACGTTCAGCAGGTCCTCGGTTTTGAATTTGAGGCTCTGCGTATTGTCGCAGGGATGACAGGCGAAATACGGCGCAGTGTACACATCCCGATCCATGACAAGTCGGATGGCGTTTCCGGTATCGCTGCGAAGGCCCAGCACGCTTGCAGACCCGGGCGAGCAGCCCAGAAGCTCTTCCATCTTTTCAGGCGGCGCGAAGGAAAGACGCGACGAGCCGATCTGATGGCTCAGATCCTTGGTATGAAAGGGCTTATCCTCGGGCATGGTGAGCAGGTAGAAGCTCGTCTGCTGGCGGTTGCAGAGAAAGAGATTTTTGCAGATGCGCACGCCTAATGCGTCCGATACGGCGGCGCAGACCTCCATGGTCTCGGCCTTTTCGTGCTCGATGCGTTGATAGGGGATGTGCAGGGAATCGAGCAGCGCATAGCTTGCCATCGCGCGCTCGGAAGCGTGCTCAGGCGCGGTGTTGTAGAATGGAGATACCAGCATACTTACATTTCTTCTTTCTCTTTCAGCAGTTTTTCGCCCGCCTTGAAGATATCGCCCGCGCCGACAGTCAGGATGAGGTCGCCCGGGCAGGCGATGCGCGCGAGCGCGGCGGTCACCTTGTCGAGCGTGGGGCAGTAGACAGAGCCGGGGATCTCGCGGCAGAGATCCATCGAGGAAATGCCGATGGTGTTCTGCTCGCGCGCGGCGTAGATCTCCGCCAGCACGACCACATCGGGGATGAGAAGCTCCTTGACAAAGTCATCGAACAGCGCCTTCGTGCGCGTGTAGGTATGGGGCTGGAAGGCACAGATGATGCGCTTGTAGGGCAGGGTCTTCGCCATTTCGAGCAGCGCGTGCAGCTCGCCGGGATGATGGGCGTAATCGTCGTAGACGTCCGCACCGTGGAAGCTGCCCTTGTATTCAAAGCGGCGGCCCGCACCCGTGAAGGTCGCAAGGCCGAGGCCGACCGCCTCGCCGCTGATGCCGAGAAGATAGGCCGCGCTTGCCGCCGCCAGCGCATTCATCACGTTGTGCCTGCCGCCCACGCGCAGGGAAACGTGCGCATAGTAGCTGCCGCGGATATAGATGTCGAAGCTCGGCAGGCCGTCCGTCCAGACAACGTTTTCCGCGCGGCACTGCGCGGTGGGATCGTCGTAGCTGAACCAGAAGACCGGCTGAGAGATGCCCTTGAGAGACGCGCGCGCGCCCTTATCGTCCAGGTTGGCGACCACGTGCCCGCCGATAGGCACGAGCTCGGCAAAGCGGCGGAAGGAATGCTCCACGTCGGCAAGATCCTTGAAAAAGTCGAGATGATCCGCCTCTACGTTCAAAATGACCGCGACGGTGGGGAAGAAACTCAAAAACGAATTGCAGTATTCGCAGCTTTCGGCGATGATCGTGTCGCCCTTGCCGACGCGATAGCCCGAGTGCAGCAGCTGGAGCGTGCCGCCGATCATGACGGTCGGGTCCTTCTGCGCGGCCATGAAGATGTGCGTCGCCATGCTGGTCGTGGTCGTTTTGCCGTGCGTGCCGGAGATGCACAGGGCGTTCTTGTAGCCCTTCATGATCGCGCCCCAGGCCTGCGCGCGCTCAAAGACGGGAATGCCGCGCGTCACTGCGCCGGAGATCTCAGGGTTATCGTCGTGGATGGCGGCGGTGCGGATGACAAAGTCGCATTCGCCGAGGTTGTCCGCCGCGTGGCCGATGGCTACGGGAATGCCGAGCGCGCGCAGGTGCTCGACGGACGGGCCGTCGTTCATGTCGCTGCCCTGCACCTTCAGGCCCATGCCGTGCAGCACCTCGGCAAGCGGGCTCATCGAAACGCCGCCGATACCCGCCAGATGCGCGCATTTACCGGGGACGAGATAGGAGAAAATGTCCTGCTGGTTGTTCATACGATCAAATCCTTTCCTTGTGCGATGCACAGGAGATTTACTTTTTACGGATTTTCTATTATAATATACGTTTGAACGGAGTGCAATCCTAAAAACACGATTTTTGCGGAGGGACCGATGGCCTTTTTGCCGAAGGAAGTGGATACCGTTATCGCCGCGCTGCAAGGCGCGGGCTATTCGCCGTACTTAGTCGGCGGCTGCGTGCGCGAAATGCTGCGCGGCAAGACGCCCGGCGACTACGATATGACCTCTGACGCTCCGCCGCAGGCGGTACTGCGCATCTTCGGCAAAAATGCGCACCCGACGGGCCTGCAGCACGGTACGGTGACGGTCGTGAGCGGGGGACTTGCGATCGAGCTCACGACCATGCGCCGCGACGGGGCATACAAAGACAACCGCCATCCCGATTCCGTCACCTTCGGCACGAGCATCGAAGAAGACCTTGCCCGCCGCGACTTCACGGTCAACGCCATTGCGCTGGCGCCCGACGGCACGCTCGTCGACCCCTACGGCGGGCAGGAGGATCTGAAAGCAAAAATTCTTCGCTGCGTCGGCGAGCCGAAGCGACGATTTGAGGAGGACGCGCTGCGTATTCTAAGGCTGGTGCGCTTTTGCTCCGTGCTCGGCTTTTCGGCCGAAGAGGAGACCGCCCGCGCCGCACACGAAGCGCGCGGACTGCTGGATCACATTGCGCACGAGCGCGTTTACGCCGAGCTGAACAAGCTCCTGCTCGGCGAAAACGTGGGGGAGACGCTTCTGGCCTTTCCCAATATTCTGGGCGTGCCCCTTCCGGAGATACTGCCCTGCGTCGGCTTTGACCAGTGCAACTACCACCATTGTTTCGACGTCTGGGGCCACACGGCGCGCGCTGTCGCCGCCGTGCCAGCGAGAAGGGAGCTTCGCTGGACGATGCTCTTCCACGACCTTGGCAAGCCGCACTGCATGACGATAGATGAAAACGGCGTCGGCCATTTTTACGGCCACACGGCGATCTCGGCCAAAATAGCAGAGAACATCATGGCGCGGCTGCACTTTGAAAAATCGCTGCGCGACAGGATCGGCGCGCAGCTCGAATGCTTTGACGATATGTTTCCGCCCGAGCGCGCGGCGCTGCACCGCGAGATGGCGCGGCGCGGCAGGGAGGCGACGGCCGACCTGCTGCTTACCAAGCGCGCGGACAACGCCGCCAAAGCGCCTGCCGGACTTGCGCGCGCACAGGCGCTGTGGCTCGCGGCACAGAAGGTCTATGACGAGCTCATCGCCGAAAATGCCTGCTGCACGGTGCGCGAGCTGAGCATCGGCGGGGAAGACCTCGCGGCGCTCGGTTATCGCGGACGCGAGATCGGCACAGTGCTTGCACGGCTTCTGGACGAGGTCGCGGCGGAAAAGCTCGAAAACACGCGGGAAGCGCTTGCCGGGCGCGCACAGCGCCTATGGCGCAGCGGCTTTGCGCGGCATACCATAAAGTAAAAAGAACAAACAGGTTGACCCGGAGGTAACAAATGGCAAATCTGATGGATTATCTTGACTGGCGCGGCGATCTGACGCTTGAAATTTCGCCATTCAACGAGGTGGACGCGCTCATTCTGGCGGAGCTGAGCTTTGTCGACTTCGGCGGTATCGTCCCGCCGCCGGAGCTTGGACGCGGCCTGCCGCTGAGCGAGGCGGCGGAGGCGTTTTTCGCCCGTCACGGCGGAAGGGACGTCGCTATGGGCGTTCTGGTGCCGGACACGATCTCGAAAATGCTGCGCAAGCTGATGACGAGCGCGCGCTTTCGCAATATGATCCTGAACGGCTATACGGACCTGCTCGACGACGCCATCGAGCAGCAGTTCGCGGCGCTCACGATCGACCTTGGCAACGGCAGCATCTATATCTCCTTCCGCGGCACGGACGATACCATCGTCGGCTGGAAGGAGGATCTCAACATGGGCTTTCTCGAGGAGATCCCCTCGCAGAAGCAGGCGGTCGAATATGTCGCGCGCATCGCGCGGCAGTATGGCGATAGGACCATCCGCATCGGCGGACATTCCAAGGGCGGCAACCTCGCCGTTTACAGCGCGGCGAAGAGCAGCGGCGAGATCCAGGAGCGCATCGTCGCTATCCACAATAACGACGGCCCCGGCTTTGCCTGGGACATCAGCGAAACGCCCGGCCACAAGCGCATCGCGGGACGCATCCACACCGTTCTGCCGCAGACGTCCGTCGTCGGGATGCTTATGGAGCATGAAAAGCGCTATCAGGTCGTCTACTCGACCTACGACGGCCTTTATCAGCACGACGGCTTTTCCTGGGAGGTCAAGGGCACGCAGTTCGTCCATCTTGACGATTTCTCCCGCGAGGGCAAGCTCGTCGACGAGACAATCGACAAGTGGGCCGATTCTCTCAACACCCAGCAGCGCGAGGCGCTGGCTGACGCGCTTTACACCGTTTTCACCGCCACGGGCGCAAAAACGCTCAGCGAGCTCACCGAGGAAAAGCTCAAGAGCGCGTCGGCGATGCTCAAGACCTACAAAAATCTCGACCGCGAGAGCCGCCGCATGGTGAGCGAAGCGTTCAAGCTCTTCTTCCGCCTCGGCACGAAGAACCTTGTCCTCGACACGCAGGAGGAGGGCAGCCGGGAGCTGGAAAATATCCGCAAAAAGATCGCGGAGCAATACCAGAAGTTGGTGGAGCGCAGAAAATGAGCAGTCTCCCGCTGCGCGCGAAAGAGAACAATAAAAGAGGACATTCTCTCATGTGAGAGAATGCCCTCTTTCGCTTTTTTCTGTGCGGTGCAGCGCATTGCGCTGCATTTTTTACTCTGCCTGCGGCAGCTTTGCCGCGGGCTTGATGAGCAGCGCGCAGATGACGATCGCAAGGATCGTGTTGGGCAGCATATAAGTGCCGTTGTACAGCAGAGAATAGACAACGGACGAGTTCATGCTCATGCCCATGAATTCGTCGGGCATATACTGCGCGTAGACCGTCACGCCGGAGATAAAGTGGATGACGAAGCGGCCGACGCAGCCGATGAGTGCGGCGAGCGGGAGCTTGGAATAGTCGTTGTTCCTGGCGCGCAGCAGGCCGGCGAGACCGACGGCGGCATAGGCGATGGAATAGTCAAAGACGATGGACGCCCAGCTCACGGCAAAGCCCTCGGCAAAGAAATACTTCAGCGTGCCGAACGCGAGACCGGCGAGCAGGCCCCAGGGCGCGCCCCAGCGCGCGGCGAAGAGAATGAGCGGGATCATGACGAGGTTGATCGAGCCGCCGAAGCCGCCGAATGAAAGGCCGATGGGGATCTTGATGTAGCTCAGCACGAGGGCGAGCGCGATGCAGATACCGCCCTCTGCGAGTCGGCGGGTGGTGGAGTGACTGGATGTGGTGCTCATGTGGGATTCCTCCTAAAATAAATGTGATCCCTGTCCGCGCCGCGGCACAAAAAAACACCGCGGCGTCGACGTCACGGTGCAAAGTTCAGGCAAGATACGCTTTGCATTCCTACGCCGGCATTACCCGGATCAGGTCTGAGGGACCGCGACGGCAATACGCCGCATCACAGCCGGCTTGCGCCAGCGCCCCTTGCAGGTACGGCGATATCTTAGCGCGGGCGGTGAAATTTGTCAAGCTTTGATGGGAAAAAGCGTGATTTTCAAAATAGAATATCGGGATTTATAATTTGTGTTGCATCTTGCTTGTGCTTGTAGTACAATAAAATTAGTTAGGAGACCAAAATAATTGTCATTATTGTGACTATGATCGACAGAGGTGCGGAGATGGCAGAGTTTGTTGTCAACGGAAAGCCGGTCACGGCGGAGAAAAACCAGAAGCTCATTCGCTTTCTGCGCGATGAGCTGCATCTGACGAGCGTGAAGGACGGCTGCAGCGAGGGCGCGTGCGGCACGTGCCACGTGCTCATCGACGGCAAGCCGACGAAGGCCTGCATCCCGCAGACGGACAAGCTGGAGGGCAAGACCATCGTCACCGTCGAGGGCCTTTCCGACTTTGAAAAGGAAGTCTACACCTATGCCTTCGGCGAGGCGGGCGCGGTCCAGTGCGGCTTCTGCATCCCTGGCATGGTCATTTCGGCCAAGGGCCTTCTCGACCAGAATCCAAGCCCCACGCGCGAGGAGGCCGCCTTCGCCATTCGCAACAATATCTGCCGCTGCACGGGCTATGTCAAGATCATCGACGGCATCCTGCTCGCGGCGAAGATCTTCCGCGAGGGGAAGATCCCCCAAAAGGAAGAAAGCTTTCAGGTCGGGCAGCGCGTGCACCGCATCGACGTTGCCGAAAAGGTGCAGGGCTACGGCAAGTATCCCGACGACGTCTATGTCGACGGAATGTGCTACGGCGGCGCGGTGCGCAGCCGGTATCCGCGCGCCCGTGTGCTTTATATCCGCACAAAGGAGGCCGAAGAGCTGCCCGGCGTCGTCTGCGTGCTGACGGCAAAGGACATTCCGGGCCAGCAGAACGTCGGCCACATCCAGAAGGACCAGCCCACGCTCGTCGGCGAGGGCGAGATCACGCAGTATCTCGGCGACGCGGTGGCGCTCGTCTGCGCGCGCGACCTGGAAACGCTCGAGCAGGCAAAAAAGCTCGTGCAGGTCGTTTACGAGGAGCTTCCGGCGGTCTTCAGCCCCGAGGAGGCGGCGGCCCCCGGCGCGCCCGAGGTCATCATGGGCAACCGCGGCAATTTGCAGGCGCACCGCCACGTTTCCCGCGGCAACGCGGACGAGGCCATCAAACATTCCAAATACGTCCTGCACGAAAAATTTGAGACGCCGTGGACGGAGCACGCCTTTTTAGAGCCCGAGTGCTGCGTGGCGATCCCGTTGGAGAACGGCGGCGTGAAGCTGCTGACCACCGACCAGAGCGCGCACACCACCCAGCACGAGTGCGCGGCGATGCTCGGCGTCGACTTTGCCCACTGTCAGGTCGAAAATATGCTCGTCGGCGGCGGCTTTGGCGGGAAAGAGGATATGTCCGTGCAGCATCACGCGGCGCTCATCGCGTATCTTGCACGCGTGCCGGTGAAGGTGAAGCTCTCGCGGCAGGAATCCATCCTCGTCCACCCCAAGCGCCACCCAATGTGGATGGACTTTACGATGGGCTGCGACGAAAACGGCGTCATTCAGGGCGTGAAGGCGAAGGTCGTGTCCGACACGGGCGGCTTTGCTTCCCTCGGCGGCCCGGTGCTCGAGCGCGCCTGTACGCACGCGGCAGGCCCTTACCACTACGAAAACTTTGAGATCGAGGGTCACGCCTACTACACGAATAATCCGCCCGCGGGCGCGTTCCGCGGCTTCGGCGTGACGCAGACCTGCTTTGCGACCGAGACGCTCCTGAACGAGATGGCTGACCTTGTCGGCATCTCCCCGTGGGAGATCCGCTATCGCAATGCCATCCGCCCCGGCGAGGTGCTGCCGAACGGCCAGATCGTCGGGCCCGAGACGGGTCTTGTCGAAACGCTCGAGGCCATCAAGCCCTACTTTGACGAAGCCGAGAAGAACGGAGATCCCGTCGGCCTTGCCTGCGCGATGAAGAACGCGGGCGTCGGCGTCGGCCTTCCCGACTACGGGCGCTGCAAGCTCGTCATCGGCGAGGACGGCAAGGTCCATATCCGTGCGGGCGCTTCCTGCATCGGGCAGGGACTCGGCACGGTGCTGGTACAGATCGTCGTGACGAACGCGAAGCTCAAGCGCGGGGATGTGGTCTACGACGGCAACAGCACACTCACAACGCCCGACAGCGGCGATACCTCCGGCTCGCGCCAGACGCTCGTTACGGGCGAGGCCTGCCGCCGCGCGTGCCTGCTGCTGCGCGACGCGATGGAATACCGCACGCTCGAACAGCTCATCGGGCAGGAATTTTACGGCGAATACTACGCCAAGACGAATCCGCTCGGCTCAAGCGTTCCCAACCCCGTGAGCCATGTGGCCTACGGCTATGCGACGCAGATGTGCGTTGTGGACAAGGAAACGGGCCTTATCAAAAAGATGGTCGCCGCGCACGACGTCGGCAAGGCCATCAATCCGCTCTCCTGCGAGGGGCAGATCGAGGGCGGCGTTGTGATGAGCATGGGCTATGCGCTGACGGAAAAGTACCCGCTTGACCACGGCAAGCCGACGGCCAAGTACGGTATGCTCGGTCTCTTCCGCGCGCACCAGATCCCCGAGATCAAGGCCATCGTCATCGACAAGCCGGGGCTCAACCTCGCCAACGGCGCCATCGGCATCGGCGAGATCACATCCATCCCCACGGCGCCGGCCATCGCGCAGGCCTATTATCGCTATGACGGCGAGCGCCGCCGCAGCCTGCCGCTTGACCACACGCCGTATAAAAAGTAACACGTGCAGGAGAGGGCCATGACCAAAGTTCTCATCATCTATACCGGCGGGACCATCGGCATGACACGCACGGAAAACGGCTACGCGCCGCGTGCGGGCTACTTCCGCGCCGCGCTTGACGGTATCTCCGACCTGCATTCGGAGGAGATGCCCGCGTGGGATTTTCTCGAGCTTTCACCGCTGCTGGATTCGTCCAACATGACCGTGCGCGAGTGGAACTGCATCGCGGCGCTGATCGCGCAGAAATACAACGATTACGACGGCTTCGTCGTTCTCCACGGCACCGATACCATGGCCTACACTGCCTCGGCGCTGTCATTTATGCTCGGCGGGCTTGATAAGCCTGTGGTGCTCACGGGCTCGCAGATCCCTTTATGCGAAATTCGCAGCGACGGGCGCGACAACCTCATCACCGCGCTGCTCATTGCGGGGGAAGGCGTCGTGCGCGAGGTGTGCCTGTACTTCGGCGGAAAGCTCCTGCGCGGCAACCGCGCGACAAAATACTCTGCCGACGGGTTGATCGCTTTCGTTTCGCCCAACTACCCGAGCCTTGCCGAGGCGGGCATTTCCATCAAATATAACGAAGCCGCCCTTCTGCCGAGGCAGAAAGGCGGGCTCAGACTGCAAAAGCTTGACAACGTCCCCATCGGGGTCATCAAGGTCTTTCCCGGTATCCAGTTTTCGCTTTTTGAGTCCATCATGACCGAAAAGCTGCGCGGCATCGTCATCGAGACCTTTGGCGCGGGCAACATTCCCGGCGACGGGGATGCGCTGCTGCCCATTATCCGCAAGGCATTTCAAAACGGCACGGTGCTCACGGTCTGCTCGCAGTGCCCGCAGGGGGCGGTGTCGCTCGGCGCTTACGAAACCTCCAGCGCTCTTAAAAAAGCGGGCGCGGTCAGCGGTCTCGACATGACGACCGAGGCTGCCGTTGCCAAGCTCTACTATCTCTTCTCCTGCGGCTACGATAAGGAGACTGTCAAGCAGCGCATGGAGCAGGACCTTCGCGGCGAAATCAGCGTCCTGTAAGCGCAGCGAGAGCTTCTTTCGTGTCCACGTCGCGCATCTCTTCCTCCGGCGCTTCGAAGAGCAGCAGATCGTCAGGGTGCTTTTTGATGACTGCGCTGCCGCCGACGTCGCCCTCAAGCGATAAAAGCTCAGGAAAGAAGCGGGCAGGGAAGAGGCAGGGATTGCCCCGCACGCCGTTGTGCCCCAATCCGACGATGTTTTCACTGTGCGCGCGGAAGAACTCAAGCTCCTGCGCGACGGTCTTGCGCTTGAGCATCGGCTGGTCGGCCACCATGAAGCAGAGCGCGTCACAGTCTGACAGCGCTGCCGTGCCGAGGCGGATCGTCTCGCTCTGGCCGCGCTCGGGATGCCTGTTTTCAAGCGTTTCAAAGCCGCGCTCCTTCGCAAGCGCCGCGATCTCCGGATACTGCGTGACGATGAGCACGCGCGCAAAGCATTCGCGCGGGATCGCATCCAGCGCGTGTTCGATGAGCGTCCTTCCGTCATCCGCTGCGCAGAGCAGTTTGTTTTCGCCGAAGCGTTCGGCATTTCCGGCTGCCATGAGCAGGCAGCCGACTCTCAGTTCCTCCCGCATCGTGATCATCCCTTCCTGAGCGTTTGTTTTTTCCACTATAACAAAGGAAAGAGAGTGGAGCAAGCAGAAAAAACATGGCATTTTCTCTAAATTGCGTGACTTGACGGCTGTACAAACTGTGCAAGTCGTGCTAAAATCTTAGAAAAAGCAGGCTGTGCGTCCGCCACGCAGGGCGGCGCTCTTTCATAGGAGGTAAGCAAGATGAGCAAAGTAGGAAAAAGTGAGATCCGCGTCGATGCGTTCGACAAGGTCACCGGACGCACCAAATACTACGAGGATCGGATGCCCGCCGGCGCGCTGTACGCGCGCATCAAGCATTCCACCATCGCCCATGGCTTCGTCAAGTCGGTCGATAAATCGGCGGCGGAGAAGATCCCAGGCGTTGTGAAGGTGCTGACCTGCTTCGATGTGCCCGAGCACTGCTTCCCGACGGCGGGACACCCCTGGTCGATGGACCCGGGGCATCAGGATGTGGCCGACCGTAACCTCTTAAACCGCCACGTGCGCTACTATGGCGACGACGTTGCGGTCGTCATCGCGGAGGACGAGGTCTCGGCCATGCAGGGCGTGCGTGCGCTCAAGGTCGAATACGAGGAGCTTCCTTTCGTACTCGACGTGCAGAAGGCGATGGAAGAGGACGCGCCGCTCATTCACGAGAATTTCCCGGGAAATATCCTAAAGCATACGGACATCCGCAAGGGAAATTATCAGGAGGCCATCCAGGAGCCCGGACTCATCAAGGTCGAGGGCTGGTACGATACCCCCACCGTGCAGCACAGCCACATTGAAAACCACGGCTGCTACGCCTACGAGGAAAACGGGCGCATCGTCGTCGTTTCCTCCACGCAGATCCCGCATATCATCCGCCGTATCGTCGGCCAGGCGCTGGGACGCCCATGGGCGGATATCCGCGTCATCAAGCCCTACATCGGCGGCGGCTTTGGCAACAAGCAGGACGCGCTCTATGAGCCGCTGTGCGCGTGGTGCTCCACGCAGGTCGGCGGAAAGCTCGTGCGCATCGACTGCTCGCGCGAGGAGACCTTCGTTTCTAACCGCGTGCGCCATGCCATCCGCTTCCATATCATCACGTGGCTCAGAAAGGACGGCTCCATCGCCGCGCGCAAGGTCGAGTGCTTCTCCAATCAGGGCGCTTACGCCTCGCACGGACATTCGATCGTCGCAAAAGCCATGGGCTCGTTCCCGCAGATCTACCCCTGCGATAACTTTGAGGGCGACGCTTACACCGTGTACACAAACCGCCCCGCCGCGGGCGCGATGCGCGGCTACGGCATGCCGCAGGCGTCGTTCGCGGACGACGCGAATATCGACGAGTGCGCGAAGGCCGTTGGCATGGAGCCGCTCGAATACCGCATGAAGTACATCATGCCCAAGGGCTTCCACGACGGCTTCTCGGGCAATACGAACTACTACGATTCCTTCCGCGATTGCCTTGAAAAGGGCAAGGCCTACATCGATTACGACCGCAAGGTGAAGGAATTTGCAAGCGACACCGGCCCTGTCCGCCGCGGCATCGGTGTTGCGGCGTTCTGGTATAATACGGCGGTCTATCCCATCTCGCTGGAGACCTCTTCCAACCGGATGCTGCTGAACCTTGACGGCACGGTGACGATGCAGTGCGGCGAGACCGAGATCGGCCAGGGCGCGGACACGGCCTATGCGCAGATGACCGCCGAGGCCATCGGCCTTGCAAGCTACCGCGATGTGCGCGTTGTCTCCTGCCAGGATACCGACATTACGCCCACGGGTCTTGGCGCTTACGCGAGCCGCCAGACCTATGTGGCGGGCTTTTCCATCCGCCAGACGGCGGCGCTCCTGCGCGAGAAGATCTTAGCTTACGCGACAAAGCTCACCCGTCAGGCGGTTTCCAACATGGATATTGTTGACGGAAACATCATCCGTTGCGGCGACGGCATGGTGCTCATGTCGCTCAAGGAACTTGCGATGACGGCACAGTACAACGCCGCGGACTCCGAGCATATCACCGCCGAGTCGACCTACACCATCCGCAACAACGCCTATTCCTTTGGCTGCACCTTTGCCGACATCGAGGTCGATATCCCGATGTGCAAGGTGACGCTCAAGGACATTATCAACGTCCACGACTGCGGAAATCTCATCAACCCCGCCCTTGCAGAAGCACAGGTGCACGGCGGCATGTCCATGGCCATCGGTTTCGGCCTGAGCGAGCAGCTCCTTTTCGACGAAAAGACGGGTAAGCCCCTCAACAACAATCTGCTCGACTACAAGCTCTCGACCGTGATGGATCATCCGCACCTTGAGGCGCAGTTTGTCGAAAATCCGGAGCCGACCTCGCCGTTCGGCACGAAGGCGCTTGGCGAACCGCCCGCCTGCTCGGGCGCGCCCGCCATCCGAAATGCCATCTACAACGCCACCGGCGTTGCCATCGACACCATTCCTATCACGCCCCACGTCCTGTACGCCGAGTTCAGCAAGGCGGGGCTCATCCACGACAGCTGGAAGGAGGAGAAGTGAGCCATGTATGACATGAAAGCACTCTACGAGGCGGCAAGCGTTGAAAACGCCGTCGCCCTCCGCTTGGAGCATCCCGAGGCGCAGATCATCGCCGGCGGCAGCGACGTGCTCGTGCAGATGCGCGAGGGCAAGCGCGCCGGGAAGGAGCTGATCTCCATCTACGGCCTCGACGAGCTGCGCGGCGTGACGATCGACAGTGAGGAAAACATCCGCATCGGCTCGCTCACGAGCTTTTCCCACATCACGCGCGACCCCATCATTCAGAAGTACATCAATGTCCTCGGCGAGGCGGTCGATATGGTCGGCGGCCCGCAGATCCGAAACATCGGCACCATCGGCGGCAACACCTGCAACGGCGTGACGAGCGCGGACTCCGCCTCCACGCTGCACGCGTGGGAGGCCATCGTTGAACTGACGGGAAGAAGCGGCATCCGCCGCCTGCCCATCAAGGATTTTTACATCCGGGCAGGACAGGTCGACATCCGCGCAGAGGAAGGCGAGATCCAGACTGCCATCCTCATTCCGAAGGCGAGCTATGAAAACTGCTGCGGCCACTACATCAAATATGCCATGCGAAACGCGATGGACATTGCGACGCTCGGGTGCAGCGTGAACGTGCGATTGGCACCCGACAAGAAGACCATCGCGCGTGCCCGCATCGCCTACGGCGTCGCCGGACCCGTGCCGATGCGCTGCCCGAGCGCGGAGGAAGCTGCCAAGGATAAGCCCTTGACACTTGCGACGGCGGAAGAATTTTCGCTTGCCGTGCTGAAGGACATCCACGCACGCGACAGCTGGCGCGCCTCCAAGGCCTTCCGCGAGCATATTGCCGTGGAAATGGCCAAGCGCTGCCTGATCGAATCCATCAAACGGGCGGGAGGTGTCATCGAATGAGTCAGTACAAGCTGGTGCGATTCAACTTAAACGGCAAGGACGTTGAAAAAATGGTCGACGTGCGCGCTTCTCTCACCGATATGCTGCGCAACGACTACCACATGACCTCCGTAAAAAAGGGCTGCGAGGTCGGCGAGTGCGGCGCTTGCAATGTCCTCATCGACGGTGAGGCCTTCAACTCCTGCATCTATCTCGCTGTCTGGGCGGAGGGCAAGCACATCCGCACGCTCGAAAGCCTGCTCGGTCCCAACGGTGAGCTGAGCGACATTCAGCAGGCGTTCATTGAAGAAACCGCCGTCCAGTGCGGCTTCTGCACGCCGGGCTTCATCATGACGGCGGTCGAGATCCTGGAGACAAACCGCTTTTACACAGACGATGAGCTCAGAAAGCTCCTCTCCGGCCACCTGTGCCGCTGCACGGGGTATGAAAACATCCTCCG